>Ga0310786_10001398_pt1 | contig 38887 bp, 39 predicted proteins | sample AusTroGonzalo_MG_FD_203881 | JGI IMG/M metagenome (GOLD analysis project Ga0310786, IMG submission 203881) | Bovine rumen microbial communities from tropical cattle in Woodstock, Queensland, Australia - Gonzalo_03 (v2) (version 2) | ecosystem: Host-associated > Mammals > Digestive system >... | reverse complement strand
GAGATTAACATAGCTTTTATTAAATAACCTGAATAGTGTTATTATTCATTATTTTTGTTATCATTAGGTGCAAGTGCTACTACAGTGAGTTCATTTCCATCGCCAAAATCTACATCTTCTTTAATGGGCTTATCATCATCTTTTGAATCTTCAAATTCTTCAGATGGTGCCTTATTAATAGATTCCTCTACACCTTTTTCTGCTTCAAGAATCTGTTTAAGGTCATCTTCATCAATAAGAGAAATATCTTTCTTAGTCTTATTAATGAAAGTATTTACTTCCTTTTCATATTCTTTTCTAAAATCTTCATGTTCTTTAATATATTCAATCATCTTAGGCTTACCAACAAACTTAAGAGGATTACCTGCTTCATCTAAATAAGGTTCATGAGTATTAGGATTTTCAAGATACCATGTCTTACCATCAAGTCTTGCAATTTCATACTTAGTAATAATTTCAATTAAATCTGTAAGTGTATCAAGACCTGTTTCATATCTAAAGATAATCTTTGCACCATTTCTATTTAATGCTCCAAGTCTATTCTTTGTAACTGAGAATGTTGCACAAAGTCCATCTGTATCAGCATCAGTCTGAGAAGCAGAAAGATCAAGTTTATCACCCTTTGTAAACTTTCTAGTTGCAAATCTTACTTTAACACTAGGATAGAAGTTAAGTGCATATCCACAAGGTTCTGTATAAATCTTAGCACCTGTAAATGTAGTACCAGCTACTCTTGTATGATTAATAATAAGAAGAGTATTATCAGATTTTGCAATTGCAGGTACCATAAATCTTAAAAACTTACCCATTGATTTAGCAATAGAAGCTCTCTGACCATTATCTTTAGTAATATCATTATCAATATCTGCCTGAGATAAAAGCATTGGTGCTGAGTCAATTACAATCATACCAATATTTTCTGCTGACTGTAACTGAATAATATCTGAAAAAATTTCTTCTGCAGATTTACCAGAACAATCATATCGAATAAACTTATTAGGATCAAGATCAAGACCAGTCATCTTTACAAACCAATCAATCTGACCTCTTAAAGTTTCTTCTGCATCTACATATACACAAGTTTTATTAGGATATTTTTTCTGATACTGTGCCATTGCTAAACAAGCTAACAATGACTTACAAGAACCAGATTCACCGGCATATACAACTAATTTACCTGTAGGAAGACCACCATAAAGTGCATAATCTGCAGACATTGTACCCATAGAAAATCTTTCACATTCAGGTAACATATCTGCAGAAGTAAGAACTTCTGACTTCCAAGCCTTATTAATAGATTTTGCAATTTCTAAAACACTACTCATTTTAAATTTCCTTTCTTTAACCAATACCAAAATTACTTAAATTTTTAATAATATCCATTTCATCTATTTCCACAAAGTTAGAATCAATCCACTGATATATGTATCGTTTTGTATCTGCTCTAAATAAACCTTCTCTCATTTCTTCTACAATTACATAATTATACATACCGTCATGTAATTTTTCACCATTCCACTTAATAGCTAACTGAGCCCCTAATAAATCATTAAAATAACCTACACATCTTCTGTCTCCAAAATCAGGTAGGTTCGTTTGGTGGTCCAGTTTGATTGTTTGGATCACTGTTACTGTATAAATCATTTTCTCTTTCCACTCCTTTTAGTTTCGCCTCCGCGTTATTACTAATAAGGATGCTCGATAACATATTAATTACTCTATGTGTTTCATCTAACTTTGATTTCATTCTATTACTAATTGCAGAATAAACCATATTTGTAACCATCTGTGGCTGAGAATTTATAATTGCCTCATTTGATTTTGAAGACTGAGTACCAGTTGCTGCATTAAACTCATCAGCATTCTTTACTTTAAGAATTGCTGTTGAACATTCTTGCATTAAAAGAGACATGTCCTTATCTTGCGCAAAATAATATGCCTCAATTGACAACTGCATAATATATTCTCTAATCTCCTTATTAGTTAAATTATTTAAATTGTCCTTAATTTTTTTAATAATCATATCAATAGAAGATGAATGCTTTGCTACAACATCATCAACTATTGGTTTTAAATCTTTATACATATTTCTTACATCATTTTGAGCTGCTTTAATATCCATTAAATAACCTCATTCTTAATAAACTATAATCATCAATATACTACTTAAATACTTATTTACTCGGATCTTTATTATTTACCATAGATTAACCTCCTTATTAGTTAAATTCTATAGTAGAACAATACTTAAACATTCTTCTCTCAGGAAACTGATTTACATACTCCTGAGCTTTAGCAAATGATGTAGTATAACCCATAGCATCATACCCATCAAATGTTTCACCATTACCATTCTTTTCAAACAAGATATACATAATATCGACCCTCCTAAAAGTCTTATATTGTTATTATAATTATATCTTGTTTTATATTTAATGTAAATAAGTTTTTGTTGGTTACTCAGATTTTTTATCAAATAATTCACAATAACTATCCTTTTCAACTTCCTGAATCCAACCAACTTCATTATCTTCAGCCATTTTAATTAATACATCACAACAATAAGATGATTCATATCCAACACCAACTTTAAAGTTATGCTTTAATTTCTTAAAAAACTTACAATTCTCACATTTAATATCCATATTATACTCCTTAAATCATTCTGTGTCATTTCTAGACACTTTATTGTATGATTATATAAATTTATTATTCACATCCATCACAACAACTTGGAGTAACATATTGATTCATAATATCCAATAATTTATCAACATCAAAAGGTAATTCATTTATATAAGGATCTGCAATCCATTTAGTTCTATCACCATATCCTTCATTTGTCCAAGCACCACCAACTTCCCAAAATGGTTCATAATCACAACAATTACCATAACCAAATCTAGTAATTTTTCCATCTATTTTTAAAATTAAAATGTCTCTACAATAATTAGGATATTCACCTGTATAGTTAATAAATTCAATATTCATATTCTTAATCCTATTCAAAGAAAAAGGTAGTTAAATAAATAACTACCCTTATAAACTAAAATTATCTCTTTCTTAACATGTCCTAAAACAGAGGTTTCTTCACGGTCACTCCGAAAAGTCCGAGGAGTCATATTTACTTTGTTGCTCTACATGCGCACCAGTACGGACCATTTGCAGTTTCTACAAGAAATTCTTCGCCTTTAGACTTTACAGCAAATCCTGTATGAATCTGATCACGTCTAATTCTAAGATACTTACGAGCTTCATTAGCAACTTCTTCTTCGCTAAACTTACTCTTAAGTCCTACAAAATAAACCATACCATCTTCTGCATACAATTTTGTAATTTCCATACAATTTCCTTTCTTTTAAATAAAAATACTGTTAATAGTATCAATAGGTGAGGTAGGAGTTGAACCTACAATGTTTCTAGTGTCACGATTTTACAGACCGCTTGCTTCAGCCATTTGCATACTCACCTATATATTAAAACAATTCAGTAGGATCTGCTACTTCATGTTTTATTTCAATTGTTGGTCTAAATGATCTTTTATAATATATATCATTTTCATCTATATGATATTTACTATTATAAAAATTAGGATTCATTCTATAACTAATTAAAAACTCATTAAATAAATCATCATTATCTTTACATTCAAATTCTGGACAATTAATTGGACAACTATCACATCCATATTTTACTGTAGTATGTTTAGGATGTTTACATTCACCAAAACCTATATAACCAGGTCCACCTTCAATACCACCAAATTCACAGATATTTCCAATATAATTAATCTTTTTCCATTCTTCAAATACTTGTCTAATTGTCATTTTATTTCTCCTATAAATGACTCCTGTGGGACTTGAACCCAACATTACTGCCGTGAAAGGGCAGTGTCACTAACCTATTAGACCAAGGAGCCAATAAAAAGTGGGCGGTGTTTCTAGGAATCCTTTTATTAGCTTGTTCTAGAATTGCTAATAAGGTGTTTCTTCGACAATCTAGGTGGACACGACCCAAACTCACCTCGTCCGAATGGTAGGACTCGAACCTACGACACATGGCTTATAAGGCCACCGCTCTAACCACCTGAGCTACATTCGGATAAAATATTTAAAGGGTAGAGTTATTCTCACAGCCATCATACGTACTCTCTTAGTGAAATGGTTAATCCGTATATTGCACTATACGTTTATCAGTGTGCAACCTGAATAATTAAGCATTTACTTTTAATACTTCATGTGGTTCCCCTATGCGTGAGTCTTTAAAGTAAACTAAATATTTAGTTAAGAGCCTATAGACGGATTTGAACCGCCAACCTGCTGATTACAAATCAGCTGCACTGCCAATTGTGCTATATAGGCATTTTATTAAATAGAAATAGAGTTATATAAATAACTACCATGCTTATAAACCGACTGAAATTCTTTATTATTTTCAAGATATTCATTCATTTTATCTTGTTCAGTAAAACCGCCTTTTTCCTCAATATTATAAATGAAATTAATTGCTCTTTTAAATTGACTAATATTTTCTTCAACTGGATAATCAGGCTGATAATAAATATGTTTGATTTCATCTTCATTTACTTTATTTTTATCATCTGCAGCTAAAGCATTATAAGTAGTTGCTACATATAAAGTAGGAAAATAACAACTTCTCCATAAAAAATATTTATTACCTGAAGTAGATATAATATACCATCTAGTAAATTTAAGTCCCCAACAATTTTCAGCCACCTTTTTGGATTGCCAATTCTTTTTCATTTATTAATCTCCTTTATAAAGCGGTAGGGAGGGGTTCGAACCCTCAGTGACTTCAGTGAGTGCCTTCACTTCCATTTGTTTTTCAAGAGCACCGTCCACTTGATCTTTAATAAATAAGCACCTTTATCATTGACTGCAGCTCTTCCTACCGAAGAAATTTGGTGGAGTGGAATTGAACCACTCTTAAGTAAAGGGGATAACTTGTTTTACCAATAAACTACACCAAACACAAAAACAAACAATCCAACAAACTTTACAACAACCATTTATTTTTTGGAGGTATTATTAAATGAAGTTGTCTTTAATTTATTTTACTTTATTATTGTAAACCGATTTTATCAAAATGTAAACAAGTTTTTATTACTTTTCAATATTTTTTTCTGAAGTACTATTTTCTTCACTATCTGCTTCATCAATTCCTTCAGGTTCAGGTACTTCAGGTAAAATCATTTCAGGAACTTCACCATCAATAATTTTATCTATATCTGTTTCAGGACCAACTGCAGAAGTTCCATCTTCATATTTATAATATACAAACTGTTTATTATTTGCATCTGCAACAATAAATGCATGAATTGCAGGTTTATTATTTTCATCCATATAAACTGCTAAATAATAACTTGCTGTATATTCATCAGATTTACTAAGTTCTAATACCTTTTTAGCATCCTCATTATTTGCATTTGCACTCTCTTCTACATCTGTCATAGGTTGCATACAAACAATCCAACTTGCTTCATTTACTTCACCAGATTTATTTTCTTCATCTGATACAAAAACTGTTGGAACGCCTTCTACTGTAGTTGTAACAACTTCTGGATTTTCAGAAACCTCTTCAACTTCAGCTGTTTTTTTACAACCAACCAATAATACACACATTGAAGATAATAACAATGCACTAAGTAATATTTTTTTCATTTTGTTAATTTCCTTTCTTTTTATTTGCTTTCTTTTTTAATTTTATTTGTTCGCGTTGTTTCCAATATTCATGGTCTTCATATTTTTCTAAGAATGGACATTGTTTACGTAAACATTCATGCTTTTTAATCATTTTAACTGATAAATAACCTTTATGTGATTTATTATGACAATATCCAGCTCTTTTTTCTTTTGTAGGCTGATCACGTAACCAACGAAAGTCAGCCTCATATTGACCAAGTTTATTTAAAGAAAATTTTGGCTGTCTACCCATATATTATCCTTTACTTCATTTTAATTATCCTCTTGTAATAAATTAATCCATTTCGTATATTCAGTTTTGTCTGCGTTTTCAAATTCTTCTACTAACTTATCATAAAGTTCTTTAGAAGTCGTTCCATTATTAACGTAGAATAAAATTTTATGAAGATATTTAGTAACTATTTCAATACCATATTCATCAACAACTTCAGACAATGTATACTCATAATTTGATTCAGTAAATAAATTCAAACAATCACTTCCATCATGTTCATATATTAAATCCTGTAATACTTTACTAGAACATAAATCATAAAAACCACAAATACTATATGAAACATCATATATTAATTCATCTAATTCTGTAATCCATTCTCTGGCCTTTAAATAATTTGATTCAGTGATGTTTAATTCATCTAAAATTGATTGAAGTTCTTTTTCATTTTTCATAATAATAATCTCCTTTTTTATTATATTGTTTATTACATCCTGTTAAATACATTATATACAGATTTAGTATCAATGTAAACAACTTTTTTATTTAAATCAAAATTTTTTATAAAAAGAGGCGACTAAATGAATAGCCGCCTCTCATATATAACATTATCTAATTATTAATGTTTTCTTTTACGTCTAAGTAATATAACACCAGTTATAAACGTAGAACTAAATAAGAATGCCATTAAACAAATAGGTAATATAGGCAGGTTATCTCCTGTCTTAGGTGGAATTAATAACCACATATCAAAGATATTTACATTAATTTGATATGCATTGTCAGCATCTTTACTCATATCATCGGTTGCATAAATTGCAAACTTATCGTTACATATAGCATAACCTTTAGGTGCTTTAGTTTCCTGAGCGTAATAATGATCCCAAGGATTTTGATATAAATGGAACCATACTAAACCGTTTTCGTCAGTAACACCAACACAATCTTTACCATAAATATCTTTTGCAATTGTACCATCACCATTAAAGATAGTAATTTCTGTGCCTTTAAGCATATAATAAGTTCTAAGCTTATCAGCCTTTGCAATCTTAACTTTTACATATTTTGTCGGAGATCCAGGAGGCGGAGTAACACTTACAGATTGATTTTCGTCTTCAAGATCAGTATGAGCTGCTACTAAATGATTATTTCTATATAAGTCTTCGAAACATACAATAACTTTACCTGCTAATGAACTAGAATCAAATACAAACTTAACTTCTATTTCACCATTAGCTTCAGTAGGTGTAAATGTAACTGTACTTGTAGCACCTTTACCAGTTAAAGGTTTTCCAGTTGATTTATCCATTAAAGTACCAGTAACTGTATATTCTTTACCTACACATAAATTCTCATATTTTACAGTATCAATATAAACGGCTTCAGATTTTGCCATTCCTTCATGACGTTCTGTGCTCTTATCTAATAAGGTAGTTCCAATCTTAGGATATGAAATTGTTTGATCTTTATCATCAATATCTTCATGTTCACCAACTATAATATTATCAAAAGTATAAGCTTTTTCAAATACTACGACGTCTTTTCCTGCTAATGAGGTAGAATCAAACTTAAATGTTACATCAATAGTTCCACTTACTTTTTCGCCGCTATTTACATAATCAGTTCTAGTCTTTGTAGGAATTGTATCAAGAGGTTTATTTTCTCCAGCGTAGAAATATGTTGTTGAAGTTATTTCTTTTCCGTCAATTACTACAGGAGCTTTGGTTTCTTTATCCATTAAAGTACCAACTACATAATAGAGTTCGCCTTTAGTAAGATTCTCATATTTAACTGTATCGATAAGTGTATCATCTTCTTCAGCAAGACTATCAAATTCTGTTGTTTCTGAATCAGTTGCAGTTGTACGAATATACGGGAAATATAATCTTTGTTTCAAATCATCTTTATCTTTATGTAATGCTAAAAGAACATCATTTCTTTCAACATATTCATAAATTACGAATGATCTTCCACCTAATTCTGAAGAATCAATAGTCATATTAATATCTACATTGTATATATTATAACCATTTTTAATTTCTACAAAATTCTTATTTGTTATTGTATAATCGTCTTTAAAACGTGCAATTACTTCATCAGTGTCAATATCTACAATTTCGCTAGTAATTGTATAAGTATTGTTTTCAGTTGCATTTGTAAGTGTAATAGTATCTACAATATTAGTTTCTTTAGAACAAATGATTTCTTGAATACCGAATTCTTTTTCTCTTGCAAAGGTATTAATGTCAAGAGTTTTAATATCCTGATTCTTATCATTAATGTCTGCATGAATACCTATAGGAACGTTATATCTATATAAATATTCAAATGCTACTATTGTTTTACCATATAAATCTTTTACATCAATATCTTTAAATACAACTTCTACTTTACCACTTACCACCTCATTAGACTTTGTTTCACCTAATTCTGTAGTAGATTCATTAGTACCAGCTAATGTAGTATTAAGTTCTTCAAGAGTTTCTACATATGCACACTCTTGACTAATTATTTGAGGAGTAGTTTTTGCTATAAATGTTGTTGTACCTATAACATAACCATCCATAAATTTCATTGGTTCATTAGTATCTTTACGATAAATTGTACCTCTAATTGTATAAGTTGCACCAACTTCAAGATTAGTAAAATCAATTTCATCACAAATAGTTGTAGCCTCTGTAGGATTTATTTCATCCAAATGTGTATCAATATCAAATGCAGTAGTTTCAATCTTAGGATATTTAACTGATTGTTCAAAATCATTAATATCTTCATGAGTTGCTACCTCATAATCGTTATGATATAATTTTTCAAATACAACCATTGTCTTACCATTTAACTTACTAGCATCACTGATATTAAACTCAAGTTTAATAATCATATGAGCATCAGTTGCTGTAAATGTAAGTTCGCTTGTAACTTCTTTACCATTATCTTTTATTGGCAATTCAGATTCTTTATCATATGCTTTACCTTTTACAGTATAGTCTTTACCAACAACCAAATTATCAAGTTCTACATAATCATAAACAAGCTGATCGTTTAATGCTAATTGTTCTTTTAATCCTGTATCTGTTATTGCAGTTGTATGAACAGATGGGAAATATACTGTCTGATCTATATCGTCTAACATTCCATGTGTTGCCACAAGTTTGTCATCATAATAACAATATTATAATTAAATAGACCTTCATAATATATAAAATTGAATTTTCGCATAAAAAAAGCACATTATAAAAAATGTGCTTTAATCAAAATTTAAATTTTTCTATTATAATTCATCTAAATAACTTTTAAATTTTTCAATTGTAGTTTCTTCTGAATCTACAACATCATTTGGAATTTCAATAATATCTAAATTTTTAAAAGAATAGAACTTATAATTATCATCTTTAACTATACCAGCAAATGTAAAGATTCCGTTATCATATGAAAATAAAACTGTATACTGAACACTATCTTCAGAATCAGGTTCTTTTTCTGTAATATCAAAACCAACATATTGATTATTGTTAACAGTTTTAAGTTCTAATTTACTATTTTCTGCTACTGCATATTCATTATTATCTTCTTCATATATATAAGGTTCTTGTGTTTTATACCAAGTACCATTATCAAGAAAATAATATGTATAAGTACTATCTTTAAATACTCTATAATAACTTTTATCTTTTGTAGATTTATAAAAAATATTTTCTCTATTATATATAGCTTCATCAGGTTGATCAAAATTAGTACTATATGTCATTAAATCATATGATTTAATTTTAATAGATTCAATATAATTATCTAATAGATCTTCTTCTGATGTTGTTTTCATAGCCTCATCAATTGTAGGATTTTCTTCTTCAAATTCTACAACTTCACTCATTAATTCAGAATTAGTTTCTGAATTATTTTCATTTGGTTTAGATTTACAACCTGTCAATAATGTGATTGTAGACAAACATAATAATAAACTAATAATGGCTTTTTTCATTGTTTTATCTCTTCCTTACAATATATTTTTATAGTTATTATAACTTGTTTTTAGTTTCATGTAAATAAGTTTTATATAATAACATAAGAGGTAACTAAATAAATAGTTACCCCTTATGCATTAAATTAATAATTACTTGTTTTGATTTCTTCTTTTCCGTCTAAGTAATATAACACCAGTTACACCCATAGCACTAGATAAGAATAAGATCAATCCAATAGGTAATATAGGCAGATTATCTCCTGTTTTAGGAGGAATCAATAACCACATATCAAAGACATTAACATTAATTTGATATGCACCGTCTACATCCTTACTCATATCGTCTGTAGCATAGATGTCAAACTTATCATTGCAAATAGCATATCCTTTAGGTGCCTTAGTTTCTTTAGCATAGTAATGATCCCAAGTATGTTGATATAAGTGGAACCAAACTAAACCATTTTCATCAGTTACACCAACACAATCATTTCCATTAATATCTTTAGCTATTGTGCCATCAGCATTATAGATTGTAATTTCTGCACCTTTAAGCATATAATACGTTCTTAACTTATCTGCCTTGGCAATTTTAACCTTAACATATTTTGTAGGTGATCCAGGAGGTGGAGTAATTCTAACAGTCTGATTTTCATCTTGAAGATCAGCATGAACAGCTACCTTTTTATTGTTTCTGTATAAATCTTCAAAACATACAATATTTTTGCTACCTAATGAACTAGAATTAATCGTAAACTTAACTTCTACTTCACCATTAGCACTGGTTGCAGTAAATGTAGTAGAACTTGTAGCACCTTCAATTTCTAAAGGTTTACCAGTTTCTTTATCCATTAATGTACCAGTAACTGTATATTCTTTACCAACAATTAAGTTTTCGTATTTAACAGTATCAATATAAACAGCGTCTGTTCTAGCCATACCTTCATGGCTTTCAGTACTCTTATCTAATAATGTCGTTCCAACCTTAGGATATTTGATTGTTTGATTTTTATCATCAATGTCTTCATGTGTACCTACTATAATATTATCAAAAGTATAAGCTTTCTCAAATACTACAATATCTTTTCCTGCTAATGAGGTAGAATCAAACTTAAATGTTACGTCAATTGTTCCACTTACTTTTTCACCACTATTAATAACAGAATCTCTAGTTTTTGTAGGAATTGTGTCAAGAGGTTTATTTTCTCCAGCATAGAAGTAAGTTGTAGATGTTACTTCTTTTCCATCAATAACTACAGGTTTCTTAGTTTCTTTATCTATTAAGATACCTGTTACATAATAGAGTTCACCTTTAGTAAGATTTTCAAATTTAACTGTATCAATAAGTACATCATCTTTCTCAGCAAGACTATCTGAATCTTTTGTTTCTGAGTCTTTTGCAGACGTTCCAATGTTAGGGAAGTATAATCTTTGCTTTAAATCATTCTTATCTTCATGTAATGTAAGAGTTTTATTATTTCTCTGTACATATTCATAAATTACAAATGATCTTCCAGCTAACTTAGTAGAATCAAATGTCATTTCAATATCAACATTATATATCTTATAACCATCTTTAGTTTCTACATAGTTCTTATTAGTTATCTTATAATCATTTTTGAACGTTGCAATAACTTCATCAGTATTAATATCTACAATTTTACTTGTAATAGTATAAGTATTGTTTTCTGTAGCATTTGTAATAGAAACAGTATCAATAACATGGGTTTCTTTAGAGCAGATTAATTCTTGAATTCCAGTTTCTTTTTCTCTTGCAAATGTACTAATATCAAGAGTCTTAATATCCTGGTTATCATCATTAATATCTGCATGAATACCTACAAGTATTTTATCTCTATATAAGTATTCAAATACTACCATTGTCTTACCATATAAATCTTTTACATTAATATTTTCAAATACTACTTCAACTTTACCATTTACTACTTGATCAGACTTTGTTTCACCTAATTCAGTAGTTGTTTTGTCTGAACTTGCAAGTGCTGCATTAAGATCTTCAAGTGTTTGTACATACTCAAATTTCTTATCAATTACTGTTGCTTTATCTGCTTGAGCTACAAATATAGTTGTACCTACAACATAACCATCAGCAAATAACATAGGTTTATTAGTATCTTTACGATAAATTGTACCTTTAACAGTATAAGTTGCACCTTTTTCAAGGTTAGAGTAATCAATCTCATCACTAATTGTAACAGTATCATTAGGTATTTCATCTAATTTAGTCTTAATATCACATGCATTAGTTTCTAAATTAGGATATTTAATAGACTGTTCAAAGTCATTAATATCTTCGTGAGTTGCTACTTCATAATTATTATGATATAACTTCTCAAATACTACCATAGTTTTACCATTTAATTTACTAGCATCTTTAATTGTAAACTTAAGCTCAATAATCATATGAACATCAGTTGCTGTAAATGTTTGTGAACTTGTAATGAAATCATTACCTTCTTTTACTGCTTCTTTGGTTACTTTATCATATACTTTACCTGTTACAGTATATTCTTTACCAACTACTAAATTATTCAGTTCTACTTTGTCATAAATAAGTTGACCTTTATCAGCTAACTGTTCTTTTAATCCAGTGTCAGTAATTGCAGTGGTATGAACAGATGGGAAGTATACCGTCTGATCTACATCATCAATCATTTCATGAGTTGAGATAAGTTTATCATCAAGGTATAAGTTTTCAAATACTACACAAGTTTTACCTTGTAATTTTGAACCATCTACAATAAATACCATTTCTACAACTTGATCCTTAGCTTCAGCCGTGAATTTCTTAGTTGCGCCTATAGGAGTTGTTAATCCTAAGTCTTTGCCTAAATATTCACCAGTCTTCTTATCCATAAGTACACCCTTAATCTCATACATATTACCTACAATAAGATTTGAGCATTGTACTTTATCTTTAATTGTTGTTGTACCAGCAACGGCTACATTATCTGTTGTATTAGCGTCTATAGCAGTAGTTTTCAAATCAGAGTAAATAATTGTCTGATTTTCATCATTAATATCTGCATGTGAATATACATTAATATCTTTATGATAAAAATCTTCAAATACTACTATAGCTTTATCTTTAAATAATGTCGTATCTACAACAAATTCAAGTTCTACATGTCCAGAAGTCTTTGAAGCTGTAAATACTGTGCTTGCAGTGACAGGAGCACCTTTTTGAATTACTGCTGTATTGGTTTCTTTATCCATTAAAGTACCTTTAACTGTATATGTTTTACCAATCACAAGATTTTCATAATATACAGTATCTTTAATGATTTGATTCTCTCCAACTACACCTGCATGAGTACCAGTTGTAACATCAATAGCTTCAGTCCAGCCTCTCGGTGAATATACAGTTTGTGCTTCGTCTTCTAAATCATTATGTTCTGCAACTAAAACGTTATTTACATATAATTCTTCTGTAGCAACATATATATGTCCATTTTCACCCTTAAACTCATAAGGCACTTTAACAGTACCATCAACAGTTGTTGGAGTAAATGTAACTTCACTTGTAGCCACTACTTTATTTGTTGTTTTATCGTATAATTTACCTTTAATTGTATATGTTTGATTTTCTGTAATGTCATCAGGCGTTTCTGCATAGTCTGTTGCAGTATTTATAGCAAGGTTCTTATAAGATACTGTATCAATAACCTTAGATTTTTCAGCTGTTTTATAAACTACAACTACATTATCTTTTGTAAATTCATCTTCAAGAGATGTATGAATTGTAGGAATAACAACTGTTTCAGAAATATTATTGATATTTACACCTTCTTTGGTTTTATCATTATCTTCTAATTTTCCTTCTTTATATAAATATACATAAACTACTACACTACTACCTTCATAACCTGTTGTATCAAATGTGAATGACAAATTAAAGTTTTCTGTCGTTCCATCTGCTACAAATGAATGTTCGTCAGTAACTTCAGCACCGTTATACTTAATCTTATTTCCAGTCTTCTTATCAATTAAGTAACCAACTGCTTTATAATTTTCCTCACTAACGAGATCCCAAAGATCAATTCTATCAACTATTGTAACTGTTGTACCTGCTTTAGCAATATGTGTTATAGAGGTCTTTTCTACAGCTGAAGATCTGATTCCAGGATAATCTGACGTCATATCATAGATAATATCTAAATCAATAGAAGGATTATCTGTTTCATTAGATTTACCTACTGAGAAATTAATTGTAACTAACTCTAAGCCTAAGTTACTATGACTTCTAAGTTCTTGTAATACATAATCACCATACGGTAATGCACCTAAAGTATCATCTACAGGAGCATTTGAGCCATTTTCACCTTGACCAAACCATATACCTACAGTATCATCTAATTCTTCTTTTGTAGGTGCATAATTTGGATCAGCTTCATATTTAGCAAGCAATGCATCATTACCATTAGTGTTATTTGAATGTTGTGCTGTTCCTGATGAATATAAACCTTGACTATTTGTAACTACAATATGCTTTTCTTTAGTGGCAACATTAGTAATTAAGAATGGAGCCTTAATTAATCTACCAGTATCATTTGAAACTTTCTTGAACTGAACATCACCACGAACAATTTGATTAGAGAATTTTAATAACTCACCATTAGTATTTACAGTTACAACTTCATTATTATTTCTAATTTCAAAGTTCTGAATTGCATCAGTCTTAATGTAACCTTCACCAGCAGTCTTCTCACGAATTGTATAAGTACCATAAGGCAATAAATTACCAGTAGTTTCTGCTGTATATGCTTTCTTATCAGCATTCCAATGAGTTGTAATTGTTGTTACTACTTCATCTTTATTATACCACTGATTATTTACATATACAGGATTTGTAGACTTATTGATAATTTCAAACTGAATATTATTAAGTTTCGCACTGATAGTATTATTTCCGTGATCTGAACCACCAATAACTTCTGATTTGTTTAATTCTTTATCATATTTTGTTAATTGAACATCTCCTCTAACTACTTTATCTGCAAAATATTGATTAGTAGATTTGATGTCATTTGCATTTGTTACTTTATTATACTCAAAGTGGAAGTACTCATCATCTTTAGCTACAGTAAATGTAATTGATTTTTCATCTCCTGTAGGTAACTGATAACCTTCTTTAGCTTTAGTTTCAATAATTTCATATGTACCAGAAGATAAACTCTCATGAGGAATACCTATATAACCTTTACTATTAGTAACTAATGTACTAACAGCCTTTGTAGATAAAATATTCCCATCAGAATCACAGGTATAAACACTTATTAATCCATCATTTTCAATTTTAACTTTTTCTGAAGAATCACCTTTAGGATATACATATACTGCTTTACCAGATCTGTTATATAACTTAAATTCAAATCCAGATAAGTCTAATACATCACCTTGAGCTGTATTTGTCTTATTACTATCTGCAGCATCTTTATCATATTTAACTAATTCAAAACCACCTTTATATCCAGCATTAGCAAATACTTTACCACTATATGTTTTAGATAATTCAGGATCAGTAAATATTAAATAATTACTTTCATCAACATTATGTCCTAAAAAGATTTTATGTCCATCAGCTGTCCATTCATCTTCTGTTCGTTTTGGATGAATTGGACATACGTGATCTAAATCATTACTTAATACAATTGATTTATTGATAACTCCATTTTCATCTACATCATTATCTTTTATATCAATATACTGTAAATTTGTATCTAATTCTAATCCATTAGGAGCCTTAGTTTCTCGATAAGCAAATTTACCTTGATTTTGAGGTGTCCATTCAAGATAATGATCAGGAACATCATTTAAATCATTAAATACTGAATATAAACCATCTTTAACATAATCAATCCAATAATGCTGACTTACTTCATATGTTTTAGTTTCTTCATTATACTCTAAAAATTCAAATTCAGCTGTATCATTAGTAATAGGCTCACCTGAGCTACCATTAACTTTTAATAATTCAAATTCAGCTCTAATACGAGGATCTAATACTTTTATAACTTGTGCTTCATTTGAATTTGTTAAAGTAAAGAGTAAACTAGCAATAGGCTCATCATTTACTATGAGTGAATTCGCATAATCATAACCTTCTGGTGCAGAATGTTCAATTAATACATAATTACCTTTAACAAGTCCTTCAATTATTTTAGGATCTTTTGTTGTTTTCCACTCATCAATAAACTTAGATGGATTACCATTTGCATCAGCTTTCCATAAAGATAAGTGAGCACCTTCTAGTTTTGCACCTGTCGTAGCATCAACTTTATAAAAATAAGCTTTATTAGGTTTATTCTTTTTAGTAAATGAGAAAAATCTTTTATCTTCTGTTATAGTAATTATTTGATCCATGTATTCTTCTGGCTCACTATAGCCTGCAGGAGGTTCAACTTCTCTCCAAATATAATCACCATTTTTTAAACCATTAATAATATGTGGTTTAATTTTTCCAGTATCTTCATCTACACCATCTTGGCCAGAATACCATTCATCTATTATTTTTTCATTTCCTGAACCAGTAATTTGAATTAACCGAAGAAGTGCACCTTTAACTGGATTACCATCCATATCTACTTTTACAAATGCTGTTTGGTTTTCTAGATTATATACAGTTAATACATTATTATTAAATTTAAAAGGGTTACCCTCTGCAGTATAAGAACCTACAGGCTCAACTTTAGAAACTACTTTACCGTTTTCATTTACAGTTTCTGTTACTTTAAATTTAATACTACCTGCATTAGCTGTTCCATTAACAGCTTTAACTTCTTTTAATAAATATGTATGACCTACTTTAAGTATTCCTGTAACCTCATGAAGTTCACCATTAGACCACCAAGTATCTATAACTTTATCATTATCACTAGGATCAAGAATTTGAAGATGTGCACCAGCAACCTTTGGTGAACCACTTTTACCGTTATAATTAATAACTTTATTAATATAAACTTTAGTTCTAGGATCTTGCATTTCAATTGGAACATATTTATTATTATCATCTACTGTAAATGTTATTGGATTAGCTTTCATATATCCAGTTGGTGCTGCATTTTCATATAATATATATGTACCTTTCTCTACTTTTTTAAATTGCTTTGGAGAAGTTGTAGATGTAAATTCACCACTAAAATCTACTTCTTTTCCATTTACTATTTTATATACTTGTAATTTAGCACCGGCTAATGGTAAACCATTTGTTGAATCAATTTTTAAAACTGAAAAACCATACTCGCCATCAGTATGAGTATTAGGTACTTTAACTATATAATTTAGTCCTGATTCAACACGACCACAAATTAATTCACCACCATTTGAAGTAGAGTGATCATTAGGATTCCATGAAACTTTAGTACCATGTATACCTTTACAATTTACATGAAAACCTCTTAAACATCTGTCATTATATCCAATTGAATGAATATAATATTCTTCATTATTATCATATCTTGTTCTATTTATTTCAATATCTTTTTTATTGTTTCCTGGAAGAGTATCCCAGAAAAAACCAGAGTCACCACCTGCTGAAAATATCTCTGTAGTATGACACCAATATAATCCCCAATAATTTGGATCTTGTCCAGCATCTGAAGCTGGATCTATAAAATGAGTTTCCCATGTTCCATCATCTTTTAATAAATTACGACTTTTAAAAACTGTAATTTTATCAGAACCACTAAAGACATCACTAACTTTATATTTATGTGTATCATCTTTTACAGTGCTAGAACTTGTAGGATTTTCTATGCTATCAACATAATACTGATCTAATTTACCAAATAATAATATACCATCTTTATTTTGATTCTTAAATTCATAATCATTGCCAACATGTCTTGTACCATCTGGATCAGTATAATCATAAGGCCATTTATTCATACCATATACTTGTTGACCACAAGCTGCACATATCCATGATTCTTGCCATCTATCAGAATAAGTTGCATAAACTAAAGGCCAAGCTGTGTTTTCATCCGCATAACATTCATCTGTATGTTGATGACCAAATTCAATTAATTTATGTCCAAAACTATCATATGTAGCTGGCGGTGATACTTCTTTTAACCAATATACTTGATCAGTCTCAAGACCATATAAAACATGAGGATTTTCATCAGATGTCCATCGATCAATTCTTGTTTTATCTTCATCTATTATATAATCCCATCTACCATTTGTCCATACTTTTTTAGTATAATATAATTCTAACACAGCGCCAGGTAATGGTTTTCCTGTTTCAGCGTCAGTTTTTAAAATTGATAATTGAGTTTTTGTATTTTTTACAATAAATTCATATGTTTTAGGTGTATTATCAGAATCTTCAGTTCTTTTTGGAACTTCAAAAAATAAATCTTCTTTCATCCTAACATGACCTGGAGGAGCTTGATGTTCTTCTACTTTATATGTACCATGTTCCATATGTTTCATAACATGAGGTTCATCAGTAGATACCCATTTATCTATAAAATTCCAGCGTCCTCTACTATCTTGTTTATATAAAAATAAATGTGCTCCAGGTATAGATACTTTTTTAGTTCCATTAGATTCGTCATATATATCACCATCTACTTTCCAAATCTTAACAATATCAAATGGATCTTTCATTTGTATTTCTACTGGTTTTTCAACATCTTGATCTTCTGGAATTGTAAATGGAACATCATCTGCTTTTAAATAACCAGTAGGTACACTAACTTCACGTAAAATATAATTACCTGGTTTTTCTACATAAACAGTTTTTGGATCATAGCCACATTGAAATGTACTTGTTACAGCTTTTGTTCCCGTACTATCATATACTTGTAATGTTGCAAGTCTATCTAATTTAGCACCATCAGTATCGACTTTTACAACGCTAACTTGATACATTTTTTCATCAGTAAATGTTACTGATACTTCAGTTTCTCCATTTTCCTTAACTTCTACATCATATGTTTTATCATCTTTTTTCCATCCATTTGGTGCATGTATTTCTTGAATTTTATATGTTACATAATCTACTTCAAGAGGAATAGGTATTTTTGTCTTTGTAGCTGTGCCAGTTTCATCTGTAGTTAAAAAATCTACAACATTATAGCCCTCATCAAGTAATGCAAATACAAATCCAGCACCACAAGGTTTTCCTTTACTATCTATTTTTGCAACTTTAAGTCCACCAAATTTTTCTTTAACGTCATCACTAGTATACTCTAATTTAATAATACCTGCACCAGATTGACCTCTTACTTGTGCACATGTAAGACCTACATATACATAACCTTTACCACCATTTATATTTTTAGCTAAAATAGTAGCTGTAATTTTCTTTGGTGATGCTTCTGAAGTATTAGCTGCCTTTGTATGAATACATTCAAGTGCATATACACCAGGATATATTGTCATATAAGTGCCTTCATTAAAGTTATATGTTTTCTCTTGCATAAATGTTAATCTATGAGGAAAACATGCTTTCATATTTGCAATTAATCCATCTTCATTCCATTGTTTGCTAAGTAATTGATCATAGAATACTGTATCAGCCCATTTACCTAATACATATGAATTTTGTATAACACCAGGAAGCCATCCATTAATTCTTTCTGTAGAATATCCATAAGGCATATCAAATACTGCTGTGTCACCTACATTAACATTACCAGTAATTCTACCTGAATATTGAATATTATAGTTTGGTGCTGCATCTGTATTGTTTGCACCTAATAATGCAGGTGCTGCCATGCGCATAAATACTTTTGGTGCAGCCATATTAACTTCTACTTCTTCAATATTTCCATCTTCATCTTCAATTTCTTGTATTTCAATATTATCAGTACCATCATCAAATGCATATAAAATTTGAAGCTGGCTAGCACCAATATTTATTGAACCGTCTTCAAGATAATTAATTAATGACTTTGGAAAATAAACTAAACCTTTTGTAGAATCAAAAATTGCACCATCTAATACTTCACCATTAGCATTACTTTTAGCAAAAGTATAATCAATTAATGTGAAGTCTTTATCTGTAGTGCTTAATAAATCAACTTTACCTACTAAATAATCTGATTTTGCATTTAAATCATATAAACCAATAAGGTCTTCATTTTGATATAAGAATGCTTCAGAAATATGTTCTTCATTTGAATTAAATACACCTTCAAATGATTCAGAAGTTAATTTATGTTTATCTGCAGCTGTTGATTTTAATAAAAGCATATCACCAGGCTCAAATTTAGTTATTTTATTAACATATTCTGAATTAATATTTTCATAAATATACTTTTGATTATCATCTAATGTATTAATATCAATTTCACCTATATAAATGTCAGTATTAATATTAATATAAACATTTTCTGTAGTAGTTAACTGAGTTTTATACTCAAATTTTTCTACATCAGACTCTTCAACTATAGTTTCATCATCATTAGAAATTGAGTAATTAGTTAATATATAATCTTCATTTGCTAATAGTGATATATCTATATCAGCATCAATATCAAAGTCATTTATGATAAATCTATCATTATATGCGTATATATCATATTCACTATTTTTCGCTTCATTTAAATAATATAAGTCATTTTCATGACGTGTAATAGTAATTTCAGTATCATCATTGTTAATGACAACTGTAACACCTTCAGTAAGTGTTATTTCAATATTTGATTTTTTAGTGTCTTCTTCATCTAATTCTTCTGAAGTTTTCTCAGAGGAATCTTCTTCAGATGACTTTTCTTCTGAAGCTTTTTCAGAATTTTTCTCTTCAGAAGTTGTTTCAGAATTCTCTTCTTCAGATACATCTTCAGAATTTTGTTCTTCAGATTCAATTTCTGACTTTTCTTCAGATCGTTGTTCTTCAGATTCAATTTCTTCAGATAAAACTTCGTCTGATTTTGATTCATCTTCACCAACATTAGAAGTTATAATAATAGATGAATCATCTTCAGATGAATTTTCTGTGTCATCAGTATAGTCTTCCACTACTGCAGGATCATTATAAGCATAAGCAGTAGTAACATTGGGGACTATCATTAATACACATAGAAAAATAGAAAAAATACTTTGTAATTTCCTTCTCATTTTTCTTTTCATAATTAAATTTCCTTTCTTATATTTTATAGGCAATATAAAAAGAACTCAAGTTTCCTTGAGTCCTTTAATATTTAAAATTATTTTATTGTTTATTTTTTATTAATTAAATAATTCTGGATGTTTTTGTCTATAATGTTCTTGTAATTCAGGTGGACAACTATTAAAGTATTCCCAAAAATAATCTGTACCAATAAGTGCATCTAAAATAGATTCATTTGCAAGATTATCAACAACACCTGTATCATTATCTGCATGTACTTCAGGATTTGTATCTTCTTCATCTATATAAGGTTTTTGCCAATCTTCAATTTGATTCATATCATATTTTGGTTTAACTCTATAGTCTAAGCTATAATAATAAAAACCATCTTCACAAGGTCCATATGAATAACATACAATTTGCATAACTTCTTCTGGACGAAGACTACTTTCACCATTAGGTATAATAGTAGCATAATGACCAGGAGAATTCATCCAACAATTAAACATACCAGCTGCATCATTATAGCCAGCACGTCCAATGACTGAGCCTCTAAAATTTAAACCTTCTGCAATACCAACTGATGATTCATGATTAAATCCAATTGTATATAAATTAATTGTAGATTGTTTTGCAAAATTATGTACTGCAACATCACTTTCAGGAATAACTTCTACAGTTTGAGGAAAACCTAATTCACCACGCTTTGCATTTAATAAATTAGCCATTTCCTGAGAAAGATTTGTTAATGTAGCCTCTGCACTAGGATTAGTTACATCTACAATTGTCGGTTTAACTTCTTCTTTAACTACCTGTTTCTTAGTTCCTGTCTTCTGTCCATTCTGTTTAGGTGTAACAGTAGGATCACCAGTTTCACTTGTTGTAGGCTGTTCAATAGAAGCAATATATTTATTATACTTTTCTGCATCAGCTGTAGGCATACCAGAAATATATTTAACCTTTTTATCAACTGTTATAACTTCAGTTGCTTCAGTATTAGTTGTTACATTTTCAGGTACTGCTTCAATTACTTTTTCTGAAGTATTTACAGATTCTACTTCTGAAGTTACATCTGATTCAATTTCTTCAGATACAGTTTCTTCAATAGAAGTGTCTTCAATAGATGTATCTTCACTTACAACTTCAATGGATTCACTAATTACTTCTGATGTTACTGGTTTAACTTCCTTGTTACAACCAGCTAATAATAAAAAAATAGAGCTTGTTAAAAATAACTTGATTAATGTTTTCTTCTTCATTAATTCTTATCCTCCTTGATTTTTTGTTATTTTTTTAACAACTAAACTTTTGTCTATTAAACTAATTATATTATATACTGTTTGCTATATAAATGTAAACAAGTTTTTATCTAAAAAGTTAAATTTTTAACAATCTTTTAGCCTTTATAACAATATTATAATTAAATAGACCTTCATAATATATAAAATTGAATTTTCGCATTAAAAAAGCACATTATAAAAAATGCGCTTTAATCAAAATTTAAATTTTTCCATTATAATTAGTAATTGCATTTATTACTTCATTATATATTTCTTCTATAGATACAGGTGTACAATTATGAGCATCACAAGCTACATTATACATATAAGGTCTATTTTCATAAAACTTTTCTGTACTATGTGTATGACCAAATATATTAATTACTGCTTTATTTGGATCACTTTCTAAATTTGAAGTAATAGATGGATAATGACTTAAATAAAAAGTTTTATCTTTATATCTAATTACAGTAGAATAAACTAATTCTATTATTTTAGGATGTTCAGAATATAACTGAATTTTAATTGGTGTATCATGATTACCTATAATAAGATGAATTTTTCCATTTAATATATTAAGTGTATTTTCAATATAACTCATATCTTTACCTAAAAAGAAATCACCTAATACATAAACTTCATCATCTTCTTTTACAGTATCATTCCATTTTTCTATTATAAAATTATTTTGGTCCTCAATAGATTTAAAACCGCGAGGACCAAAAATAAAATCTTTATCATGATTAAAATGTGTATCACTTATAAAATATAACATATTTAAAACTCCTTTTTAACGCTGCACACAGGATTCGAACCTGCAAACCATTTCTGGCCAACGGTTTTCAAGACCGCCTCCTCAACCAACCCGGACATGCAGCTTAATATGGACTATATTTCAAGTCCATATTTTTTAAATTAAATTAATAATTACTGATTAAACTTATTCAAAAAATCTGCAAACTGTATATAATTTAAATTAAAGATTAGTTAAACATTTTCTGGCACCAAGCGTTATAATCTCCATCTTCTGCTTCAAGAATGTCATCTGTAAGTTCGAAACCATTTTCAAAATCATATGTAGTTAATCTAGAAAATTCAATTTCTTCACCATCTTCATTAGTATAAGTGAATGGTCCACTAAAGATACCATACTGAATAATTTCATCATTATCATTTAAATTATAAAGTACAGTCATATTCTGAGGTTCCATATTCCATTCTTCTTGATAAGTACAAATAATATCAATTGCTAAATAGTCAGTATCATTAATATTCTTAATATATACTTCAGCATTTTCTACTAAATCATACTTAACACCAGTATCTTCTACTGTAGGCATAAGTTCAGATTTATCTTTTACAGTATTAGTATCTTTATACCAAGTATCACCATCTTTAAAGTAAGTAACGCCAACAGTCATAATTGTTTCTGTGTCATATGTCATATCATGATTATAAACTGCTTCATCATTCTGTGAATATTCAAATACAGGTGAATTTAAATCAAGTTTTTCATTATATTCATAATTAAATGATGAAAAAGTTGTATCATCAAAATTAGTAATAAAAATATTGAATAATTCATCTGCAGAAGTAGTTTCAATGAGATCTGCTACAGTAAGTGCAGGAATTTCTTCTTCAACAATTTCAGATTCAGGTTCTACAACTTCACTAACAACTTCAGGTTCTGACTGAATGTTTTTAGGTTCTTCAGTTGTAGTAGTTTTACAACCGACTAAAAGTGCAACTGTGGATAAACATAATAATAAACTAACAACTTTCTTTTTCATTTTGAATTTTTCCTCTTTTCTGTTATATAAATTTATAGTTACAAAAAATTACAACTGAAATAAAATATACAAGGATTTTATTCCTTGTTAAGTTTAAGTATATTCAGTTGTAAAATCCGAATGGTAGAAGTTGAATCTACTTATAATATAGAATTATATCTCACCTGTTGAGAACATTCGGAATAAACACTTTAATAATTTTGGAGGATTTTTCTTTTTTAATTCTAGTAATCTAATTATATTATATACTGTTACGTATATAAATGTAAATAAGTTTTTATTCGTTTTAAAAAAAAATTATTTAAATCTTAATTTTAGTACTTGTTTGATAGATTCATATTTAGGAATATCTCTATTAAATAAATCTTTTTCTTCATTATTTAACCAATGCATAACAGTAATTCTGTTTTCATTTTCATGTCGATAAAAACCACATATATTACCTTTATCACTTTCATTATAACATTCTAAAATAAGATTTGGTTTTTCATTTCTAAATTGTTTACCTTGTAATCTAGTAATTTGCATATAATTACCTCCTAAAAACGCTGTACATAGGATTCGAACCTACAAGCCATTTCTGACCAACTGTTTAGCAAACAGCTTCCTCAACCACCTGGACATACAGCATACAGCTACATCAGGAATCGAACCTGATCCTCTGGCGGACAATGCCAGTGCGCTTTTTAAATAACTGGTTATGACTGTCATTATTTCTCTATATAGAAACCAAATTATTAGTTCCATTACGCCATGCAGCTAGAATATAATAGAAACTATAATTATAATAATGCCAAAAATAATAAAACCTGTAAATTCTTGACCATCAATTGCAATATCATCATTTGCTCCAAAAATAGCACATTTTAAACCTACTACTAATAATGCTATTCCTATTAAAATTCCAATTAATTTTATAATCATAGTTTTTCCCTCTTAACTGACTTAGTTCTCGCTAAGCCTCGGTGCGCATTTTACTACTTTCTCAGTGATCAAGTGATACTCGAGGTAACATTTGCTCTTAACCTTTTAAAATGACTCAAATGGTTTAAAGTTTAACAGACTTTTCCAATATAAATTGCTGTATGAGTCACAAAATATTTTGCAGATTTCACTATTCCATCTGTTACGCTTACGGCCGGTTTTCGGCCCTCATCTGCAGCATCGGACGAGCTCTCAATGCTTGTTTTGCGATTTTCAACGTCATAAAATAGTGGTACAGTTAAGCACTGTTAAGCTAATATTCTCGACAGGACTCGAACCTGCAATCAATAGATTAGAAATCTATTGCATTATCCAATTATGCTACGAGAATATATAACAGGTCCTAAACGATTTGAACGCTTACTTATAGTTTTGGAGACTATCGTGCTAACCGTTAACACTAAAAACCTATATAAACTAGATAACTACGGAATCGAACCGTCTTACTTCTATACTTTTAGAATTTAAATCACACATACTTAGTTTAACAAATATAGAAGTTCCTCACCATTAAGGAGTTATCTACTTATTTTAATTCTTACTCATCCTGATCATTATCAGTTACACCATCACCATAATCACCACTATTATCGTTGATTGATGTGTCACCAGTATAATCACCTACATTAACATTATCAGCAGGATCATCTTCAGGATCATAAGGTCCATAACTATAGCCCATAATTGTAGTCTCCTTTCTTTTTATTTATGTGAATACTATTTTAATTAGAACAATTTAATAAATAATTAAGTACTTCTTTTGGTACATATTTAGAAATATCTTTTTTATATTTAAGAAGTTCTTTTATCATACTAGAACTAATACTTCCAAATTGTCCTGCTCTAACATAAATAGTATCTACACCTGAAACATCATCATTTACTGACGCAAGATTTTCTTCATATTCATAATCCATACCATTACGAATACCACGAACTAATAAATCACAATTATATTTTTTAGCTGCATCTACACCAAGACCTGTAAATACAACTACTTTACAGTTGGTAATTCCTTCTCTTTCAAGTACATCTTTAATAATTAATGCCATCTCACCTTGGTTGTATTTTCTTATTTTATTTGGATTAACACCTACACCAATAACAAGTCGATCAAATAATTTAGATGCACTTTTAATTACATGTAAATGACCATTTGTAAAAGGATCAAAACTACCTGCATAAAAACCATTCATAATAGCTCCTTAATTAGATTTTCTGCTAGACTTAACTGTTTTTGTTGATTTTAATTGTTCAAGTTCAGCTTTTAATCTAGCATTTTCTTCTCTTTCTTGTTTTAATTCAGCTTCATAAATATTAATAATAGTTTCTGTACATTCAGTTAAACTAACAATTTTTGCTTTAAGAATTGTAAAACCATCACTTAATTCTGGATAGTTAGCTTTTCCATAAGTAACTAAAGGATAAATCCAAGTTCTAGTTTCTTTAACATATTTATGAAGTTTTTCTGGTTTCATAACATATAAATCTTCTACATTATGAGATCTATCAGCGAGTTTAATTAAGATAGCAAATTTATTATGTTTAATATTATCAAAATAAGTATCTAATTGTGCTTCTGTATAACCAGCTTGTTTACTTACTAATTTAACAATTTCATAAACATCACTACTAAAATGATATTCTGTTACTAATTCAATACCACCTTTAGGAAAGTTTTCTTCACAATCTTCTAAAATATCATGTAATAAAGCTGATGCTAATAATGTATCTAATTCATCTGTTAATAAAGGTAATCTTAAAGAAATTAATGTAGAACATACTTTTAATACATGTAATACATAAGGTAATTTATAAGATTTACCATGAACAATAACTTCGCCTTTTCTATATTGTCCATTATGACATTTTCTAGCTAAAGGTAAAGCTTTTAAGGTTTGAGTTAATCTCAGTGCAGTAGCATATCCTTTAATAAATAAGTAAGTTTCATTATATAAGAAAGCTTCATCAACATTAAATGATTCAATAATTTTTTGTGACATACTACTCACCTCACTTTCTTAAAGCCATTCTTCTCTTTTATCAAATTGTTCTTTAGCATCTTCAATAGAAGCTGTATCATTTTTTCTAACTACCAAACCTCTATTTCTTCCATTAACTCTCCAAAAGTATAAAATACTAGGAATATATTTATGTTTTAATATAGTTGTACATTCATATATACCATCATATGTTGGTACTTCATCTATACTAACTAAATCATATCCATTTTCTCTTTCAAGAGTTCCATGTAAATAAATTCCGTCTGTCATATGACAATCAAAATTTTGTTTTAAAGCGGTAACTATCATTATGTATCTCCTTAAAAAGAAATATCCACCTGTAAAATGATAACTACAGGTGGATTCTCATATTACTTAATTAATTCTTCAATTTTATTTTTGATAACTTCAGATACTTCAATACTTTTTGAAATATCAAATCCATTATCTACAAATAATCTCATCTTATGTAAGTCATCATATTCAATAACTATATCATATTCACTTTTAAAACCTTCAGCTGTTAACTTCTTAGCGTAAGAGTCAAGTGTTTCAGCTAATGTACTATTTATACTATATAAATCTTCATAGGAAATTTTATTCATATTTACTCTCCCTCTACTGTAATTGCATCATATCTTTCACTAAGAATTGTTTCAAGCATTACTTCAACAGGTGTTTTATTTAAACCATTTAATAAGGTTTTAAATGTATTTACAGAATGACCAGATAAATATTGTACACCTTTACGATCAATATCAGAATGAAATGCATTTGATGTACTATTAACATTCCAATAAATTACATTAGGAATAGTATAACCAGCTTCTTCAAATTTATGAGTCCATCTATCCTGGAAAGTATCAAAATTAGTAGAAAAAGCACAATCAATTTGCATATCTGAAATAATAACTAATGCTTTAGGAATTTCATTAGCAGGAGTATTATTTTGTACTGCTGTATTAAGAATTACGTTAAATGCTTTATCAAGATTAGTATTACATCCCCAATCAGCATGTGACATATTTTTAACTTTTTCATATAAAGTCTTACCAAGTACTTTCTGCAATTTAGGATTAGCACTAAATGTCATAAAGTAATTATGAAATGGTCCTTTACTTCTTTCTGCAAAATATAAACCTAAACCAATAGATGTATATAAAGGTATACAATTGCAAGTTGTCATTGACAATGAAACATCAGAAATAACTAAAATATTATCTCCATCATTAACGTAATTAGGTAAAGCTTTCCATTGAGCTTCTAATACAGCATTATCTTCTCCTTCAAATACTTTTTGAACAATATTATAAGGATATAATGTACCGGCTTTAATTTCCTTTTTACCTGCAATTACGTCTTCAATATATTGCTGAAATCTTTCTGCATCTTTTTCGCTAAAGATTTTTCTATATTTAGTCATTGCATTTGCAGGTACAGTTTCATAATTAATTGTTTCAATTGAATTTGTAGATACTTTAATTTCTACAATATCTAAATACTTTCTAAGAGCTTTAAGAGCTTTCTTAAATTCAGCTACATTTCTATAACCTAATTTACGAGAAGTCAAAATACCTAAATTTCTAGTTGTTTTAGAACTAGCATCAGGAGTTTTAATCCATTTTGCTAATAATGAACAAGGTTTATTTGCTCTCATATTTTCAAGATCTTTGTTAAACTGATCTTTCATTACAGACCACATATCAGCTTCACATTTAGTTCCGATAAGACAATATAAATCATCAAATCTTCCATAAAAACCAACTAAAGGTAAATTAGGAATAACGATTTCTGGATATCTATCAGCTGCATATGCTAATAAATCTCTAAATGTGTCTCTTTCACCAAGACCTTCTCTAATGTCTCTACCATAAAATAAAATCTTAGTAGCCAATTCTTTATTTTCAGCAATAGCATTTTCAAATAATTGGTACTTTCTATATTTATCTGAATCTCTTAAAGCACCAATTATACCAAAAAGATCTACTAAACCATTTGTAGTAGTTTCATAACATACAGCTCCATTTTCTGTAAAAGTAAATGAAGTTGATTTTTCTAAGTCTTTTGCAAAAGTATTCATTTTAATTTTCCTCCATATTTTTAAATGACATTGTTTTTTCCACTGTTATAAGAGTTTAAATTTTTTTTGCTGTAAATGTCACAATTGTAAAATGACTCTATATATAATCCTCAATTATCTTGTCTAAAATTGCTGTAAGAGTCACCATTATAAAAATTAAAAAATGATTGGTACACCTAGTTGATCAGATCTTTTAGTCGGTGTTATTCACTATTTCTGAGTAAGTTAAGCTTACCAATCTTTATTATCCAGGACGGATAATTTGTTTTCCATATTCTTGAAATATTTGCTGTTATACCAATCACAAAAACAATAAAAACACGTTTGGAGGACATGTATTATTGTAAAACGCCTTCTGTAGGACTCGAACCTACGACCCACTGGTTAACAGCCAGTTGCTCCACCATCTGAGCCAAGAAGGCTAATCGAAAGTTTATTTAATGTCTATACTTTCAAAAGACAGGGTAGACAAGGGATTTACTTTGTCTAATCCACCATTTACTTTTTAAAGAAGTAAAAAACTTTAGTCGGAATGACCGGATTTGAACCGACAACCCCTTGGTCCCAAACCAAGTGCTCTACCAAATTGAGCCACATTCCGATTAAAAATGTCTATTCTAAATCGGTTAGAAGCCATAGACATTTTTTTTTAAATGAGACGATACCACCCGCTCCACCATTGAATCACATTTCCATACCTTGTGCACAGGTACCAATGGCCCTCGACCTTAGTCGTTCAGAAGGTTTTGTTTAACGTCTACGCCTACAAAAGACACTTTCGAAAGGAGAACACTGCCATTCTAAACAGCAATAAGTTTCTTTAACGTCTAACTTATAAAAGACAAAGGAGAATTGTTATTACTATATCATTATATATAGTATTTATCTAAATGTAAACAAGTTTTTATAGAAATTTAAGAAAAAAAGGCACATAGTAATTAAAACTTTTAGGAGGTTGTTTTAATGAATAAAGTATTACCCATTTGTATAAGTATTTTTCTACCAACAAATTTTTTATAACTTAATTTCATATATACTATGTGCCTTAATTGCAGGGACGAGATTCGAACTCGTAACCTTAAGGATATGAACCTTCTAAGCTGCCAATTGCTCCACTCTGCGTTATTTAGATTGTGATATAAGCCAATTTATTAAGTTGTATTCTTCATCTTTATAAACATGTGCAATATTATGAGCTTCGCCTTCTAACATAAATAATTCAGAATGTCCGCCATAAGCATTAATTAATTCATTTGCATCTACTACACTAAATCCCATTGCGGTATCTTCAGAACCATGATAAATTTGAATAGGAATTTTTATACTAATACAAGATTCAGGTACTACTTTTGCACATACAGGTGCAGCTGCTGCAAAGTAATTAGGATATTTTTTAATAACTGAAAATGTTCCCATGCCACCTAAACTCATACCAGTAATAGAAATACGATCAATATCAATATTTTCACTTGATTCTAACATGTTTATTAATTCAATAATATCTTTTGTATGTTTACCCCAATCATTATCTGGGCATTGTGGTGAAACAATAATTGCATTTGGTAATATATCTTCATCATTAATATATTTCATCAAACCATTTATTTCTACTAATTTATCTAAATTATCACCACATCCATCTAATCCATGTAAATAGATAACCATTGGTAATGCGTCATCAATATCTGTTGGTTGATATATCCAATAACCAAATTCTGGTATATTAGATGTTTCTATATATCGTTTTTCAATTTTATAAGATTCAACTTCTCTATATACTTCACTTCTAATATCACTAGATGCCTTTGAAACATGTCTAGTTAACATTTCAGATGTATCATATATAGCTTTTGATCCTTTTGACTGTTTTATAGGTTCTTGTATTGTTTCTTCTTCTGTATTATTTTTTGCTTCAGGTTTTAAAATTGTAAATGAAGCAAATAAAGGCAAACTAATGATACAAATACCTAATAACAAATAATTAATATATTTTTTCATTTCCTTACCTCTTTTAAAATATGGTGCCAATACTTATAAGTCGACTTTGGGGAATCAATTTTTATAATGGATCTCATGAAAAGAGATGATCTATATTGGCACCATTTTATGTATAATTAAATAGACCTTCTTGTATTAAATTTTGAACATAAAAAAAGATAGAATATTTCTATTCTATCTTGTAGCAGGGGTAGCAGGATTCGAACCTGCGAATCCAAGGATCAAAACCTTGTGTCTTACCGCTTGACGATACCCCTATAAGGTGGGAGATATTGGCGAGATACCTACCCACCAGTTATAAAGGAGAATTTTTATGGGTAAAATACGTTTATGTATTTTACTTTTTTATTATATACTGATTTTTTCAATATGTAAACAAGTTTTTGTTAGTTTTCATATTTTTCTTTAATTTTTTCTAAATCTGAATTTACATAGTATCTAAAGAATCTTTCAGGTTTATAACTGAAATATATTTGTCTTGTAAAATTCTCATCTTGATGAATACAATCTGGACAATCAATCCAATGAACTTCTAAGATATATAACTCATCATCTTTAATTAAATCTTTTAACGTAGTTGATTGACCATCTATATTTGTGATAGTATAATCAGGAAGTTCTTCATCATATGTTTTATCTTTGACTAAATCTTTAAATATAACTAAACTAATATCACCATTAAATTTACCAACTACTTTTTTATCTTTAATAACGATATAAGATGGTACCCAATTTAATTCTAAATCTGTTTTTAACCATTGATAAAATTCATCTGTTTCTTTATCTTCACAAATATAAACATGTGATGAATCTAATAAACTATTATAATGACAATATAAAATTGAAAAAATACCAGAAAAAGATATACCCATTACAATAATGCATAATGTAAGTAATATTCTTCTAGTTTTACTCATCTGCTCCATTTTCTTTAATTTCCTTTGCTTCATAAATCGCTACACTATCAGGTGTAGTAACCTTTAAGAAACCTACTAATACATCATTTTCATATTCTAATGTAATAGTATCTGCATTAGTTAAACCTTTAATAAGTTTATCTGATAAAGTATATGTATGATTATTACAAGAAGTATCATCAAGTTTATAAATGAAATCACTATCTTCAATTGTAATAAATACACCTTTATTATTAAGAACTAATAAAGGATTACCAATAAAGATCTTTCTATAAGATAAAGCTTTAGAAATATCTGAACTATTTAAAGTAATTTTTTCATTAAATGTAGCATCAAATAATCCTGCTAAATCATCATACTGATAATCTTTTAAAGAATAGATTGTTAAATTTATAACAATATCATCTTTACTTAATAATAAGAAGTTTTGTTCAATCATTTCATTACCAAGTTTTACTTTTGTAGTTGTAAACTTATAATCAAATGAATCAAATCTACTTAATAATTCTACTGAGTTAGGTGATAATAAAACATTATGATTAAATGGTTTTTCATCAATAACTAGTACATTATCAGTATCAGAAACCATAATATTATCACCAAAATAAATATATTTATAACATTCTACTGAAAAGTCATTATCAATAATATTTCTACATAAAGGTAAATAATCTTTAAACTTAGATGTATCTACAGTAGAATCTGTTTCAATTTTTGGATGTTTAACTGATTTATCATTATAAGTAGAAATCTTACAATTAATATGTTTTGACTTAATTTTTAAAATATTACCTTTTACAACATCTAAGTCAATTTCATCATCACTACAAGATTTAATAATATCATTAAAAGTATTATAATAAACTAAAATTTTAGAATCTTTAGGAACATTATCACAAATTTTAATTTTTACCATAATATCAGCATTATTTGTATATCCATATAATGAACCATTTTCTTCACTAAGTTCAATTAATTGATGAATTAATACAACATTACTTTTAGATACACCATAACCTAATAATGTTAATTTTTCTTTTAAATTATTTACGTCTAACTTCATTATTTACTCCTCATATTTAGAATAATCTATGTTACATACATCAAATATTCTTTCTGTGGCTTCAGTTTCTTCAATTCTATGATATTTTTCTAAATAAATAACTTTTTTAATGCCTAACTGTGCTATCATACATGCACATCTACTACAAGGCGAAACTGTTGTATATAAAGTACTATCTTTTAAATCACTAATTTTACCATTATAGTTTAATAAACCATTTAATTCTGCATGACACATATAAGTATTTTTCTGATCAATTAATTTTTCACCACTTTCAACTGGAACTAACTCATCAGGAAAATTACTAGGTGCACCATTATAACCAATAGATAAAATACGTTTATCTTTTACATAAACAGCTCCAACTTTAGTTTTTGGATCTTTAGATAAAGACGCTGTTTCTTTAGCAATATTCATAAAATATTTATTCCATTTAGAATTCATATTTTACTCCTCTCTATAAGATTTTCTATAAGTAGTATTTAAGAAGAAATCTTTAGATTGCCAACTATCATCAGCATTTTCAAGTAGTTCTTCAAATCTTTTTGCTTTAGCATCCATATTATCAGCTTGACTAAGAATAATAGCTTCAATTAATGCAGGTAATTTAGGTGAACCATATTCTAACTGTCCATGATGAGCTAATATACAATGCTTTAATTCATTTAATAATTGTTTAGGAAAATGATCAATTTTTCTAGCTTGAACATCTATCATTTCAGTACTCATATAAACATGACCTAATAAATTACCTTCGTCTGTATAATCATTAATAGGATATAAATCAAGCTCTTTTAATTTACCAATATCATGACAAATAGCAGCAGTTAATAATAAATCTCTATTTACAGGATATAAAGTAGCTACAAAATTACAAATTTTAGTAACAGATAAAGTATGTTCTAATAATCCACCAATATAATTATGATGAACTGCTTTTGCAGCAGAACTCTTTTTAAATTTTGTTTTAAATACTTCATTATCAAAAAATAACATTAATAATGTATGCAAATATTTATCATGAATACTATCAATAAGTATCATTAATTCATTATACATTCCATCTATATCATAAGGTGTAATAGGACAAAAATCATCAATATTAACTGATTCTTCATCAATTACACTACAAGATAAAATAGAAAACTGATTATTTCCATTAAATGAACTAACATTACCATTAATCTTAATAAAACTTCTTTCTTCAAATTCAGGTACTTTATCTACTTCCCAAATTTTACCATTAACTTGACCAGATTTATCTTGTAAAGTTAAATCATAAAAAGATGAACCATTCTTAGCCACCTTAGTTTGTTTTGATACACAATATACAATTAAATCTTTAAATGTTTCACCTACATTAAATTCATTAATCATAATTATTCTCCTTATTTTTTACTCCAACTTACACAATAAAGATCATCTCTCTTTAATGTTACTTCAGGCCACTTAACTAATAATTCTCTAGTATCAAAACCTCTACTAGAAATAATAGCATAACCATTTGGAGTTTTATGAATATCTACTCTAATTTCAGAATCTATTTTCTTAATATCTTCACAAAATTTACTAGCTTTATGAATATCATTAATATCAAAATCAAATAACCACTTCTTTTCTTTTGCACAATCATGAGAAGCAGCTAATCCTGCAATTTTAGAATTAATTGCAGTCATATTAAAATCATCTTCATCAATTAAAAAATGAATTAATTTTTTCTGTAATTTATTTGAGTCTCTTTCATTTACTGAATAATACATTCTAGACATTTCACCAGTTACACCTTGACTTACAAAATAGTAAAACTTATCTAATAAATGTTTATCAGTAATTAAATCACTAGTAATAAAAGACTGTCTACGTTCTTTAAAATTTTCAACATTTGCATTGTCTTTATTACGTGATACAAATAATACTACATATATAGGTTTTCTTTCTTTGTCAATAGGATAATTATTCAATTAAACCATCCTCCATATCATCAATATACTGATCTCGTCTACAAGTTACTATACAAAAACACATTAATCCTACACAACTGAGACAAACTGTTAATAATATCAATAAAAATAAAAACATATTGGTGTACCTCCATATAATAATTATATACTAGAAGATACACCAATGTAAATAAGTTTTTTTAATTATTTGTTATTATACTCCAGTACTTCCAAATCCACCAGCACCACGTTCAGTTTTTACTGTAAAAAATTCTTCTTCAGGACAATCTCTTACAATATGTTCTTCAGTTGATAAAACAATAGGAACAAACTGAACTATCTTTTGACCAAATGAAATGATCTGTGTATAATTAGATGTATTAATTAAATGAATATGTAATTCTCCTTGATATCCGTGATCCACGAGCTGAGCTCCAACAATAAGTTTCTTTTTAGAGGCAATACCGCTTTTATTACAAGCATTTAAAGCTAAATTCTTATCAAATTTACTCTTAATACCTGCAGGAATAAGAATATCTTCATGTGCAGGAATAAGAATATCATTACCAGAGAATGTAATATTACCATTAAAATCGACAATCTCTTTAATAATGTCATCATCTTTTTCAGGAATAAAAAAGTCAATTCCTGCATTTTCTTCTACATTTCTAATAGGATCTTTTACTTCACGTGTTTTAATAAACTCTAACATTGTATTAATTTCCTTTCTTTTCATTATTATAATTTTTGCCATTTTCAATGACCTTATTAATTTCATTAATTAAACTTTCTAAATCTTTTGAATTATTGATATATCTTTCAATAGACCAATTACTTGATGGATGTTCTTTCTTCCATCTTAAATACATTCTATATGCATATTCTTTACCTCGATTAAATTTATAATCTTCATCTACTGGACAAGCTTGTATTTCCATAAGAGCAGGTAAAATAGTATTAGCACATAAATAAGTTGCACTACCTTCTTTTTGACTTAAATCAAGCATTTTTCTTACCTCCATCATAATTAGAACCATTTGAAATAATATGTTTTAATTCATCTATAAGATCATTCATATTTTTAGCTCTTTTAATACATAAATCAATTGTATGCCAATTACTTGTTGGATGTGCTTTTTGATAATCGCTTTGATAACCTAAAGCAATTGCCTTTGCTTTTTCAAATTTATCAGCATCACTTAATGATAATTCATTCAAATACTCTAAATCTGGAATTAACTTATTTTTAATCATATAAGTTGCACTACCAGGTTTTTTACTTAAATCTTCCATATAAAAACCTCCTTAAACAATTGGCAAATCTTTTAATATATCATTTAATTCTAATGATTCTCCATACCATTCATAAGAACTCTCAACGTCACAAGAAACAGGAATTGTAAGTTTAGGTCTTGCAGCAGTTTCCATATCATTTGAAAATCTATCTTTTACATATCTTGAATATCTTAATGGAGTTTCAATAAGAATTTCATCATGTACAGGTATAATGATTTTTACTTTACGTTTATTAAGTTCTTCATCATTTCTAATTTTTATAAGAGCCATCTTTGACATATCAGCCGCAGATCCTTGAACTCTAGAATTAATAATTTGTCTACCAGCTGCAGCTATTTTAGAACCATTATCTACTACTAAAATTTGTTGTTTAGTTTTTAACTCATCTATAATTTTATTTCTAGTAGACCAATTGGAATCATTTAACTTTTTAGTATATGCTTCTACTCTACTTTCATCTACCTTCATATCTTCTATAATATTATCAGAATCATCAACATAGAAAAATTCATATTTAGGTAAATTATAATTAGGTAATCTTCTTTTTCTACCCCATAAAGTAGTTACATAACCCCTTGATTTAACTAATGCATTAGACGCATCTTCAAATTCTTTAATCTTAGGAAATGCTGTATATACGTTATTTTTAATTTCACGAGCTTCTTCTATATCACAACCTAATTGTTCAGCAATAGATTTTTCACCTCTACCGTACATTATTCCTAAGAGGATTCTTTTTGCTTGACCTCTTAATTCTTTACCATCAGCATATGTATCAGTTTCACCATTTGCTAATTTATCATAATCATAATCATCAGGATTAATGTCTGAATAATCTAAATCTTCAAATTTTTCTTTACCATCATCTGTACCAGTTTTTAACCAAGCATAATACCAATGTCCATCTTTTTCTTTAATAGGACAACCTTTAGGAAAATGTTCTAAACAATATTTATATGGCTTATGCATAGCAATCGAAGCAATTTCAACATATAAATCTTTACCATCTCTATATGCTTGTAACATTCCTTCATCACCACAAAGCTGAGATAATAGACGTGGTTCTTGCGCACTATAATCGCTACCTTGTATAATTCGTCTAGTTCTTGCTTTTATAGGCATAATTTACTCCTTTCTAAACCATTTTATTTTATTATATACAAATCCTTTATAAGTAATATCAAAACCTTTTATACTTTTATGGATTTTTGTTATATATCTTAGTCTGTTATAATCGTCTTTACCTAAAGGATAGTTTTCAAACCACCATTCAGCTGCACTTTCTACAGTACTAAAATCATATCTTTTCTTCTTAAATATACAATAAACTGGATCATTTTCAGTTAATTCTATATTTTCAACAAACCATTGAATATTTTGATTTATTGGTTTATTTTTATAAATTAATGGTTCATTTTTAATTGATTTTGTAATCATTCTAGTATAAGTAATTGCTACATATGTATCTGAAAACGGATAATTTTTAAACCACCATTTTGCAGCTTGAATTTTATTATGAAAATGATATGTTTTATCATTTATAATACAGTATACTTGAATACTTCTACTATCACCATTACAACCAATATTTCTACCTTTTAAAGCGTCAGATAAATGTTGTTTATGCGCCTTAGATAAACCATTTTCTTGTCTCTGTTTTTTAAGACCTTGACTTATTTTTTGTTTACGTTCATCAGTCATACAATTATGAATAATATCTGACATTTGTTTTCTTTGTTCTAATGTAGGTAAATTTCCACCTTTTTGAATATTATATCCAATTTTTGGATCAGTAGAATTATAATAGTTAATCCAATATTGTTCAGCTTCATTTAATTCTTCTACTGAGCTACACCATTGTAGAATTTCTCTAGAAATATCAGTATCAGGATTACAATTGTTAACTACTTCTTTATTCCATAAAGAGCCACTTCCATAATAAGATAAAATAACTTTATTACCTGTTTTAGCACCTATATAGATTTTGTTATTCTTTTTATAAGTTAATTTATAAATATAACCATACATATTATATATCCTAGTCTATAATAATAAACTCAGTAGGTAAATGATATTTTTTAATATCTTTAGGATCAATTTCATTTAAACTGAATAAAAAGTGTTGATAATCTGGATATTGAGACATAAGATCGTCATTATTCTTTTTATCATTTAAAAATTTATTCCAGTTAGACCAATAAGTAGAATCAATTTTAGGTTCAAGATATTCAATATCTTTTGAAGAATAACCTCTCCAATTTGAATGTGGATATTTTTTACCATCTTTTGTTCTAACAAAATTTTTAATGAATTTACCTTTTTCTAATACAGTCATACTTAATACCTCTTATTTTTTAACACCAATAAGTACTTTAAAATCTTTAACTTTTACTGCTACAACTTCTTCTCCACTTTCAAGAATATCACCTGGTTTAACTAATTCTGCCCACTGCCAAGAACCATCTTGTAATTGAACTTCTTCTTCTCTTTCAAGAATATAAGCATTATCTTTTCTAAGTTCAACTTCTCTAGTAGTTTCTTGACCCATAAATAACTTT
>Ga0310786_10001397_pt1 | contig 38898 bp, 41 predicted proteins | sample AusTroGonzalo_MG_FD_203881 | JGI IMG/M metagenome (GOLD analysis project Ga0310786, IMG submission 203881) | Bovine rumen microbial communities from tropical cattle in Woodstock, Queensland, Australia - Gonzalo_03 (v2) (version 2) | ecosystem: Host-associated > Mammals > Digestive system >... | reverse complement strand
CTCTGTGAAGATGTACCACACGGCGACGATCAGCGTCAGATAGTTTTTATACTGCCAGTCGCCGATGAGCGGCGCGGCCGCGCTGTTCAGAATGACCTGCACGGAGATATCACATAGGGATGCGACAAGGATCCCTGCGATCTCGCCCAGCTTATGCCATAGGCCCTGCCGGGCGACGGTGCTTGACCATTCGTTGTTTGCCCTGGCCGCGAGCGAGCCGGTGACATAGTCCATCACCATCGCGAAGATGAAGATGAAGACCGCCCAGCCGACCCAGCCCCAGAGGGCCGTGAGGAACGTGATGACCAAGGTGATGAAAGCCTTGATCTCGGTCGCTTTATCAGGTGCGTTCATGTTGCATTATCCTCCTTCCTTAGTCTCCCTGCGTCGTTTCGGCCTCTTCGGCCGTCCAGGCGAGCGTGACCTCGCCGTCGTCGGCGGTGGCCGTCAGGGTATAGGTGCCGTCCTCGGTCGGCAGCTCCGGCACGCCGATCGGGAGCGTGATGGGGACCCACTCCATCTCGCCTGTCTCCGCGTTTGCGTGGAGATAGAAGCCCTTCTCCCCGCTCTTCGGGATGGGCGGGATGATGAAAGGCGGGGCCACAGGAGGAGCTTCAGGCGGGTACTTTTTCCCTGCCTCGATGATCTCGTTCACGGATGCGTCGTCGGTCACGGTGGCGCCGGCCTCGTAGACCTTCTCGACACCGTTGACGATTACGCGATACGGGTTTGCTTTTTCAGGAATTTTCATTCTGGACCTCCTCTGCGATAGCGTGAGTATAGGCCTTGCGGTCGAGCACGATGCCCTCGTTCGTCATAAGAACGGCTGCGTGCATCGGGATCTCCGACTGCGCAGCATAGGAAAGGATCGCGTGAAACACGCTCTCCGCTTCCGGTCTCGTCGTTTTGACGGTCGGCGGCAGCACTGCGACAGACCCGTCGGTCATAGTCTGGATCTCAACTACGATAAACATACTGCTGTTTTTTCTCCTTGTCAGAACTCGAACCGCTTACCATCATGCAGAGGCACATGGGAGGAATGATACGAATTCCACCACTGACTATAGACCGAGTTATACAGCGCGATTTGCTGATTGTATCTCGCGGTCTCGGCGTTGCCGGCTGCGATCATGGCAATCAGGTAATATGTGTAGATGTCTTCGCCATAAGGGAATCCCAAAAGGAGATCCTCCTCGCCGGTCGTATACCCGGAGAACGGTTCCTCTTCCTCGTATCCCTCATGGGTTTTGAGGACTTCACTGATGATCTTCCCGTCAAGCGCAGACAGCCACGCGATCTTCTCAGCAGCGGCATACTGATTCGGCTCTTTCACATCTACAGCTGCGATGAGTTCATTAACTGTCATGTTAACCTCCAAAGGGAGCGGTTCTTATTGAGATCAGCCTTCGCCCGGGAGGCCGGCGGCTTCCTTGAGTTTGGCCTTCGACTCGTACATGGCGTCCTCGGCGGCCCATGCACGACGGATCTCTTCGGCGACAGCCGCGGGAACTTTGCTCGTCTTGCCGCGCGGCAGAAGATAGCTCACGCCGTTGACGGCGACAAAGAGGTTCGGATCCTTGTTCGCGTCGGAGCGCGGAATAAAGATCTCGACAATCTCGTTGCCCTTGGGGACGGCGTTTTCGGTCTGCTCAACGACAGCTTCATTTTTTTCTTTAGCCATAGGAAATCTCCTTTTCAGTGTAATGATTTAGAAAACGGGGGCCGGGCAAAGAAAGGTTAAGAGACCCGGCCCCCGCGGGATGGGGGTTGCTGATTAGTTCGCGACGTCGCTGCCGCTGAAGGAGCTGGTGCTCATCACGCGGAGAACGCGCTCGGGGTACAGAATGGTGGCGCCATTGGTCTCGAACTTGTAGCCGATGGTGCTAAACTGATTGAGAGGACCACCAATCTCACCCTTGTCGTGGATGATCATTTCCAGGGCCCCGCCTTCCGGATCGATAATGCCAAAGGCATCCTTGCCGAAGAAGTAGGTGGCGTAGACCGCAGCGCCGTCCTTGCCGCCCTCGCCCGGGTAGATCTTGGTGGTGCCGCTGGTGCCCGCGCCGAAGGTGGTGCTGGCAACCGTGATCTTGTGGGTGCCGGAGCTGGCGGTGTTGGAAACGACCGTCGCCACGACGCCGTTGATCATGATCTTGCGGCCCTTGAGCTCGTCAGCGGCGAGCGTGACGCCGGACGTGCTGTAGGTGATCTCGGTCACGGCGCTCGAAGAGAGGTCTGCGCCGAGAGTCAGCTCGCGGACAGTGCCGGCGAGGTTCGCGCCGGAGATGACCGGGGCGAACACATCCTCGATGAAGCGCACGCCGTGCAGCTCGCCGATCTCGCCGTTGAACAGCTCCTCGGGAGAAGCGTACTTGTGCGCCTCGATCCAGCCCTCGCTCTCGCGCAGGTCGTGCGCGACGGAGGGGTGGATGACCGCGTAATAGCGGCCGTTGATGCGCGGCACGCGGTTCTTCTTCATGATCGTGACGGCCTTGTTGATCATCGCGGGAGAGATCCTGCACCCGTAGGTGCTGCCCTCGTTCAGCGCAGCCTGCGAGGAGATCGCGGCATGGAACGCACCGGTGGCGAGCGTGATCTCGTCGCAGTACATCACGTTGGTGCCGGTCAGCAGCGCGTCGCGGATCAGTTTCTCCTGGGTCTCCGCAGCGGATGCGCCCATCTCCTCGGTCGCACCGAGGATGATGTCGTCATAGGCCCTCAGCTCGAGACGGTCGGTGATGGCCGTGTAGGTGCCGTACTGGGCGATCTCGCCGGTGATGGTAGAGATGCCGAACTTCTGGCCGGTCGGGATCACGCCCTCGGTCAGCTGGCCGGCAGCCGCGAAGGCGTTCCACTTGCGCCACTCGACTCTGCCCTTGTGGTTGGCGGGCAGGGGCTGACGCTTGGCGAACTGCGCGTAGAACTGCTCGACGCGCGCGTTCTCCAGGAGCTCGGTATCGTAGAAGTCCTTCATCTCCGCGGACAGGGTGTTGCTGCCGGAGAAGGACTGCGCAGCGCTGGAGTCGTAGGCGTTGGGGTAGTTGGTGGTGCCGTTCACGAGCGTGCCCGCGTCGGCGAAGAACTGGATGTCAAAGAGATATTTCTTCATTTCACTTTTCCTTTCATGTTTTGTCGGGCTCAACCTCCGGGACGAATATGCTCGCCGCGGTAACCCGCTTCGCGGATTCTCCGCTTGAGGTCTTCCCGCTCTGCTTTGGGTCTGTCTCTGTAGGGAATGTTGCCGAGCGACGCGGCCTGTGAGCCGGTCTCTCTCGGCCTTTCGGATCCGGAGCGCACGGATGCACTCACGGCTTCGCGGGCCTTCTGCGCAGCTGCCTCGACCTCGGACTGCCGGAGTTCCGGGTGAAGCGCATAGTATGCTGCCTCCACGGTGATCTTCGATCCGGGACGGGTCATCTCTGCGAATGCGTCGTCGTCGAGTGCGCGAAGCAAATCAAAGCCGGGGACTTTCTTCTGGAACTCCGCCGCCTGCCGCGTCAGATCATCGAAATGATTGCGGGCAAGCGCCTGTCTGTCGAAAGTCTCCTGGAGCTGCTGCTTCCGCTGGTCGTTCCTGGCCCTGCGTGCCTCCTCCTGCTCCGCAAGCTCGAGCCTGTGCGCGATCTCGTCGGTCGTGCCGAGCTCGTTGGCCTTCGCCTCCGAGAGGCTGTTGTCCTTGCGGAAGTTCTCGAGGAGCTGGTCGATGTCAAGGTTTTCAGGATCCATCCCATAGCGGGCGGCCATGAAGTCGATCAGTACCGACGTCTTCCCTTCACGGTCCTCGTACTGCTGGATCTTCTCCTGCAGGTTCTTGATCCTTTTCTTGACAGCGCCCTGCGTCTCAGCGGCGATCTCTTCCTTGTACGCATCTCTGATTTCTTCCCAGGGTTTCCGGTCGGCGACGCCGGGAGCTTCCCCGCCTGTATCTTCCGCAGCATTCTCGACGGCCGGCTCTGCGGCGGCGGCTGTCTGCGCGGGAACGGGAGCGGGTCTGCTTGCTGCCTTTCTGTTTTTGAACTTCTCGATCTTGTCCTTGGGAACTCCGAGCTGCGAGAGTCTCGCCTCAACGCTGTTGTCCTGCCCGGCGGCGGCAGGCGTTTCGCCCGTGGCCTGCCCTCCGTCTCCGGCTGCCGCGCCGTCGCCGGCGCCGTCCGCAAAGAACTGGAGATCAAGCCTTTCGCTTTCGAACATAGAGTTGCCTCCTCCTGTGGGTTAAGCCCACGACTCTTTGATCTGCGGGTATAGCCCGCGACTCTTTGAGCCGATTATATAGTCGGGTTTTTCTCATTCTCTAACAGTAAGAGCAAAATTTTTTCTGCGAAGAAAAAACGAGAGGGCAGAATACTTTCCGCCCTCTCGCCTTATCTTGTTTTCACTTGAGCCAGGGTGCTTTTTTGCGGATGGTCTTTTCGTTGATCCCGAGCGCCTGCGCGAGCCGGCTCTTCTGTTCCGGCGTCAGTTTCAGCGTGTCGATGTATGCGAGCTGCTGCGTGACTTTGGAATAGGGATCCGACTTTCCATTTCCGTCCGCGTCCACGCCGTGGAAGGTTCCCATCATCTTCGCGGCCTGCATATAGTCCACGGGGCTGATGTATCCGCTCAGCCCGCTCGACTGATAGTTCCGGGCCTGCGTGATGGAGATCTCCTCGGTGCCGGGATTGGCGCGCACGAACTGCAGTCTCTCCAACTCGTCGGCGGACTTTTCTTCGGCGTCCTCCTTGCCGAAGTACTTATACGACATGAGGATGTCGAAGGCGTCGGCGTCGGACACGTTGCCGGCCAGGTATTCGTCCTGGAGATCGGACGGAGAGAAGCCGTACTCATGCTCGATCATATAGCCCTCGACGGTCTTCTCCGCGGCGTCCGGATCCTTGCCGCCGTACTTGACCAGCATATCGACCGCCCGCTCGGGACTGATGTTGCCGATCTTGACCTCGTTCGCAATATCCGAATACGCGATACCGGTATCCTTCTCACACTGCCACTCGTTGAGCTTCTCCTCGGCCTCGGCCTGGGTCTTCCCGCCGTAGGTCTGCAGATACCGGCTCGCCGTGTTCCGCGGGACATTCCCGGAGATATACTCGTCGCCGAGCTTGTCGTAGCTCATGCCCGTGACGACCTGCATCGTCCACTGCTGGGCGGTGTTCTCCGCGTTCTTCCTGGTCATGCCGCAGTACCGCTGCAGAAGAGAGACGACCTCCGCCTTCATGATCTGCTTGTCCTCGGTATAGATCTGTTTGATGTAGGTCTTGAGTGCGGAGCGGACGGCCTTCTCGTCGCCGATCTCTCCCTTGAGCTTCTCGGCCTTCTTCGTGTCGCCGGCCTGCAGGGCCTCGTAGAGCAGCCGCGTGTTCTGCGTGCGCGTCCGGTCGACGCCCGCCTCGAAGGATCCGAACTCGCCATTCCTGATATCCTCAGCGTGGTTCATGATCATCTCGGCCCATTTCATAAGATTTCCGACAGGAGCTCCGATGAACTGTCCGGCCGCCTTGGCCAGCTTGCCGACCTGCTTCCACTTCGCCTCTGCGTCGGCGTTCTTGTCCTTCAGCTTCTTGTACGTATTCAAGGTCTCCGTGAGCGTCGTGTTGATAGTGTCCACGCCGTTGAGAGAGATCCCGTAATACCGTTCGCCCGTAGCCGCGGATTTGAGCAGGGTGAAAAGCTCAGCCCCGCCGAGGAAGTTGGAAGTCAGCGTTTCGGCGAAGTTGACAAGGAGCGTATGCACGACGCTCTCTTTCGTCAGCTCGTCGTCATCGTCGCGGTAGGCGTTCATGCTGTGCATGATCGCATCAGCGGCTGCCTTGAACAGAACGATCATCCCGGAGGCGATCAGCTGCGACGTGCCCGCCCACAGGAAGCGCGTCCGTGCAACGCTCACATCTTCGACGGTCACGCCGTTGATGCCTGCTTTCAGATCGTGGGAATACTTCATGTACTCGGCAGCGGAGCTGAACAGAAGGTTCGTGTTCTGCAGGCGCTGCGTCATGAACATCGTAAGCTGCTTTACCACGGCATGAGGATTGCGGAGGATGTCCGGGCGCTGCATGGTGGTATAGTCCGGCTGCGTGCGCTCGATCACACGGTTGTAAACCTCTGCGACCTTCATCATGTATTCGTCGCTGCCCCGCCGCAGTTCGGAGAAATTCTCGTCGACGTAATACTTCGAGGCCTGCCACAGGCCGCCCGTCGTCAGGCCGTCTGCGAACTGGATCCATCCGGTCAGCCATTTGGTCTTTTGCATGATGCGGTTCATCAGCTGCTCGTTAGATTTGATGTCGCCGAGTTCCGCCGTCGAATAGCCCTGCATGCGATACCAATATAACGGCGTCCACTTTGCAATCTCTTCCCGTAGCCCCTTATCCCACATGGGGTTCTTCATATCGACAAGGGCTTTTGTCAGCGGCCTGTATCCGATCTCCGCCGCGGCGGTCGGCCAGGACGCGGTCTGTGAGAGCGTCACACGGAGGTTGACAGTCAGAGCCGCGCCCGCCATGTTGCCGCGCAGCGCATCAAAGATATTTGCCTCTGTCTTCCTCGCGCCGTTCAGATCGGCGATCAGGTTCTCGATGTACTTCTTGCCCTCGACGCCGAAGGTCTCGCCTACGGCCTTCTGGACGGTCATGGTGTAGCCCGTGCGGCTCTTGCCGTATGCCTTGTTGAAGTTTCGGATCACCGGCATGAGGCCGCAATACTGCGCCGTCCTCCGGAGCTGGGAAGAGATCACGTCCGTGATATCCTCCAGCAGGATCGGATTGCTCGCCGTGACACGCTCTTTCATAAAGCCGGCGTTCTCGAGCGACATGTCCCGCGTGATGGTGTCGAAGCTCGCAGTGCGGTAATCCGGGTCCGTGTGGATCGGGAAGTAGTGCTCGACCTGCGCCTTCTGAAAACCGTACACCATCTCCGTGACCTCGTTGAGCTTGCCCTTCGAGTACACGTCGAAGAACTCCTGCGCCGCTGCGATCCACTTGCGGTCGTACTCTGTCAGCTGATCCTCGATCTTTGAGCGCATACCGTCGATATAGGCGTCGGTCTCATCCTGGAGCTCGGCCAGCCTTTCGCTGAGCGCGTCCTTTTCCTCCTGGGTCTCGGCCTCGGCAAGCTGACGGTTGACCTCCTGGATCTCCTCGAAGAAGGCCACGGCATGGCCGGTCTTTCCGGTGAAGGCCTCCTTCATCTTGCTGTTGTAATACTCCCGCAGCCGCGGCACGGTCAGACCGCCGTATGCGATATGCCGGGTGTTCTGCTCGTTCTGCAGGTGCATGTACACAGACAGCATCATGCCGCGCGTGACGAGGATCGCGTTGCCCTCGGCGTCCTTCATGCCGATGTCCACAAGGTTCTTGCGGTCGTGCAACGTCTTCATCTGCTTATCGTCGATCAGCTCGCGGAAGATCGCGCCGCCCTCCATCATGATCTGCGTCTGCGTGAGCTGGCCCTTGTTGAGCATCTCATACATCTGCCGCCACATGGAGTTTTTCTTATACCCGCCGAAGAGGCTGAACGCCGTCTCGGGCGTGGCCTGCCCGAATACGAACTTGCGCAGCAGTACGGTCGGCACGCTCTTCGCATTCGTGGCCTCGGTCATCATCTGATTCCCGGCCTCAAAGGCGGTCGCCTCGATCTCCGCTCCGACAAGGCGGTTCGCGTTCTGGATCGTGGTCTTCAGCGCACGGAGGACATTATAGACGCTCTCGAGCTCGCTGCCTCTCAGATCGTAGATGCTGCCGTCGCCGATGTTCTCGGCCAGCTCCTGCAGCATCCCGCTGACCGTTTCGTCGTAGGTCAGGGCATAGTGATCATCCTTCGCCATCGCCTCATACTGCACGCGCAGTTCGGCGAGCGCGGCCTTTGCCTTGACGGCCCGGCCGGAGGTGGTGTCGATGGAATTGAGGATCTCCGCCGTGGCCTTGACCAGCTCGCGCGGAACGTAGCGCTTCTCCCCGGGCTTGACCAGCATGTCCGACAGTTCCCTGTGCAGCTTCTTGATCTTCCCGCGGAGGGCAGTGTCGGAGCGCTTCCCGCGCTGCCGCTGCATCATGTCGCGGTAGTGCTGCTTGACCTTGTCGACGGCCTCGTACTTCATCGCCTTTTCGGAGAGGCGGACTTGCCGGACCTTCTCCGCGGCCTCGCGCTTGATCTCCTCGATGCGCGCGTTCTTCTGCTCGCGCAGGGCGTCGAGTCTGTCCTTGTCCTTGGCGATCTGGGCGTTGAGCCGCTGCTGTGCCCGGTCTGCGTAGGTGGCGGCGGACTGCCGTACCTCCTCGCCGAGCATCGCGTCGATGATCTCATTCGCCGCGGCATCGACCGCCTCGCCGCGGTACTGCTCGAACACGTTGCCGTACTGCGGCTTCCACAGGTCGAGGTAATCCCCGATCATGTTCAGCATATCGCTGGGCGCGTATGTATCCTCCGGGAACAGGCTCTCGCCGAAGGTGGCGGAGAGCTCGCCCCACAGGCTGTCGATCGTGCGGCCGCGCTCGCTGACCGTGAAGTACCGGCCATAGCGGCGCCGGAAATGCTCGTCGCCGGTGTCGCGCCAGTCCGCAGCGGACAGGTTGACGGGCGTGCTCTTGAGGTAATCCTTCAGACGGCCGAGCATCTCGCTCTGGCTGTCGTCGATCAAAGCATAGTTCCCGTCGACGATATCCTCAGCGATCGCACGTGCACGCTCACGCAGTTCGTCATAGGATAGAGTGTCACCGTCGCTCTGCACGAGCCAGTCGCCCAGCTCCTTGAGCGCGGCCTTGACCTCGGCCTTGTCCGCGCGGCTCTCATACTCCCGAAGGAGATCATTCGCCAGGCGGTCGGTGTCCTGCTGGCGGACGGTCCGCTCGCGGGTCTGCTGCGTCTGTCCCTTCCAGTACTCGGCCCGGGCGCGGAGGATCCTGTTCTCGGCCTTGAGGTTGGCAACGCTCTCGCGCCGCGCCTCACGTTCCTCCTCGGTCTCGGCCATGCCCCACTTCTGATGCTGCTCTTCGTCCAGATTTTGGGGGTTGCTTTTTACGATGGCGTTTGCTATACTTGCATCAGAAAGAGATTTTTGCTGAGATGCGCTTCGGGCGTACGCCTTGCGGACCTGATCAAGGTCAGTGAGAAATTCAGCAAGGGTCTCTTTCTTGGCTATGGCGTCTTTCAAACCGTAAAGGTGAGGAATATCGCCATAGCCTGTTTTTATCATCTGCTTGTTCACGAGCAGTTTTTCACCGCCGTATTCAGACGTCACAGCTTCGAGATAATAGACAAGATTGTCGCTCATGGCTTTGACATAAACGATACCCGGCCGTCCCTTATGATCCGTTTTCACGATTACTTTGTCATAGTTTTTCACGATGAAAGGAATCAGTTTCTGATCGTTTTCGGTGACAGGATATTTTTCATTCGTCTGCTCACCATGAGAGTTGCGGACATGCCTGATATCATTATCTCGAATGGCGTGCGTGTATTCCTCAATGTCCGGGATATCATCACCGACATCTTGGGCAAGGCGTTCCTCGACCTTCGCATATTTCTGATACGCGTTCTCGTTTGCGTTCTGATAAGCGTTCTCGACGTAAGTATTGATATCTCTCTGGTTAATACCGAAGTCGTATTCCGTGTCACTGTCCCACGCCATGAGCTGAGACTCCCCGCTCGTATCGGACGCGCTTTTCATGCCCGTCTGTTCGACGGCATTGTAGCTCGCGTCGGCGGCAAGCAGGGCTTTATCCCAAAGCTCCTGTACCTGATCCATCACGTCGGAGATCTCGCGCGCGGCCTGGTACACACGGACGTCGTCCTTCAGATCCACGCCCTCGAAGGCGGCCTTGATCTTCTCCGAGATGTCGGCGATCGCGTCCTGGATCCTCTCGGCAAGCGTCATGTTCTGACGAGCGAGCTGCGTGACGGCCCTGCTGTTGAGCAGCATCTTCTGGCAGGCGTTCGCGACGAGCTCATCCACAGCCTTATCATAAGAGAGCTTCGGGTCAAGTTTCTGCTGCTGGCGTACCAGCGCATCAAACTGAGCCGGGCTCTTCTTCATGATGTGCTGCGTGATGAACCCCTTGAGCTGCTCATACTCCTCGGGCGCGAAGTCCTGGAGGTAGTGCGTCATCTCGTGCGAGACTGTCGCCGCGCCGAGGTTCTTTGTGGAGAGCTGGCCGGAGTTGATATTGATCAGCACCGTACCGCCCTTGACATAGGTGCCGCCCTCGTCGGGGTTGCCATCGTATACGACATAATCGATATTGACCGCGTCGGCAAGAGCGCGGACCATAGCGACGACCTTCTTCTGTGAGGTCGTCAATTTCTTTTCGTTCACGCCCTTGTACTTCTTGCCGTTGATCTCGGCGCCGTCGACGCTGACCGTGCCCTTGCGGCGCTTCTCCGCGCCTCTCTTCTTCGCTTCCTCACGGGCGGCCTTCCGCTCCTCGGCCTTGACCTTGACCTCCTGCGCCCGCTGCTGCGCGCGCTCGCGGCCCATCTCAAAAGCATATTTCAGCTGCACGTCATCGAGCTCTTTAACAAGCGGGCTCTTCCGGACTTCTTCCAGCGTGGCGTTCGTAGTCTGCGCGCCGAAGACGTTCTCAGCATAGTTCCACGCGCTGATGTACCGGCCGACGTCCTGGCCGGGCTGATACAGCCGCAGCATCGGCTCGGCGCTCTTGGTCTCGCCGGCGGCCTCGATCAGCTGCCGGTATCCGTCGGATAGCCCTTGCAGCTCGTCGAGCTCAACGGTCTGACGCTGGCCGTTCTTCTCGACCGTGACCTTTCCGTCCTGTGCGCCGACGATCCTGACCTTCTGGCCGTCCAGCGTAACGCCGTTCTTCTCGCTCTCGCTGATGGTGGACGTGGCCGCTTGGGATCCGTACACGTCCGAGGCGAGGAGCTTCGTGGGTTTCATCTCTTTGACCCAGCTGTTGTCGCGATAGGTGAAGCCGCCGCCGGATGCCTCGTTGCGGAGGTTGCCGACGTCGAGGTCGTTCAGGATCTGCTCGGCCATGTGGTTGCCGTTGAGCAGCTGCTTCTGTTCGCGCGTGAGCTTCGGAGCTTCCGCGCCGACGCGCTCGGCCTCCTGTCGAAGAGCTTCGGTCGCAATGGCCCTTGCAAGCGCAGGAGACTCGATCCCTCGCTCTTTCAGCTTCTCCTCGACCGCAGCGGCGGCCGTTTCGATATCGCCCTGCACATAGCTCTGCGTGGCCGTGCGGTCGAGCTTGTTGTACTGCGCAACGCTGAGCTTCCCGGGATTTCCTTTCCTGTCGAGCTGCTCAATCCTCTTCTGATACTTTTCGGCAAGGGCCTTTGCTTTCGGGTCCCCGGCTTCTCTGCCGTACTCGATGATATCGCGCGCGCTCTGATCGTCCACGGCTGTGACCGCATCACGGGCAGAGGATCCGATCTGCTGCACGCCGCCGGATGCCATACCGGAGATCATGCCGCCCGCGAAATCTGCGGCGAGGCTTTTACCCCAGTCTTGCATGGCCTTCTTCCTCGCCTCGTCGTAGCTCATGCCCTCGCTGATATACCGCTGGATATTCAGCTCGATATCAGACTTATCTTTCAGGATCATAGCTTGCGCGACGCTGTTCGCGAGGGACGTGTTGAACTCCTCGGATCCTTCGACAAAGCCTTGCGTAAGCAGACCGCCGAAGAACTGCGCGAGGTTTTTCGGGCTCTTCATCGACAGCATCTTGTCGACGGAGAAGTATTCCCATGCCGCCTCGTTCAGACCGGACACGACAGAATAGATCATTGCCTGCTTCGGCGATGCTCCATTTTCGAGGGCGCTTTTCAACCCATCCTTCGCCGCGGATCCGAAGAACACGGCGGAGGTGCCGAGAGGTCCGGCCAGGTTGCCGAGCGTGATGGATTCGAGCACACTCTCGCTAAGCTGGTACAGATCGCCCAGGCCCTTCCCCTCGAACCATCCGCTTTGAATGGTGCCGAGGTCGTTCAGATCCTTCGCCCTCGTCGCCACCATCTCGTCCGCATAGTCCGCGAGGATCGGGTCTGCCTTCTGCATGACCACACCTCGCCCGGCAAGCTGCGCCATCATGTCGAGGTAGTCGAAGAAATCCTCGGGTGCGCTGGCAACGCCGGCCGCAAGAGCCGCGCCGCCGGTGACGATGTTCTTTCCCCACTTCCCTTCTTCTCTGGCCATCCACTCCTGCACGGGCTTCACCTTCTCGGCGTAGGCCTGGGAGTTGATCTGATTGTTGATCTTGATCGCGTACTCATCCGCGAGAGCAGGATCCGAATTGAACAGGCTGTAATAGAGATCGAGGTCCTTCTGTTCCCACTTGTCCGTGGGCTGCTTGTAGCTCCAATCTCTTCTGTACTGGTCGGCAAGCGGCTCTGCATACGAGAGATCTCCCGCGGTCTTCGAGTAGTTGGAATAGTCGATTTGGCGCTCCATCTCGCTGACCGCTCGGTTGGCAGCGTCCGCGGCTTCCATTTTCTCTTTGCCGGCGAGAACGTCTTCATCGTTGATCTGCCAGTCCTGATACCGGAACATGTCGGCATAGTAGAGATCACGCGCCCGCTCGGCTTTTTCCTTGGCGGCCGCGTCGCGCTCCTCTTTTGCGCTGCTGATCCGGGAGGAATAGTCTTCGCCGAGATCCGCTCTCGTCCCGAGAAAGGCGCCGGTCTCCGGATCGAACACAAGCTCGCTGCTCTGGTTTTCGAAATCCGTGAGACGTCTCTGCGCCTCGTTGAATCGGGTGTCGGCTTCGTCGCGCGCGGCGAGGGCTTCGTCATACCACTGCATGGTGGTCTTGCCGGCATCCTTGGCCGCGTTGTAGTGCGACATCATATCCTGGTAGGCGTTGTACTCGCTCTCATCCGCAAACTGCGAGAAGAAGTCCTGCGTATCCGAGGCATACTTCCGCATCTGCGAAACGCCCTCCCCGGTACCGGACAGCATATCGGTAAAGCTTGTGCGGAAATCCTCATCCATGTCGGAGCCGAAGAGATCCAGCATCTTCTGGTATCTCTCCGCCCGGCTCGACAGAGACTGCGCCTGCTCGGACGCGCGCTGATTGAACAGGCGCGCATCGTCCGCGCTCCTGTACCCGGTGCGGGAACTCTCCCGGGAGAACAGATCCTGCAGCGCGCTATAGTCGCTCGCGTAGCTCTGCGCCGACGAGCCGAGCGCCTGCTGCACGAGGCCCGCGTATCTCTGCCGCGAGCTCTGATCAAGAGCGGAGTATGCAGACTGCAGGCGCTCAAACGCCTCGTCTTTCTGCGTGGTCTTCTGGAGCGGAGAAGCGGACGCGGCAGACGTGTCCCTTGCAAAGGTCGACTTCCTGGCCGTCCCCACGCTTTTCTTCTCCGCGCCGGAACTGTTGCTCTTCTGCAAACCCTTTCGGAGATCGCCGTCGAAAGATCCCATTTATCTCCCTCCGTTACCGGTTGTCGTTTTCTTCTTGGTCGTGGTGCTGCTCGAACTCGCGGAACTCGAGGAACTCGACGAGCTCGTGCCCTTCTTGGTTGTACCCGAAGTCGTACTCTTGGTCGATCCTCCGTTGAGCCAGTCCGTGAACGCCGTCACGAAAGCATCATTTTCTTCCGTGGTCTCCGTCTTCTTCGGGGCAACATATCCGCCTCCGCCGCCGGAAGACGACGGCGCGATAGAGTCGAGATACGACTTACGGATCGCGGCGCCCTGCGAAGGCGTGATGCCGGCCATCTCATAGTCCTCTGCTGTCGGGTTGTAGCCGATCCCCATCAGACTGACGAGCCGGTTGTAATAGTCCTTCGAGCGGCTGTACGCTTTCTCGTCGCCGTAGATCATGCGGCTGTAGGCGGTGTCGGCTTCATCCTGAGCGACAGAGAGATCCTTGTAGTACTTGTTGAGGCTGTCGAGGTAGCGGTCATAATCGCTCTTCTCCAGCTCCTGCGTCGTGGCGAGCTCTTTGTCCAGCCTGTCGCCCTCGGCGTTGTAGGCGTCCAGCGCGAGCCCGTAGGTCTCGGGCAGGATATCGGCAAGCCGCTCGAGGTAGCGGTCATAGGCCTGCTGTCCTACGCTCTGCGCATATGTTGAGCCGTAGCCGCCGGTCAGCGCCGCGGCCTGCCCCATCGTGTCGCGCATGGCACGTTCGCCGTCCGCGATATAGCTCTGGCGGTACTGCTGATAGAGCGGGTCGGTGGAACTGTCATATTTGAACGGCTGGCGCCCGGTGATCTGGTCGTAGAGCTCGCGGATCTGTTCGTCGTACTGCGAGCTGTACACAGGGGCCTTGCCCTTCATCCCCTCGAGCGTGGCCATCGCCGTCTCATATACTTTTCTCAGCTCGGGATCTTCAGTCTGAACGTTGGCGACGCCGGACTGAACGGCTGCAGCTGTAGAGCCGGAAGAGGACGAGCCGCCTCCGCTGCTGCTTCCGCCGCCTCCTCCGCTCGTGCCTCCGGATCCGCTGCTCGCCTTGGGCGTGGCCGCAGCTACCTGCGCGGCATAATTGACTGCCTCGGTAGCGCTCTTCGCAGCCTGCGCAGCTGCCGCCACACTGTTCTGAATCGTAGACGTGATCTGGTTGCTGCCGCCGCTGGAGGTGTTCGGAGTTCCGCCGAAACTTCCGCTCGATCCGCCGTGCACATTCCCGCTGCTGCTGATATGCGTGGTGCTGCCGCCGCCTCCGGTCGAGGTCGTGGCGGCCTGAGCCGCCGCCTTCTCCAGTCCAGCCGAAAGAGCCGCGCTGACTGCAGTCTGTTTGTTTTCTTCCTTCTTCTTCCCGGATCCGCCGCCGTCGGCCATCATCACCATATTGGTTTTTGCCATTTGATCAGTCCTCCTTATTCGTTCTCACGTAGTCGGGATACTCTCCCGCGAGTATTTCAAAACCGGTAAATACCGTGTCGAGCACGTCGCGACATCGGCCGAGCTGTCCGTCCACGGGATTGCACATGATCCTGAAATCAGCGGAGTCGGCGTCCGTCACAACGGCGGGCAGGAACCACTCCTTGTTTTCATCCACTGCCGCGAGCGCGGTGAAGGCGAGCACAGAGGCCGCAGCGCACACAAGATCCTGCCCTCTCGGAGCGGCGCCAGCGTGCCCTTTGACGATCAGCGTTGTGTCCCGCCTGTTGTACGTGACGTTGACCATGCTCAGATCTCCACAGGCTGGCTCGCCTCACGGGCCTGCGCGCGGGCGTTGGTGACGTGCGTCGCCTCGTCGGTGTTCACGTCCTTCAGGTCGACGTCGCCGCCGCTGATCTTCTGCGGCATCGGCATCTGCTGGCCGGTGAACTTGGCCGCGAGTCCCTGCACCATGTCCGGTTCGTACTTCATAGCCATCGTCATGAGCAGCTGCTTGAGCTGGATGTTCTCCTGGAACATCGTCCCCATGCCGACGACCTTCTGCCGAAGGGTGTCCTTCCCGTCGAAGTCCATCATGTCGAGCGCCATTACAGTCTGGTCGGCCTGCTGAGGGCTGAAGAATCCGAGGTTGTAGAACTGCAGCGCGAGCTCATTCTGCGACATCTTCGTATAGGTGCTGGCCTTCTGCGGCTTGATCTGGATATCGAAGACGGGCAGACGCATTCCCATGTCCTGGCCGCCGATTGCCTGCTGCTGCTGCGGCCGGATGTTCTCGTTTGAGTACGAGACGAACTCCTGCGCGCCGCCCTCGCCGACGATGCGGAACTGTCGGGGCAGCGTATAGAACTGACGGATGAGCTCGATCACGAAATCGGTGACCTCGCCGAAAGCGCGGTAGCTCGTCTTGGTGCTGTCGCGGCTGCCCTTGCCGGACGCCTCCTGCAGGGCGGCAATGGCCGAGGCCGCGGTCACGCCCTGGGACGTGGAACCCGTCGCCGTCTCCGTGTTGCCGGAGGTCTCACGCAGCTCGTCGATCTTCGTCTGCTGGTATTTCACATACCAGCCGCTCAGCGGCCGGAAGTCGATGACCTTCAGCGTGTCGTCGCCGAGGTTGCCGTCCACGGAAACGAGCGGCTTCGACAGATCGAGGAACTCCTCCTCGTTTACGCCGCCGTCCTGCCGCTTGAAGTAGCGGGGCATGGCACCGACCATCGTGTTCTTGATGAACGCCGTATCCATGAGGTCGAGCGCCGTCTGCGGATTCTTGCACAGATCCACGAAGCCGTAGCCGCACGGGCTGCCCTCGATCGGGAACAGCGTGTCGAATACGAAGGGATACTTCGCGTGCTCGTACAGCGGCTTGCCCTCGTTCTCGGAGGAGTACAGGATCGAATTGCCGACGTACTTGACGTAGTGCAGGACCTGCCGGCCCTGTTCCCACTTCTTGTAGTAGCAGTCGATCACGGTGCACTTCCCGTTCGTGCTGACCGTGTCGTCATAGAGGAACTTGGTAGCCGTGAAGGTGCTGCCCTTGATCTTGCCCTTCAGCTGCGGGTAATGTCCCTCGAGAGCCTCGACATCCTCCAGCGAAGTGTGGAAGAAACACTTGCTCTTCTGGATATCGTCAATGCCCGGTTCCCAAAAGAGATTGAGAAGATCCACCGAGAGCACGGAGATCTCGCCCAGACCGTTGAGCTTGTCGGCGTCCCAGATCACCTTATACACGCCGGTGCCGTACTTGAGCTTGGCCCACACGACCTTCGAATACGTGTCCTCGAAGTCGTTCTGCTCCATCACGACGGGGATGATCGAGGACAGGCGGCTTGCCTCCTCTACGTCGGCCCTCTCGCGCGGGAGAATGTTGGGCTCGGGATAGGCCTCCATCGCGTCGGCGTGTTTCGAGACGATGACGTTATGCAGCCAGCCGGACTTTGACCGGAAGCCGCCGTCATTGAGCGAGGTCTCCTTGATCTCTTCCTCCGCGTTGCGCAGCTTCCACCAATTCTCGGCGGACACGACGCGCCTTTCCAGTTTGGCCTTGCCGGTCTTGTAGGTCTGCAGGGTCTGTGTCAGCTTGCGCAGCATCTTGTCGTCGACGATCGCAGCTTTCACGACCTCCGCGCCGGCGCCGGGCTCGGCCGTGAGCAGCGCCGCATCTTTTCTTTCGTCCATTTACTGCCTCCTGTTCTTGATTTGATTGAGCGGATCGAATATCGTTTCTTGCGTTTCAACGGGCCGGATCGCTCTGACCGGCCTCGACATACAGAAGTATCTCGCCTCGTCGGCGGGGTGGTCTTCGAGATTGGTATCGAGATCCTCGTTGCGGTACTTGTCGTACATCATCAGCGGGATCGTGCGGATGAAGGCCTTGCAGTTGCTGAACACATACAGGCGGGCGTAGCCGTTCTCGTCGAACTGCATGCGGTAGTGCATCTGCATCCAGCCGTTCACACGGTTGTTGTCGCCGGGCGTGAAGTAGATCCCATACTTCACCGCGGTCTCGGCCACGCTCTCGCCGCGGCTCGCGTCCCAGATGGCGGGATCCGCCACGCCCTGGATGCTCTTTCCTTTGAGCCACGGATGCTCGCGTTCGATCTCCGCGATCTTGGCGAACTGCTGCGCCGGCGTCCACTTCAATCCCTCGTTGGGCGTGTCGGTGCAGCCGTACAGTTCGAGGATCCGATAGGCGACGTCGTCGTAATCGACAGCCCACCACGCGCAGGAGAAGGGCTTGCCGTATCCGAAGTCGTAGCTCCGATAGATCCTCCATCCCGCAGCCGGTCCCTTCGACAGGTCGATCGGCTCGATCACGTGCGTCCAGCGCCGCTGCCGGATCAGCTCCTCCTCGCTCAGTTCGCAGCCGGCCTCGCGTGCCGCCTCCATGTCCGGGAAGGTACGGAAGTCCTCAAAGAACTGTCCCTCGAGCACGTCCCATTCGCCGTTGAGCCACGCCTTGCGCAGCTTCGGCGGAAGCGCTTCGAGTCTGCGGATGTAATCCGGATCCTCGCGCATGAGCACGGCGTTGTCCGTCACAAGGCTCTTGATGAAAGCATAGTCCTCCGCCCGCTCGCTGCCTCTGTATCTGCGGTCGATGAACAGGCGCTTGACCCATCCGTGGCCGACGCCGCCCGGGTTGCAGGTGTAATAGATCCGCTTCGGGAAACTGTTGACGCCGCGGACGCAGGCGCGCAGTCTGTCCATCTGCTCTTCCGTCTGCTGCGTGGCCTCGTCAACGAAGAGGACGTCGACCTCTGTGCCCTGGAAGCGGTCGGCGTCCAGGAGCGTGTCGCAGTAGCGAAACAGGATCATGCTTCCGTTCGGGAAACTGATCTCCTTCTTGCTGTCGTTGTACGAGGCGAAGCGCTTGCTCTTATCTGCACCGCAGAGCAGCATATCGCACAGCGGCGTGATGTGGTTGGCGCGCAGTTCCGGATAGGTCTTGCGCACGATCATCACCTTGATGCCCGGATACTTCTCGCACAGGAGCACAGCCTTCACGCGCACGGCCCAACTCTTTCCTCCGCCGCGCGCGCCTCCGAAGGCGACGTAGCGGTGGCCGTCTTTGAGAAAGAGCATCTGCTTTTCGCTCGGCATCGGGATCTTCAGCGTCCTCATATCGACGCCTCCTCCGCCTCGGGTGAGAAGCAGATCTCGACGGGATCGGCGTCTCCGCTCACGTTCTCTTTCTCGAGCGCCTTGATCCTGGCCTCCTGCTCGCGGACGTCCAGTGCAGAGCGCAGCATCTTGACGGCCTTCGCCTTCTCGATCGTTGTCATGATCGCCTGCAGCTCCTTGCCGTCGATCGCGCGCCGGGTCTCGAGCAGCTCCACGACCTTGTCCATGACAAGATCCGTCGCACGGAAAACGCGTTCAATATCGTCCCGATCTTCCGGGCGTACGTCCGGGACAGGCGCAGGTGCGAGATCCTTGACGGCCTCGAATCCAGTTTTCAGCCGGTACTCTGCACGCTGGCTTGACCAAAGCTCTCGTTTTGCCCGGTCTTTGAGCGTACGCAGCGGGACGTTTCTTTTCTCAGCGAGCCGCTTCATCGAGATGTCGCCCGTGATATATTCAGTTGCGATCTTTTTCCAGTCAGGGCGCGTCTTTTTGACCACGAACTCGCCTCCTTTTTTGCCGATCATATCAGATGCCGAACGGTCTTTTCTAACAGCTGGACAAAATAAAATAAGCAGGGGGTCATCCCCCCTGCTGTCAAAGCTTTGAGCACTTCTCCTTTTCATTTACCGTTCATAATCTGATATAAACGGCAAGCGGAGTAATGTCCCTTACAATGAGCTTTCGTATAAGCGTCGAAGTCCTCCTTCCTCGTGAAGTGCATCATGAGATTGGATTTCTTTCTCAGCCCATTGCACAGGATATACTTATTGTTTTTGTCGATGCCGAGATAGAAAGGACAGCGCGCCTTAACGTCTGCGTAATCCGTCGCCCAGGTTGGCGGCTTGACACGCCGAGGCTTTTCTTCCGGATCCGCCTGCTTCTTTCGGATCTGCTTGAGCCGTCGCTCAGCCACTATGGGATTGAAGCCACAGCTCTTACAATTCCTCCGATCCATTCGGCAGAAGAGACCGGGATTTGATGAGGTGCCGGGCCTCACACAAGGGGCGCCATCCTCTGCTCTCGGTGCATTTTTGAAGTATAATTCTTCACTCATAAGCGGCTCTCGAAAACCTCCAAAAAGTTACGTACTCGTTTTTCCCTATTTACAGGCATACGTGATTATCCCGCAAAATCAAGGGGTAAAAAAACCTGAAAGCATTGAAAACACGGGGAAAATCGTTCGAGCAAAACAGCATATTTATTGACAAAAATTTTTGCAGGATTTCTGCTGTTTGAGTGTCAATATTTATGCTGTTTTTATCAAGCCAAATTCCTCAAAAAGTTCCGAAAATCACAAGTCGGGTTTCTTCTTTTTCAGTATTAAAAAGTTCCTATGCCACAGCCAAAGAATCACTTTGCGCATCGCTTCCTTTTTGACTTCATGCATCCGCTCCGGCCGAGTAGCCACGAGGTAGATCGCTGCCGCCTTTTCCCGGTCGGAGATCTTCTCGTTTTCGATATCCGAAAAGATCGCCACCGCGCGGTATCTGTTCATGTCACTGTCCATCGGGTTTTCCATCCACCGCTTCGAGCGCCTTCTGGTAGTTCTTCGCCTTGATAGACAGATGCTCGATCAGATCTGCAGCCTTCTCCATGAGTTTCCAGTCGCAGTTCCATTTCTTTGGCCGCTGCGGGCAGTCGCTGCACGGTGCGCCTTCGGAGCACAATCGCAGCGCACGTACGATCTCTTCCGCCTCATGCTCTACGCCCACATGATCGAAGGAGAGGATACAGTATCCTTCCTGCAGGCCGTACTCAGGGACGCCGCGAAGAACGTGTGTCACAAGCAGCATCTGACGGGATCCTGTTCGCTCTCCGTTCCGGATCTCCCAGAGCATGAGCCCGTCGCCTACCTCATAGCCGCGGTCGTCCTTGCGAAGCTCGGCCTTCTTCTTTCCCTCCCATACATCGCGGAAATGCTTGGTCTCAGTGTTGAGATTATGTATGCGCATCCTTACCCTCCAGCTCTTCGTCCGCGATCTTCTTCAATTCATCGGCGGTCAGCAGGCGCCGCCCGCAATACGGGCAGTATCGATAGGGCAGCTTGACGGGGACATTCTCTCTGCACACCGGGCACTGCTTCTTTGTCCCGCCGGCGTCGGTGATCACCACCCAGCCGAACGGATGCTCCTGGCTCATCTTCTCCGCATGCAGGATACTCAGAGCGCCGGTGAGCTCGCTGCTCATCCTGGTATTGGATACAGACAGCTTCTCGAGCGCGTTGGCGCCTTCCTCGCACACGCCCCGGATATAGAGCGAGAGGTTCGACTTCCTCGAGCACTCGCGCAGGTTGCGGATCTCGATCTCGTACACCTTCGTGGTGAGATCTTCTTCTGTATCGATCATGACAGTTTCATCTCCTCGATCTCGATATAGATCCCCGGCGGGATCCAGTAAAACTTTTCGATGGTCTCGCTGCAGACCTGGGCGTCATCCTTCCAAAAGCCGAGCCTGGTCATCTCGTCCTTGAGGATCTTCTGCAGGTTGTCTGTATCAGGCCGCGTGTCCTTCCACGTACCCGAAGGATGCGTTTTTGCTTCCGGGTAGCACCACTTCACCACCAGCCGCAGCGGCCCCTTGAGCGGCTCCTGCGGCCTGTTCGGAGCAAGGTGTGCGTTCAGCTTTGCTCTTGCCATCTTCACGGCGTCGGGCTCGTAGTAGGTCCCGGACTTCGAGCTGTATCCTTTTTCCTGTCCGGTCGCGGTGGGCAGCCGCGCCATCGGCATGAAGAACTGGATCTTATTCATCCGCGTCGGCCTCCATCAGTTGCACAAACACTCTCAAGGAATCAGCGATGACAGCGGCCGCGCACAGAGGCTTGGTCGTCTTTACGATCGGGCCGGACTTCACCGTTCTCTTTTCATTGACATTCCATGCGCAGTCTTCACGGCAAGTTTCCTTGGTAATTGGGCAGATGTGATCTTCCGTCGTGATCATTCTTTCTCCTTTCATTTTTGCGGATAGTCACGGGAGGTGGCGGGGAGGGCGGCGCAGCTTACAGCCGCCCTTCCCTGCCCCCGTGACGGACTTGTCCGGCAAAATATATCCCGTAAGGGATATATTCAATGCCGCGGCATTTCTCGGTGTTAACTCCGATTTTTGCCGCGCGGCATTTCTCGGTGTCGATACCGTATTTTGCCGTTCGGCAATTATCGGTTGAACTCCGATTTTTGCCTCCGATTGCGGCACGGTATTTTAATCGATATTTGCCGCTGTCCGGCGCGTGATGACGCCGTCCTTGAGCTGATATCCACCGTGCTCTTTGAGGTTCTTTCTGAGGGTGTCGGGCTTCTTTCCGAGACGCTCGGCCATCTCCGTGAGCTCGGCCTCGCCGTCAAAGTTCAGAGCTTCAAAGGCTGCGTCGATAGATCTCCGTCGGTCTGCGGCGCTGTCTTCTCTGCTCCTCTTCTTTCGGAAATTGCCCTTCCATGTGTTCTTCCAACTCTGCGTTTCGCCCTCTGGATTGATATCCTGCAGCGCGCCGGTGTCGTCGGCGACATGTATCGGGTAGTCGAACCAGACGTTGACCGGAGCGAAGCGCGCGAACTCTCGCAGCGTCCCCTCGATTCTCCAGGCCGTCAGCTGCTTTACAGCGGCTTTGCTCCTGTCGGCGAACTCGCGCACGGCATCCATCTGATCGTTGCTCAAAACGTCCTCCAGGGCCCACAGGAAGGTCTTCTCGTTAAGAGCGTCGTCCTGACTTACATGATCGCGCCAGCCTTTGATATGCGCGTCAAGCCACGTCTCGATGGCCCAGCACGCGCGCCGGTTCTCCTGCTGCTTCTCGAGCGCTTCCGTGACCTCGAGCTCTGTCATGTCGAGCAGGGCGTCGGGATCTCGCGCGAAGACGCCGGAGCCGGAGGCGCGGTCCATGCTTCGCTTCTGTCCCTGGTATCCTTTCGAGTGGTGGTGGCAGTAGATCACCGCGGCGCCGAGCTCGTGGCATACACGGTCGAACTGATTGCAGAAGGCGGCCATCTGGTCGGCGCTGTTCTCGTCGCCGGTAAGAACCTTATAGATCGGATCGATCACGACCGCGGCATAGTCTTTCTTCGATGCGCGGCGGATCAGCTTCGGGGCAAGCTTATCCATAGGCACGGACGAGCCGCGGAGGTTCCAGATGTCAATGGCGCTGATGTTCTTCGGCTTCCATCCGAGGGCATCGTATACGTCCTTAAAACGGTGCAGGCAGCTCGCACGGTCGAGCTCCAGGTTGACATACAGCACGCGGCCCTGCGCGCAGGGGAAGCCGAACCACGGCCTACCCTCGGCAATAGCGATCACCATCTCGATGAGCGCAAAGCTTTTGCCTGCCTTCGACGGACCGGCCAGCAGAAGCTTGTGCCCCTTGCGAAGGACGCCGTCGATCAGAGGATCCGAGAGCGCCGGCAGCTTGTCCCAGACGTCGACGAGCGGTTCGGGATCCGGCAGATCGTCGTTGACGCTCTCGATCCATTCGCGCCACTCCGCCCAGTTCTTCTTGCCGAGGTTCGTTCCGAGCAGGAATTGCTTGTGCCCTTTGCGCAGCACACCGGGCATACGGGACAGGCGGGACGGGTTTTTGTTTTGCTTGTCCGGCTGCAGTCCGTTCTTCCGGCAGATGTCATAGAGAAATTCCACGCGCTTGCGGTACTCCTCATAGTTCGGCGCGTCGATGTGCACGATAGCATGCAGGCTCTTTCCGCCGCTGTACACCAACGCAGCGATCGGAAGCTCGAGCTCTCGGAGAATGGCGTTCTGTTGGCCGAGATCCGTATCGTCGGATTCGACCAGGGCATAGCGCAGATCCGTGACGTTGTCGTTCTTCACGCCCTTGCCGTCGAGAGGATTGAAGCGGATCCATGCGCCGCCCTCCGGGTTCGTATCGCCGATCACCGCGCCGATGTCACCGCCGCAGTGTTTGAGGGCGGCCTTGAGCTGCACCGCGGTGCGGTCATATGCACCGGCCGTCGGCAGGATCCTGCCGTCCTTCTCCCAGACCTCGGTGACATAGCCGACATATTCTTCATCCTGAAAAAGCGTGTCGAGATAAGTGATCAGCTGCTCAACGGGATCCCATGTCTCCGGTTCTTTGACCTCGATGCTCTCGAGCCAGCCCTTCTTCACGACGACTTGGCTGTCCTTTCCGCCTATCTCGTCGCCCCAGCCGATCTCGTGCCCGGCCTTGGCAGGCTGCCATCCGTGCTCTTTGGCCATAGCAACCAGCGTCCCCGCAGTGATCGGCGTCGCAGCGCCTCGGAAGCTGTCCCATTTCCTCCAGGTTTCCCCGTCGTGGAAACGCCCGGGATCTCTCCGGGACCATTCATCCCAGACCGAGCACGGATAGCCGGCTTCTTTGAGCGCCATGCCGATCGAGAGCCAGTCGGTATAATCGCAGTCCCGCGGATCTATGTACTCCAGGAGCTCTATTAAATTGAGATCGGATTCGTTTGTCATGGCGTTCACGGTTTCATTCCGAGCCTGTTCATTAGACGGTCGATCTTGGCCTTCCTGTGCTTCCGGACCGAGTTCTCGATCCCGAAGATGATCTTCAGCTGCGCGAGCATGATCTCGACGTCGGCTATCTCGTCGGCGATACTCTCGACATTGGTATTCCCGCGGTAGTTTTTGCAGAGCTCCTTCTGCAGCTCGGACATCTCCTCAAAGACCATCATGATCTGAGCTTCGGCGCCCCACTTCTCGATAGCGGTCAGGAATACCTCTCTCTCCTCAAGAGAGAGCGCGTGCATCTGGGCCATCTTGAGAGCGGCTTTTGTGGTGCCGGCTCTGAGCCCGCTGTTGATGACAAGCAGCTCTTCAATGGCGTTGGCCGCCCTGTCCATGAGCTGCTTGAGTACGGGCAGCCCTGTCCCATCCCGGAGCTGCTTGACGAGATCTTCATAGTGTTTCATGTATTTGTGTCCTCCTTGTCCGGCTCAAGGCCGAGCATCTTCATGGCTTCCTCTTTTGTTGTGGCCCCGCACGAGCCGTGATTTACCGGAGTTTTCGGGAGCAAAGGATCTGCTGGGATAATAGTCGGCGCTTCAAGTAACGCTCGAAGCGGAATGGCATATTCGGTTCCTATAGCACAAGGGAAGTAATAACCCTGTTTTCTCAGCCAGTTGCGGCTCACCAAATCCCCGACGTCAGGGACGGCAGATATGGGGCAATCAGGAAGCCGGCTACTTGCCTTCACCCTTTTCATGAGGCGCCGGCAGTACGGCTCTCCATCGCTGAAGAAGTTGGCGAAGTCACAGGATCCGCATCCGCTCGGCATCTGCATGTCTTTGACAAATACGCTCATAATATTTTCCTCACAGCTGTGTTTTCTTTCCGGATTCTCCCGTTGGCAACGTCGAACAGATACCTCGTCCAGCATCTCTGGCAGGCAGTCTCGTCAAAGAACTCGCTCTCCTTGCAGATGTATCTCTCCGGATCCGGCGGGCAGCCATCCTGCAGAATGAGAAGACCGCATTCAAGAAGCTGATCGACTATCATATCGCGCCCGCCTCTCTCCAGGCCTTGACGATCTTCGCGGCCTGACAGGCGATCCAGTCGACCATCTCCTCGTTCTTCGGCCACGGCCCGTCATAGGAGAATGAGCAGGCTTCCAGTCCGCTCTCATTCAGGAAGGCATGCACGATCTCATGCCGCAGCGCGTGCTTCCACATCTTCGTCCGGCTGCGTCTCGGCTGGTCCTCGAATCCGCGCATGGAATCGGGATTGCAGATCACGATCCGCTTCCCGTAGAAATCGCAGTATCCACACCAGGAATACTTCTTGAAATGAGGGTCGGCATCGAAGTCCTTAAACTCGATCGTGTACGGAACTGTCAGTATGTCAATCGTTCTCATGCGGCCGTCCTTTCTGTTCTTTCAGGATCTCGCGCTTCGCCCTGCTGAGCAGCCAGGCCTTGATACAGCGCCTGCATACATGCTCATCAACATAGACGTGGTGGCATTTCTCTACGGAGTCGTATCGGCACAGCCCGTCTATCTGCATGATGACGGCGGCGATCTCAAGAGCGCGCCCTTCAACTGTCGTTGCTTTCTTCATGCTCTTCGATGCCTCCGAAAATCTCGATCACACGGGCCAGCAGATCCTTGAAGTCGATCCCTTTCGGGATGGTTATTGTCAAGGTATAGAAGTCGTTCCGGCACCGGCCGCAGTTGTACTTTGACCGCCCCGCTACAGTCCACGATTTGAAATGTGCATGGCGAATTCCCTGATTCATGGTGTTGTAATCCGTCATGCCGCAGTGCGGGCAGCGGGTATAGATCCCTTGTGGCTTCATGTCGTCGCCGAGGAGGACAGTTCCGATCGGCAGCTCCTTGGTGCTTGCCATTACCACTTCACCCCCCCATGACGGACTGACCCGGGAGCGGAGCCGCATCACTCTTCCTCTCGCTGAGCCCGGTGCACCGATCGGCGAAGCGCTTGAGCAGCGCAATCACGCCGGCGTTCAGCTTCTGCGCCGTAGTCATATCCCGGGCGGCGATCTTATCCAGCGCCGTGAACATCCCGTTGAAGCTCTCCTGCACCTGCTTGCTGTGAAGGATGAACTCGGTCACGTCCTTATCGCTGGCGGCGAGCTGCCGGCGCAACTGCTCGATCTCGGCGCGGGCAGCAGCTGCTTCCTGTTCCGCTGCGGCCGCTTTACCGGCGGCGCCGCTGCCGGCCTTTTCCGCCGCGGCTTTCAGCTTGTCCCTCTCTTTCTCGGCCTTCTCAAGCTTCTTCTGAAGGGCGGAAAGCTTCTCCAGGGATTCAGCCTCTGCCTTTTCCCTTGCGAGCGTTGCGGCCTCCTCGATGGCCTTCTCGTCGCGCTGCACGGCCACCTCGATCGGGCGCTCCTCCAGCTCCTTGATGCGGGCCTTCAGCTCTTTCTCGTTCTGTTCCGCCATCTGGTCGGCGGCGAGCACGTCCTTCTTGGCCTCCGAGAGTTTCCGTATCAGCTCGCTCTCCGTCTCCTGTGCTTTCGCAAGGCTCTTCTCCGTATCCGCCAGCCGCACCTCCGCGGTCTGCAGCTGCTTGCGGGCGGCGTCACGCTCGGCGATGGCTTCCTTCAGCTCGCGGCTGGAGAGATGCTCGGCGTCGAGATCCTTGGCCGCCTTCTCTCTTTCCTCGGCCGGGACGGCGAGGAGAGCGAGCGCGTTTGAAACGCTCAAATTCGTCAACGCCGACGAATTTACCTCCGCCCCGAAGAGACTCTCCTGACGGCTTCCGTATTCTTCATACAGCCGCATCATCTTGTTTGCGCTGCTCTGGCTCAGCGTGGTCTCTCGGGCTACCCAGTCGAGCCACTCACCGTGAGCAACCTTCTCCTTGGCGAGCGACAGTCTGTGTCCGATCTCGACGGCATAGGACAGCGCCATCCTCCTCGCCTGCGACGCCAGCAGGCGGATCTCTCCGCCCAGCTGATCCGGCGTCATCTGCTCCAACTCATATGGCTTTCTGATATCCAACTCATTCATGCGGTTTTTTCATCCTCACTCTCTGATAGGATCGGCCTGCCTTCCTTATCTCTTCGGCTTCCGCTATTTACCCACGAAAGCCAAACGTCAAGGAACCAGGCGTATTTTTCTCTCGGGCTTAATGTCTTTCCCGGCAAAGCGTAGTTTTCGTTTCGGTATCCGTGGATCTGCCTGATTTTTATCTGCTTCTTTTCCTCATAAAGCTCGATCGTCAGGAAGGATCTCCCCGGCTTTTTCTGATGCCGCAGAAACAGGATCGTTGTCGTCCCGTAGATGTGGCGCTGGGCATAGCCGCCGACGCAGTGGTGCAGTGTCCGGCCTTCGTTTACAATCTCCTCGGATCCCTTCGGGATCAGGATGCAGAGGCCGTCCATAGAAAAGCCGTATTTCTTTTCCAGCATCCGCCGTCTCTTCTTGTACTTTTGCAGCTCTGCCTCATTTGCCTGATGCTTGACGATATCCGCCGCGACATCGTGGCGCTGCTGCAGATCCTTCGGCATGGCAACCGTCGGCTCCGTCATGTCATAGTGGAGTTGCAGAGCCATGTCGAGATAGTCCTTCCAGGTGCTGATGATCGTTCCGATCGGCACGCCGCCGCCTCTCCAGCAGCAACAGCCCATGCTTTTTACATAGCGGACGGCTTTTTCCAGAGTGACGCCGGATTTCTTTGCACACTCCGCGATCTTTCTCATGTTCTCTGTTCCGCCGGTACTGTCCGTCAGGGATAGAAAACGCGAAAAGCTTATCTTTCCGCAGATCTCCCGCCAGTTCTTCAGGTCCTGGAAGTCCATGTCGTTGTTGATAAACAGCCGAGCGTCCTGTTTGCTCATGCGAAGGAAGGCATCCGGCCGCGTAGCATCCCAGTCCAGCATTCTGTAGTTCTTCTTCCCATCCATGACAAGATCCCGAACCGCCTCATGCAATCCAAACTTCACGGCCATTTCGATCTGAGGGTGAAGAGCATATTGTGCCAGATACTTGATCATGCCTTTGTCCGTCTCACAGCAGTCCAAATCTGCACCGACGAAATCCTTGTAATACTGGATTAACTGGCAGTACTTGAACGCGGATTGATCGAGCGCAGATTCCAGCCCGACAATGTTGTATTCCCCGGTGTAATATGCGTTTCCCATCATGTTCGGCGGGAACGGCTCCGAGATTGTTTTGCTGGTATGCCAGTTTATATCGACCTCTTCTTTGCAGAAGGCCCAGTTATCTACCCGCTCGTTCCACATTTGTACAACGCCGCGGTTGAAGTAGTATCGCTTATTCGGATACCAGTCTATTTCTCCGTCCAGATCGTCCCAGTTGAAACGGCGTCTCGCATTTCCTGCTTCGATTAGCAGGCCGCCGTCCGGCAGCGGCATGGCGACGGCCGTCTTGACCCAACTCTGCAGCGTATTCATGCTGTAGCTGAACTTATGGACAGCCTTGCCCGTCAGCGTTTTGCCGCATATCGGGCATGTCACGTTCTCATTGTGAATCCTTCCTCGCGCATAATTGGCGCGGACTCCTTCAAAGCTTTGCCGGCAGCAGGTGACATAGCACATCCTGACCGGCGCGTCGTCTCCATATCCGCTGTCGTCCCCTGCGCTGTTATAGAAGAAAAGATACTGTGGAAAGAAGCCGCGGATCGTGTCCTCCTCTTCAGCGTCCAGGCATCCGCTGAACTTTTTGAGGATCTCCTTCTGCTCGGTATCGGCCAAATTGCATACGATACTCATAGCCACCTCACAGGAACTGCGTGAAGTCCAGGATCATCGGGCCCATGATCCGCTCCTGTGGCTCGCCGGCGGCGTCTGCGATCAGGTCGATGGTCATTTGCATACGAATCTCGGCTCCTGGGAAATAGAACTGCACGGCGCGGCGGTACGCTTCGAGATCGGAGATGCTTCGACCGACACCTCTTGCCACTGCGGCCATACAGTCCTTGAAACTGCCGCCCTGGACGATCGCCTGTGCGAATTCATCTTCCTGTTCGGCGAAGTCCAGCAGCGCTTCCTTCACTGCGTCCTTCATAGCGGCGCCGCGCACGTCTGTGATGCCGTTGAGATCCTTCTTCAGCTTTTCAGCGGCCTTCTCGTAAAAGCTCAATTTTTCCTCCTTGTCATATCCGGATCCCGTGTGCTATAATCAGCTCACAGGATGTATGTTTGAATGCCTACTTCCTTCGGCCGTCCCGGTTGCAGCGGGGCGGCCGATTTCTTTTACCATCCTTTCATGGCTTGCTGCTGCGCGACGCTCACGGGCACATAGGTGCTCGGCTCAACGCCGTGCGGGATGTGCCAGCCGTTGCCCGCGATCCTGTCGATCAGCTTCTTCGCGGCGTCGAAGTCCCAGGTGCCGACGTGCTGGAAGCCCTTGCTCTCCAGGAAGCGGATCTGCTTCGGCGTGGTAAGGCCCTCTTCCCTGCGCTTCGCCAGACGGTCAAGCAGCAGGTTCGCCTTGCCGGCGTTGTCGATCTCGTCGGGGAAAATGCCGAGCTTCTCCAGCGTGCTCTTCTGCGCCTCCGATGGCGGGCCCATCTCCCACCCGAAGGCTGGAACGTAGCTCGCGAGGTCTTCGGCCTGGATCGACATCTCGAACTGCAAAGGATCCACGAGCTTCCTCTTGCGCGTGCGCATCTCCTCGAGCTGCTTGGCAAGCGCCTCCTCCCGGGCCGCGATCACGTCGCTCTTGGCCTTCTCCTCGGCCTCCTCGATATCGACGGGGCAGCCCGCGGCCTCGATGTTCTCGGTCATCTTTCGGGCGACGTCCTCGCTCTCGCAGATCAGCGAGGCGGGATGACAAAGCTCGTGCCGCTCAGTGTGCCACAGGAAGTCAAGCAGGAGCAGGTGGTCCTTCCCCTCGCAGAGCCGCGTCCCGCGGCCGACCATCTGCGCGTACAGGCTCCGGATCTTCGTCGGGCGCAGTACGATGATGCAGTCTACGCTCGGGCAGTCCCAGCCCTCCGTCAGCAGCATGCTGTTGCAGAGCACGTCGTATTCCCCGGCGTCGAAGTCCGCGAGGATCTGCGCGCGGTCGTCGCTGTTCCCGTTGACCTCCGCCGCGCGGAAGCCCCTGCTGTTGAGGATGTCCCTGAACTTCTGCGAGGTCTTGACGAGCGGCAGGAACACCACTGTCTTACGTCCCTTGCAGTAGCCCGCCATCTCGTCGGCGATCTGCGAGAGGTACGGATCGAGCGCCGTGCCGAGATCTCCGGCTTTGAAGTCGCCGGACTGGATCCCGACGCCGGAGAGATCCAGCTTCAGCGGGATCGTCTGCGCCTTGATCGGACAAAGGTATCCGTCCTTGATCGCGCGGGGGAGCGTGTATTCATAGGCCAGAGAGCCGAACACAGAGCCCAGATTGCGCATATCGCCCCGATCGGGTGTAGCGGTAACCCCCAGCACCTTCGCGTCGGGAAAGTGCTCCAAAACGCGCCTGTAGCTGTCTGCGAGCACGTGGTGCGCCTCGTCCACAATGATGTGGGTGTAATGGTCCTGCGGGAACTGCGCGAGCCTCGTCTCTCTCATAAGCGTCTGCACGCTGCCGACGGTCACGCGGTACCAGCTGTTCAAGCTGTGCTCCTCTGCCTTCTCGATCGCGCAGCGCAGGCCCGTGACTTTGAAGAGCTTGTCCGCCGCTTGGTCGAGCAGCTCGCCTCGGTGTGCGAGGATCAGCACGCGCCCACCTTCCCGGACCTGGTCTTCCGTCACCCGGCAGAACACTACCGTCTTGCCCGTACCCGTCGGGAGGACAAGGAGCGTCTTGTCGACGCCCTTGTCCCACTCGCCCTCGATGGCCTCGATCGCGTCACGCTGGTACGGTCGGATCTCCATCAGAACGCCCCGCCGCCCCAGCCGCCGGCAGGCTTCTCGGCCGGCTCGAGGAAGGCCTTGATATCGTTATACTGATTGCCGTTGTATGTACGCTGCGACACCTTGCATCGGCCGGTGCTGCCGACCACGCCCGTCCACTTCGGCGTCAGGCGCTCACCGTGCTTGCGCTGCCCGATCGCCGTGAAGAAGGCGCACAGCAGGCCCTCAGTCCGGGTGTGCAGATACAGGCGATGCGTGATCATGGTCTGTTTGTCGTCGTCGCCGAAGACGCGGATCTTCAGCTCCGCCATCGGGCAGGCCGGAAGCTTGTCCGATCCGGAGAAGCGCTTGCGTTCCATGCCGTCGACGCGGAAGGAATACTCTCCCTCCGGGAGAAGGACGAATTCCGGGCCGTCGTTCTCGATAGCCTCGTCCCAGCCGAGCTCTCTCTCGATGTTGTCTGCCATTGTATTTTCCTCCTGTTATTTATTCTTTTTCCAAAGGGCGACAAAGTCGTCCCAATGAGCCACAAGGTGATCAAAGAAGCCGGGGTCGATCTTCTCGATCGGCGTTCCCTTCGGATACCAGCCGCCGGCGCCGATCGTCTGCTTGATGTCTTCGAGCGTCATGCCGGCGGTGCGTGCGAGATCTGCCATCTTTGCGGGGAGGCCGGGGTATTCCTCGCTGCCGAACTTGAAGGGCAGCTCTTCTTTGCTCTCCTTCTCAAACTCCTCCGGAGAGGCCTGTACAGGCGTTTCCCGGGCAGAGATATTCATGGAGAGCTGTTCCCCTGCCGTGGCGGCTTGAGGCGCAGGAGCGGCCATCACGGTGGCCTGCGGTGCCTCTTCGGGCTGCTCATACAGAAACAGGTGCTTGATAGCGTCGAAGTCGAGCGGCATTTTCTCGGGGAGGTTGAATCGGTTCTTCGCATCGAACCACGGCGTGTGATTCGAGTACATGACGCGCTTGCCGCCGGCCGCCTTGTTCTTTTCCATGGGGTTCTTTCCGGAGATCACGATCGTCTCATAGTTCGCAAAGAGGATGATCTGCGCCCACTCCTTAACGAGAGCCGCCGTCTTCTTCTCAAGCTTTAACTCCCAGTGATCGAATGCGCCCGTCTCCTCGGGCAGCTCGATCCGGCGCATGGTGGCGTGCGCGGTGCCAACGATGTTGATTCCCTTGCCGTAGACTTCGTTGAGCAGGTTCAGGAAGCGTCCGAACTCCTCTTCCAGGTACACATATCCTTTTCCGTACCCGAAGTCCTCGATGCCCTTCACGCCCTGCTTGGCGCATACCGCTGCGGCGCACAGAGCCTCGGCCCAGTCGAGAGAATCGATCACGAGCGTCTTGCACGGGATGTCTCCGTCGCGCACGGCCTCGGCCATCTCTTTCACCATCTGCCAGCTGGTCGGCGTGCTCTCGCCGTTCGGCTGTACGATGCGCTTCAGGTCATAGTGCCGGGTGCTTCCCTCGGTGTCGAGATACACCGGATCAGGGAAGCGCGAGGCAAACAGCGTCTTGCCGATACCCTCGGGACCGTAGATGATCAGCTTGTACGGTGCATAGCTGAAACTGCTGCTGGTGCTGTATTTCCCCATTTAGAAGGCTCCTTTCTGCCATGTGGGCTTGACCGGCTCGGCCGGCGTGTCTTTGACCGTGCCGTCCTCGATGATGATGCTGCACTCGTCGCCGGTGCTGACGCGCGTCGCGATCGCCTGCAGGCCTTCGCTCTCGAGCCAGGCGCCGAACTCGCGCAGGGTATCAAGGTCCATCTGCTCGAGCTTATCCATCAGCACGAAGCCGCATTCGGGATTCAGCTTGCGGATGATGGCCGTGGCGACGCGCAGCTGCTCGGCCGCGCTCATGTTGTCCCATGCCTGCCCCTGATAGGTCAGCTCGCCCTGCTCCACGGAGAGGCCGGGCAGCGGCATATCCGCTCCGTCCAGAAGCGCCAGGCGCTGCGCGCGCAGATCCTCGATCTGTCCGGTGAGCGCGTCGTACTGATCGCCGTATTGCTTGGCCTCGCGCTCCGCGGCCGCGTGCACGGCGTTGGTCCTGATCTTGGCGTTGAGGGCGTCGATCTCACGGATATTGTTTTCGAGCTCCTCGGTGCTCTCGTCGTGGAGATCGACGGCGTCGCGGCAGGCGATCTCATAATCCGCCTCGAGCTTGTCCCTGCGCTGCGTCAGCTCGTTGAGCTTATCCATGACGGATCGCAGCTCCTTCGCCAGCTCTTCCTTGCGCTCTCTCTTACGGGCGTTCTCGCCGTTGCGCGCGAGGATATCCTGCTGCTGCCGGATGAGCTCCGAGGCGCTGACCGGCTCCTCCGGGATCCCGTCAAAGAACGGCAGCTCCTTCGCCGTGGCCTTCTTCTGGTCGGCGATGCGGCCGATCGCGAGGCGCTCATTGTAGAGCTCCGCCTCCTTCCGATCGAGGACGTACAGCTGATCGCCAATGCCGATGATCTTCAGCAGCGTGTTCGCCTTGTCCTTTCCGTTCATCCCCATGAAGCGCGGGAGATCGAGCGCCAGCTGTTCAATAAAGGAGTTGAGCAGCTGCTGCCCGCCACGGTTGCCGGACGGGTCGATCACTTTCAGGCTGCTGTTCTTTCCGCTGCGCTCCACGATCAGACCGTTGGAGAGCGTGACCTTGATGTTCGGCGGGATGACGCTCTCCTCGCGCTGCGGCTGCGAAGGACGGAAGCGGTCCCCGCCCAGCGCCCAGGCGATGGAGTCCAGCACCGAGGTCTTCCCTTGCGCGTTCTTGCCGCCGATCACGGTCAGCCCGTTCTCGGCCGGCGTCAGCTCCACGGCCTTGATGCGCTTGACATTCTCGGCCTGCAGAGCTGTGATTTTTACAGACATATCTTTCTCCTTTCTTATTGCCCGTAGCGCCAATAGTGCGTGCCGCTGCCATCCAGCCACGCGTCTCGCAGGCAGATGTCCGATGCGGTCCAATTCATGTAAACGAAATCTGACGAGACAGGCCGGCGGCTGTTGCTGTGCCAGGCGTCGAGCTGTTCCCGGGCCAGCTGGTATAGGTTCTCAATGATGGGGTTATCGGGATCGTAGCGCATCCACTGCTTCGGCTGCGAGATCACTTCATCCAGCGTCGAGGGAAACGCCGAGTTATCAACTCTGTTTAGGACACACCAGCACATCGTCCGAAGATCGTCGGTGTCGTTATCCTTGACGCCATACAAGACCTTTGCCAACTGTTCGGCCTCGGCGTCGAGCTGCAGCTGATAGGGATCCTCGGCAAGGGCCCGCACGGCCTCGGCCTCCTGCTCGGCGGCATACTCCGCGAGCCAGCCCTCGTATGTGCTCATCGCCCGGCGCGTCGCGGCGTTGCTGACGGCGAGCGTGTAGGCCACCAGGGCCAGCCCGACGATCAGCCAGCGGCAGGCGTACCGGATCCAGAACATAGCTTTTTTATCGTCGCGGACCTTCGCAGCCTTCGCCGCAAAGAAACCCTTGATCGCGGCGGGAACGGCCTTCGGCTCAAGATTCATCATTCGGCCCTCCCAATCGATTCAGATACTTCACCGCGGCCGAGACCGTCGAGAAGATCAGAGTGTCGGGGTTCTCGCCGGTGACTGCGTCCTTGCTCCTGAGTTCTGCTACGGCCGTAAGACCTAACCCCGTCTCGATGACGTGGATCCCGATGGAGAATGCCCTGCCGCGGCGGATCATGCAGAAATCCGGCAGCACAAAGTGCCACTCCCTTTGTTTCTTTTCTGTTGTTGAATTCTGTTGCATCATGTGCTATTCTCCTTTTAGCTTCATTGATCATGGTAAAATCCTTTCTCTTGGCGTTCCGTCCCCTGCTCTGCCATAGCTGGGGGCGGTTTTATTTTTCATCTTATCCGGCATCCTCCTTTCTCTTTTCTGAACGGCGAGCCTCGCGGTAGGCCCTGTTTTTTTCGAGGATCTTTTCGCGGTTGGCCTGATAGTAGGCGCGGCGCCTTGCCTTGATTTTCTCGGTGTTGGCTTCTCGATAAGCCTTTTTCTTCGCCGCGATCTCGGCCTTATTTTTCTCGCGATAGGATTTCTCTCTCTCTCTGATGCGGTCCAGGTTCTGCTTCCTGTAGGCCTTTCCCTTTTCGGCACACTCCTTTCTGTGCTGTTCATACCATGCGCGCTGGACTGCGCGGTAATACTCCGCCTTCTCCTTGTGGATCTCTGCGCTTTTGGCATCCGTTTTTGTTTTGTGTTCCTGGTAGTAGCGCCGGCGATATTCAAGCCGTTCTGCACGGTGTTCCTGGTAATACTCGGCCGATCGCTTCCGGGACTTTTGTCTCTTCTCAAATTCCTTCGCGCCGATGCTGTGCATCTCGGCCAGCGCGTCGAGCTCGCGATCGATCGTTCGCTGACCCCGGTCCAGTGCAAAGCTCCCGATATCCTTCTCGATCTGCCGATCTGCGGCGCGTATTGCCTTAAGCTCGTCATCGTCGAATGGCACGTTGTCACCCCGTTCTTCCGCCCTCAGCCCGAAATCTGTTGCTGTTTTGTTCCTTGTTTCTTCGGGCATTGCGCGCTAAAATTTGAACGTGAGACAGAGGACAGAGGTTGCACATGCACCCTCCGGACTAACTCCCGTTAGAATCTGTGGGGTCAGTTCGCGCCGATGAAAGCAGCAGTAGCCACTCCGGGTAGAGATTGGTGCTCCGTTTACGGCTGTATCAGCCGGCTCTCCTTTTCACTCACCGCTCGGGTTATCCCCGGGCGTTTTTTTATTGCAGCAAAGCGTCTCTGATCTCCTCGATCGGCACATGACCGGTCCGGTTGATCTTCGCCAACTCCGCCACCGTGAGCGACCCTGGATCAGCCAACCGCGCACGCGCCGTGTTCTCGGAGCAGCCGAGTATGCCGGCCAGCCGCGGCGCGTTTAACTCGTAGCCGAGCAGCAGTCGCCGGGTCTTCTCAAAAGGCAGCGGCGGTGTTTTTGTGTAGGGCATCGGTAAAGCTCCTTTCGTCGGTAATAGTGATAGAAATGTACGGTCTTTTTTTCATTTGTCAACGAAATTGGGCTTCTGATGGCAGAGAAAAATCTTACGGCTTGTTTTCCAGGTAGTTTTTGATGATTCGCACAAGGCCTTCCGCCCGTCTGCTGATCTCTCGGCTGACGCCGTCAGGGCAGAACTCCGCGCTCAATTTCAGCGGGACGAACCGCGGCTCTTTCCCCACGCGCCCGTTTTCAAACTCGCTCTGTGCGATCTCCCATGCTACGCGGCGGATCACCGTCTCTGTGTACTCGCCATCGATGAACAGCTTCTTGACCTTCTGCATCTCGGAAAAGTTGTATTTGTCCCCCAGCATCGACCGTTCGCCGCACTCGCTGCAAAAGCGTCCCGTGACTTCGGCGCCGCAGTTCTTGCAGATGAGCACCTCTTGTGGCTTCTTTTTTTTCGTTCTCTCGGTCTGTTCGATCCCGAGCAGATAGTCGGTCGTGACGCCGAGAGCCGCTGAGAGCTGAACGAGGCTTTTCCCTGTGGGCTCCATTTCTCCGGATTTATATCGAGAAAAGGTGCTCTTTGATATTCCGGTACTTCTTGACAACTCAGCCCAACTGATTCCTCGCTCCTCAATGAGTTCGCCGATCACCTCTGAAATTGTTTTCTGGCTCTCCAATGCTTCTCACCCCCTTTTTACTCAGTCGATATTGTCTTTTTAGGACAATGGTGCACCAAAAAAAATAAGGTCAACTTCCGCGGCAGAGAGATGATATCTGCTTCGAATTGTTGCAATATCACTCTGCCGGAAAGAGACCTTTCCATTGACCTTATCATTAAAATTAGATGCACTGATACCGATTGCGGCGGCAAGAGCTGCCTGCGTATCCCCGAACTCTACCATCTTGCTTTTAAGGACCTGACTGTTCATTTTCTCTCCTCCTTTCGTTTTTATTGTCTTTTTAAGACAATGCCATAATAGCACCTGTGTTTTGTCTTGTCAAGAAAATTTTTCTTGATTTTGAGAAAGTTTGTGGTAAGATTTAGACACAAGGAGTTGATACTCATAATGACTACTGGAGATAGAATTAAACAAGCTCGTCTCGCAGCGCATCTTACACAAAAAGAATTGGCCGAGAAAGTTGGTCTGAAGTTTTCCGCCATCCACAAATATGAAACAGGTATGGTTGTTAATCTTAAAAGAGAGACCATTGCCGCGCTCGCAAATGCGCTTAATGTGAAGCCATCATGGTTGATGTGCTTGGATGACGGCACCGATATTTTTTCCGTTGCAGATTTCGATTCTGCTACCGATCTTTTATCCAAGTTCTCGGCAGCCAAGGATGCGGTACTGAAAAAACCCCCCTTCGGCCTTACTGCAGAAGATGTACAGGTGGCGTATGATTATCATGAATTGGGGCAGGATGCTAAGCGGATCGTAAAGTCTATTATTGAATCCGAAAAGAAAGCGTTTGAAGTCTCCCTTGCTGGTATTATTGAAAAGCAGAAGGATAAAAGTGAGGATTGATTTTATGGTCGAAAGTTTTCCTTCGGGTACCTTTATTCTTGCTGTTTTGGGACTTGTTCTTCTTCTTGTATACCTTTGGGAAGAGCTCGTAAATAGATATCCTATTTTCTATTACATTGTGTTCTATGGATCAATCGCTGCTGTAACTATCTGGACAATTATAAAAATTATAAGATTGTAAGTCTTTAAACAGATGAAAATCCCCGAGCCCCGAAAACTGAAAAGCGGATCGTACTTCATCCAGCTTCGCCTGGATGGCGTCAGCGTGCCCGTGACGGCGTCGTCGGCGAAGGAGTGCAAGCGGCAGGCCGAGCTCATCAAGGCCGAGCACCGTGCCGGCGTTCGTCAGCTCAATAAGTCTGCGCGGGATCTGACGCTCCTTGAGGCCGAGACGAGATACCTTCTGCACCACAAGCCGGTCCTCTCCCCCTCCACCTTCCGCGCATACGACATCTACAAAGACAAGCGCTTTCCGGCCTATCAGCATAAGCGCCTGACGGAGATCGACTGGCAAGCCATGATCAACGAGGAGCTGGCCAAGAAGAGCGAGAAGACCGTCAAGAACGCCTGGGGCCTCGTGCATGCGTCACTCGTGCACGTCGGCTATCCCGTGCCGTCCGTGAAGCTGGCGAAGGTCCCCGTCAAGGAGATCCCGTTCCTGCAGCCGGAAGAGATCCTCCCGTTCTGCGAAGCGGTAAAGGGGCGGCCCTATGAGATCGCCGCGCTGCTGGAGCTTAACGGCCTGCGCCTGTCCGAGGCGCGCGGGCTGACATGGGACAAGATCGACATCGTCACGCCCGAGAAAGAGAGCATCACCGTCCAGGGCGCGACCGTCCGCGGCGTCGGCGGGTACGTTGACAAAGAGACCAACAAAAACAGATCCTCGACGCGCGTCGTTCCGATCCTCATTCCGCAGCTGATCGACGCTCTCGCCGCCGTCAAGGACAAGAGCGGCAAGGTCGTCAAGCAGGCGCCGCAAACCCTGTCGGACGATATCAACCGCGCCTGCGAGCGCGCCGGCGTGACCGTCGTCGGAAACCACGGCCTGCGCCACTCTTTCGCCTCTCTCGGTTATCACCTCGGCATACCCGAGCGGCAGATCATGGAATGGGGCGGATGGTCAGACTTCACCACGATGCACAAGGTATATATCCGGCTCGCCGCGTCAGACCGTTCCCTCAATCAGGCCCGTGTGAAATCCTTCTTTGAAAAAGAAAATGCTAACGAAAATGCTAACAGCATTTCGAAAGCATAGTGTTTTCAATGCCTTATAGGTCATTCGGTGGTTGTTTCGAGTCCCACCACCGGCACCATTTTTTGAGAAATCCTGTAGTCATTGAAACTACAGGATTTTCTTGTAATATCAATCGTTTCGCGGCTTCTCTGTCCTTCAATATTCTGCGGATAGCCGCAAGTTTTCACGGCTTCCGTTAGCATTTTTCGGGAGAAAATGCTAATGAAAATGCTAACAAAACGGCACCCTCTCGGGTGCCGTTTCTTTTGTTATTCTGTCTCCGCGTCGGGCGGTTCGTCGAGCCTGGCCTGCAGCATCTTAATACCCTTTTTCAGCCAGTCCGGCATGGGAGCGCCGAGCTTTCCGATGTTCTCAATAATAGAGCCCAGCTCTGTGAAGATGTACCACACGGCGACGATCAGCGTCAGATAGTTTTTATACTGCCAGTCGCCGATGAGCGGCGCGGCCGCGCTGTTCAGAATGACCTGCACGGAGATATCACATAGGGATGCGACGAGGATCC
>Ga0310786_10001396_pt1 | contig 38901 bp, 47 predicted proteins | sample AusTroGonzalo_MG_FD_203881 | JGI IMG/M metagenome (GOLD analysis project Ga0310786, IMG submission 203881) | Bovine rumen microbial communities from tropical cattle in Woodstock, Queensland, Australia - Gonzalo_03 (v2) (version 2) | ecosystem: Host-associated > Mammals > Digestive system >... | reverse complement strand
TTGTGGGTTATTCGGCGCACGAAAGGGACACCACGACCCCGGAGGAGCAGACCACAATCACGACAAACACGATCGTGAAGGACACGACGATTTACAACTTCCACCATCAGGACAGCACCATCATTGACTATCACGCCAAGCCGCTGGAGATATTCACCACCATCACGGAATACGACACGACTTACATTTTCGTGCCGATAAGCAGTTATCATTTCGGCATTGACGGCATCGGCGACATTTACGTTTCCGGCTTTGACGTTACGCTTGACAGCACTCATTTTCAATTAAAGGAGATTCACACCGTCGAGCATCACACCGTCAAGGCGGCGAGCCGTCCGAACCTCATCGGCGTGGAACTCGGCATCAACGAAGCGTCGCTCATGTATATCCGCGACATCGGGCGCGTCTCGGTCGGCTTCCGTGCCGGTTACACCTTCGACCGTAAGGCGACCGCGAGCGGCTTTGTCGGTTGGAATTTTTAAAAATAATTTGTCGAATTAAAAAATTTACTATTTTTGCAGCATCGGAGTTATTCCGATGTTGTTTTTTTAACAAAAGTGTTTGAGCCGTCATCCGTGGCGGCTTTTTCATTTTTCGCTCCATTGTTGCCACATTGTTGCCACAAGCCCAAAAACGTAAAAATATAACTCACTGATATTCATTGACAAAACACCATTTTGACACGTTGCCTGTCACGCAGGAGGTCGACGGTTCGAGCCCGTTCGGCACCGCAAATCCCAAAGCCCGCGAAAATGCGGGCTTTTTCGTTGATATACTGATGATTCCGAAAACCGAATTTGAGCCTCAAAAATTTTTCCCTTTGAACTTTTAGAAGAATTTTTCTAATTTTGCAGCGAAAATGTTGCCACATAGTTGCCACAAAATTTCGGCGGCTTGACGGCGACCTCAAACACTCCAAAAAATGACAACATTCAAGGCAGAGCTTGGAAGGCACAAGCAGGACGGGACGTGGAACGTCTGTGTCCGTATCATCCACAACCGGCAGAAGCGGCGCGTCGCCACAAACATATACGTCGATGCGACGCAGGTCACAAAGAGCGGCAAAATCAAAGACAACGAGGTCATTCGCAAAGCTGAAATCGCGCTCCGGCGTTTCCGGGAGGCGGTGTCGGAGATTGACGGCTCGGAATATCTGACAATCGACGAGCTGAAGGACAAACTCGTCGAGAAGGTGAACAGTCCGTATGCCTTTAGGCTCGATTTTTTCACGTTTGCAGCCGACAAGATGAAGTCGATGGAACGGAAGACGGCGGAAGGCTATCAAACGTCGCTCAACGCCCTCAAACGCTTCATAAAAAAGGAAACGCTCGACATCAACGACATCACGACGAAGTTTGTCGTCAGTTTCCGGGACTTCATCGAAAACGAGCCTCGCATCGTGGGAGGGTTCAAGGATAAGGTCGTTTATTCCGACAGAGGGACGAAGAAAGGCGGTCGGGCGGTGTCGTTCTACCTCTCGCACTTGAGGCACATCCACAACCTCGCACGGCGCGAATACAACGATACGGAGGTCGGCGACATCAAGATTCCGCGCGAGCCTTTCAAAAACGGCATCATCCCGCCGCAGCCGGTGACGAAGCACCGGGCGTTGAGCGTGGCGCAATGGTGGATGATTGAGCGTCACACCCCGGTAAACCGACGCGAGGAGCTGGCGCGTGACATGTTTTTGCTTTCGTTCTACATGATAGGCATCAACACAATCGACCTTTTTCACATGCAGAAGACGGCACTCGACAAGGGCGTTGTCACTTACAGCCGCGCCAAGACCGACAGCACGAGCAGCGACGGCGCGACGATCTCGGTTCGCATCGAGCCGGAAGCGAAGCCGTTCTTTGACAAATACACCGAAAAGAGCCACGACGACCCTCATTTGTTCATTTTCCACCGCCTCTATTCCAACGAAAAGAATTTTAATACAGCCGTGAACAAGGGGCTGAAACACATCGCCAAGACGCTCAACAATAACGCCCCGGTGATTCCCGAAAATTTGCAATACTATTACGCACGTCACACATGGGCGACGCTGGCGCGTAACGATTGCGGCATCGAACGCTCGACCGTCCACGAATCCCTCGACCACGCCACAAGGGGCGCGGAGCGTGTGACCGACGTGTATGTAAAACGTGACTTCACGAACGTCTGGAAGGCGAATCGGAAAGTTATCGACTATTTGAAAAAGTCAATTAAAAAATCAAATAATTGAATTATAATATTTAAATAATTATTTGTCAATCGGGATGCTCACCACAAGCCCGCGCTCATCGACTTTCACTTCTTTTTTGAAAATCGGGATGTATGAGCAGATGAACATCGCCGCGCCCACTCCGCACGCAATCGTGCCGTAAGTCTGATACGCCTTTTGCGATTTCTCCTTTTTCTCGTTTGACGCGTAATAGAAGAGCAACGCGCCGACACCCTCAAAGGCGAAAGCACCCAGCGCGAGCTGTGAGTGAAGCCTTAAATCGTTGTTTATCTCGGCGACCCGGGCGTTTGTGTTTGCGAGGTTCTGGAGCATCACCACCGACGTTGTGTCGTTTGGTGACGGCTCGACGCTTTGAGCCTTAATTCCGATCGTCAGCAGCGCGAAAAATACAAATAAAAGTTTTTTCATAATTCAATTTTTAAGTTAAACAATTTCAATTTTCAGACAGCCGTTTTTCGGATTCTTTCCGTTTTTGCCACATCGAGCCGTGACCCGTGAGAAGCCAGTCGCCGGACACGCCGAAAGAGCAAAGGGCGGCGAACCACGCCACGCGAGCCTGACGACCGCGTTTCCCGTTGACGAACTCCGAAATTACCGACTGGCACGCTCCGGCGGCTTCAGCGAAGCCCGCGAGGTCGAAAGCCCCGGAAGACTTCAGCTCGTTGTATGCCTTTACAAATCTTATTTCTGAATCATTCATAACCATTTCGCGTTTGTAGTGGCGACCGCCGTCGCCACGATAAAAAACTTTTTTCTTTTTACGCTTTTTCTTTTTAGTATTTTTCTTTTTATATTAATATTAATCTTTACTTTAACATTATCCTTATCCTTATCATTATCATTATTGCTTGCATTTGCTTTTTTTGCTTAGCAAAATTAGCATTTGCTACCAAATGCAAGCAAATGCTTGACGTAAATTTCTATTATGCAAATCGTTGTAATTCATAATGTTAATATAAAGGTTGTTTGAAAAACCCTACCCAGCGGCATCGGCACATTTGGCATCCTCGACCACTCGGACAGTGCTTTTTTTCGACAAATTTTCTATCGTTCGTTGTTGTGACAAAATCAATTCAACGATGTTTTGAGGCAGAAAAACGCCGTCCTCAATCTGATTTTTACGCCGTTGGCTACCTATTTCGACACTTTCTTTTTGTGCAATGGTTTCCAAAATGTTTTGCATCGCTTTCGGAATTGTCTTGCCATCCTCCCAATTTATGATGGTTCGACGGCTTACACCGACCAAATTAGCCAGCTCATCCTGTGTCAGATTAAATTTTTTTCTTAATTCAATTATCTCTAAATTATTCATAATCAACTAATTATAAAATTTGTTAAAAATTTTTTGAAAATATTTCACTTTTTTTGTGCAACGTGTGAAAATATTTCCTATCTTTGCAGTGTCAATCGCTTTACAAATGTATAAAAAAATTTGAATATGCAAAACAACAATTTTAAAAAAATGGCAGCAGAGAGAAAATTCTCTTGCAAAAGTGGCTACGACCAGCTCCGCAAGGGCGACATGCCGCTTTTCCGCGAGAAGCTGATGGAGCGTCTCGGCATGTCAACACCCGCGGGCGTGTACGGCAGAATCCGCGGCGAGGTTGAACCGAAGGCTTCGGAGGTCATCATCATCGAGGAGACATTCGCGGAGTTCGGCGTAACCGAAAACATCTGGGGTTAATCAAAATCATTGTCAAACACTTTTATTAAAAATCAACACCATGGAAAACACAACAAATTTCAACCTCAACCAAAAACAATTTGAGTTCAAACTTTTACGCGAGCGCGTCAAAGCCGATTTTGAAAAACAGGTCAAGGCGTTGCAGAGGGAATCAGCCGACAAGCTGGAGAATAAAATCGCCGACCTCAAAGAGAAGTTCAACCACGAACTTATGGGAATCTGCAAATCGGAAGACGAATGGCGTGCCGAATTGAGAAAGGAAAACACGACAAACGGCGTTTTGCCGGTGGCATCGGCTTACACCGACGAGACAGGCAAGCAGTGGGTTCGCGTCAGAGCCGGAAAATATGACTTCCTTCTCGACATCCGCGACCTCACAGACAAAGAGGTGAACTGGGACGACGCTATGAAACTTGCAGCCGATAACGGCGTGAAGCTCCCGACAAAACAAATGTGGAGCTTGGTAGGCGCGTTCATCGACGAAATCAACGCCGTCATCGAGGAACTCGGCGGCGACATTCTCGACGACTGGTATTGGAGCGCGTCGGAGTACTACGGCTACGTCGCTTGGTTTTTCTACGCTACCTACGGCAATCTGTACGGCGGCAGCAAGATGGACGGTTACAGTTGCCGCGGTTCTCTCGCTTTAAATTCTTAATTCTTAATTCTTAAACCTTAAAAATATGAAAAAAATCATCGGAATGACAATGTTTCTTCTGGGTATGGTGATACTCCTTTGCTTCGGCGAGAATCCCGAAAAGCCGGACGGCTTCGGCTATGTCGTCGCCTTGCTTCTGATGGGACTCACCTTGTTCGGCATCGGCGCATGGCTCGCCGGATTGCTCGACACGGAAGACAAACAAAAACAGACTATCGAGGTTGAGGGGTTCAGCAAGCAGGACGACCACAACCCCTATCCCGAAGAATGACATATTTCAAGCCCGCCAAGACCTTACTCGCATGGAAAGGCACAGCGGGCAACCCAAACAGTGAGCCGGTGACGTTCTTTGCTCCACCCGGACACTGACAGGAGCGGCGGGGGTGAAAGGCAAACAAACAACTTTTTCATTTTCACACATAGGATAATTTTTGATTGTGCTCGTATATCAAATTTTTGACGGTTCGATTCCGTCCACCCTCACAATGAAAAACAACTTTAAATAATTACAGACATGAAATTTTTATCAAGCAAAGAATGGACAAAGATTCAAGTCGAGTACCGGGACTTGAAGCACGAGGCGACAATGGCAAAGGAACTTGTCGCCGAAAAGGAAAGAACCATCGAGGCAAAAGACAAATTGCTTCAAGAGACGACCGCGCTCCGTGAGGAATACGGACAGACAAACATCCACCTCCGCCAGCAGAACAAGAGCCTCACGGACAGGAACGCCGAACTTGCAAAGGAAAACGCGGCACTGAAGCGCGAAAAAGAACGCCTTGAAGATTCGGTAAGAAAACAAATCAAGAAAACCAGCAAAAAGTAAGCCATGACAGAGCGTGACAACAGCTTAATCGAATTAGTCCGCCAAGCGTCGCGAATGGCGGTGCAGGAAATGATGAGAATCGAACACCCGGAAAAGGACATCATTTCACAGAATCAGGCGGAGAAAGAGTTCGGCGCGGCGTGGGTTCGCAACCGTATCGCAAGCGGTAAGATTACCACCACCAGAACCGGCAGCGCGAGCAACTCGAAAAAGCAGCTGTCACGATCTGAATTGGTATCACTCAAATCATCCGAGAAGATTCACGAAATCTATATCAAAACACGAAAACACTTTTGTTAAAAAACAACATTTTAATCAAACACTTTAAAATTAAAAAATTATGTCACTTATTAAAAAGCCATCGGAATTACAGGCAAAGAAGGCAATCGCCGTTTTGCTTTACGGTCAGCCGGGTATCGGAAAGACCACACTCGCAACATCAGCACCACGCCCAGTCGTTTTTGACTTCGACGGAGGCATCACAAGGGTCAACGGAGCGCATCAAGCCCCGACCGTCCAGATTACGCAGTGGGAGGATTGCACCGCCGCACTCAAAGAGGTCGGTGACGACTTCGATTCCATCATCATCGACACAGCCGGAAAGATGCTGTCATTTATGGACAACTACATCAAACGCCACCCGTCGGAGTACCCGAAGATGTGGAACGACAACACTGGTTTGTCGCTCAAAGGTTACGGCGCGAGAAAAATGATGTTCATCAACTTTTTGCTTGACGTTCAGAAAATGGGCAAAAACCTCATTTTCATCGCCCACGAAAAAGAGGAGAAACGCGGCGACAACACCATCATTCGCCCGGAAATCGGCGGCTCGTCGGCTAACGACCTGATGAAAGAGCTTGACCTTGTGGGCTACATGGAAGCCAAAGGCATCAGAAGGACGATATCCTTCAACCCATGCGAATCATTCTACGCAAAGAACACCTGCAACCTTCCGGCACTCATCGAAATCCCTACACTGATAGACGCGCAGGGCAACATCATCACCAAAGACCCTAAAGGCGCACCTCTCGCAAACAACCTCCTCACAAAGATAATTCAGCAGTTCGGAGCGATGCAGAACCAGAACATCGAGAAGACCGCCGAATATGAGCAGATAATCGCCATCATCGACGAAAAAATCGGCTACATCGAGGACGCAAAGACGGCGAACGAGGTCGTCGAGGAAATCACATCGATGCAACACGTCTATAATTCGCAGTTCGTCGCATCGAACAAGGTGGCGGCAAAGGCAAAACAACTCGGTTTAACCTACAACAAAATCAAAAAAGTCTATGAATAAGAAGAGCAGAAAAGCGGTATGTTACAAGATATACCCGTCGTTGCTCGACAGATACCAGAAGTTCCTCGATTCAGAAATTGAGGTCGAGGACTTCCTGAATCTCGACGAGAACGGAAATTATAAAAAGTCATTGCAGGAGATAGCGGCGGAAAATGAGAAGGCTCTCATTGACGCAATCAACAGAGTGCCGTTCGTCAGCGAGGCGGCGGACAAAGGCACGGCGTTCAACGAGGTCGTCGATGCCATCATCCGCCTTTTTGCGGTGACGGAAGACAACGCAATTCTTGACCTTGCAAACCTCAAATCGAAAAACGACAAGGTTGAGATTCAGGGCGATGCCGATGTCATCAGGGCGACAATCAACGGCGTGACCTTCGAATATGATGCCGAATTTTGCGTCGATTACGCGGTCAAGTTCAAAGACGCGTTGTCGCAGGTATTCACGGAAGCCACAATCGACACGTCGTTCGGCGACGTTTTGCTTTACGGCTTCATCGACGAATGGGACAAGGACAAAATCATCGACATCAAGACGACTTCAAAATACTCGTTCCCGAAGTTCGAGAACAGCTGGCAGAAGTCGCTTTATCCATATTGCATCACCGCCAACGGCGGCACTGTGACAAGTTTCATTTATTCGGTCGTGGCATGGAGCGGACAGACCAAGGCGAAGCCGTATCTCTCCGGCACTGTGTACCCGGAAGAGTACACCTACAACCACGAAGAGGAGACGAAGAAACTCCGCGCCTTTGTCGAGGACTTCATCCGCTGGCTCAACACACACCGCGAGGACATCACCGACAAAAAGATTTTCGCGCTTGACGAAGAGCCGGAGAAAAAGACGATTTCGGTAGGCGGAGCGTCGCCGTTCCTTATCAGCCCGGAATTTGACAAGCTCCCTCACAGCTTCGAGAACATCCAGTCCGTTGACGATGCCTTCTCACAGCTCGCCAACATCGGCATTTTCGGAATCAACGAATCAGCCGAAGCAAAGCGGGCAATGACAGCCGACGAAATCAAGGCGAACCGCGAGACGATGACAAATCTCATCGAGACCGAACGCATCGAGGCAGTCAAGCAGGTGGCGGAAGCCGTCGCGTTCGAGGAAAACATGAAAGCCGAAATCAAACGCCGCAAAGAGGAGGCAAAGAAGGTGCTTGACGAAATCGACAGCCAAATCATGGAGCTGGCGGAGACGAACAAGACCAACGAGAAACGCGTCCACCTCGCAGCAAACGAGACGGTGAGGGTCAGCGTGTCGAACATGAATTTATATTATCATTTCAACGAGAAGACCCACACGCTCGACCTCGCTTGTGTCATGCACGCCACCAACGACGACAAGTCGAGTTTGTTCTACCAGTCCGAAATGAACGGCGCGGCGATGAAAAAGGCGTTTGACATCGACGACCTCATCCCGGAAAGCACCCAGAAGATTGTGAAGCTCACCAAGTCCAATTTGAAGGATTTCGTCGGTTGCACTATGGAGGTTGACCCGGTTCGTAACATTGTCGAGGATTTCGTCGATGAAGACACCGGGGCGGTCACCAGCTTGAGCCGTTCAGTGAAGTACGGTCGGCAGGTTTACCCGGTCGAGCTGACGATGGATATTCTCGAGGACTTGCTTTCCAGCGGATTCAGCACGATAATCATCAAATAAGCCGATGCTTGAAGACTTTAGGCACGCCGCCGCCGTGCCTTCTGGTTCTCATTTTTGGAGTAGATAGTTTTTCATTACGAGCCGCGGGGATGAGCGGCGGCATCCCCGACGCGGCAAAAATGGGAAAACATGAAGTCAATAAGCAACGGCGCATATTACGCGATTTTGCGGCTTTTAAGCAGTTTTTTGGACGAAGGGGAGTTGTCCCCCACAAGAGAAGCCGAACGTCGCAGAAAAACGAAGAAAACCCTCAAATATTTAAATTCTAAAAAATGAAAGACGGCGTAATAATATACATCAGCCATTTCAAGTCGGTCGAAATGCTCCCCGATTCAGACCTCGGCGCGTTGTTCCGGGCTGTCTTTGTGTTTGCCATGGGAGGCACGCCGCAAGTGCCGTCACACCTTCAAATCGCGTTCAACTTCATCACCAGCCAGATAAGCCGTGACGAGGTGAAATACAACGAGATTTGCGAGAAACGCCGCGAGAGCGGTCGTCTCGGAGGACAGGCGAAGCGCAAAGGCAAAAAGAACGACGAAGAGCCGAAGCCGAAAAAGACACGCGAGCAGCTCGACCAAGAGCTTGAGGAACGGAAAAAGAAGTTTGAAAAATCACTCGTCCCGTTCTTGGTGAGTTACGGCGGAATTTACCAGAAGGAAATGCTCCGGGAGTTCGCGGACTATTGGACGGAGTTCAACAAGTCCAGAACCAAAATGCGGTGGGAGCTGTGCCAGACGTGGGTGCTTGAATTGAGGCTCAAAACATGGGCGAACCGTGAGAAGGGAAAACCACAAGCGGCATCATCGCAGCCGAAAAACGGCAAAAAGACCCCCGAACAAGCCTTGAAGGAGTTCGCCGAAAAGTTCGCAACAGGTCAGACGGAAGACGCTGAATTTCAAATAATCAAAGACAATGAGTAACGAGTTAAGACACATCCAACAGCGCGAAGCCACGACCTTAATTGCGGGGCTTGTCGTCGAGGCTTACCGTCTCAAAGGCGTTTATTTCCGCGAGGAATACCCACTCGGGAGCGTGGCGGTGGATACTTACAACCTCATAATGGAAGACCACCCGAGCGCGACAATCGACATAATAAAAGACGCGTTTCACAACGGCATCAAAGGCAGATACGGCGATGTCGCGGGCTTGCCGCCGACAACACTCGCCGGATTCGTCGATTCATGGTATAAGAGCCGCCGCGGTGTCAACGTCCAGCAAATCGAGGAAAAGCCCGTTTTGCAGCTCCAGCGCGACAAGCGAGCCGACACGATCAACCTTCTGCAAAGTATGTACGACTTGCACCGGCAGAAGTGTACGACTTTAGCCATGCCGACAAAAGACCTCATCGAGTTCCTTTGGAACGAAGACAAGTTGCTCAATGTCAAGCCGGACGGCGCGGACTTCAAAAAGTACGTCGAGAAGGCGAGAGGCAGCGTCGGCAGAACCGGGCGGCTCGTTCGGAGCGTTGACGAAGACAGCGACGGCAACCTTATCAAAGACATTTACATCCAGAAAAACCCAACCGATGAAAGCGAAATCATCAGCAAGGCGTATAAGCTCGCCATTTTTGATTTTTTCGACGATTGCGCAAAGATGGATATAAATGACTTGCACGAATTATTTACAACAACTCAAAACCCTTTTTAAAATGTCACAGGAAACAAAAATGAAATCACCGGCACAAATCAAAGCCGAAAACAAGGTGAGAAGAATGATGCAGGAAGTCAAAGATTTTTACAAGGAACACAACGGCGAAGACCCGAAGGATAACAGACAGGCGGTCAAGTTCGCATTTTCCAAGCTGATAAACCGCCAATGTCCGTTGTCGTCGATGGTGAGAGGTTTCATCGTGGCGAAAGCCGTGATTTTCTCACAGTCGGAATCGGACGCTTACCGTGTGAGATTTGCCACCAGCGACGGCAGCATCAGGGAAGCCACCATCACGCTCGTCAACAACAACGGCACAATCGACACCGTGGAGGCTGACAACGGCGACACATTCAACGCAAAGGACATGTCGGACATTGAACTGATAATGTGATGAGCAGGATTCTGACAGTCAGAAAATCGTTGAATTACTATGTCGTTTGCGTTGTCGTTGACGGCGAGGTTTTGCCGCTCAACGATTCCGTTTGCAGGAAATACGGCATCGAGCCACTCCCGGACAGAGGACGGCTGACTTACGCGGCATCGGAACGCAAAGACGCGGTTGAGATTGAAAAACAGATTTATCAAAACATCAGCAAAAACTTACAAAAATGAATTATTCTGAAAAAATCGACTTATTGAAATTAAAAGACGCTTTCTTGGCAAACATGAAAGGCAAGACGGCGACGAAGAAATGCATCATCATCCCGGTTGAGGACAATTTCATTTTCATCGGCGAGAAGGGCGTTTATCTGAATCTTACATGTATCGAGTTGAGAGACAAGAAATACCAGTCATTTGTCGTGAAGCTCGAAATCCCGGAGGAGATAAGGGAGCGGATGAGCGAGGATGAGCGCAAGGCGCAGCCTATCATCGGCGGCTTGAAGGAAATCAAGAAACGCGAGCCGGTGCCAATGGGAGTCAACACCACCATCGACCCAGCCGTCAGCATGGAAAACACCGACGACCTTCCGTTCTAAAAATTGAAGTCATGGAAATCAAGGGCAAAGTTCATTGTTTTTTCGAGCAGTCCGGGACGTTCAAAAACGAGTTCATCAAGTTAGGCATCCCGGCGGAAGATTACGACATACAAAACAATTTCGGTCAGACCGACCATGTGATTGATTTGTTTGCCGAAATCGAAACAGCCTACGGGGGGGGGGTACAGCATTTTTGACAACATCACCCCGGACGACCTGATACTTGCATTTTTCCCGTGCATTTACTTCACTGGTAGTTCAAATCCTTTGTTATTCTCATTGAAAGCACTTAATTATCGAAAACTCACAATGAAAGAAAAATTTGATGTAATACTCGAAAGAGCTGACAAGCGCAACGATTTTTATAAGTTGCTTTATAAGATGACGGGCGTTTGTTTGTTGAAGGGGTTGAGACTTGTCATCGAAAACCCATTTTCACCACTTCATTTTTTGCATTTGAATTTTTTGGAAGAGCCGACGATTATCGACACCAACAGACAAAGACGTGGCGACTACTTCGTGAAACCGACGGGCTTCTGGTTTTTCAACGCACAGCCCACAAGCGGCACGAGCTATCAGACACCCAAAAAGAAACTTATCATCAGGAAAGAAAAATGCGGAGCGGCGAGCGGGTTGTGCAGCGAGGAACGCTCGATGATTTCGCCGGACTACGCCCGGAACTTCATTTGCGACTTCATTCTCGGAAAGGTACAGAAAAACTCACAATGTTATTTGGAATTTTAAAAATCGAACAATATGAAATGGGGATTTAAAGAAAAATACGGATTGCAGACCGGCGTTTTGCACGAGACAAAAACCAACACCCGGCGCGAACCGTTTGAGCATGACTTCAAAGACTTCCGGGCATCATTCGACAAAGACAACCGCCTTTGTGTCTATGATGGCGACAAGCTCATCAAACGCTCAAAAGTCGGCATCGGCGACGTTGTGGCGGTGGCTCAAAGTTATAGCGAGGTATATAATGAGCTGTTTTTGGGAGACGTAAATAACTATTATGACGGCACCGTACGCGAATTGGGCTTTAAATATAAATTGATGCAAGAGAACAAGCATGATATCGCAGGCTGGAATAATAAATTATACGTCAAGGAACAACTCATGCTTCACAAGGTTGTAGTGACAAACATAAAGGTTGAGCGTCTGCAAGACATCAGCGACGAGGATTGTTTGAAAGAAGGAATCATCAAAGTCAAATCGCTGATTTATACAGCTTACACTTTTATCGACTACACAAAAGACGAAAGGGGAAATTTGCCATCCCATTTTTTTCAAAAGACCCCACGCGACGCATTCGCGTTGCTTATTGTCAAAATGGGAGATTCCAAAATATGGCAGCGAAACCCGTGGGTTTTTGCTTATGAGTTCAAACTTGTAAAATAAATTGATTATGAGAATTGGCTTGATCGACGTTGATAGTCATAATTATCCAAATTTGCCACTCATGAAACTTTCGGCATGGCACAAGGCACAAGGTGACACCGTGGAATGGTACACGCCTTTCGAGCATTACAATATTGTTTACATGTCGAAGGTATTCACAGACAGCCCGGATTTTGTCGAGTGTATCAACGCCGATAAGGTCGTTCGTGGCGGTACTGGTTATGCCATCCACGGTGCAGGTGGTGAGACTTACAAAATCGAAGACGACCCGACTTTGCCGGAGGAAATTGAACATATATACCCGGATTATTCAATTTATAAAATCAATTCCACGGCGTATGGATTTTTGACGCGCGGATGTCCTCGTGGTTGCTCATTTTGCATCGTTGGCAAAAAAGAGGGGCTTTGCAGTCGTAAGGTTTCTGACCTTTCAGAGTTCTGGAAAGGTCAGAAAAACATTGTACTCAACGACCCTAATATCCTTGCATGTAAGGAATGGCAAGACTTACTTCAACAACTTGCTGACAGCGGCGCAATGGTGGACTTTAACCAAGGGCTTGATGCCCGGATGCTTGACGAGGCAAAATGTCACACACTCGGTAAAATCAAAATCAAAGAAATACATTTTGCATGGGACAGATACGAAGACAAAGAGCGGATTTTGCCAAAACTAAAAATGTTTGCCGAAATCAGCAAGACAAAACCACATTCGCACAATGCAATCGTTTTTGTTTTAATCAATCACACTTCAACCATCGAGCAAGACCTTGAACGAATCTACACGCTCCGCGATTTGGGGTACTGGGCTTATGTCATGATATACGACAAAAAGAACGCGTCCCAGCAACATAAAGACCTCCAACGCTGGTGCAATAATCGTTTTATTTTTGCCAAATGTCCCCGCTTTGAGGATTATAACAAAATGCCAAATTCGACAAATCAACTTATCATCAACTATTAAAATCAAACACTTTTTGACATGAAAGAACAACCAACATCAGACGAGAAGCTGAAGAGAGCCGAAAACGTCATCAGCCTCGTCATCGAAATGAGAACGGCGCAAAAGGAGTATTTCACCACACACGACCAGAAGACGCTCCACAACGCCAAGGCACTCGAAAAACGCGTTGACAACGCGCTCAAGAATTACAGGAATCCCGAAACGCCCGAAATACCCTTTGAACAATGAGACACGAAGAGGAGAATTTGCAGAAGGCGTGCGTCAGCTGGTTCGACATCCAGTACCGGCACATGAAGGACTACCTTCACCACTCGCCGAACGGAGGCAGACGAAACACGATTGAGGCTGCACGTTTCAAGGCGATGGGTGTCCGTGCCGGATTCCCAGACCTCGTGCTTATGATTCCCCGGGGCGGTCATCCGTTTCTCGCGATAGAGATGAAGTCGAAGGACGGCACAGTCCGGGAATCGCAAAAGCATTTCAAGGAGATTTTCGAGCGTGTCGGCGCGTTGTACGTCGTAGTCCGCACGTTCGAGGACTTCCAAGCAACAATCAACGAATATTTGTCAAAACCCTGAAAAACATGATAACACTTCGAGACAATCAGGTCGAGCCGATTCAGAAGGCGATAGACTTTTTCAAGAATCCCAAGGCGAAGCCGTCGCTCATCGTTTTGCCGACGGCGTGGGGTAAGTCGATACTCACGGCATACGTCGCAAAGGAGACGAACGACAAAATCCTTGTTTTGCAGCCGTCGAAGGAGTTGCTCGAGCAGAACTACAAAAAATATCTCATGCTTTGCGGTGACGATTTCGACGTGAACGCCGCCATTTATTCGGCATCGTTCAACAGCCGCCACATCGCACGTGTCACATACGCCACAATCGGAAGCATCAAAAACATCGGCGAGACGTTCAAGAAATACGGATTTACGAAGATGCTCATCGACGAGGCTCATTTGTACCCGCGCGAAGCCGACTCGATGCTGGGAAAGTTCCTCGCCGATTCAGGCATCACCCACGTTTTAGGCATCACGGCGACCCCACTGAAGTTGCAGGCATACGGAAGCCGCGAAAACCACCATTCAAAACTCGTGATGCTCACAAGCAGAAGCCGCAAGGGTAACTTTTACCGTGAAATCATCCATGTCGGACAGGTTCAGGAAATGGTTGAGCGTCGGTATTGGTCGCCGTTGAGATATGAGAAGCTCAATTTCGACACGTCGGAACTCGTTTTTAACACGGCAAAATCGGAATACACCGACGAATCGGTCAAAAGGGCTTACGACGCGAACAACGTGACGGACACCATCGACGCGGTTCTCAAACGCTATACCGACCGCCGTCACGTCATCGTTTTTGTGCCGTCGGTTGAGGATGCCGTTCGTTTCGCCTCACGTTACAGGGACGCGGCGGCGATATACGGCGACATGGATAAGGTCGATCGTCAGCGTAAAATCGAAGACTTCAAAGCCGGAAAGATTCGCACCATTTTCAACGTCCGCGTTCTGTCAACGGGTTTTGATTTCACCGGCATCGACCTCATCATCCTTGGAATCTCGACGGCATCAATCGCGCTTTATTATCAGATTATCGGACGCGCCACGCGTATCGACCCGGGCAAGACCGACGCGCTCATCGTTGACATCGGCGGCAACATCGACCGTTTCGGAAAGGTCGAGGACATCGTTTTCGAGAAGGGTCGCCAGTGGCGGATGTACGGGACGGGCGGTCGCTTGCTCACCGGCGTTCCCATCGACGAGATAGGTCAGAAGACCCGCGACGACGTGGTTCAGATGGAAAAGGAACTCGAACCCGACCCGAACATGGTACTGACATTCGGCAAATACAAAGACACGCCGCTTGTCGGAATCCCCGAGGGCTACCGGCGTTGGATGCTTGAAAAATTCGAGTGGAACAAGAAAAACAAGCGTCTCCGGGAATCCCTTGTCGCTTCGTTGAGAGTGTGACAGTATAGACGGCGAACCAACGCCGTCTAATTTTTTTTGACACAAATTCGCACAATGCGAAGTTATTTTATTATTTTTGCAAAAAATTTGTTTATGAAAGACAAGGAGTTGACAAAAATCGAAGACTTGAAATTTGACGACAAGAATTTCAACCGCCACACCCAATACGGTCACAAGCTGTTAGAAGACAGTTTGCGGAAGTTCGGCGCGGGTCGTTCGATACTCATAGACAAGAACGGGAAAATTGTCGCCGGTAACGGAATAGCCGAAACCGCCGCCGATATCGGACTTGATGACATCATCGTTGTCAAATCGGACGGCAAAAAGCTCGTCGCCGTCCAACGTACCGACATAGACCTTGACACCCCGGAGGGGCGCGAAATGGCACTCGCCGACAACCAGACTTCACTGATAGACATCGACATTGACGAAAATGCCGTCTGGGAGGAGCTGGGCGAAGACGTGGCGAAAGCGTGGAGCGTTGACATCCCGGAGGGGTGGGACGGCGACGACACCGACGACCAGCAGACCATAGCGGAAAAGGAGCGCGAATTTCGCGAACGCATGGCAGCCGGTGAAATCAGCGAGGAGGACGAGGAATATCAGGAGTTTCTGGAAAAGTTCAAGCTGAAAAAGACCACAGACGACTGTTACACGCCCGAAATCGTTTACAACGCCATCGCGGATTGGGTCGCCAACCAGTACGGCGTGAAGATGAAGGATTTCGTCCGTCCGTTCTATCCGGGCGGTGATTACAAGTCGTTCGTCTATCCGAAAAACGCCGTTGTCGTCGATAACCCGCCATTTTCGATACTCGCGGAGATTCTGACGTTTTACCGGGAGCGGAAAATCAAGTTTTTCTTGTTCGCTCCAGCCTTGACGCTTTTTTCGTCATCGTCGCAGAGTTGCACGGCGTTAGCAGCCGGAGCGACTATCACATACGCCAACGGCGCGACGGTGAACACCTCATTTCTCACGAACCTCGAAGACCCGACGATCAGGCTTCGCAGTATGCCGTCGCTTTACCGTGTCGTCACCAGAGCCAATGAGGAGAATCAAAGAGCCACGAAGCGCGAACTCCCAAAATACACTTATCCCGATTATATCGTCACCGCTCCGTTTGTCGCTCGTTTGAGCAAGTACGGCATTGATTTCAAGGTCGCCGTCACCGAGAGCGAGCAGGTGAGCCAGCTCGACATGCAGAAGGAAAACGGCAAAGCGATTTTCGGCAAAGGCTATTTCGTAGGCGAGAAAGCAGCGGCAGAGAAAGCAGCGGCAGAGAAAGCAGCGGCAGAGAAAGCAGCGGCAGAGAAAGCAGCGGCGACGCGGTGGCAGCTTTCCGACCGGGAAAAGGAAATAATCAGAAAGTTAAGTCAAAACGATTAACGACATGGACGCGGATAACAACCTCAAAGGATGGGACAACTTACCGACGACATTTTCAGACAACCCCGAAAACGTCGCCGATAATTCTTTTGTACCCGATAAGGATGCCGAGACATCCACGGGCAACAAAGACCACAACGGCACGAGACGGCGCATCACGGCATGTGTCACCCACTCCGACCGTTACCTTTTCCGTCGCGCGTTCAGCGAGACGCAGCTTCTCGACATTTTCGGCATCGAGCCGCCAAAGTACGGCGATTGTTGGCACTTCATAACGGCGGGCGACGTTGATTCGCTGTCATTCCTGAAAATCATGACACGCCACCAGACAATCAAACACGTCATCGTTTCGACGTGGTGCATGGCGGCTGAAGACATTTTGCAGTTTGACGAATGGCTCGAAGCCGGGAGAATCGAAAAAGTCGATTTCTATGTCGGCGAGATTTTTCCCGGAAGCTACACCGTCGAATATAAGATGCTCAACGACATCATCGAGCGTCACCATTGCGGACGCGTGGCGGTATTCCGCAACCATTCGAAGATAATGAGCGGACAAGGCGAAAAATTCGCCTTCACAATAGAATCGTCGGCGAACATCAACACCAACCCGCGAACCGAGCAGACACAAGTCACCGTCAACGACGAGCTTTACCATTTTTACAAGGATTATTTTGACGGCATCATTTCAATCGACAAAAAGGCAGACACGAAGTGAAACTCAAAAAGGAACTCATCGGACAAGTGGAACAATGGGTCGAGGACAACGGACTCATGGATTTCGGCGGAGCGACGCTGAAGGAGTTTTGCGCTCATTTCGGTATCGACCGCCGGACTTATTACCGATGGCTTGAAAATGCCACATTTGCCAATGCCCTAACGCACGCGCGAGAAAAGTTCCGGGACAACATCGAGAACCGGGCGGCGCGGTCGCTGATTAAGCAGGTCGAAGGTTACAGATACACCACAAAGAAGACAAAAGCCGTTTACGTCAACGGCGGCAACAATCAGCCGATGATAGTCAAGCAGGATGTCACGACTTACGACGTGGACGTTCAGCCGAACACACAAGCGACGATATTCTTATTGACGAAGATAAACCCGGGCAAATGGGGTAACGCCGAGGTGACACGCGAGACACCGCCGCTGGTGGTGGAAGTTGAAGACCAAGAGACGGCGAACCTTGTCAATGAGCTGATGAAAGGGGGCGACGATGAAGACGACTAACGTATTCAAACGGAACGCCGCCGCTTTTTTGTCTAAAAAGTACCGTTACATCGTGAACAAGGGCGGCACACGTTCAGGCAAGACGTTCGCAATCCTTCAGCTTCTCATCATCCTTGCAATGTATGACAAAAAGCCGACCGTCACCTCGATAATTTCCGAGACGCTCCCACACCTGAAACGTGGAGCGATTCGCGACTTCAAAAACATCATGCGAGGCGACAAGCTGTGGAACTCCCGGCAATGGAACGCGACCGAGAATTTCTACACGTTCCCGAACGGTTCAGTCATCGAGTTTTTCAGTGCCGACCAAGAGGCGAAGGTCAAAGGACCGGCACGAGACCGAATGCTTATAAACGAGTGCCAATATGTCGCTTATAACATTGTCCGTCAGTTGTTAGTCAGAACAACCGGCGTTGTCTGGTTTGACTACAACCCGACACACGAATTTTATATCGACAACGAGATTATAGGCAGCGGACGCGAGACCGTCATCCATTCCACATACAAAGACAACAGATTTTTGACGAAGGCACAAATCGAGGAAATCGAGTCAAACAAAAAAGACGAGAACTGGTGGCGTGTCTATGGCATGGGACTGACCGGCAATTTGTCAGGCACTATTTACAACCCGTTCACCCAAATCGACGAACTCCCGGAACACCGCGGGCGGATGATGCACGTCATGGGTTTGGACTTCGGATACTCCAACGACCCGACCGCCTTGATAGACGTTTACATCGACATCAACGCGAAAAAGGTTTATCTCGACGAGGTGATATACAGTGCCGGGCTTCTCAATCAGGACATCGCGGCGCGGATGAGACGGCACGGTGTCACCCGGACGGTGGAGATTTTCGCCGATGCAGCGGAGGCGAAGTCCATCGACGAGCTGGGTGTCAAGGTTTACAAATACAACGTCAAGCCGTGTTACAAAAACGACCTACTTTCACAAATCCAATATATGAACCGCTTCGAGTTTTACGTCACAAAGCGGAGCTTGAACATCATCAAGGAATCGCGACAATACCGATGGAAGGAAAACAAGGACGGCGATTCGGTAAACGTCCCGATTGACATGTTTAATCATGCAATGGACGCGATACGTTACGCGGTTTATACGCCTTTGATGGGAAGGATAAGACCGAAAGCGGGAAAATCACACCTCACACAACTCAAAAACAGCGTACAATGAGAAAGAAACGAAAGACAGAGCTGATGACGTTCGCGCGGTACTCCGTTTTGTTCAACAACGGTTGCATCGCGCAAAGCAGCATCGAAGACCTCAAGGAATGCGGACGACCCGAGAAGCTGGGCGGCAGATACACGCCCGAGACGCTCAACAATATCACCATGGGACAACTCGCCGAACTTCTGACAGCGGAAGAGCAGACGCTTGAAGAGGTTTTGCGTGTCATCATGGGCTTGAGGGTGTCGGACGTGATGAGCGACCCGGCACAGAGCGTCCACGGATTCATGAATTTCGTCACGTCGGAGTTTCAGCGAATCGGCGGCTTGTTCAAGCAGCTCGAAGGCGGATACACGGCGGAGCAGATTCAGGCGGGCGTTTTGCAGCTCGACACCGGCGGCATATTCGGCACGATTGACTGGTACGCCCGGCGCATGGGCATCACCAATCACGACGAAGTTTTAAAAGTGCCGTGGCTTCATATCTGGCAATGTGCCAAGAATGACAAAAACGTCGCACTGTACGAGCGGCGGCTTAATAAAATCATGTTAGACAATGCGAAAAAGTAATTATCATGCACATCGAACAAGAAATCAAAACAATCATCGAGGGGCTGGGGTTTCGTTATATCCATTTGGTTGACGGCTACGGATTGAACACCTTGCTTCCACAGCTCACAAAGTCAAAGACGGCGTTTGTCGTCAATTTCATTTCAGAGGGCAGCACCTTCGAAATCGACAAGTACGATCGTCGGCGCGAGACGGCACAAATCCAGATGGTACTGGGTGACGTTGTGCCGTTTGTCGGGGCTGAAAACCAAGTCGGAGAAACCGAGACGATAGTCACCGAAGCCGACAACGTGGAAAGCATCAGCGAGACGATGAAAACAAGGATTCATCAAATCATCGGCGCACTCAACGCCTCCGGCAAATTCGAGCCGGTCAAGCGTTATCGGACGCGGACGTTTCCGTTCCGATTTGATGCTTATTGCACTTGCGTGACGCTCACCTTCGAACTTACCGAATCGGCTGGCACATGTGTCACAAATGAGATATTCAAATAACAGACCATGAGCGAGGAAATCAGGACAATCGTTGACGATGAGCTTAACAAGCTCGCGGAGCTTATCAGGCAGCACCACACCGAAGCCGGACAGGTGGCATCGGGAAGGACGCGCAACTCCATCAAGGTCGAGACATCCGGCGGCAATGTCGTCGTCGGCACGGTGTACGGACGCGCTTTTTTCGGCACGCTGGAGACAGGCTCGAAGCCGTGGAGCGTTCAATATGCCACGCCGCCGAAGCCGTTCGTTCAGACCATCCAGCAATGGATAGACGACAAGGGGCTTGACCTCAACGCCTTTTTGACAGCCCGAAAAATCATGCAGGAAGGTTCGAAGTTATTCCGGGACGGCGGACGTAACGACATTTATTCAAACGAGATACCCAAGACGCTCGACACGATAGCGGACAGGGTGTCGGCACTTTACGAATCAAAAGTCATTGAATCAATCAAATTAAACTTAAAATGAGAACTTATACAGGAACTTACACGATAAACGGCGAGACTTACAGTTACACCATCGAAGCCCCAAACGCGGCGGTGTTTATCCACTCGAAACACGTTTTTTGTAAAATCAGGATTTTGGACTCCGACAGTTATCCAGTTGTCAACAGAAAAATCAAATTGACATCGGCGACCAGAAATCTGGAGAAATACACCAATTCAAACGGCTCAATATTGTTTGACCTTGCGCGATTGCTTCAGATAAGCCGAGGGAGTTACGACGACGTAAAGAGCGAACTCAATTTGACTTATAACGACACGAACCAGTTGTCAAAAACCGAATTAAACGGCTTTTCGTTTCATGATGGGAATTTGCAATTTCGAGAGGTTCAGTTCGAATCACTCAACGGAGCGAATGACATCCTTGACAAATTCTGGTATGATGCAAACCGTCGCCTCCGTTGGTTTGCAAATTACCCGTTTACGTTTGACTTTCCGAACATCAACGGAAATTGGAAGGTGTCCGTCAATGGTGACGCGTTGGCATCACAGGCGTTCCCATACGTCAGCACCCAGCGAACCCATATCATGGCAAGAATCAACCCGAAGCGGTTTTTTTTGAGTGAAAGCAGAGTGATAAGCAAGGCGAAATTTTCCGGGGTCGGACAACTGTCAATAGACGCACAAGGCAACATTTCGCCATCATCCAACACGCTCGAAATCATCGCCGACAATCAGACGCTTGACCTTGAACGCAAATGCTATCTTCGTTGGATTGGCAAACATGGCGAAGTGTTTTATTGGTTATTTAAAAAGCACAGCATCAAAGACAACGTGACGCGCGATTCCGCGAAAATGGCTTATATCTCCGAGGCTTTCAATTCTTACGGCGTATTGGATAACGACACACCTTGCAATTACGAGAAGGAGACAACGCTCACCGTTTATTCGTGTCCCGTCGATGATATTGATTTTGAAACACTCAAAAGCATCATCAACTCGCCGGTTGTCGATATGCTGGTTTCGTACTCCGTGAGCTACACACCCAGAACCCAACAAACCGAACAAACGGAAGAAATCGAAAACGAAGGGGCTGAAGGTAGAGAAAACGTCGGCGGCGATGATGACCGGGCAAACGGCAATTATATCGAAGAGACGACAAGCTGGCGGCGCGTGTCGGTTGAAAAAGGCACATATGCGACAATCATTGACAGCGACAGGCGGGCAGTGAACAAGCAGCTCGTTTTGACGTTGGCACTACCGACAGAAGGGAGGATTTCATTATGAGAAACGAAGTAATTATCGAAATCGAATCCTATGCCGGCTGGGGCAATTATGAGCCGCTCGATTTAGACCCGAAGCAATCCATCACACTCGAATACAGGTCTAACCTTCTTTCGTCAATCGAAAACATAACCTGCTCGTCGTCCTACACAATCAAAGTGCCGCACACGATAAGGAACGACAGACTTCTACAACTCGCCAAAGTCCCGTCGTTCGATTGCAAGCAGCTGTATAAAAAAATCGGTTGCCGCGTATATGTGAACGGAATCGACATGATAGGTGACGCGTGGTGTTACATCACCGACAGCGACAAAGACACTTACAGCCTTGTCATCACGTTCGGACTGATGCAGAATCTTGGCGAATGGCTCACAAACAAACCCGGATTGAGGGATTTGGACGACAAAGCCTACAATTCCCAAAACGTGGAAAACATCGAATGGAACGCAAACGCAGGTGTGACGGTGTGGAGCAATAACAGCCGGTCGAAATATACACGTCAGAGAAAATCAATGTATTTCGGAACTTATGACTGTGGAGTTGCAGACACGGCAATCTGCAACATCCACCCGGTCGTCACGCTCCGCGAGTTATATGAGCGGATTGTCAGCGAAAACAACCTTAATTTCACCATGCCGACAGAGGTTTTAAGGAAAATCAACAATCTCGTTTTGTTGCTCACATCCGACAATACGAGGGGCGAGGTCGATTACAACAAAAAAGTCCAATCACTCCCAAACCCGACGAGGATCGTTCTTGACGAACACCATGGCGACGGCGAAGGTACGTTTTTGGCGATAGACATGAACAACGAGAACCTTTATAACATCAACGTCCCTCATAATGTTTTGGACTTTAACAACTGGCTCAATGCCGGTTTTGTGCGTTTAGGCGACAAGCATGTCACTGTCGCCACAAGTTACAGCGGAAAGATTCGCGTTACCGGGAGCAGCTCGAACAACGTCAAATATGGCATGACTTATCAGCAATATTTCGCCACTGGAAACCTTCAGGACATGAAACTTTGGTATCCCGTCAACGGCTCATATACTTACACAACCCCGGCGCGTGTCATGTATAACGGCGTTTCGATGGTGGAGTTCACACTTCCAGACATAGTGTCAAAGAATTACGGGAATTATGTCGGTTTGCTATTGTTCAGCTTCCGACTGGCAACAGGAAACCACGAACTCGCATCATTCAACGGCGACTATGTGAATATCGGACAAGTTTCAAACGGCACATGGTACGACGGCATTTCAATGACTTACACTTATACGCTGAAAGAACAAGGCTATCCGGGTTGGGGATATTTCAACCTTGTCGAGAACCTCCCGGACATTTCGCAAATTGATTTTATCAAGGCAATTTGTCAGATGTTCGGTTTGTTTGTCATAGGCGGTGCCGGTGATAATGTTAAATTTGTCCGTTTCTCGAAATTAAGCGAAAACATTTTGAACGGCAACGTCTATGATTGGAGCGAATATCTCATTGACACCGGGCGCGACAACCCTCAAAAAATAGCGTTCACCGTCAACGATTACGCCCGCCACAATTCAATAGGCTACAAACACGACGACAACGACCCGCGCCCGAAGGATTCGGTCGCTTATCTGGAAGTCGAAAACGAATTGCTTGAGAAGACGAAACAACTCGTTGAATTTCCGTGGGCGGCATCGACAATGGACGGCACGCCAGCCGTTCCGCTGATACGCCAATACAGTATCAAAGAGGAAAACAACGAGCTTGTTTTTACCGAACTCGCTTATCGCCTACTATATATCGAAGGCATCGACGACGGCACGCCCGTACAGGAGGAGCAGAATGAAAGAAGCGACACCACGGCGAAAACCTTGTCGTTCCCTCAATGGCTCGAAGCCGAAGCGTTAGTCGAGACCAACTACTCGGATTATCAAGAGGCAATCAGGAAGCCGAAGATTATCACCGAAAAAATCAAACTAAACGAATACGAGTTGAAAAACCTCGACTTCACCATTCCGGCATACCTTGAGAAATACGGGCGTTATTTCGCCATCATATCGGCAAGGTGGAGCAGTCAGAGTGACACAACCGAAGTCAAAATGTTAATGTTATAAAAATTTTAAGAATATGGAAAACGAAACCATTGAAAAAATCCTTGAAATAAAAGTCGATGTCGAAGCGTCAATCAAAGCGATGACCGACTTGAATGAGAAGCTCGCGGAATCCAAGGCACAGGAAAACAAGCTCCGCGAGGAGATAAAGGAATTATCGAAAGATGAGAAAGCCAACGCCGAAGCAATCCGGGAAAAGAAGGAGGCACTTGTCATGTGTAAGGAGGAGCAAAAAAACTACTCATCACAAATCCGGGAAATCTCGAACACCGTCCAAAACGAGCTGAAGGTGGAAAAAGCCGCCAACGATGAGCGTCAGGGCAGCATCAAGCAGTTACGCGCCGAACTGTCGAACCTTACCAAGCAATATGACACGATGAGCGCAAAGGAACGCGAAGGCGCAAAAGGTAAAGAGCTGAAGCAGCACATCAACGACCTCACCGATGAGATAAAGAAGGCGGAAGAGGGGACGCAGCGATACCAGCGCAACGTCGGTAACTACAAAAGCGCATTACAAGGCGCATCGACAGCATTCAGCAACGCCGGTGTCAGTGCCAACGTATTCAACAAATCTTTGAACGTATTAAATGCGAACCCGTTCGTCAAGATAATAACAGTCATTGTCGCGATACTTGCAGCCGTTTACAAGGCTTTTAAAGGCAACGAAGAGGCAACGATGGCATTCAAAGAAGCAATCGCACCGCTCAACCCGATTATCGATGCAGTGAAAAGAGCGTTTGAAGCGTTCGCTAACGTTCTCGTCAAGGTCGTCAAGGGAGCGGTCGAGGGGTTAATGGACGCGCTCGGCTGGCTCATGCGACAGCTCCAGAACATCGGCAACTGGTTCGGGGCTGACTGGCATTTCGCCGACAATTTTGAAGCCGGAAGAAAAGCGGCGCAGGATGCAGCGTCGGAACTCGCGGCGGCTGAAAACAAACTCATCAAAGACAAAAGGGCGTGGGTGACGGAATCGGCGAAGCTCGATCGTGAGATTGCTGATTTGAGAGAGAAGGCATCGGACAAAGAGAAGTACACGGCACAAGAGCGGCTCGCGTTTTTAGACCAAGCTATCGCGCTCGAAACAAAGAAGGCGGTAAGGGAAAAACAACTCGCGGAAGAGAATTTGCGTTTGTTGCAACTCGAAGCGCAAAGAACCGCCAACAGTGCTGAAATGAATGACAAACTTGCAGAGGCAGAAGCCGCTGTCATTGCAGCTGACACCAAACTTTCGGAGACAAAACGCAACTTGTCACAGCAAAGGCTCGCAGCCGTCGAAGCGACAAAGAAGGAGCAGGAAGCAATCGTCAACGCAACCAAAGAAGCTCAAGACGCTTTGATTTCACTGATGAAGGACGGCGCTGAAAAACAAACAGCGCTTGAAAATGCACGCTTTGACAAGGCAAAGGCAATGCTTCAGGCGAAACTCGACGAAGAGAAAAAGAACCACGGCGAAGACACAGAACTTTACAAGGCTTACGCCGCCCAGATGGAAGCACTCGAAGCGGAACACCTTGACAAGCTCGACAAAATCTCACTGGCTGGCAGACAAAAAGAGGTTCAAGAGCAGATACAGACGTTGCAGATGAAGCTCGACCTCATCCGGGACAACCTCGACGAAGAATTTGAGTTGAGACGTGCAATGCTCGACAAACAGCTTGAACTGGAATTGTCAAAAACAGAATACACCGAGGAACAAAAGGAGTTAATCCGCAAGCGGTTCGCCGCCGACCTTATCGCACTCGAAGAAGAGAAAAACATCGCGATTCAGGAGCAGACCGACCTCGCATGGAGCAACCGCATCGAAGCGGCAAAAATCAAATACGGCGAATTTTTAAACAGCACGCTCGAATCCATGCAGCTCGAACTCGACCAGTCGAAGGAACACCTCGACAACATGCACCGTTACGAGTACGAGAGCGAAGCGGAATACAACGCGCGACTTATCAAGGCGCAACAGGACTATCTGAATAAAAAGCAACAGCTCGCCAACGCCGAACTTCAAATCGAGAAGGCGAAAGCGTCAGCAATAGCTGGAATGGCGGGGAATTTGTCGGAACTTCTCGAAACCACGGCGGGAGAGAACAAAGAAGCCGTCGCATTGTCGAAGGTTCTGGCACTCGCAGAGGTCGCCATCAATCAGGGTATCGCCATATCGGAAGCAATCGCGAGCGCGGCGGCTGGCGACCCGTACACTTACGCATTAAGAGTGGCGGCAGCCATCACATCAACCGTCACGGCAATGGCGAAGGCACTCACCTCAATCAACAGCGCGAAGTTTGCAAAGGGTACTGGTTACGTCACTTATCCGGGCAAACGTCCGAGCGACGGTGATGTCGTTCCGGCGATGCTCACGGTCGGTGAAGCCGTGGCGACGACAGAGGCAAATCAGATGTTTCCGGGCGTAGTCCAAGCCATGAATGATTTAGCGGCTGGAATCAGCACACCGGCGGCGAACTTTTTGCCGCTTGTGTCGATGGGTGGGGCTTCACAGGGAGTGACAGCCGCGGACGTGGCTGAAATCGTGGAAAATATGCCCGCTCCCGTCGTTTCGGTCGAGGAGATAAACAATACCGAAAAACAGGTTAAAGCCGTGGAAAACGTCAGCAAAGTGGCTTAAATAAAAATTTTTATAAATAATTCGTACATTGCGAAGTTATTTTATTATTTTTGCAAAATAATTTCGCAATGTGCGAAGCAAATCAAACAAAAAATGGTTATCAAAATTATTGGAAGCATCATCGACGACGAATCGAAGCAGTTTGACCTCAATTTTTTCGGCATTGATTCAAATGTTTCATTCAAGTCGATAGACGAAGCACTCGAAGCAAAGGCAGAAGACGACAAAGAAATCGTCTTAAAAATCAACTGCAACGGTGGCTCATGCATCGAGGGCTATGCCATTTACGACAAACTCCGCGCCCAAGAAGGCTGCACAATCACGGCAGAGGTCGAGGGCGAGTGTTCGTCGATGGCGACAATCATCCTTCTCGCAGCGTCGGTGAGAAGGGCGACAAAGAACGCCCGCGTTTGCATCCACAAACCGCGAATCTGTTATTTCTTCCGCGACGAAATGACAGAAGACGAAGCCCTGAAGGTTTACAACGACCTGAAGAGTGAGACCGACCGAATGATGTCAATTTACGTTGAGCGTACCGGCTCAACACGCGAAACCCTCGAACCACTGATGAAAGAAGACAAGTACATCACCGTCGAGGAGGCGCAGACACTCGGATTCATTAACGAAATCATCGAGCCTGTAACGGCAATTAAATCAAATCAGTTTAACAACAAAAATCACAAATCCATGAAAGAAAACAAGAAAGAACCGGGCGCAATAGCCAACGCCTTCAAGGTTATCGGCGAAGCCCTCGGATTCACCGGCGACAAAAAGGATGACCAGCCAGTCGCCATGACCCTCAACACCGACGACGGTCAGACTATCGAGATTGAACGCGAGAGCGGCGAGCCTGAAGTCGGAGACCCAGCATCACCAGACGGCGAGTTCAAGATGCCCGACGGCAAGACCATCGTCATCGCCGACGGCGTAATCACCGAAATCAAACCGGCAGAACCCGACAACAACGATGATCCAGACCCGAAAGACGACGAAATCGCACGTCTGAAGGATGAGAACGACGACCTGAAGAAACAGCTTGACGAAGCGAAAGGACAGAAAAAGACCAAAGAGGAAGCCGAAATCCTCAACATGGTGACAATCGCAGGCGGCAAGTCATGGCTCGAAAGAGCTTGCTCGAACTACCACCCTGAAGGACGCACCGGCACATCAAAGAACGTCCAGACAGTCGTGAAGTCGAAGGTTCAGCAGGAACTTGAGGAACTCCAAGCGAAAAGAAAAGGTCAGAAATGACATTAACCCGAATTATTAACCTTAAATTTTGAAAAAATGAATTTGAATTTTGCAAATCTCACAGCTCCGAACGGAGCTTTGACAGAGCTTTCACAGCTCATTTTCTTGAAAATGGTTGAAGACCCGGAACTCAACCAAATCACCCGTTTCATGGGTAACCAGAAAAACGGCGAAAAAGTCGGATTGCTGAAAGGCTTCGGCATGTTAGGCAGACCGTCAGAAGGTTGCGAGCCGACATGGGAAAACAACCTCGTCCAGACCAGCGAGCAGGTGTGGGACATCCGCGAATGGGAAATCGCCGAAAAAATCTGTTATGAGACCCTTTTGGGAACTCTCGCAGAGACAGCCACAAAGAACGGCGTTGAAATCGCCGACCTCACAGGCACACAGTACATCGACGACGTTCTCATGCCATTGCTGAAGGTCGCAATTCGCAAAATGATTTTGCGTTACGCCTTTTTCGGTGACAAAGACATCACCGTTTACAACTCGGAAACCAACACATCGGGCGCATTGGTGGCAGGTAGCAACGCCAAGAACTTCAATGTTTGCGACGGCTTCTGGAAACGTATCTTTGCACTCGTGACAGGTGGCACAATGAGCAGAACCGCCATCACCGCCAACACCCAGTCAACATGGGCAACACAGCGCAGCGCATTCCGCACAGCTCATTACGCCTCCAACCTTCTCGATGACATCATCGACGAAGCACCTATCAAGTTAAGCGAAGCCTCGAACCGTGTCATCCTCCTTAATAAATTCTTCTGGGATGCAGTGAAGGCGGACGTTAAGAAAAACAACGTCGGTTCAGAGTTGCAGTACAAAGATTGGTTCGATGGCATTCAGGAGACATCATGGCAGGGCATCAAGGTCATCGTCCTCCCATTCTGGGACGAGATTATCCAAAACTGCCTGATGAACACAACCAACACCGGCGCAAAGATGCTGCCATTCCGCGCCATTTACACCGTCGAGGACAACCTTCTCACAGGCTCGAAGTCAAAAGACCAGCTCAATCAGATTGACTACTGGTTCAACAAAGACGAGCAGCAAAACAAGATTTTGGCAAAGGATACCGTCGGAACGCTCATCCTCGACCACGAGTTAATCCACGTCGCCTACTAATCCAAAAGGAAAGGAGTAAAAAATGAATTGCACAGGTTTAATCAACGCGGGCATCGGGTCGGACTGCAAACTTCCGACAAAAGGTTATGAGCGCGAAGGCGTTATCATCAACCGCGCCGACATCGATTTCGGTTCTCTCGCTGACCCGACCAACAACACTTATGCGACGATGCCGTTGAAGTCCGGCAAAACCGGCTTCAAAATCATCCAGCTGGGAGACCAGCCGTTCGAGGGAACAAAGTCGTCGCTCCGCAAAGGCACTTACGGCAACGGCTTCGACCACGTTCTTCAAATCGTGGTACTCGACAACACTCCGGCGGTGTCGCATGACATCATCGACGCTTTAGCAAGCGGCGAGTTTGTCGTAATCCTTGAATGCAAGGACAAAGGCGGAAGCAGTAAGAACGGCGCATTTAAAGTTTACGGAATTGAAGTCGGTCTCAAAGCCGAAACAATGGAGAACGACGCTTATTCCGATGCCGCTGGCGGTTGGATTGTCACCCTCAAAGAGGAAGCCAACTCATCGGCTTGCTATTTGTTCGCCACTTCTTACGCGGCAACAAAGACCCTCGTCGAAGGCTTGTTGCCGTCGGCATCCTCATCATCTCACGCTCAATAAAAGCAAAAACAATGCTTGACAATGAGTTGATAGAACAATTCGGCACGCTGCCAGTCATACCGTCCATGACTGGCGGCGATGCCGTTTTTACGGCGGCGGAAAAATCGCTCATAAACGAGATTCACCAGTTGCTTTTTGGAAAGCCCGTCAAGACTTGTTCATGCAACCACAGATTTTCAGACGCTGCCATTGAAATAAACACTGTTTTAAAAGTAAAATTCAAGAATATGGAAAACAACATCAAATCAAAAAAATACATGCTTAAAGCCGGTATCATCATTTGGCTCGGAAGCGACGCATACAACCGCCACACCATCACCGACGCAGTGGCAGAGAAATATCTGAAACTCCACCCGGACGCAAAAGAACGCGAGTTTGACGTAGTGCCGGAAGATAAGCCAAAGGACGACGCACCGAAAGCAAAGCGCGGCAAGAAAGCCGACACGCCAAAGGACGACGCACCGAAGACCGACAAGGCAGAAGGCGAGGGCGGTGAAGGTGATGCCGAAGACGACAATGAGAACGGCGAAGGTGAAAGCACCGGCGAAGCGTCAGACGGCGACAGTGCCGTGAGAGTTGACACCGACCCGGAAGACGAATAATAAAAAGCAATCAAAATGAACGTAAAGCAAGCACCCAAATCATCGCCGCGTATGCGGGTAAATTACAACGTAAGCCTGAAAATTCAGAATTACGATTGTGACAATTTATACCCCCAGAACATACGCGCAATAGTCGCGGCATCATCGACAGGCACGACGTGTCTCAACAGATATTGCGACTTCATCGAGGGCAACGGATTGAAAAGCCAGCGTTTCGCCGATTTCATCATAAATCACAAAAACGAGACGCTTGATTCGCTTATCAGACTTGTCGCCCGTGACCTCGGTCAGTTCGGCGGCTTTGCGCTTCATGTCAATTACGACATTTTTTGCCGTCCATGCTCGATTGAACACGTCCCGTTCGAGAATTGCAGACTTGAGGAGACCGACGACGCGGGGAACGTCTCACATATCTGTTTACACCCGGACTGGACGGGTCAGACGACACGCCACGGAAAGAAACTGCAGATAAATGACAAGACCGTTGTAAGAATCAATGTTTTTAACCCCGACAAAGAGACCGTCGCGAAGGAAATCATCAACGCGGGCGGACTTGACAAGTATAAGGGTCAAATTCTTTATTATTCGGCTGACGGCTACATGATTTATCCGCGTCCGATTTACGATTCGGCATTGACCGACATTTCGACAGACGAAGGGTTGAGCAATGTGATAAACCGAAACGCCCGGAATAACTTCTTACCGGCTGGAATTGTCGTCACCTATAAGAGCAGAGCCAACACGACGGATGAAGACCCGGACAATCCCGACAAGCCGAACGACGGCAAGGTTGACGAGAGCGATTCCGACACCTTCATCAACAACATCGCACAGCTGCAAGGCGACACCAACTCGAACAAGATGCTTGTCGTCGAATGCGAGTTTGACGAGGAAAAACCCGAATTTATTAATTTCCCGGTTCATAACTACGACAAGGAGTTCAGTGTTTCGACCGAAACCGTGGAAGACAAGATTTATTCGGCGTTCGGTCAGGAGGGCTGGCTTTGTTTGCGTAAGGGAAAAGTCGGATTCGGCGGCGATGTCATCCATGATGTCGAAATTGACTATTGCAGGCGTGTTGCGAAGTCACAACGTGCCATATCGCAGGAATTATTCAAGATTTTGAGGTTTTTCGACCCGGTGAAGCTCCCCGAGGCACTCACCGCCGAAAGTCTCAAAATCGAATCTTATTCAGAATCATCAAACAACACCGAAAATGGCACTGATTAGCAAAGCAGAAGTCGGAACACTCGGGCGACCGGTTTACACCGACCCGAACAAGTTAGACCGCTTCATCGACGAAGCGGAGCAGATGGACGTTAAAAAGGCACTCGGCGACGTGTTATTCAGATACATCGTTGAGCATCAAAACGACCTTTCAACGCTACTCAACGGCGGTTCGTACACGGACGGCAAAGGTGCAACTCGTCACTTCGCAGGACTGAAGAAGGCACTCGCATATTACGTTTATTCCCGTCTCGTCACATCGGGCAACATCGAGCTGACGAGAGCCGGTTCGGTGAACCGTTCATCGGACTACTCGCAGCGTTCGGACTGGAAGGAGCGCGAATATGTGAGCCGCGAAAGCGCATCAATCGCCGACAACTATTTACGGGAGACAATCGGATTCATTCGTAACGACGCGACGCTTGCGCCGATGCTTCCCGGTAAATTCAAAATCAATTCATCACGAAACAAATTTAAAATCGTAGGAAAATGAATCGTTCATATCCAACCGAAGCAGGTAACAACAAACGCACAGTGCCGATTCCTATCGAGACGAAGAGCGCGACGCTCCACATCGAAACGACCGGCATCGTTTCGTTTTACTTTGCGACAACAGGCGAAACGCCTACCCGATACTATGACACGCTCCCGGTCGATGGAGTGGCTAACGAGCCGCTTCACCGCTTGAACCCACAGAGCATCATGGTAATTGAATCAACTGGAACAATTAACAAGTGTTCGATTGAATGGACACACTAAAAATCAAAAATCATGGTATTTAACGGAAAAGCACCCAAAATTTTCAACCCGAGAGGGGCATGGGACGAGACCGAGACTTATAAGACAGCCGACCTCGTGACCGATGGCGGAAGCTCATATCTCGCCATTTTGGACGTTAACACCCCGGGAACTTCACCATCCGAAGACCCTAACCACTGGATTTGCGTCGCTGAAAAGGGCGCAAAAGGCGACAAAGGTGACAAGGGCGACAAAGGTGACAAGGGCGATCAGGGTTACTCGCCGACGTTTGCCATTACGGACATCCCGGGCGGCAAGCGCGTGTCTATAACCGTAGGCGAAACCCTCACCACCTTCGACCTCATGAATGGCGACGTTTCATCGACCGGCATTTATCCCGAACTCACAGCGGGCGACATCGTTCCAAAACTCACAACGCCACAAACGGCGATATCGTTGTTCGCGATTCAGCCGACAGGCGGCGACGAGGACATCCAGAACGGCGACGCTTTCTTGTTGAGCATTCGCGGCTATCTGGACGAGAACAAAGTCCCGTTCAACGCCGACGCTTTCGTTTCAACGTCGATGAATCTGGTGAAATCCGACCAGTACATCACCATCGACGGCAGCAAGGCGTATTATTTCATCGTCAAAAAAGGCGAGTGGGGCAGTTACGGCACAACCGCCAAAAACAACGGCTATGTCATCCTTAACGGAACACCGACCGCCGTATATTTCAGTGAAACCAAACCGACCGCCTCGAGCTATGGCACGGCATGTGGAAAAACCACTTACAACGGCACAGACCATTACACGCCATCGGGCGACGGCTGGCTTGTCATCAAGATGAGCGACGACACCGTCCCGGCTTGTCATTTGACATGGAGCAGCAAGTTCGACACCGTAGCCGGAACATTCGGCAACGATACCAAGGCAATCGCGGCGGCTATCACATCGGTTCACTCATGGGGCTTGTCGGGCTTGCACGGCGCGGAATACTCGTCATTCGATGAGGTTAATTTCGACACTGGTTTAGGCTACCCGCGCAACGACCGCGTTTTGCTTCCAAACCTCACATGGAGCATGGCGACGGAGACCAGCGAAGGCAGCGAGACGACAACTTACGTCTTCACAGCCACCATTTCAGCGATGAAGTCCGGCGGCTTGTATGACACAGCATACGAAGGAATCGAGGTGAGCGGCAACACCCTCACAATCAGAAGCACAAGCATCACATCGGTCGAAGACTTGCAGACAGTACTTTCGGGAATTTATATCTATTACGAAAAGAGCAGCTTCAACACCGTCGCAATCGCCAACGCTTCGACGCTCAAGGCAATCACCGTCAACGATATGGGCTTGAACTACTTCACGCTCAACGACGAGCTTGTGAGCGTCCCGGCTTATGTGACACAAGCCTTCTATCAGGGCGGCAAAGACCAGTTATTTAACGCCGTTTTGCGCCTCGCGCTCGTCGAGGAAATCGCAGCGCAGGCATTCAATGACTTGCAAGCCAAATATGCAAGCCTTGACGGTAAGTTGAGCAGCGGCGAAATCATTGAGACTTTGCTTCCGGCACTCAACAGCAAGTGGCGCAGAATCAGCGAGATTGTCGCGTTTTTCAAACCGAGGGGCAACGGCTCACCTATCACGGCGGGCATCATCCCGGACTACATCGGCGCGGACTATCTCGACCTCACGAACAAAATCCATTACGAATCATTCGGCAACTCGTCGGCTAACGACTGGGTGCCGCTCAACTCTTAAAAGTGTTAGATTATGGCAAAAAAATCATTATTTCAGTATGGCAGCCAACACGACTACAACGTGGACGCTGCAAACCGCCCTTCTGACAGCTCGACCGTTTGCCTTGTAAACAACGAGGTCAAATACAAGGGCGTTAATGTCGTAGTCGAAGCGACACCGTTCAACGTGGAAGTCGGCGACATGCTCGTTTACGACAAGCAGGAGCTGAAGCACAAGATTCTCAAAATGAGAACTTACAACGCCGCCACATTCGACACAAGCCGTTACGTCAAATCGGAAGCCTTGTATCATCGCACTGTCGGAAAAGTCGGTTTGTTCCTTTACAAGTCGCAGACATCCGGCGCGTGGGGCGCACAATGCGAGTTCAAGATTTCAGGGCTTGACCTCACCCAATCAGGATCGTTCGACTTCCTTTCAACAGGTTATCAGGCGGCGGCGACAGCCACCACAATAAGCTGGGAAGCCGGAGCGACAATCAACGATGTCAAAGCGTTGTTCACCACCGGCAACGGCGGCGTTATCGGCAGCGGCTCGTATAACAGCATCACAGCCGACAACGGCGACCTTATCATCATGGTTGGCGGCACTGGCACGAACAACATCACCATTTCCAACCCGACAGGCGGCGGAGCTGATGTGGTTCTTACCGACTACTCGAAGACCTGCAAGGTCAACGGCGTGGAGCTGACAGGCAATGACAACGAGATTCACCGCTCGTTCCAAGGCTCGACTGTGGCGACATGTTTCCCGTCATTGTCCGGCGACTTGCTCCCGGTGACGACAGCATGTTACACCGTGTCGAAGGCGAACCGTCCGTATAGATGCGGCATGTCATTCCAGATTTTCAAGGCATACGTCACCACCAACGGAGCGACAACATTCGTTGACGACACGACTGGCGGTTCTACGTTCCCGATGACAAAAGCGAAATTCGACGCTTGCGCGACATCGGAGACAGCCGCGGAGGTGGCATGTTACAACCGACACAACGGCGATTATGACAGCTACTTGAGAGCCGCCATGATTGACATCGAGAGCCTCAAAGGCACAGTCGGCAACGCTTACAAGAATTTCGGCAAACAAGGCAAACTTCTCGCCTCGATATTCTATAAGAATCACAACGGCGAGTGGAAGCCTTGTTATCCGGCAGCTTACAACGTGTCGCTTATGGGCGTGACCGCCGCGGGTTACACGACAGGCTTTGAACCGGGCAATATTTACATGTCCGAAAGCTATGAGATGGCTTCGTTCATGAATGACGATATCCGCCTTGTTCTCAACCAGCGCATCGCCGCGCTCGGTGGTGGTAATTCGTTAGGTGGCTCGAACTTTTGGAGCGCGTCGGAGTCCGACAGCTACTTCGCTTGGTTTTTCTCCGCTGCCTACGGCGTTCTGAACTACAACAACAAGGTGTACGGTTACAGTTGCCGCGGTTCTCTCGCTTTTATTTTTAATTCTTAAACCTTCCGCCTTGCGCCCTCAAAAAGCGCAAGGCGTTTAAAACAAAATATCACGATGTCAATTTTCACAAAAGATTATCCAGTCAAACGCGACATTTACAAGTTTAAAATCTCATGGTTTAAATTCACGACAAAGAAAAGGATGGAACACGAATACCGTTACACGCTCGGCGAGCAATTAAGAAAGGACATCCTCGACATGTCGCGGCTTGTAAATATCGGCTTGAGGAAAAGAAGCAAGTCGGCAAAATTCGGATGTTATGATTCGGCACTCGGTTTGCTTGACGACATTCAGGATAATTTCAACATGTTGAACGACTTGGAAGTCATCAACAACGTGAAGAAAGCGGAATTTGACATAATGATTGAGGGAATAGAACGCCAGTTGTCGGGTTTGCTGAACTCTTTGGATAAATCTCGCAAAGAGGCGGAGCGTCACGATGGAGACATCGAGGGCGGAGATACTCAAAATTAAAAGGACATCACACTGCAAATTTTTAAAATTATGGTTTGTAGTCAAATATTCAGTGATGAGCAATGCTCGAACTTATGGAGCGCGTCGGAGTACAACAGCAACAACGCTTGGATTTTCAACGCTACCAACGGCAATCTGAACAACAACAACAAGATGAACGGTAACAGTTGCCGCGGTTCTCTCGAATTTGGTTTTGACAAAACAGACGAACTCGACGACGGCGTTCTTAAACTATCGGAATTGATAGGATTTTACCACATCACAAGGCAGCACAAACGCAACAAGATTTCACAGCTGATTTTTGAATACAATCAGAGGCGCGAACTCATCGAATTGCTTCTCGCAATCAACTATTTCGAATATATCCCGAGGGTTTCAATCTGTTTCATCATCACATATCCGAAAATCCGCGAGGTCATAGCCGCGAATTTCCGGGACAGGATAGCGCAAACGTACCTCGTCAGGAAGCTAACGCCGTACATGGAGCAATACCTTCACCCCGACAGTTATTCGTGCCGGGTGGGAAAGGGAAGCCTTCGAGCCGTTCTGCAACTCCGGGAATATATCGCAATAGTGAGCGAACGCTACACGCGGGATTGCTGGGTTTACAAATTCGACATCAAGTCGTTTTTCATGTCTATCGACACCAACATTTTCGCGCCGCGCCTGATTGTTTTCATTCAGGAACGATACACCGGGGACGACAAGGAAATTCTCATTTATCTCGCGAGGGTCATTTTTCAGAGCTTGCCACAAGCGCATTGCATCAGGAAAAGCCAGCCGTTCATGTGGGACGGCTTGTCGCAGGATAAAAGTCTGTTACACCGTTGCGACGGCGTGGGTATCCCGATTGGAAACGTCACAAGTCAGATGATGTGCAATTTTGTGACGACGGCGATTTTGTTCTTTTTGGCGAAATTCGGCATCCGTTTCGCCCATTACACGGACGACAACGGCGGCGCAGTGCCGGACAAGGAGGATTTTTTGAAGACGATGCGACTTTTGAAGGCATTCGTCGCGGAAGACCTTCATTTGCAGATACACCCCTTCAAATTCTACCTTCAACACTACACAAAAGGAATTGAAATGCTCGGTTTCAAAATCAAGAAATCGCGCCTTTTGCCAAGTGACAGGATTTTCCACAATTTCGATTGGAAAATTACGCGTGCCATCAGGCGGGCGGAAGATAACGAGGACTATGTTTACAGGAACAAAGAATCGTTCATGCAGACGTTAAACAGCTATCTCGGCACGCTGAAATGGTGCAACTCGTACCGGCTTCGCAAAATGGAAGTCGAGAGGGTTTCAAATTCAAAGTGGAACGCGGTTTATGATTTCGACACCGACAATTATTTGAAGGTGACAATCAAACCGCGCTTCAACATCGTGAATTATTACATCAGAGCAAACAAGAAACGTAAAAGACTTTTAAAATTGGAAACACTATGACAACACAGGAATCAATCAACAAAAAGAACGGTGAAATCAACGACCAGAAAATTTCGTTGAAGCGTAGCGATTACAAAGCAAGGAAAAACTCGGAGGCGGTCATCAAATGGCTCATCGCCAACCATCCCGAAATCGCCGAAATATTACCATACCCGTCACTGATGGACGAGGCGGACACCCAACGCGCCGACATCAACACACTCGAAGCCGAAGTCGTCCAGCTCGAAGCCCAGCTCAAAGAAGAGGAACTCGAAGCCGAAAACATCGGACACACCGGGGAGGGTGAGCAGCCATGAAAATGATTCTCACATTGCTAACGGTCATCTTCGCGCTTTACTTCGCGACCTTGATTTGTATCTTTGCGGACTTACGCGCCGGAATACGACGCGCAAAGGCAAACGGCGTTTTTCGCTCATCTTACGGCTACCGTAAGACCGTGAGAAAAATCGGCGAGTATTACAACATGCTTTTAGTCCTCACCGTCATCGACGCGGTGCAGATTCTCATCGTGTACTTGCTGAATAACCAGCTCACGTGGACGCTTCCGCTCGTGCCGATACTCACGGCGGGCGGCGCAATATTCATCGCGTTCGTCGAGCTGAAGAGCATCAGGGAGAAACACGACGACAAGACACAGGCGCGAATGAATGAGGCTGCAGCTTCATTTGTCAAGATACTCAAAGACCCGAACAACCGGGAAGTCGCGATGTCTATCATCGAATATTTGAAAACCGACAAGGAAAAGGAGTGAGCCATGACACGCGAAGAGATTCTCAAGGCAATAAAGAAGTATTTCGACATCAGGGAGCTTGTCTGCCCTGATGTCTTTAAGCAGTTCGGCGAGATGGCGTGGATGTTTTTCACCACCGAGGCACTTCACACCTTGTTAATATTAAGAGCCGACATTCTCAAAGTCCCGCTTGTTTGTAACAACTGGAGCAGCGGAGGACAGCTCACCCAAAGAGGGTTGAGGTGTAACCTTTGCGAACTCATCAAGTCAAAGACGTTAGCCGGAAAGCTGGCGATGTCGGCACATCACAACGGTTTCGCCTTCGACTTGACAAGCCCGAAGATGACAGCCGAAGAAATGCGTCAGCGTATCAGGGACAACTGGCGGAAGTTGCCGTATCAGATACGCATAGAATCGGGTGTTTCATGGCTTCACTTCGACTGCTATTACGATAGGAAAAACGACGAAATGATAAGATTTTTCAAGGCATGAATTTACGCGAAAAAATAATTGTGATTCTGGCGGTGACGGTGGTTCTTTTTCTCGTCGGTTACATTGTGGGTTATTCGGCGCACGAAAGGGACACCACGACCCCGGAGGAGCAGACCACAATCACGACAAACACGATCGAGAAGGACACGACGATTTACAACTTCCACCATCAGGACAGCACAATAATTGACTATCACGCCAAACCGCTGGAGATATTCACCACCATCACGGAACACGACACGACTTACATTTTCGTGCCGATAAGCAGTTATCATTTCGGCATTGACGGCATCGGCGACATTTACGTTTCCGGCTTTGACGTTACGCTTGACAGCACTCATTTTCAATTAAAGGAGATTC
>Ga0310786_10001395_pt1 | contig 38911 bp, 35 predicted proteins | sample AusTroGonzalo_MG_FD_203881 | JGI IMG/M metagenome (GOLD analysis project Ga0310786, IMG submission 203881) | Bovine rumen microbial communities from tropical cattle in Woodstock, Queensland, Australia - Gonzalo_03 (v2) (version 2) | ecosystem: Host-associated > Mammals > Digestive system >... | reverse complement strand
TGGCAGTGTTCAAACCGAAAGGAGCCGCCGCGAAAACGAATCTACTGAAAACGCAGATGGATTGCATCTGCAAAGAATGCCTGGCCGGAATCTTTCCGGAGCTGGACAAGTGCGCCCGGGGGGCGCTGGAGACGCTGTTCGGGGGCATCGTCGCGGAAAAGTCCACGCTCGCGCTGGACTTTTCGGACATCAGCAAGGAGTTCGGCGGGAGGGGGATGGAAGGGATGGCGAAAGGCTGGGACGGCATCCGTGCGCTCGCCGGGCTGGAAAAAGTCCGCTTCATCAGCGGCCGGCTGAGGAAACTCCATCCGCCGAATCCGCTTGCGCTCTGACCAACGGCGAGCGGAAAGCCCCCAGACAGGCGTTTGCGCCGGAAACGCCGGACGGAGTGTGCCCAGTGCCCGCCGGAACCCGTCGGAAACGCCTCGCGGGGAGGAATCGGCCCCTCCGGGAAGGCTCAAAACGGGCATTCAGGAAAAGTCCGGCCCCGTTCCGGAGGGGGCCTTGAAAAAATATCAGCCAATGCTGACGGCCCTCCACGCGTTGTCGGGATAAATCATTCCGACAATAATCGGGATAAGCGAGGGGGGTGCTTCGGGCTTGCGGGGAGGGGAGGGGGTGGGATATGGTCGGGGCATCTTTCCACTTCCACGAGAGGAGCGCTTCCATGAACGAACTTACGGAATCTTCCATCGGTGCCGACGTCGAAATCGTCGGCACCGTCAAATGCGGCGGGACCGTCCGGCTGGACGGAAAGCTCGACGGCGAGCTGATCTGCGGCGGGAACGCGACGCTGGGCGCGACGGCGGTGATGAAGGGGAACATCACGGCGACGAGCGTGACGATCGAGGGGACGATCAACGGCGACATTCTCGCGAAAGACAAGATCGAGATGAAGGCGACGGCCGTGGTGAACGGGGACATCAAAGCGCGGCGCCTGTCGGTGGAAGACGGCGTGACGTTCGTCGGCCGCAGCGAGGTGAACCCGAAGGGCGCGCCGGCGGCGGGGACGGCGGCGTAAGGAACGCGGGCGCGGCGGGGGGCGGACGCCGCGCGGACGCTTCGCGATGGCCGGCTTCAAGAAAGCCCAGATGGTCGACGGGTATTCCGTCGTGCAGTCGCTTGCGCAGGCGCAGGAGGCGGCGCGGAAGGTCGCGCCGCCGCCCGTGGCGGCGAAGGCGGCGGCTCCCGCGGTGGAAACGCCGGCGGGGAAGAACCCGTACCTGGGCAAGACCGTGCAGCCGACGAAGCGGACGATCCGCTGCTTCAAGTGCGGGCTGGAGTTCCGTTTGGCCGGGATGGCGCGGGAAATCTACTGCTCGAAGTGCCACGCGAAAATCGACTTGAAGGATTACGACATCCGCGGGCCGTGGCGGGAAGCCATCCAGACGGGGGGACGGGTGACGATCCATCCGGGCGGGCGGCTGGAAAAGGCGCGGATCCTGGCGGGGTCGGTGATTTTCGCCGGGGAGATGGACGCGGATTCGTACATCGAGTGCAACCAGTGGCTGGAAGTGGGGCCGGGGGTGGTGCTGGAGCCGCGGCAGGTGTCGATGCGGAACCTGCGGGTGTGCGCGGGGGCGACGGTCCGGTTCCAGAACCGGTTGTTCGTGCACCATCTGGAAATCGCGGGGCTGGTGGACGGGGACGTGGAGTCGGACGGGGTGGTGTCGGTTTTGGAAGGCGGGGAATTGCGGGGGAAGCTGAAGGCGGGGCATTTGCAGGTGGAAGAGGGAGGGGGACTCAACGCTCGGGTGTTCATCTGGCCGGGCGGGGCGGGACGGTAGCCGGGGGCGCGATGGCGGCGCGGCAGTTCCATGTGGCGGGGGTGGCGGGAACGGGGATGAGCGCGCTGGCGCAGGTGTTGCAGTGGCGGGGCTTCCGGGTGACGGGGTCGGACCGCTTTTTGGACCAGGGGCGTCGGTTGCCGGTGCTGAAGCGGCTGGAAGCGGCGGGGGTGGAACTGTTCCCGCAGGACGGGAGCGCCATCGGGCCGGAGACGGCGGGGGTGGCCTACAGCACGGCCATCGAGGAAACGAATCCGGAAGTGCGGGCGGCGCGGCGGCTGGGCGTTCCGTTGCGGCACCGCGCGGAAGTGCTGGCGGAAGCCGTCGCGGAAAGCGGCGCGCCGCTCCTGGCGGTGGCGGGGACGAGCGGCAAGACGACGACGGCGGGAATGCTCGGACACGCGCTGGCGGAGCTGGGGGCCGATCCGACGGTGGTCAACGGCGGGGCGCTGTCGGATTGGGCGGCGGAAGGCCGCGGGACGGGTGCGGTGCGGCGTGGCGCGCCGGGTGCGCCGTGGGTGGTGGAGGCGGACGAGAGCGACCGCTCGTTCCTGCGGTTCCGCCCGGCGTGGAGCGTGGTGACGAACCTGTCGCACGACCACTTCGGGATGGAGGAAACGGTGGCCCTTTTCCGGGAATACGCGGAACGGGTCGAGCGGGGAATCGTGTGCGGCGCGGGCGTGGCGCGGTTGCTTGCGGGGAACGGGCGGCCGGCGGACTTTTTCGCCGAGCCGGAGGGGGAAACGGAAGCGCTGGGACTGGAGGGTTGCCGGGTGCGCTGGCGCGGCACGGAAATCCGCCTGCGGCAGGTGGGACGCCACGCGGGGCTCGACGCCCTGCTGGCGGCGGAGTTGTGCTTCCGCCAGGGATACGCGCCGGAACGGATCGCGGAAGCGCTTTCGTCGTTCGGCGGCATCCAGCGGCGGATGGAGGAAGTCGGCGCGCGCGGCGCGAAGGTTCGGGTGTTCGACGACTACGCGCACAACGCGGCGAAAATCGCCGCGGCGCTGGCGGCGGCGGAAGGCGGAAAAGGCCGGGTGCTGGCGGTGTGGCGTCCGCACGGCTACGCGCCGTTGCGCAACGGGATGGACGACTTGGCGGCGGCGTTCTCGCGGGGGCTTCGTCCGGGAACGGACGCGCTGTGGCTGCTTCCGGTGTTCGACGCGGGCGGCACGGCGACGCGCGATGTCAAAAGCGCGGATTTGGCTGAAAAAATCCGTTTGCCCGGGGGCGTGCAGGCGGAATTGCCGGAAGATTTCGGGCCATTGGAGGCGTCCATCCGCGAAAAAGCGCGGGAAGGCGACGTGGTGCTCGTGATGGGCGCGCGCGACCCGGAGTTGCCTCTTTGCGCGCGGCGGTTGGCGGCGACCCTCGGTTGACGGGCGGGGAAGAACGGGAAGGGGCGGAGGGAGTGGCGAGGGGGCCGAGTGCGGACGGACAGGGAGAAACGTTGTCGAGGAACAACGGCCCCGACAAGCGGGACCCTCCCGTTCGGGAACGAAGGGGAGATGGAAAAATGCGGGTTGTCCGGCGGGCGGGCCTGCCAGACTACTGCAAGACGGGATGGTTTCCGGCGGGGGGCGGGGTGCGGAAAAAGCGGGCGATGCCGCGGGCGAGGGTTTCGGCGGAAGGGGAGAGGGGGAGGACGTGGCCGCCGGGGTGTTCTTCCAGTCGGGCGGGAAGGGCGTTCGTCGCGGCGCGGAAGAAGCGGCGGGCGGCGTCGGTATCCACGATTTCGTCTTCCGAAGCGACATCCATGCGGAGCGGGCCGTGCCAATCGGCGGCGCGGTCGCGGACGGCGTCGGCGGCGTCGAACAGGCCGTCGTAATCCCACGTGGAGAGGAAGGGCATGGTCCGGATGGCGCCGGGACCGTCCTTGCCGTCGAGGTGCGGATGGCCGGGGGTGCGCTGGTCCACCATCAAGACGGCGGGGAAGGCGCGCCGGGAGAAGCGGTACCACTGCTTGGGGGTCAGGCCGAGGGTGCGGCTGGCGACGGGGTCGAAAAACGGGGCGATCATCGCGACGCCGGAAATCCGGGTCCCGGGCCGGAGGGCGGTATCCAAGGCGAGGGTGCCGCCGAGGGAATGGCCGACGACCCACACGCGGCGGTCGGGGTCGTCGGCGCGCAGTTTGGCGAGGGAGCGGTCGATGGTGCGGCGCTTGCCTTCCAGATCGCCGGGGAGAAGCGTGGACAGCACTTCGAAGCCTTCTTCGGCGAAGACGGGGGCCATCTTTTGCCAGACGGAGGGGCCGTCGGCGAAGCCGGGCAGGAGGAGGATGGCATCGGCGCTTGGCAAAGGGAGATGGAGGGACTTGTTCGCTTCGTACCAGCGTTTCTCGCTCCCGTCCGCTTTCCAGGCCTCCCAGCGGTGGAGCACCCATTTCCCGTAGGCCAACTGGCCGCCTATCCACAGCGTCGGCAGGAGGGAGAGGACGAAAAACAGCCGTTCCCACGGCTTGAGGGGTCTACGTTTGCGGAAAAATGCCATGCGTTGCGCCTTTCGGGGTTTTTCTACGGGAGCGGGCGCCGCGGCGGCAAGGAAAAAGGGGGGGGCGGGGTCAGCGGCGGCGGCGTTTCTGCATGGCGGCGGCCATTTCCTTGGCCTGGCGGAAGCCGCGGAGGAGGGTGTTGAGTTCGCTGACGGGGAGTCCGGCGCCGCGGGCGATGCGGCGGCGGCGGGAAGCATCGAGTATTTCGGGGTGGCGGCGTTCGCGGGGGGTCATGCTCTGGATGAGGGCCTCGTTCTTCTTCATCTGGATGCCGGATTCGCGTTCCATCTTTTCGCGGGCTTCCTGGGGGATGGAGGGGAGGCCGGGGATGAGGTCGACGAGTTTGGTGATGGAGCCGATCTTCTTCATCTGGCGCATCTGGGAGAGGAAGTCCTCGAGGGTGAGGCCGCCCTTGCGGCCGCGGGTTTTTTCCTCGAATTCGGCGAGCTGGGCGGCGTCGAAGTTCTGCTGGACCTTTTCGACGAGGGTGACGACGTCGCCCATGCCGAGGATCCGGGAGGCCATGCGGTCGGGGTGGAAGGGTTCGAGGTCCTCGGGGCGTTCGCCGGTGCCGATGCGGAGGATGGGGCAACCGACTTCGGAGGCGATGGAGAGGGCGGCGCCGCCGCGTGCGTCGCCGTCGAGCTTGGTGAGGATCAGGCCGGTGAGGCCGAGGGCTTCGTGGAAGGCGCGGGCGACGGAGACGGATTCCTGGCCGATGGCGGCGTCGACGACGAGTACGACGTTTTTGGGTTCGACGGCGGCCTTGAGGGCCTGTAGTTCCTCGACGAGGGGTTCATCCATCTGGAAACGGCCGCCGGTGTCGAAGATGACGATGTCGGCGAGGGTTTCGCGGGCGGTGCGGAGGGCGCGGCGTCCGATGTCGGGGACGGTTTCGCCGGGGAGGGGGCGGAGGACGTCGACGCCGACCTGGGCGGCGAGGGCGGCGAGCTGTTCGACGGCGGCGGGGCGGCGGATGTCGCAGGCGGCGAGGAGGACTTTTTTGCCGTTCTGCCGCCAGGCCCTGGCGAGCTTGGCGGTGGTGGTGGTCTTGCCGGAGCCGTGGAGGCCGATCATGAGGATGCGGGCGGGGGGCGGGGCGAGGGAGAAATCGCGGGTCTGGCCGCCGAGGAGGGCGACGAGTTCGTCGTAGACGGCCTTGGTGAACTGCTGGGCGGGGTTGACGCCCTGGAGGACTTTCTGGCCGAGGGTGCGGGCCTTGACGCGTTCGACGAAGGCCTTGGCGGTGGCGTAGTGGACGTCGGCTTCGAGGAGGGCGAGGCGGATTTCGCGGAGGGCGTCGGCGATGTTGGCTTCGGTGACGCGGCCCTGTCCGCGGAGGTTGCGGAAGGCTTTTTGCCAGGCGGCGGAGAGTTTTTCGAACATGGGCGGGGAAGAAGGGGGAGGGGCTAGTCGCCGGATTTGCCGTCGATCTGGGCGAAGAGGTCGGCGGCGCCGGTGAGGTTGTCGATGATGAAGGAGTATTCGCCTTCGGCGTCGCGGACGATGCGGGAGAGGTTGTTGCGGAAGATGAAGTAGGCGAACATGGCGGGGATGGCGATGCACAGGCCGGTGGCGGTGGTGATGAGGGCTTCGCCGATGTTTCCGGCGAGCTGTTCGGGCTTGCCCATGCCGCCGGCGCCGATTTTCTGGAAGGCGCCGATCATGCCGGAGACGGTGCCGAGCAGGCCGATCATGGGGGCGACGCCGGTGATGAGGGAGAGGAAATTGATCCAGAAGGAGACCTGGGCTTCCTCGCGGGTGACGGCTTCGGCGACGCCGTTTTCGACGTCCTGCTTGGAGGCGGCGGGGTCGTCGACGTCAAGCTTGCGGAGGCCGGCGACGAGGCCGTTGGTGAAGAGGCAGGGGGTGGTGCGGCAGACGGAGACGATCTGGCCGACGTCGCGCTTGGCGGCGCAGGCGCGGAGGGTGCCGATGGTGGTCGGAGGCATGAGGTTGCGGCGCGAGACGATGAGGAGGTTGAGGACGATCATGGAGAGGAGGGCGAGGGAGCAGGCGCCGAGGGGATACATGGCCCAGCCGCCGGTCTTGACGATGTCCCAGAGGGAGGTGCGGACGGGGGCGGGGTCGGCGGCGGCGGCCTGCGCGAAGGCGGAAAGGGCGGGGGAGGCGGCAATGGCGAGGAAAATCGCGGTGCGGAGGGGTTTCATGGGGTGGTTCCTTTCGGGTTAATCGTCATCGTAGTCGTCTTCTCCGGCGTCTCCGCCGCCGGAGAGGGAGGTCTGGGCTTCGCCGATCTGGGCGGCGTATTTCTCGAGGCACTTCCGGGCGGTTTCGGCGGCGGGGGTGGAGGGGTAGTCGCGCTGGATCCAGCGGACGGTGCGGAGGAGGGACTCCCAGTCGCCGATGGCGGCGTAGCAGGGGAGGACCTTTTCGAGGAGGCGGGGTTCGTTGTGGTGGACGAAGGGGTGGAAAACGAGGAGGTGGAGGTAGGTCAGGAGGGCGTTGTCGGCGTTGCCGAGGGCGAGGTAGGCGTCGCCGAGGGCGAAGAACATGTCGGAAAGGAGGGCTTCGTCGTCGGCGGGGGGGGCGAGGGGGGAGAGGTATTCGATGGCTTGGAGGGCGTTGCCGGTGCGGGAATAGGCGATGCCGGCGAGAATCTGGGCGGTGAGGGCGCGGGGGTCTTCGGGGGGGAGGAAATCGAGGAGCGTTTCGAAGACCTGGACGGCTTCGGTGTCGCGGGAAACCTTGAGGAGGAGGCGGCCCTTGGCGAGGAGGAGGTCGGCGGCGGGAATGCCGGGGAGGGTGCGGTAGGGGGTGAAGATGCGGATTTCGCGGTCGAGTTCGGAGAGGGTTTTGGAGAGGCGGGCGGTGAAGGCGTCCTTTTTGGCGGGGTCGGAGGGGACGGGGCGGGAAAGGAGCTGCCCGGCGGCGGCGAGGGGGGCGGGCGGAGGGACGGCGATGGTCTTGATGTCGCGGACGGGGATGCCCTGTTCGCCGCGGGCGGAGCCGGCGAAGGAGACCCAGAGGGTGTTTTTTTCGCGGCGGGAGATGGTGACGGAGGAAGTGACGACGTTGTTGCCGGTGCCCTTGAAGACGATGGGGTAGGGGCCGATTTTCTGGGCGGCGGCGGCGCGCGGGAAGGCGGCGGGGAGAAGCGCGGCGGCGAAGAAGAAGCAAACGGCGGCGCGGCGGACGATTTGCCAAGGTTTGGCAAAAACGGCCGTTTTTTGCCAAGCCTTGGCAAAATCCGCGGCGGGTCGGCTGGAGCGCTTCCGGGGCATGGCAAGAGTTGTAGCGTTCTTGGCGCGGCGGGGCAAGCCGCAAGCGCGGCCAAGAGTCGGGGTCAGCGGGTGGAAGCCGGGCGGTTGCGAGGGGTTTTGGTGGACGGGGGGCGGGGAAAGGGGATATAAAGGGTGGCATGAACGATATCCGCTATGTTTCGACGAGAGGGGAGCAGGAACCGCTGTCTTTCAAGGACGCGGTGATGACGGGGTTGGCGCGCGACGGGGGCTTGCTGGTGCCGGACCGGTTGCCGGACGTGAGGCCGTTCCTGCGGGAATGGGCGTCGCTGGACTACGCGGACCTGGCGTTCGCGATCATGCGGCTTTTCGCGGGAGACGTGGCGCCGCACCGGCTGCGGGCGCTGGTGAACGGGGCCTACGCGGCGTTTTCGGTGCCGGAGGTGGCGCCGACGCGGAAGCTGGGAGAGGGGCTCTACCTGCTCGAGCTGTTCCACGGTCCGACGCTGGCATTCAAGGACATCGCGCTGCAGTTCCTGGGGCGGCTGTTCGCGGAAATCCTGGAAGAGCGGGGCGGGAGGATGAACATCCTCGCGGCGACGAGCGGGGACACGGGCTCGGCGGCCATCGCCGGGGTGCGGGGGCAGGAGCGGGTGGACATTTTCGTGATGCATCCGCACGGGCGGGTGAGTCCGCTGCAGGAACGGCAGATGACGTCGGTGCTGGACGCGAACGTGCACAACATCGCGCTGGAGGGGAGCTTCGACGACTGCCAGCGGGTGATGAAGACGCTCTTCAACGACCTGCCGTTCAAGGAGAAGTATTCGCTGGGGGCCGTGAATTCGGTGAACTGGGCGCGGATTCTGGCGCAAATCGTGTATTACTTCCATTCGGCGTTCCGGGTGATGGAGGAGACGGGGGCGGACGGCGTGCAGTTTTCGGTGCCGACGGGGAATTTCGGCGACATCCTGGCGGGATGGTACGCGAAGCGGATGGGCCTGCCGGTGCGGCGGCTGGTGCTCGCGACGAACGAAAACGACATTTTGGCGCGGTTTTTCAACACGGGGCGCTACGAACTGGGGCGGGTGGTGCCGACGATCAACCCCTCGATGGACATCCAGGTGGCGTCGAATTTCGAGCGCTGGCTACACGCGAAACTGGGCGGGGATTGCGCGGCGGTGCGCGAAGCGATGCGGACGTTCGCCGAAACGGGGCGCTACGAGTTGCCCGGGGCGTCGCGCGGGAAGGTGGACGCGGAAATCGTCGCGGGGGCGTCGGACACGAAACGGACGCTGGCGACGATCGCGAAGCACTACAAGAAGAGCGGGACCCTGCTCGATCCGCATTCCGCGGCGGGCGTGTGGGTCGGCGAGCAGTTCAACGAGCTGGACGTTCCGACAATCTGCCTGGCGACGGCGCACCCGGCGAAATTCCCAAAGGCGATCCTGGACGCGACGGGCGAGGATTTGGCGCACCATCCGGTGCTCGACGCGCTGGCAGGCGCGGAAACGCGCGTGGCGGTGCTGCCGAACGACGCGGAGGCGGTGCGGGCGCACGTGGCGGCGCACGCGCGGTGAAGGGGAATTTTCCGTTGAAGATGGGGGGCGGGTTGCGTAAAGTGGGGTCATGTCGTTTCGGTGCAGAGCATTGGTGTTGGCGTTGTGCGTCTCGGTTGCGGCCGGGTGCGCGGGGACGAAGCCGTACGTGGAGGAACCGGCGGAGGGGGGATTCCACCTGTTCAACCGTCCGGCGGTGAAGAACCCGGCGGGGCAGTGGGCGCACGTGCAGGATCTGCAGCGGGAGGGGAAGGCGAAGGCGGCGGCGAAGCAGGCCTACGCGTTGCGGATTTTCTGGCCGGAATCGGAGGAGGCGCCCGAGGCGCAGTTGCTCTACGCGCGCTGGCTGGACGGGACGGAGCACTGGATGGACGCGGCGGAACAGTACCAGTTCCTGCTGGACCACTATCCGGGGCACTGCGACTTCGACGAGGTGATTGCCACGCAGATGCGCATCGCGAAGGCCGTGATGGCGCGGCGGCTGGGGAAATGCCTGTTCTTCCCGGGGGTGAAGGCGCCGGAAAAGGCGATTCCGCTGTTCGAGAAAATCGCGAAGGCGGCACCGGAGGCGGACGTGGCGGCGGAGGCGTGGCTCTTGATAGGGCGGGCGCACGAGGAGGTCTACGAGGACGAGGAGGCGGTGAACGCCTATTTGACTTCCTACAACCGCTTCCCGACGAGTCCGCTGGCGGAAGAGGCGTTGCTGGCGCGGACGCTCTGCCAGATCAAGATGGCGAAGCAGACGCCGAACGACAACCGGGCGCTGGACGAGGCGAGGGCGGCGTGCCTGTTCTACCTGGGGCGGTATCCGCGGGGGAAGGGGCAGGCGGAGGTGCGCGAGGCGCTGGCCGACGTCCGGGCGCGGCAGGCGCAGGGGGCGTTCGACCGGGCGGTGTACTACGACAAGACGCTGCGCAAGCCCGAGGCTGCGCGGCTGGAATACGAAGCGTTCCTTGAACGGTTCCCGGAGGCGGAGCATGCGGCGGAAGCCAAGGCGCGGCTGGCGGAGCTGGGAACGGCGGAATCCGTGCAGGAGGAGAAGAAATGAAACGATTGGCTTTGGTGTTCGTGTTGGCGGCGGTGGCGCTTTCGGCGGGGTGCACGATGCTGGGCTACCAGCTCGGGTCGATGCTGCCGGCGGACATCCAAACCGTGTTCATCCCGACGTGCGAGAACCGGACGACGGAGCCGCTCATCGAACAGCAGACGACGCGCGCGATCATGGCCGCGGTGCAGATGAACGGGTCGCTCAAGATCGTGCGCGAGGAATCGGCGGCGGACGCCTCGCTGGTCGTGATACTCAACGAATTCTGGCTTTCGCCGGTGTCCTACGTGAAGGGGGACGCGTCGACGGCGAACGGCTACCGGATGAACATCCGGGCGTCCTACCGGCTGGTGCGGCGTTCCGACAACAAGGTGCTGGCGGAATCGCCGGGGCTCGTGGGGTGGTCGGAATTCGAAATGACCGGCGACATGACGACGTCGAAGTCGGTGGCCCTGCGGCCCGCGGCGGAAGACCTGGGGCGGCGCATCATCGACCAGATCGTGGAATCCTGGTAGGCGCGGGGGCGGCATGGCGACTTTCGTGATCCGCGGGGGGCGGGCGCTTTCCGGCGAATTCCGCCCGATGGGGAACAAGAACGCGGCCCTGCCGATGCTGGCGGCGGCGACCCTCTCCGACGAGCCGGTGGAGCTCGAAAACCTGCCGGACATCCTCGACGTGCGCAACATGCTGCGCATCCTGGAAGACATCGGCGTGCGCGTGGAGCGGGAAGGGGAACACCGCGTGCGGCTTTGCGCGCGCGGGCTGAAAAAGACGGCGCTGGACACGGGCCTCTGCGGGCGGGTGCGCGGGTCGATTCTCTTCGCCGGGCCGCTCGCCGCGCGGCACGGAGCGGCGACGATTCCGCCGCCCGGCGGGGACGTCATCGGGCGGCGGCGGCTGGACACGCATTTCGACGGGCTCCGGGCGATGGGGGTGGCGGTGAAGGAGTCGCAGGGAGCGTTCCTGCTGCGGCGGGGGCGGCAGTGGCACGGGGCGGAGCTGCTGCTGGACGAGGCATCGGTGACGGCGACGGAAAACCTGATGATGGCGGCGTCTCTGGCGCCGGGCGAGACGGTCATCTACAACGCAGCGTGCGAGCCGCACGTGCAAGATCTGGGCCTCCTCCTGCAGAAGATGGGTGCGCAGATCGGCGGACTCGGGACGAACCGCCTGCGCATCGCGGGTGTGGAGCGGCTCCACGGCGCGGAACACCGGATCCAGCCGGACCACGTCGAGCTGGGGTCGTTCCTCGCGGCGGCGGCGGCGACCGGCGGCGACCTGCGGGTGCGGGACCTGCCCGACGCGGTGACGATGGAAATCCTCGCGCGCGCCTTCGCGCGGTTGGGGGTGAAATGGAAAATCCGGGACGGCGTGCTTTCGATGCCGGGACGGCAGAAGTTGCGTCCGGCGCACGACATCGGAGGCGTGTTGCCGAAGATGGAAGACGGCATCTGGCCGGCGATTCCTTCCGACTTGATGAGCGTCATGCTGGTGCTGGCGACGCGGGCACACGGGGGCATGCTGTTTTTCGAGAAGCTGTTCGAGAGCCGGATGTATTTCGTGGATTGGCTCCTGATGATGGGCGCGGACATCGTGCAGTGCGATCCGCACCGGGTCGTGGTGCGCGGCGGGACGAAGTTGCACGGCGGGCGCATCACCAGTCCGGACATCCGGGCGGGCATGGCGCTGATTCTCGCGGCTCTGTGCGCGGAAGGGGAAAGCCGCATCCTGCGGGCGGAAATGGTGGACCGCGGCTACGAGCAGGTGGACGCCCGCCTGCGCGCTCTCGGCGCCGACATCCGCCGCGAAGAGTAGGGGGCGTTTCCGCGGCCCGGACGGAGCCGGGGCCTCCGGGCGCATCTCCGGGTTGTGCGAGGAGACCCTGAGGGAGGACCGGCGACCATCGGCGCCAGTGCCTTTTCCGGGTGCACGGCGCTGACGAACGTTTCGATGGGCGCCCAGGTGAAAACCATCGGCGACAAGGCTTTCGAGGGGTGCATGGCGCTCAAAAACGCGAATTTTCCGCGAACACGGAAAACATCGGGATTGATGCGTTCGCCAGTTGCACCAACCTGCCGAACGTGTCGATTCCGGCCAGCGTGGCGAGCATCGGCGACGGAGCCTTTTCCCGGTGTTCCAATCTGGCGGCCATCACGGCGGCCGACGGGAACCAGCATTATGCAACGGTGGCGGGCGTCCTTTTTTCCAAGGACAAGCGCACCCTCGTTTGTTGCCCCGGCGGGAAGGCGGGGAATTTCAGCGATTGGCCGGCCGGGACGGTCTCCATCGCGGCCAAGGCGTTTGCCGGTTGCGTCCGGCTGGGAAATGTGAACATTCCGGCCAGCGTGGAAACGATCGGGGAAGAAGCCTTCGCCGACGGCGCGTTGGGGGCGGTGCTGGGCGGCACGGGTGTCAAAGCGATTGGGGGTTTCGCGTTTTCCGGGTGCACCAACTTGACGGGGGTGGGTGGATGCTGCCAGAGCGTGCCGGTGGTCAAATGGGGGACGTTTTTCGGTTGCACCAAGTTGGATTCGGTCACGCTCGGCGACGGCGTGGCCGAAATCGAAGGCGTTGCGTTCTACGGGTGTTCCAGCTTGCGGATCGTGGTGTTCGGGAAGGGGTTGACGACCATCGGAGACCATGCCTTCTACCGGTGCAGCAAGTTGCTGAGCCAGAGTTTCCCGGTCAACCTGACAAGCATCGGGAACTATGCATTTTGCTTTTGCACCAACATGAGTTCGGTGTTCTGCCATGACGGCATGGAAAGCATCGGGGCGTACGCGTTCGACAACTCCGCGCTGGGAACCCTGTCCGTTCCGGGCGCGTGGGAAGGAACGGGGAAGCTGGCGAACGTGGGCCTTCCGGCGGGATGCACGGTCATCTACCGGAAGTCGTTGAAGACGGTGTGGCGGTTTTATTCGAAGAAGTACAAAGGCCATTTCTTCACGATCGACGAGAAGGAGAAAAACGACCTGATTGCGAAGAATCCGAACTGGGACTTCGAGGGCGGGGCCTACCGGGCCTACACGAACCACATGTCGGGAACGGTAAAACTCCACCGCTTCTATTCGAAGAAATACAAGGGACACTTCTACACGGTCGACGAAACGGAGAAAGTCGACTTGGAGAAGAACAACCCGAACTGGAACTACGAGGGAGTCGCCTATTACGTGTATCCCGAGGAAGTGTCGGGGAGCGTGCCGGTGTTCCGCTTCTGGAGCAAGAAGTACAAGCACCATTTCTACACGATCGACGAGGAGGAAAAAGCCGACCTGGTTGCGAACAACCCGAACTGGGCGTTCGAGCGCATTGCGTTTTACGCGCGGCCGCTGGAAGAGGGCGCGGGTGGCGGGACGAAGGGGGTGCAGGAGAAGGCCGCCAACGGAAAGCCGGTGTGCGGAGCAGTCGATGGCGTGGTGGTGACGACGAGCGACGGGGCGGACGGGGCCGCGGTGTGCGACGGGGACGAAGCGACGGGGTGGACGCCCGGAGAGGCGGGGGCCTCGTGGGTGGTATTGTCGTTTGCCGGCATACTGGAAGTGGCGGACGTGGAAGTGGTTGGGGAGAACCTGCCGGAAGGGACGCGGATTTTGCTTTCAGAGGACGCGGACGAGTGGGCGGAGGAAGTGCCGGGGACGGCGCGTTATGTGTGGGTGGCGATGCCGGCGGTGGAAGAAGGGTCGGTCGTGCGGGAGATCCGCGTGTTGTCCGGGAACCAATAAGGAGAAAAACCGGTAGGAGGGGTGGACGCGACAAGGCGTTGCATCCCGAAAGGCGGGTGTTCGCCCGCTTTCGGGAATTTTGCCGAAGTTCGGCCAATCGGTTCGACGGCCAAAAACCGCTGGGGGGAGAATCAGCGGCGCAGGGGCGGGGATTTTTGGAGGAGGGCGAGGTGGCGGAGGAGTTTTTGGCGTTCGGGCGAGGGCGGAAGTTGCTGCAAAGCGGCCAGCAGAACCGCTCCGCGGGTGCGGAATTCGGTAGTCAGGCGGTCCATTTCGGATTTCGGCCCCCCGTGTTTCAAGATTAAGGAATTTTTAAGCTTTTTCGATGGAAATCTGATGATGTTCATCCGCTTTTCGGCGAGCTTCTGGAGTCCGGAGAAGGTCTTCCCTTCGGCCAAAAATCCGTCGAGGCGGCGGCGGGCGGCGGTGATGGCGTCGGCGAGGGCCGGGTCGGAGGTGAGGGTGGAGATTTCGGGGGCGTTGGGCAAAAGCCACTCGAGGGGGATGTTCGCCGGGGCGCCGCAGAGGGGCTTGAGGCGGGAGGCGAGTTTTTTCCACGCCATGGCCGTGGTGTAGGCGACGGTGGGGCAGTGGTCCTGGAGCCAGCCTTTGATGCCGCTGTGGCGGGCGATGATTTCGCGGCGGCCGGAGTGCGGGTATTCCCTGAAAACAAAGGAGTTGTCGACGGCGGGTTCGAGGTCGAGGAGGCGGGAGCCGAGGCGGAGGCGGTCGAGAAGGGTGCGGGGTTTGAGGGCCCAGATTTCGTCGATGTCGGCGGGTTTCGGCGTACCGCGGAGGGAGGGTGTGGGGCGGAGCTCCTTCATGCGGGTGCGGCGGAGGAGGTCGCGGGCGAACTGGCGGACGGAGCGGCAAGTGAAGAGGTAGAGGGCTTCGAGGGGCGTGAGGAGGAGCTCGAAGAGTTCGATGGAGGCGCGGAGCGAGGCGGGGAGTGGGTAGAGGGACGTCGAGATTTCGCTACGGGCGGGGGCAGGGCGGCGGCGGGGAGATTTCCGGTGCTTCGGGGGGTAGAAAATACGGGATTTCATGAGAAAAAGTATGTGCAAAATTCCAATAAAAATCAAGTATTTTCATTAATCTTGAAAATTGATGTGGAGCACAACGTTTTTGGAAGGCGGGGTGCTTGCGCGGTGCGTGGGGGGGCGGGGTTTCGCAGCCGAGGGCGAAGGGAGAGGAGCGTTGGTGCCGGCGGGCTGTTTGTCAAGAAAGGGAAAAATCGGTTGCCCGGGCAAAACAGCTGGGGGGGTAAGGCGGGCGGTCGTTCAGAGGGGGAGGAGGGAGAGGGTGTCGGTGGCGGGGTCGAGGATTGCGGCGGTGGGGCCGGCGTCGGTGCGGGGTTCGGCGGCGGAGCCGGGGTTGATGAGGCGGGTGGGGCCGGTGCGTTCGTCGGCGGGGCGGTGGGTGTGGCCAGTGAAGAGGTAGGCGTATTCGCCGGAGAGGAGGGCGTTTTCGAGAATCCAGGCCTGGTGGCCGTGGCAGGCGGCGCAGCGTTTTCCGTCGGCTTCGAAGGAGGGGAAGCGGGACAGATCGACGTTCGGGGGGGCGGGGAGGTAGGGGAGGTCGCCGGTCCAGCGGGCGTCGCAGTTCCCGATGGCGACGTGGGCGCGGATGCCGGCGCGTTCGCATTGGCGGGAGAGGAGGCGGAGGGCGTCGGGGCCGATGTCGCCGCAATGGACGATTTCGGTGGCGCCGGCGGCGAGGAGGGTTTCGAGGGCGCGGCGGGTGGCGGGGAGGTGGTTGTGGGTGTCGGAGAGGATGCCGAGTTTCATCGGAAGAGTTCTTCGAGGGCGGTGCGGTAGGCGGCGGGGTCGCCGGGGGGGAGGGAATTGAGGCGGGCGGTGGCGCCGGGGGCGGACATGGCGCGGGCGATGCGGGCGAGTATCTGGACGTGGATGTCTTCGGCGCCGCGGGGGCTGAGGAGGAAGAACACGTGGCGGACGGGGGCGGCGTCGGGGGCGTTCCAGTCGAGGCCGGCGGCGTGGCGGGCGACGGCGAGGAGGGGGGCGCGGAGTCCTTCGATGCGGACGTGGGGGATGGCGACGCCGGAGCCGAGGGCGGTGCCGAAGGCCTGTTCGCGTTCGAGGGCGAGGGCGGCAAGGCGGTCGGGGCCGGGGAGGGCGGGGTCGGCGGAATGGTGGCGGCGGTGGAGGGCGGCGGCGATGGCGGAAAGGGCGTCGTCGCGGGTGGAGGCGGGGAGGTCGGGGAGGAGGACGGCGGCGTCGAGGAGGTGGCGCGGGGTGGCGGTGCGGCGGCGGGCGAGGGCGCGCTGGAGCCAGGGGCCGGCGACGAGGGAGGAGAAGACGGCGGCGAAAACGATGGCGACGAAGGTGGGGCGGGTGACGAGTCCGGCTTCGAGGGCGAGGAGGGCCATGACGATTTCCATCATGCCGCCGGGGGTGTGGGCGATGGCGATGAGGGGGCGGTCGGGGCGGGGGACATCGGTGAGGGCGAGGCCGGCGGCGGCTCCGGCGTAGCGGGCGGCGATGCCGACGAGGGTGACGGCGGCGACGGGGAGGAGGCGGAAGTTCGAGAAGAAGTCGATGTTCAGGCCGATGTTGACGAAGAAGAGGGGGACGAAAAGGGAGTAGAGGAGCTGGGCGATGACGCGGCGGGTGTCTTCGGAGAGGCTTTTGGCTTCGCCCGCCATGACGCCGGCGAGGAAGAAGCCGAAAAGGGCGTGTATGCCGAGGCGCTGGGAGAAGGCGCCGAAGACGAAGCCGAGGAGGAGGGCGATGGTCAGGGAGGTGGCGGGTTCGGGGCAACGGCGGGCGCGGACGGCGTCGAAGATGCGGGTGGAGGCGGTGCGGCCGACGCTCAGGACGAGGGCGGCGAAGCCGACGGTGGCCGCGCAGACGAGGGACAGGCGGGCGGGGGAGAAGTGGGGTGTGGAGAAGAGGGCGAGGATGACGGAGAAAAGAATCCAGCCGAGGATGTCCTTGACGGCTAGGGCGGAAAGGGTGAGGAGGCCGAGGTCGGTCTTGAGGAGGCGGAGGTCGCGCAGGTTGCGGGCGGCGACGGGCATGGCGCTGATGGTCATGACCGTGGCCATGAAGAGGGCGAAGGCGAGGCGCTGGCCGGGTTGGGGGAGCCAGGCATCGGGGAGGAGGAACCAAATCGGGAGGAAGAGGAGGAGCAGGGGGAGGAGGGTGTCCGAGAGGGCGATGGCAAGGGCGTTGCCGCGCTGGCGCCAGGCGAGGGAGAAGTCGATTTCCAGGCCCGTGTCGAGCATGAGGAAGAAGACGCCGATCCACGCGACGGTTTCAAGCATGGCCTTCTGGAGGATGTCGGGGGGGAAGAGGGCCTCGTGGAGGCCCGGGGCGAGGCGGCCGAAGACGGTGGGGCCGAGCAGCACACCGACGAGCAGTTCGGCGGTCACGGCGGGCTGGTTCCAGCGGCGGAAAAGTTCGCCGAGTCCGCGCGCGGCGGCGAGGATGACCGCCATCTGGACGAGGAACAGGAGGATGTGCTGGTCGGCAAGCGCGCTCATGGAACGGAAGGTGATTCCATCCTAGCGGCAGAAGCCGGGAAACGGAAGCCTTTTTTAGCCCGCGGCGATGCGGGGCGGTTCCGGCGGGACGGGGGGCAGGGCGGGGTCCAGCGCGGCGATGCGGGACATGACGAGGGCGCCGACGGAGGCGTAGTCGCGGTGGTCCTTCATGACGGCGAGGACTTCGGCGGGGGGGATGGGGTCGCCGATGTGGATGGAAATGCGCGCGGAACGGAAACGGCTGGCGCCGCGGGGAAAAGCCTGGTGGGTGCCCGCGATGTAGACGGGCAGGACCGGCACGTTGCCTTTCGCCAGCAGGAACCCGATGCCGCCTTTCGCTTCCTGGAGCTTGCCGTCGGGCGAGCGCGTGCCTTCGGGGAAGATGCCGATGGTCTTGCCCGCCTTGAGGTCGTGGATGGCCGTGCGGAGGGCGGCGAGGTCGCCGCGGGTGCGGTCGATGGGGATGACCTGCGCGTGCTTGAAGAAGAAGCGGCCGAAGGGGTTGGAATAGAGGGTGTTCCGCGCCATGAAGTGGACGATGCGCCATGGAATCGCGCAGCCGAGCGCGGGCGGGTCGAGGTAGGAGGCGTGGTTGGCGCAGAGGATCAGCCCGCCGGTCGGCGGAATGCGTTCGGCGCCGGTGACGGAAAAGCGGAAGCGGAGGCGCAGCCAGATGCGGATGAGGCCGTGAGAGAACCAGTAGAAGGTGCTGCGCCAGAAGTTTTCGCGTTTCATGGATCAGGCGGAGGGGATTGCACCGGCGGCGCGCAGGTCGGAGAGGATGAGGACGACGACCTGCTCGATGGTCATGCCGGTGGAATTGATGATTTTCGCGCCGAGCGCGATTTGCAACGGCGACGTGGCGCGCGTGCTGTCCTTCTGGTCGCGCTTGCGGAGGGAGGAAAGGACGGCTTCGACGTCGCCCTTGCCCTCCATCTTGCTGATTTCGGCGTGGCGGCGGCGGGCGCGTTCGGTGGGGTCGGCGTCCAGGTAGTACTTGAACGGCGTGTCGGGGAACACCACCGAGCCGATGTCGCGGCCTTCCATCACCAGGTTGCCGAAGCGGGTCATGTAGCGGAGTTTTTCGACGATGTAGACGCGGACGGGCTGCTGGGCTGCGATTTCGGAGACCCGTTCGCGCACCGCTTCGCCGCGGATGGCCATGCCGGGGTCGACGCCGTCGATGCGGTAGCAGACCGCGTTCCGCTCGACGAACAGTTCCATCGACATCTTGATGAGGAGGTTCGTGACGGCCTGCGTGTCCTTGACGTCCACGCCTTCCTGGACGCATTTCCAGGTGACGCCGCGGTAGAGGGAGCCGGAATCGACGTAGATGAAGCCGGGGGCGGCGGCGGCGACGCGGCGGGAAACGGTGGACTTGCCGGAGGCGGAAGGGCCGTCCACGGCGACGATGGTGACATCTTTGTTGTTATTCAACGGTGACTCCAAGTTCGGTGAGTTGGTTCCAGAATTCGGGATAGTAGTCGTCGACGCAGGCGACGTTCCCGACGAGGATCGGGCGGTCGGCGAATGCGGCGAGGACGGCCATGGCCATGGCGACGCGGGCGTCTTCATAGCTCTTGACCGCGGCGTGGGCGGGGGAGATGGGGGCGGGGCCTTCGACGACGAAGCCGTCGGCCTGCGGGGTGACCGGGATGCCCAGTTGGGTGAAATTGTCGAGGATGGCGTGCATCATGCCGATTTCGCGGTGCACGTCGCGGATCGTCGTCGTGCCGCGCGCCCGGGAGCCGAGGAAGGCCACCAGCGGCAGCTCGTCGATGAGGTTGTGGATTTCGTCTCCCGCCACGGTGGTGCTGAGCAGCGAATCGGGGCCGGTGACGGTCACGGAGCCGTAGCGTTCCGGCGCGTCGGGCGGCGAGGTCGTTTCGACCTGCACGTCGGCGCCCATCCGGCCGAGCACGGACAGCAGGGCGGTGCGGCGGGGGTTGAGGCCGACGTTTTCCGCGCGGATGGAAAGGCCCGGCGTCGCGGCCGCCGCGACCAGCCAGTAGGCCGCGCCCGAGAAGTTGCCGGGGACGACGTAGTCGCGGGCCTTGAACTTGGGGCCGGACGGGCCGTAGCCCTGGAGCGAAATGCGCGGGCCGTCCACGACCAGCGGCGCGCCGAGGGCGGCGATCAGCCGTTCCGTGTGGTCGCGGGTGGGAACCGGTTCGACGACGGTGGTGACGCCTTCCGCGTAGAGCCCGGCCAGGATGCAGCAGCTTTTCACCTGCGCGCCGCCGAACGGCGGGCTGTAGGAAATGCCTTTCAGGCCGCCGCCGCGGATGACCATCGGGGCGGTCCGGGCGGGGGTCAGTTGCACGTCCGCGCCCATGAGCCGCAACGGCTCCTGGATGCGGTCCATGAGGTGGTGGTTGAGCACCTCGTTGCCCGAAAGGGTGGTGGTGATGGGAGCGCCGGCGCAAAGGCCCGCCAGCAGGCGCATCGCGGTCAGCGAAATGCCGACGTCCAGCGGTCCCGCCGGCTCCAGCATCCGGCCGCCCGTGCCCTGGATGGTGAGGACGCCGTCCGCGTCGAAGCGGGAACGCGCGCCCAGCGCCTCCATCGCGGAAAGCGTGTTGAGGCATTCGTCGGTCTGGCGGAAACCCCGGATGGTGCTGGTGCCGCTCGAAATCCCGGCCAGCAGCGCGGTCCGGTGGGAAATGCTGCGGTCGGTCGGGGGATGGACGACACCGGACTTGAAACGGCCCGGGTGGATGATGCGGCTCTGTTTTTCGATGGACATGGTGATGCCGCCGACGATACCCGAACCGCCCCCGGAAGAAAAGCCCAATCCCGCGCCAGCAACCTTCCGCTCCGGTGGCCGAATGCCAGTCGGAAAAATAGGGGAAGCGCGCGGGCGCGCGCGAGTTTTCGCGTTGCACGGAAACGGGTTTTGGACTATAAGTTCAACAATGAATTTTCTGCGCCAATTGAGCCGTCCGCTGGAGCTCGTGTTCGAACAGGCCCACATGCGGAAAAAAGCCGCCCGCCTGACCTTCGGGCAGGCGGGGCAGTTCCTTTTGGACTTGGCCGCCCTTTCCTTCGTGTTCTACCTTGCCTACCAAGTACGCTTGGAATTCCGTCTTGGCGATTATCCCCGATTGTTCCGGGCGATGCTCTGCCAGTTGCCGGTTGTGGTCGCGGTCCAGTGGATTTGCATGCTCCTCTTCCGCGTTTACCGCCGCCTGTGGCGATTTGTCAGTCTGGTCGATCTTCCCCCGTTTTGCGGCGCCTTTGCCCTTTCCGGTTCGATTTTTCTCGCCTTGCGGATCCTGGTGCCTTTCCATTCTGGAGAATTTTGGGCTTTTCCCTATTCCGTTGTCGTCTATTCCACATCCTTTGGCTTGATTGCCGTCCTGTCTCTTCGCGTGTTTCGCCGCCTTGTGTTCGAGGGGGTCTCCCGCCACCATGCCTACCGGACTCGCCACGGCCACACCGTTTCCCGCGTGGTCTTGCTCGGTGCGGGCATGGCCGGCGTCATGGCTGCCCGCGAACTGGCGCGGCAGGGGAATGCCAAGCAGAAAATCGTCGGATTTCTGGATGACGACCCCGTCAAGCAGAACACGGTAATTGCCGGCGTTCCCGTTCTTGGGTCGATTCCCATGATCCGCCAGCTGGCGGAGGAACGCCGCGTGGACGAAGCCGTCATCACCGTCACCAATACCTCCCGCGAGAACATCGCGCGGATGGTTCGCAGTTGCGAGGCTGCTGGCATCAAACCCCGGATCATCCCGTCCCTCTACGACATCATCGGCGGCACCGTCTCCATCGCCGCCATCCGGGATGTGGATATTGCCGACCTCCTCGGCCGCGACATCGTCCTGCTCGACTCCGAGGCCATCCGCCGCTATTCCGCCGGCAAACGCATCCTCGTTACTGGCGCCGGCGGTTCCATCGGCTCCGAACTCGTCCGCCAATTGATTGCCTTTGCCCCGAAGACCCTCTACCTGCTCGAACAGGGAGAGTTTGCTCTCTACGAAATCCACCGCGAGATGCTTGCCCGGAACACGGGCGTTCCCCTCGTTCCGGTCATCGCCGACATCGCATCGCCGGCCCGCATGGAGGAAGTTTTCCGCGAATTCCGTCCCGAGGTCGTCATCCACGCCGCCGCCTACAAGCACGTGCCCATGATGGAAGCCAACGTCCGCGAGGCCGTCACCAACAACGTATTCGGCACCCGCAACGTCGCAAACCTCGCCGGAAAATACGGGACGGAAGTTTTCGTCATGATTTCCACCGACAAGGCCGTCAATCCCACTTCCGTGATGGGCACGACCAAGCGGATTGCCGAACTCATCGTCCAGGAACAGGACGAAGCCTGGCCGAAGACCCGCTATGTCTCCGTCCGCTTCGGCAACGTCCTGGGGTCCACCGGTTCCGTCATTCCCCTGTTCCGCGAGCAGATCCGCCGTGGCGGCCCCGTGACCGTCACCCACCCGGAGATGAAACGCTATTTCATGACCATCCCGGAAGCCTCCCGCCTGGTCCTGCAGGCGGCGGCCATCGGCAACGGCGGCGAAATCTTCGTATTGGACATGGGCGAACCCGTGAAGATCGACAAGCTCGCCCGCGACATGATCCGCCTTTCCGGCCTCGAGCCCGACAAGGACATTCCCATCCGCTACACCGGCCTCCGCCCCGGCGAAAAAATGTTCGAAGAACTCACCACCACCGGCGAAAACGCCACGAAAACGCGCCATCCCAAGATTTTCATCGGGAAAATCGGGAAGCCGGATGCCCGTTTCCTCCACCGCGGCCTGAAACGCCTCGAATCCGCCGTGCAGGACGCCAACGAAGCCGCCATCCGTGCCGCCCTTTCCTCCCTCGTTCCCGAAGCCACCCTTTCCCCCGCCAAGGACACCGCTCCGTGACCGCTTCCTTCTCCATCCTTCCCGAAAGTGCCATGGAACGGGGGCCGGAATCGAACGGCGTCCTCCGCCATGCCCGCTTCCATCCGTTTTGACGAATCCGACATGAAAACCAGCCTGGAACCCCGTGCCATCCCTTTCAGTCCGCCCGATATTTCGGAAGCCGAAATATCCGAAGTGCTTGCCGCGCTCCGCAGCGGCTGGATCACCACCGGCCCCAGGACCAAACTCCTGGAACGCCGTCTTGCCGCCTACATCGAAACCGGATGTGCCGGTTGCGACACGGAGTCCGATCCCTCCCGGTGGTCCAACCGCGTCGTCTGTCTCAATTCCGCCACGGCGGCAGAGGAACTCAATCTCCGCATTCTCGGCGTGGGGCCGGGCGACGAAGTCATCGTTCCCGCTTACACCTATACGGCCACCGCTTCCGCCGCCATCCACTGCGGGGCCACCGTCGTGTTCGTTGATTCCCGGAAGGATGGCTCCGCCGATACCCACGCCCCCGAAATGGACTACGACGCCCTCGCCGCGGCCATCACCCCCCGCACCAAGGCCGTTGTCCCCGTGGACATTGGCGGGTGCGTTTGCGATTACGACCGGATTTTTGCGGCTGTCGCGTCCAAAGCCTCCCTTTTCTCGCCAAAATCCGACGACGGGACTCCCTTGGGAGGCCTTTCCCTCCGCATCCAGTCCGCGCTCGGCCGTGTCGCCGTGGTTGCCGACGGCGCCCATTCCCTCGGTGCTTCCCGCGTCGTCGGCGGCACCCGACTCAATTGCGGGGCCATCGCCGATTTCACGTCTTTTTCCTTCCACGCCGTCAAGAATTTCACGACCGCCGAGGGCGGCGCTTCCGTCTGGCGTTCCCTGCCCGGCATCGACGACGCCGAAATCTACCGTTTCTACCAGTTGCTCTCCCTCCACGGACAGAACAAGGATGCCCTCGCCAAAACCAAGCCTGGCGCTTGGGAATACGACATCCTGGGTCCTTGGTACAAATGCAACTTGACCGACGTCGCGGCCGCCATCGGGTTGCGCCAGCTCGACCGCTATCCCGCCCTCCTCGCCCGCCGCCGCGCCATCGTCGAAGCCTACGACGCCGCCTGCGACCGCCTCGGCCTGGACCACCTGGTCCACTTTTCCGGCACGGTTCAAAGCTCCGCCCACCTTTATCCCGTCCGCATTCCCGGCGCCTCCGAAGCCCGGCGCAACGAGGTCATCGAGCGCATGGCCCGTCGCGGCGTCGCCACCAACGTCCACTACAAGCCTTTGCCGCTCTTTTCCGCCTACCGGGCCCTTGGCTGGGACATCGCCTCGTTTCCCAATGCCTTCGGCTATTACCGCAATCTCCTTTCCCTTCCCCTCTATACTCTCCTCTCCGACGACGATGTCGCCCGAGTCTGCGGCGCCCTCGCCGAAGCCGTCGCAACATGACATGAGGTTTGCCGCATGAAAGTCTTGATTCTCGGAGTCGCCGCCGTCCAGCTCGACGCCATCCTCGAGCTCCGGAAAATGGGCGTCGAAACCTTTGCCGTCGCCATGGCCAAGGATGGTCCCGCCGCCGATGCGGCCGACCATTTCGACGTCATCAACGTCCTCGACGAGGAAGCCGTCGCCCGCCATGTCCGGGCCAACGCCATCGATGCCGTCTATTCCACCGGTTCCGACCTGGCCATGCCCGTCGCCTGCCGGATCGGCGAACGCCTCGGGCTGCCCCATTTCACGACCTCCCGCGTCGCTTATGTCTGCAACCACAAGGACGCCATGCGTCCCGCCCTCGGCCCGGACTGCGAAGGCAACGTTCCCCACCAGGTCATGGAGCGCTCCGGTCCCGTCTCCATCCCGTTCCCCGCCATCCTCAAGCCAGCCGATTCCCAGGGCCAGCGCGGCATTTTCCTCGTCCGTTCCCAGGCGGAATTCGAAGCCCATTTCGGTGATGCGAAAAAGTTTTCCCGCGAAGGCAAGGTCATCGTCGAACGCTACATCGACGGGCCGGAAGTTTCCGTCAACGGCTACATGGCGAACGGCGTCCTCCGTTTCATGGTCGCCTCCGACCGCGAAACCTGGCCCGAATACACCGGCCTCATCCACAAGCACGTCGTCCCCGGGAAATCCTTCGCCCCGGAGACCGAACGCCTCATGAAACAGGTCCTCCAGGACGCCTGCAACCGCATCGGCATCCTCAACGGCCCCGTCTACTTCCAGATGAAGGTCATGGACGAACGTCCCTACATCATCGAAATGACTCCCCGTCTCGACGGTTGCCACATGTGGAACCTCCTTGCCCGGGCCACCGGCGTCAATCTCATGCGCCTGACCTTCGGGCATCTTCTCTTCGACGACCTCTCCGAACTCGACCGGGCATTCCCGCAGGTCAAGCCCATGGAGCTCGTCTTCTGGTGCCAGAAGCCCGGCACGACCATGGACCGTTCCCGGCTCGAATTGCCCGCCGATGCCGTCGATCACTTCTACTACTACGAAACCGGCGACTTCATCCGCCCCGTCAACGGCCGCTTCGACAAGATCGGCTACTACATCCGGAACCTTTGAGGCGGAGCGGCCATGAAAGTTGCCATCACGGGCGCGAACGGTTTTTTGGCAGGCTATTTGCTGGAAGAGTTGTCCGGACACGGACATCAAGTCGTTCTCTTGAGCAGAAGCGCAGGACACAGGAACGGCATCCCTTTCGACCCCACGGATTATTCCGAAGAGTCGCTGGTCCGGATTTTCAAGTCCCGGGGAGTGGAGGCCGTCGCCCATCTGGCGTCTTCCCGGAAGGTGGCGGACCGGTTCGGGTTTTATTCCGGTCTTGTCGAAACGACGGAGAACGTTTATTCCACCGCCATCCGATGCGGCATCGCGAATGCCGTATATGCCTCATCCATTTCCGTCTATTCGGGAGATGCCTTGCCGTATTCGGAAAACACCCCGCCCGCACCCGCAAACAGGTACGGGATTTACAAGCTCGCCTGCGAACTGATCGGCGGCATTTTCGCCCGCAAGGGCCTGAACGTCAAAAATCTCCGCCTGGCCCACATTTACGGTGCCAACGAGCAAAACAACTACATGATCAACCGTTTCTTCCGCCAAGCCCGGGCCCGCGAGAAGCTTTCCGTCCCTTGCCGAAGCATGGCCAGGCGGGAAATGCTTTACGCCAAAGATGCCGCCCGCGCCATCCGGCTTGCACTGGAGCACGAAACTTTTTCCGGCCTTTGCAATGTCGGCAGCACTCAACCCTTGACCAATGCGGAAATCGCCCTGACGATTTGTTCCGTCATGAGCCCGGACTTGGAAGTTGACTTGGGCAACGAACCGGAAACGATTGTTTCTTCGTTCATGGACAGTTCAAAGGCTTCGGAGTGCATTGGATACATTCCACGCTACACCTTCCGCGAGGCCGTGGAGGAAATCGCGGAAGACATGGGAAAGGCGGGTTCCGTCGATTCCGGAGGGTTCTCCCATGTATAAATGCCTTTTCAAACGCCTCCTCGACTTGGCCGTCTCCCTCCTCGCCTTGCCGTTCGTCCTCCTGCTTGCCGTTCCCGTCGCCATCGCCGTCAAGCTCGAGGACGGCGGGCCCGTTTTCTACCGCGCCCCGCGGTATGGCAAGGACATGCGCAAGTTTCCCATGTTCAAGTTCCGCAGCATGAAGGTGGACTCCCCGGACATCCGCAACGCCGACGGCACCACCTTCAACTCCGATTCCGACCCCCGCCAGACCCGCGTCGGCAGGTTGCTCCGCAAGACCAGCCTCGACGAACTCCCCCAGTTCTTCAACGTGCTTTCCGGCGACATGTCCCTCATCGGTCCCCGTCCCAGCCCCATGGGCAACGAAGCGACCTACACCGACTTCATCAAGAAGAAATTCCGCGTCCGCCCCGGCATCACCGGCTTGAACCAGGCCGTCAACCGCAATTGCTCTACCATCGAAGAGCGCTACGCCAACGACGTGTTCTACGCCGAAAACATCTCCTTCCTCCTCGACGCGAAAATCGTCTTTCTCACCCTAAAAACTGTTTTTGCCGGCAAAAACCTCTACAACCCGCAAAAACCGAAAGAAAGGGGGACCCGCCCATGATCCCCGACTCCAAACTCCGCAACCACCAGCTTCGCGCCGTCGAGGCCATGAAATCGGTCGATGCGGCGTGCCAGAAACACGGCATAAAGTACTTCCTGATTGCCGGTTCCGCCCTCGGTGCCGTCCGCCACAGGGGGTTCATCCCATGGGACGACGACATCGACCTCGGCATGACGCTGGACCAGTTCGGGAAATTCCTTGCCATCGCGCCCTCTGCAATCCGTCCCCCCTACGTCTGGCGCCACACGTCGGTGGACGAAACCTTCCCCACCCTCACCGGCCGGATTCTTCTGGGTGACGACGAAGCGCTGATCACCGTCTTCCCCTTGGTCAAGCTTTCCGACAACCCCCTCGTCCGCAAACTCCAGTGGGCCGTCCGCAAGACCGTTTCCGCCGTTTGGCAACGCAAGATCGGCCATCGTTTCCGCCGTCCGAAAAAGGGGTTCAAGGGAACCCCCACCGTCGTGCTGGCGACCCTCCTGTCGGCCTTCTTCACGAAACGCACGCTACTGTCTTTCCTGCGCCGGAACGAACGCCTTTGCGAAGGCCGCCGGGTCCGCCGGTACTGCAACATCTACAGCAAATACTCCATGGAAAAGGAATCGATCCGCGCCGACTGGCTGGAAGAATCCGTCCGCCTTCCCTTCGAGGATGCCGCGTTCCCCGTCATGAAGGAGTACGACGCCTATTTGACCCATCTCTACGGCGATTACATGACGCCGCCCCCCGAACACCAGCGGCGTCCCGTCCACCTCTGAGTCCCGGAACGCCCTTTGGAGCCCCCTCATGGAATTGAGCATCATCGTTCCCGTTTACAAGGTCGAATCCCTGCTCGACCGCTGTGTCGAGTCCATCCTGGCCCAAACCTTCCGCGACTTCGAGGTGATTCTCGTGGACGACGGATCGCCCGACCGCTCCGGCGAGATGTGCGACGAATGGGCGAAACGCGATTCCCGAATCCGTGTCCTCCACAAAGCCAACGGAGGGGTCTGCGATGCCCGCAATGCCGGGCTGGACATCGCCCGCGGCAACGTCATCGGGTTCGTGGACAGCGACGACTACATCGCCCCGGAAATGTTCGAAGTCCTCCACCGGAACATGTGCGACCACCATGCCGACGTCTCCATGTGCGGCTTTGTCAATGTCTATCCCTCCGGACCGAAGAAACGGTGCATGGACGATACCGTCCGCGTCTGGAACCAGGAGGAAGCCATCCGCAACATCCTGAGGGGCCGGGAGCTTTCCGTCCACATGTACACTAAGTTCTTCGCCAGAAGGCTTTTCGACGGCATCCGGTTCACAAAGGGGGTCATCAGCGAAGAGGCCTATATCATCATGGACCTCATGGATCGCGTCCAGGTCGCCGTTTTCACTCCCCTCGGCTTGTATTACTACGCCCACCGGACCGAAAGCCTCAACACGTGCGCCTTCAATCCCTGCGACCTGACCCGTCTCGGCGGGCATTGGAAGAACTACCTTTACGTAAAGGAGAAATTCCCCCATCTCCGGAAGATCGCCTTTGAACGGTATCTGGCCGCCAACGCCTTCGTCGCCAGCAAGTCCATCCTGAGCGGTGTGGGGACCGATACCCCCGAAGTCCGGGAATGCCTCGCCGTTCTCAGGCGCAACATCCCCAAGATTGTCTGCGCGGGTTACTTCCGTCCGAGACGGAAGGCCATCATCCTCCTCATGCTCGCGAGCAAACGGCTCTACCGGTTCGTTTCCCGGCGGATTCGGTCGCTGTAAGACGGAACATGGCCCGTTCCCCTGCAAACGGACTTTTCCCGGTCTGTCGCGAACTCTCCTCCGCGACCGGGTCGGACGGCGGGCGCGGAAACGGGGAACACGCTCCCTGCGGTGAAGTCCGGTCTGTCTTCTCTCCCGAAATTGCGGTTTGCAGATTGGGCATGTTGAAGGCAGAATAGAACTTTCTGTCATGCTTGCCGTTGTGTCATTCCTTTTTTGCCTGGTCGCTCTGGTGGCCTGGGACCGGTGCAAGACGCCGTTCAATCCCATCACGCCCATGTTGCTGATCTGGGCGGTGCTCATCCCTTTTTCCGATTCCGAATTGTACAGCCTGAACGCGACGAGCGGTTATGCATACACCCTGGTCATCTCCGGCCTCTCCGCCTACACGGCGGGCTGCCTGTTCGGGATGAAGGGAGGGCGGGGACGTTTCCGGGGCGGCGATTGCGGCTCTTTCGATTTTTCCCAACGGCTCAACCGCAAGTTCCTGTATGCCGTCGCCTTCGTTTCGCTCGCCGTCCTGGCCTACCAGACCCTCCAGGCGCTGGTCCTGCTCCGGAGAGGATATACCCTGGGCATGATCCGGGGCATGCTCTTCGCCTACGAGGAGAACGAAATGCGCACTTCCGCCTTCCTGGTCATGTTGCAGAAGTTTGTCGTCACCCCTTCCGTCGCACTCATGACTTCCCTCATCCCGGTGGAATTGTTTTTGGTCAAGAAGGCGGAGCGGGACAAATGGCTTCTGCTGCTGGCTTCCCTCATGGTGGTCTTGTCCGTGCTTTCTTCCGGCGGCCGGATCGTCATTGTCATCCTCGGCATGTATGTCGCCACCGCGCTGGCCCTCCTCCGCAGGCAGGCCAAGACCGGTGCCGCCCTGCGGAAAACCCTTTCGCTCCGGCGGAAAATCCTGATCACGCTCTTCGTCTTCGCGGCGGTCTTCGTGCTCTACAGGATCACGCTGGCCCGGAAGGGGGCCGACGTGGACCTCGTCCGCCAGGTTTTCATCTACTTCGGTGCGCCCATCAAGTTCCTGGACTACTGCGTGGAGCGGCTGGATACCCAGTTGGGGCAATTCAGGGCCTACGGCATGTCTTCCTTCTACGGATTCCTCTATCCCCTCCTCTTCGTCTGGCGGTTCGCAAGCGGCCAGTACCCGGCGGCGTTTCTGGCCACCCACGAGTATTCGGTCACCATGCTGCAGAATTCCGTGGGCCTCGGCGGCGGCATCAGCATCAACGCCTTTGCGACGATGTTTTTCCAGCCGTATATCGACGCCGGCCTTTTCGGTGTCGTCCTGGTTCCCTTTTGTTACGGTTTTTTCGCGGGACGATCCTACTACCATGCCTTTTTCCGCAACAGCGCGTTGGGCCTGCTGTTTTTCTTTACGGTCGAATACCAGATCCTGTTTTCCGTGATCCGCTTCTGGTACACCCAGGTCGGCAATGCCATGTGGATCGTCTTCATCCTTCTGGGCTTGGGCAAACCCAACCGGAGGAAACTCCCGGGGCGTCCGCCGGACCCGGAAAGCGGCTCCGTGCCTGTCTCCTTCCCCCTCTCCGGTGGGACAGGACATCTGCAGGACAGAACGAAGGAAGGAAACCGAAATCCGTGAAAGCCAGCATCATCACCCTCCAGACCGCCGTGAATTACGGTTCGCTCCTCCAGACCTATGCGACCATGCAGGTCTTCGCCCGCCTTGGCTGGCAGGTCGAATTCGTCGATTACACCCGCGCCAACAACACCATGGAAGCGCAGGCCCGCCGGATGTTCCGCCCCCGGTGGTTCAAGGCCCTGGACCGGCTGTCGTGCGGGTTGGCCACCAGGGTTGCCTTGCCGTGGGCGGTGAAGCGGGCCGCGAAGCGGGCCGCCCCCTTCCGGGAGTTCCTGGCGCGGAACCACATTCCCTTGACCCCCCGCCGTTACGCGGACATCGGGGAACTCCGTGCCGACCCGCCGGTGGCCGACGTTTACTGCACGGGCAGCGACCAGGTCTGGAACAGCATCTGGAACGGCGGCCTCGAATTGCCGTATTTCCTCGACTACGCACCCGAAGGGAAAAAGCGCATCGCGTTCGCGGCCAGCATCGGGCGGACGGACCTCGACCAGGACGAAAAAGATGGAATGGCCCCGCTCCTGCGCAAGTACAGCGCCATTTCCATGCGGGAAAAATCGGGGGCCGACATCGTGGAATCCATGGGCATTCCCGCCGAATGGGTGCTTGATCCGACCCTGATGCTGAAGAAGGAAGAATGGCTTGCGCTCGCTCCTCCCCTGCCGCCCCCCAAACGGCCGTGCCTTCTGCTCTATGTCCTCAATTGGGATGCCCGTGCGGCCCGTCTGGCCCGGACGATGGCGGAACGGCATGGATGGACCATCCGGCGCATTACCAAGAACAAACAGAAACCGTTTTCCGCGGAAAAAGGCATTGAAGTCGTGGTGCTCCGGTCCGTCGAGGAATGGCTGGCCCATTTCCGCGATGCGGACTGCATCCTGACCGACTCGTTCCACGCCACGGCCTTTTCCGTCAATTTCCACAAGCCCTTCATTGCCATCCCCCCGCCCCGTTTCCCGGGGCGTCTGGAGAGCATTCTCCAGCTGGTCCGCCTGGAAAACCGGATGTACCGGGGCGGGGAAATGACGGATCCCGGGGCGCCCATCGACTGGCAGGCCGTGGATGCGATCCTGAATCGGGAACGGGCAAAGTCCTGGCGTTTTCTCGAAAACGCCCTTGGCACGGGGAGCCCCCGGTGAGGACCGTCTGTCCCAAAGACCGTTGCAACGGGTGCATGCTGTGCAAAGCGGTTTGCCCCCGCGGGGCCATCCTCGTGGAAGAGGGGTTGAAAAGCTGCAATGCCTGCATCGACGATACAAAGTGCGTGGAGTGCGGCCAATGCGGACGGCTTTGTCCCCGGAACCATCTTCCCCTTTTCCGGAAACCCGTCGAGTGGCACCAGGGATGGGCGGAAGACGCCTCCGTCCGCGCCGGAAGCGCGTCCGGGGGAGTGGCGACCGCCTTGGCCCTGCAGACGGTCCGCGAGGGGGGCGTTTGTGTCTCCTGCGTGTTCCGCGGCGGACGTTTCGTCTTCGAAAAGGCCGAAACGAAGGAGGCGGTTTTTTCGTTCCGCGGTTCCAAGTATGTCAAAAGCGACCCGTCGGACGCATACCGGCTGGTTCTGGAAAGCCTTGCGCAAGGCCGGAAGGTCCTCTTCGTCGCCCTCCCCTGCCAAACCGCCGCCCTGTTGGCCCATCCGGGGCTGTCCCGCCTGGACACGGAAAACCTCGTTACCGCCGATTTGATTTGCCATGGCACTCCGTCTCCCGGGCTGCTTGAAACCTTTTTGGGTGAAAAGAAACGTTCCCTCGCGGGCATTTCGGGCATTTCGTTCCGGGACAAGACCCGCTACCGCATCCGCACGGACGGGGAACGGGGGCCGAAATCCGGAAGGAAGGACATGTACATGGCGGCCTTCATGCGCGTCCTGAGTTTCACGGACAATTGCTACGAATGCCCCTTTTCGCGCCTTGAACGCGCCACGGATTTGACGCTTGGCGACTCATGGGCGACCGAATTGCCGCCCGGGGAATGGAAGCGCGGCGTCTCGCTCATGCTGTGCCAGACGCCCAAGGGCAGCGCCCTCCTCCATCGCGCGGGAATCCATTTCGAACCCGTGGACCTGCAAAAAGCCATTGCCGCGAACGAAAACCTCACCCGCCCCTGCGTCGCCCCCCGTGCCCGGGAACGTTTCTTCAGCATCGTCGCCCGGACGGGAAGTTTGTCCACGGCCATGCGCAAGACATATCCCAGGTTCTATTTCAAGAACATGATCCAGTCCTGGCTGGGCATCTGACCCGGCCGCGATACCCCCATGTCCACCCGCACCAGAACGAGAAAGCAGAAGCTGGCCCTGAACACGGCCACGTCCCTGTTCTACGAACTCACCACCGTCGTCTGCGGGCTGATTCTGCCGCGCCTCGTCATGGAGGCCTACGGCTCCGAAGTGAACGGCCTGGTCCACTCCATCGCCCAGTTCCTGCACGTCGTCGCCTTCCTGGACATGGGTGTCGGTTCCGTCGTCCAGTCGGCGCTGTACAAGCCGCTGGCCGAGGGGGACCTCGCCGCCACGAGCGGCATCGTCGCATCCGCCCAGCGCTTTTTCCGGCGGATCGCCGGCATCCTCCTGGTCTACGTGGTCTTCCTCATCGGGGTCTATCCCTGTTTCGCCCACGGGGATTTCGACTGGGGGTACAGCGCCCTGCTCGTGGCCGCCATGAGCATCAGTTCCTTCGCCCAGTACTACTTCGGCATCGTCGACCGCCTGCTGCTGCTCGCGAACCAGGAAGGCTACGTCCAGTACACCGCGCAGATCGCGACCATCATCCTCAACACCGCCGCCTGCGCCGTCATCATCAAGCTCGGCGCCTCCATCCAGATGGTCAAACTCGTGACCTCCCTCATTTTCCTCGTCCGCCCCTTCGCCCTGCGCCTCTACGTCAACCGCCACTACCGCATCGACCGGCACATCCGCCTCGTCGGCGAACCCATCAAGCAGAAGCGGAACGGCATCGCCCAGCACGTCTCCTACGTCGTCCTGACCGGAACGGACAACATCGTCCTGACGTTGTTCTCCACCCTTTCCAACGTGTCGATCTATTCCGTCTACCATCTGGTCATCTACGGCATCAAACTCCTGTTCCTGTCGATGACCAACGGCATCAAGGCCATCATCGGGGAACTCTGGGCCCGGCAGGACCTCCAACGCCTCGATTCCGTGTTCGGCATGACCGAATTCGCGATGCATGCGGCCACGGTCTGGGTGTTCACCTGCACGTGGAAGCTCATTCTCCCGTTCGTGGGCATCTACACGGCCGGCGTCACGGACGCGGAATACATCCAGCCCCTCTTCGCCGCCGTCCTCCTCCTCGCCCATGCCATCCACTGCCTGCGCATCCCCTACAACATGCTGATCCTGGCCACCGGTGCCTACCGGGAATCCCAGAACATGCACATCGCCACGGCGGTCATCAACATCGTGATTTCCGTCGCCGCCGTCAGTTTCTTCGGCCTGATCGGCGTGGCCGTCGGCACGCTCGTCGCCCTGCTGTACCAGACCACGTGGATGGTCGTCTTCGACTCCCGCAACAACATCCGTTGGCCACTGGCCAAGGTGGGGCGGCAGGTGGCCTTCGACCTGTGCGCCGTCGCCGCGATCCTGCTCGCGACGGCCTTCGTCGGGACGGATGCGGAGAACTTCCTGAAGTTCGCCGTCAGCGCGGCGGAAGTGGCCGCGGTGGCAGCCTTGGTGGTGGCCGGGCTGAGCTTCCTGTTCTACAGGAAACAGCTGGGAGGATTCCTGCTGCTGGTGAAAGGCAGGAGGAGGAAAGCGGCGGCATGAACTTTCTCCCCTGGCATCGCGGACGGAAAAACCGGTTGACTCGCCCGGGCGGGCCGTACAGAATGGCCCTGCTCGCGCGGCGGAAAAGGAAAGCCGAATGAATGCATTGCGGAACGTGGACTTGAAGAAATTCAGCACGATGCGGCTGGAATCGGTCGGCGCGGAGTTGTACGAACCGGGAAGTCCGGCGGAATTGCAGGCGCTCGCCCGCGATCTGGCGTCGCAAGGCCGGCATTGCCACTGGCTGGGGGCCGGGAGCAACGTGGTGTTCGCGGAGCGGGTGGAAACGCCGGTCGTCAGCCTGATGCACGTGGACGACGGCTTGGAAGACCTGGGCGGGGGACGCTTCCGCGCCGGGTGTTCCGTTCGCGTGCAGCATCTGGTGCGCTTCGCGCAGAAGCGTGGCTTCGGCGGCCTGGAATACCTGTTTTCCCTGCCGGCCAGCATCGGGGGATGCGTGTACATGAATGCCGGCCGGGGCCGGGGGGCGGCCATCGCGGACGCCTTGGAGGAAATCGAGTTCCTGGACCTGGCAAGTGGCGACATCCGGCGGGAACCCGCCGACCGCTCCGCCTTCGGCCACCGGATCTCCCCCTACCAGTCACGTCCCTGCGTGATCCTGTCCGCCGTCCTGCGCCTGCAACCGCAGACGGAGGAGGAGACGGAGCGCCGCATCCGGGACCGGTTGGAACGGAGCCGGAAAAACCTGGACGCGGGCCGGCCGAGTTGCGGTTCGGTCTTCCGTTCCGGGAACCGGTGGCTGTTCCAGGCCTTCCGCCTCCTCCATCCCCGTTGCGGCGGTCTGGCGTTTTCGTCCAAGACCTCCAACTGGATCGGGAACCGCGGCGGCGGTACCCTGTCCGATTTCAAGCGGCTGGTCGGGAAAATGCAGCGCGCCCACCGGGCCATCGGCCGGAAGTGCGAACTGGAAATCCGGATTTTCGAGTGATGCCGTGAAACAGCCTTTGCATTGCCAACACGTTGCCGGCGGTCGGCATGGCCCGCGGAAGGGCGGGGATGTGCGCGCCGGCCTTTTCGGAGGACACACGAAATGAAACTCGCCTTGTTGACGTTCCACGATGCCGCGAATTACGGCGCCGTCCTGCAAGCCTACGCCCTGCAGGCCTTTCTGGAAGGCCAGGGCCACGAATGCGAATACCTGGACTACCGCAACGAGCACCGCCGGAACCAGTACGACATGCTCCACCACATCGCGGCGAGTTTGCGGAAAGGGCGCCTTTCCGAGGCGGTGAAATACGCCTTCGGGATGCCGTTCATGGGCATCCGCAAACGGCGCTTCGCGGAATTCCGGGCGGCATGCCTGCATGTCGGCGGGCACGAGTGGCGCACGTCGGCCGAAGTGCGGAGCGTTGCCGGCGATTACGACAAGTTCGTTGTCGGCAGCGACCAGGTCTGGTGCCCGGGGAACAACGGGCGGGACACGGCCTTTCTCCTGGACTTCGTGGAGGAGAGCGGCCGGAAAATCGCCTATGCCTCCAGCTTCGGGACGGACCAGGTTCCGGACGACATGAAACAGGCGTACGCGCGCTGCCTCGCGGGCATTGGCCGGATCGGGGTGCGGGAACGCGCCGGGTGCCGTCTGGTGAAAGAGCTGACGGGGAGGGAGGTCCCCATGGTGGTCGATCCGGTCTTCCTGCCGGGGCGCGACGCGTGGGAACGCCTGATTCCCCCGCGCCCCGCGTCCGAACGCCCCTTCGTTTTCAGCTACACGAACCAGGGCGGGCAATTGGAACGCTTCCTGAAAACCTCCGGGAAACTCATGGCCGGCCGGACCCTGCACAAGCTGGCCCGGCAAACCAGGATGGGCGATTTCTTCCGCCGCGGCATCCACGTGAAATACACCATGTCTCCGACCGAATTCCTCCGGAACGTGCGGGATGCGGATCTCGTCCTCACCGCCTCCTTCCACTGCCTGGCCTTTTCCCTGATTTTCAACAAGCCTTTCGTCTGTTTCCTGGCCGGCAAAGGGAAAGACGAGCGGCTGCTGGGCCTCTTGCGGCAAACAGGACTCGAAAACCGCGTGTTCCACGACGGCATGACGGCGGAAGAAGCCTTGGCGCCCGTCGCCTGGGATGACGTGAACCGCAGGCTCGGAGAACAGATCCGCGCGTCGAAGGAGTTCCTGCTGGACGCGCTCTCCGGGGAAGGGGAGCCATGAACACGGGACGAATCCCCACCGGGACCCACGGACGGTTGTTGCGGCAAAGGAGACGGCGATGAACGATGATGCCAACGGAAAGCCCGAAAAAACCGTGGCCTTGATCAACCGGGCGGTCTATCTCCCCGGCGAAGGCGGCTACAAGCGCACCATGTTCCTTTTCGACATGATGCGCCGCATGGGGCACCGCCCCATCCTCGTGACGAGCGATTTCAACCACTACAAGAAGGAAGTCCGGGATGTCGGGACGTTCAAGGCGGCCCATCCCGATTACGGCGACATCGTTTTCCTGCACACCCGGGCGTATGCCAAGAACGTCTCCCTCCGGAGGCGGGCCGCGGAAAACGATTGGCGGGTTGCCGTCACCCGGTGGGTGGAAGGACACAAGGACAGCCTCGATGCCGTCATGATGGCCATGCCCGACATGAACACGATCCTGGCCGTTTCCGGAATCTGCAAGGCAAACGGCATCGAAATGATCGTCGATGTCCGGGATTTGCGGCCGGAAGTCTTCAAGGTCCTGCTAGGCGACGGGTGGCTGTACAGGCTGTTGACGGGCCCGATGAAACGCAGGGCGGACGCGGCATACGCCTGCGCCGACAAATTGGTGGCCGTGTCCGAAGAATACCTGGCGCGGGGCAGTGTTCCGGGAAGTCATGCGAAGGTCAGGAAGACCGTGTACATCGGGGCCGTCCTGGACAAGTTCGACGAGGGAGTCCGCAAGTACTCGCCGGGAATCGCGAAGCCGGACGACGAACTCTGGCTGACCTACGCGGGGACGTTGGGTTCCACCTACGACATCGCGACCGCCATCGACGCCGTGCACCGGCTGAAGGACAAGACGTACTCCGGGAAGCGCCTCCGCCTCATGGTGCTGGGGCAGGGGCCGGACCGTTCGGCCTTCGAGGAACACGCGAAGGCCATCGGCGCGGACAACGTCACCTTCACGGGGTTCCTGGATTATGAAAGGATGGCCGCCTACCTCGTCAAATCCGACATGACGCTCAATGCCGTCAAGCGCCGGGCCTCCCAGAGCATCATCAACAAGACGGCGGACTATTTCGCCGCGGGCATCCCGATGCTGAACGGCTGCCTATGCCGGGAGCAGCGGGACATGGTGGATACCTTCCGCACCGGCGTGAACTACGAACCCGAAAACAGCGCGGATCTCGCGGAAAAGATCGACCTTTTGGCAGGAAATCCCGGATTGCGGGCCGAAATGGGGAAAAACGCCCGGAAACTCGCCGAGGAGAAATTCGACAGGAACAAAACCTACAGGGAATTGATTGATTTGATTTATTCATAGGATGTCCAATCTCCGGATCCGCAATGGTTTTTCCTGACCCCAGTTCCAACCTGCCGCTTCGTGCGCCGGTCCCAGGCGTCCCACCCGCCGGAAGGTTTTCCCCATGAACATTCTCGTCACCGGCGGGGCCGGCTACATCGGATCCCACACTTGCGTCGAACTCCTCCAGCGCGGCTTCGGGGTCGTCGTCGTCGACAACCTCTCCAATTCCAGGACCGTCGCCCTCGAACGCGTCCGGCAGATCACGGGCACGGCCCCGGTCTTCGTCCAGGCCGATGTCCGCGACCGCCGCGACCTCGATGCCGTTTTCGAACGCCACGGAATCGACTGCGTCATCCATTTCGCCGGTTTCAAGTCCGTTTCCGAGTCCATCGCCAGGCCGCTGGACTACTACGACGACAATCTCTTTTCCACCATCGTCCTCTGCGAGACCATGCTGGCCCATGGCATCACGCGCCTCGTCTTCTCTTCCTCCGCCACCGTGTATGCGCCGGACAATGAAATGCCGCTGGACGAGACCTCCCGTACCGGCGGCTGCTCCAATCCCTACGGCTGGACGAAGCTCATGGCGGAGCGCATCTTTCCGATGCCGCCCGTGCCAACCCCGGATGCGCCTTCGCGTTCCTGCGCTATTTCAATCCCGTCGGAGCCCATCCTTCAGGCCTGATCGGCGAAGATCCCAAGGGGATTCCTAACAACCTCGTTCCCTATATGTCGCAGGTCGCCGTGGGCCGCCTCCCCCGCCTGAACGTCTTCGGCAACGACTATCCCACCCCCGACGGCACCGGCGTCCGCGACTTCATCCACGTCTGCGACCTCGCCGCCGGCCATGTCGCCGCCATCGACTTCCTTTCCCGGAATCCCGGGGTCCACGTTTTCAATCTCGGCACCGGCCGCGGCACCAGTGTCCTCGAAATGGTCTCCGCCTTCGAGCAGGCCGTCGGCCGACCCATTCCCCGGGTATTTCAACCCCGTCGCCCCGGAGACCTCCCTGTTGTCTATGCCCACACGGGAAAAAGCGAACGGGAGCTTAGATGGAGGGCCCGCCGCTCCCTAGACGAAATGTGCCGCGACGCCTGGAACTGGCAACGCAAAAACCCCATGGGATACGCCGACGCCTGACGGAATCCCGGCGCTTTTTTTATTTCATTTCCAGAGAATGACCACACTTTTTGCAACACCTTCCCGATTCCAAGGACGCTCATGAATAACCAACAGACTGCCAACTGCGGCACTACGAAAACCATTGAGTTCCCCGGTTCCGAACCGGTACTGCCTTCCCCGTCTGGGAAAAGGGTGGAATGGATTGATTTGGCCAAGTTCATTGCGATATCGTTGATGGTCATGGGCCATTTGGGACTTCCCAAGCCGGCGGCCCGTCTGATTCATGTCTTCCACATGCCCGTCTTCTTCCTTCTGTCGGGATATTGCTTCAACGAGATCAAGCATCGGAAAATCGGTTCGTTTTGGTTTCCAGGACAAAAAGCATCCTGGTCCCGTATTTTTTCTGGGCCGTGGCAATGTATGCCGTTTACCTGGCGGTTCCATTCTATCTATCGCTGGGACCATGCGTCCCTCCGAAAACGTTTTTGATGGCATTGTTTTCACAGGATTCGACCGTATCGTTGTTTTGGGGATTCGGAGTGATTCAGTGGTTTTTGACGGTCCCTTTTCGGGGCTGAATGCTTCCTGTGGCTTTTTGCGTTTGCAAAAAGGAAGCTTCGTGCCGAAAGGAACCTCTTGGCCAAATGGCTTTTCCTGTCTCTATGTTTTGCCGCTTTTTTGTTGCTGGATCGTTGTGTTTCATTGTGTTCCCTTCCGAACAGCCTGGGCGCGAAATCTTGACACTTATCCCGGAAAATTCGGGATAAACTATCCCGGATTTCCGTTTCACCCAATGTTTGCAAGGAGAAATTGATTTCCCCCTTTGGAGAAAAAGCGGGAAGACTTTTTCGTCGCCGCTATCATGCGGCCGTCAAATCAAGCGAAAGGAGTCTTCCCGTGACCGCCAACATAGCCCCTTCCATCCTCG
>Ga0310786_10001394_pt1 | contig 38929 bp, 25 predicted proteins | sample AusTroGonzalo_MG_FD_203881 | JGI IMG/M metagenome (GOLD analysis project Ga0310786, IMG submission 203881) | Bovine rumen microbial communities from tropical cattle in Woodstock, Queensland, Australia - Gonzalo_03 (v2) (version 2) | ecosystem: Host-associated > Mammals > Digestive system >... | reverse complement strand
ATATCGAAGGCTACAGATCAAACGGATCTGCTAATGTAAAGAGCGTAAGAGTTTACGAGAACGGCATCGATGATGGCACAGGTGAAGGTTCAACAGGACAGACTGTAACAGCTACAGTTGAGCCGGACAAGAACGGCGACTACTTCACAAGCACATTCGAGAGCGGCAAGGACAGTTGGTCAGGCAGAGGCGATGCATCAGTTGCAACTGATTCAGAGAACTACTATGACGGCAGCAAGTCACTCTACGTTTCAAGCAGATCAAATGAGTGGAACGGCTGTGCTATATCGCTTGATTCAAGTGCATTTGTTCCCGGTCAGACATACAGCTTCAGCACTGCTGTTCTTCAGAAGTCAGGAAAGACAGTAACAATGCAGATGTCACTCCAGCAGGGCGACGGCAATGGCGCATCTTACACACAGATCGCTACAGCTGATGCTAAGAGCGGCGAGTGGACAAAGCTTGAAAATACTAAGTTCACTATTCCGGATAATTCAGGAGATCTTCTCCTTTATGTTGAGACACCCGAGAGCTCAGGTGACCTCTGCGATTTCTATATTGACGCAGTTCAGGTTTCCAAGGCTGGCAAGGAGTCATCAGTTGTAACAGGCAAGGGCACAGCAACTGAAGGAACAACATCTACACCAAGCGGAACCGGTGACGGTGATACAACTCCTGTACCAACCGGTGAAGGCGTTGCTGCACATCAGAACATGGATTACACATACAAGAAGGGCGGAGACGGATTTAAGGATCATGCAGGTCCGTTATTCAGACTCGGTACTTCTGTAAGTGCAAACGAGATCAATACATCACAGGGACAGAACTTCATCAAGCAGAACTATAATTCAGTAACCTGTGAAAACGAAATGAAGCCTGATTCTATCGTAGCAGGCGTAAACGGCGATAACGTAAACATCAGTCTCAGAAGTGCTGATCCTATCCTTAAATTTGCTGAGCAGAACGGCATCGGTGTTCGTGGTCATACCTTCGTATGGTACAGCCAGACTCCAAGCTCACTGTTCCAGGAGAACGGAAGCTACGTTTCAGCTGACAGAATGAACAAGCGTCTTGAAAGCATGATCAAGAATACTTTCAACGCTATCAAGCAGAATTATCCAAACCTCAAGCTCCATTCTTATGACGTTTGTAACGAGCTCTTCGTTAACGACGGCGGCGGAATGAGACCTGCAAATAACTCTAACTGGGTAAGAGTATACGGTAACGACAGTTTCGTTATCAATGCATTCAAGTATGCAAGACAGTATGCTCCAAGCACAACAAAGCTCTATCTCAACGATTACAACGAGTACATGAGCGCAAAGACAAACGATCTCTACAACATGGCTAAGAAGGTAATGGCTGAGGGCGACTATATCGACGGTATCGGTATGCAGTCTCACCTTGATTCAAGATATCCTTCTGCAAGTGAGTATGAGACAGCTATCAAGAAGTTTGAGAGCCTCGGTCTTGACGTTCAGGTAACTGAGCTTGATATCACAAACAGCACAGGAACAAACAATAAGCTTTATCCCGAGATCTTCGAGGTAATTTGTAAGCACGCTAAGAACATCTCTTGTGTAACTCTCTGGGGTACAACCGATGAGAGAAGCTGGAGATACCGTGAGAACGGTGGTTCACCACTCCCATTCAGCAACTACCAGCCTAAGTCATTCTACAATGACATTATCAAGATCATGGATAAGTATGCTGAAGAGTATGAGAAGGTAGTAACCACAACTACTACTACAACTGCTCCTGTAACAACAACTACAACTGCTCCTGTAGTAACTCAGGATCCTAAGTCTGCATTTGAAGCTAAGGTTAGTCTCTGGGGCGACTCAAACAAGGACAGCACAGTAGATATGGGTGACGTAGTTCTTATCATGCAGTCACTTGCAAATCCTAACAAGTATTCACTTACTGAGCAGCAGACTGCTAACGCTGACGTATATCAGGCAGGCAGCGGTATCACAACAAATGATGCTCAGGCTCTTCAGAGATATCTCCTTGGTCTTATCAAGTCACTTCCTGAGAGCTGGTCAAGCAGCATAACAAATCCTCCTGTTGTAACAACTACAACTAAGAAGGCTACAACAACTACTACAACTCAGAAAGCTACAACAACTACAACTAAGCCTGTTGGCACAACTGCTAACGGTCAGAAGTTCTCTGTAGGCAACGGCAAGAACCAGTACAAGGGTACAAGCGATGGCTACAGCTATGAGATCTGGCTTGATAACACAGGCGGAAGCGGTAGCATGACACTTGGAAAGGGTGCTACATTCAGCACAGACTGGAGTGCGCAGGTTTCTTCAGGTAACTTCCTCGCTCGTCGTGGCTTAGACTTCGACCGTACAAAGAAGGCTACAGACTGCGGTAAGATCGTAATGGATTACGCAGCAGACTATTCAGCAAGCTCACAGGGTAACTCAAGACTCTGCGTTTACGGTTGGATGACTGATCCGCTCGTAGAGTATTACATAATTGAGGACTGGGTAAACTGGTGCCCGAAGCCAAACGGCGCAAGCAAGACAGTTACAATCGATGGTGCTGAGTATGAAATATTCCAGCTCGATCACTACGGTCCTACAATCCTTGACAACCAGTCACGTAACTTCAAGCAGTACTTCAGCGTACGTAAGTCAAAGAGAACATCAGGTACTATCACAGTATCAGATCACTTCAAGGCTTGGGCAAATGCTGGTTGGAACATCGGTAACCTCACAGAGGTTGCACTCAACGTTGAAGGTTGGGAGAGCAGCGGTAAGGCAAACGTATCAAGCCTCTCAATCGAAGTAACAGGCGGTGGCTCACAGCAGGGTTCAGACTCACAGCAGGGCACAGATACTCAGCAGGGTACTACACCAAAGGTTGACAAGACAAAGAAGCTTTGTGCTATCTCATTCGATGACGGTGCATCAGCTACAAGCAAGTCAGATCCTGCTTATAGAATTATCGATGCTCTTATCAAGAACAACATGACAGCTACATTCTTTATCGTAAGTGACTGGATCAAGACAAATGATCAGGTTAAGTACGAGTTCCAGAATGGTATGGAAGTAGCTAACCATACAAAGTCACATCCTTCACTCGGTTCACTTGGTTCACAGCAGATCAGAAGCGAGTGGGAGCAGTGCAACAGCAAGCTCAAGAGCATTATCGGTACTGAGCCTTCACACCTCATGAGACTTCCATATCTCGATGGCGGCGGACAGGTTAAGTCAGCTCTCTATGACATACCGCTCATCAGCTGTGCTATCGATACTCAGGACTGGAACAATGCTTCTAAGGATCAGATCGTAAATACTATCAAGCAGGCTGCACAGAATGGTTCACTTGAGGGTGCTATCGTACTCTGCCACGAGAACTATGCTACAACAGCAGCTGCTATGGAAGAGGTTCTCCCATGGCTCGCACAGAATGGTTACCAGAACGTAAACATCTCTGATCTTGCAGCAGCAAAGGGCAAGACTCTTGCAGGTGGTCAGATCCACACTCGTGTCTAATTGATACGCAAGTATTAAAAATTATGTGCCGATCATCTGGTCGGTGGTCGGCACAACTTAGTTAAGATTTCTCCAAATTTTAATATCCCCTGAAAGGCAGTCGGTTACTATCGGCTGTCTTTTCATTTTTTATATAATGTGTTATAATCATATAAAGACATTTTGATTGTTATGTGACCATTTTCATTTAAGGTGCGTGTTTATAGTGAAAGGAGCTGATGATATTGCTTACAAACGGCTGCGCTCGCGAGGCGGTCGAGAAATACGGCGATATGCTGTACAGGATATGTCTCGTTATGTTAAAAAACACCGCTGATGCCGAGGACGCTGTACAGGAGACATTTATAAAGTATGTACAGAAAGCCCCGACTTTTAAAAGCGAAGGACACGAAAAAGCATGGCTCATCACTGTAGCCACAAATAAATGCCGCGATATGCTGAGGTATCGCACTCGACATAAAACAGAAAGCGAAGAGCTTTTACAAGGATATTTCATTGAGGAGCATGACAGCGGAATACTCGAAGCTCTTGCAGAACTTGATGAAAAATACAGGATAATACTTGTTCTTTTTTATGTTGAGGAATATAAGATAGATCAGATATCTAAAATTACTGGAGTAAGTGTTTCGGCAGTAAAAATGCGTCTGTCAAGGGGCAGAAAGCTGCTGAGGGAAAAATACCGAAAGGAGTATATTGTAGCATGACAAATAAATTGAAAAGCGAAATGGAGAAAATCAAAATGCCTAAAGATGCAAAAGAAAGAATCATAGCTGCTTGTGAAAACACAGCACGAAATAAAGTCATAAGTAAAACCGATAACGACGGATATACAGATCATGTATTCACTGCCGAAAGAGTAAAGCCAAGGAATCGCATCATACGCAGCATCAGTGCAGTTGCAGCCTGTGCTGTTATCGTAGGCGGAATAGGCGCAACAGGCTATCTTTTCCACAGAAACGGTTCTTCACCGACAGCAGATGTTGAGTCCACTACATCTGTTCCGGAGTCTGATGGTCAAATGAGCAATTCAGGATGCCCATTCGGTGATTTCAATGATTATGATTTTACGATAAAATTTGGTAATGATGGCAATGAACTGATCGGTTTTTCTGATGAAACACGCAGAAAGCTTGCGGATTTTCTGAATACCTTCAATTGGGGCGCAGAAATGGAAGAAGCTGAAATCGAAGGGTTTGATGAAAATGAACTTAATGACAAAGAATATACCATGATATCATGGACAGCGGATGATAAGAAAAAATTTGTTGTCGTTACTGAGACAGGATTAGTTTTTTCGACATTAATTGAATTGCCCGAAGAAATGCAGCCTCTGAAAGATACAAGATGTTATAGAATTGATTTTGAAGCCTTCGACAAGGGTATGAAGGACATACTGCACATAGAGCCTGATACGGAAGAGACCACATATACTGCTTGTGAGGAGTCACCTTTTGCTGATATTCTTACAAAGGATTATAATGTTTCACCTTTCACCATTGATTTTGTTCAGGCAGATCAGGAGACATACGATAAAATGTCTGAGCTTATAAATACTCAGACATGGTATGAATTCGATGGTATCGAGAGTTATCACGGCTGGGCAATGAATCCCAACAGAAACAACTTTACTATCAGATATGATGAAGGCTCAACTGTTTCATATGCTTCATTTGATTACCGCGAAACTGCCACTATTTATAGCGTGACATATGATGAAAACGGTGTTATCACAGATCAGGACTGGAAGTTCTATAAGTGCGATGACAAGCAGTTTGGCTGCAAGTTAGGCGATCTTTTTGGCACCTATATCCCTGATGAATTACGCAACTGGGAGCCTGAAGGAATCGAATCTGAGTTGTGGGAGAAAAAGTGTGATGCAATTGATTATGCTGATGTGCTTGCAGGAGATGACTATTGTTATACTGTAATGGTGTATGACAGTGACGAAAGGATAAATATGACTCCTGAGCAGATAGAGCAGTTCAAGAAGTGCTTTGATAATATCGAGCTTAAAAAGGAAAATATGGTGCCTGATCTCTGGAGCAGTTATGGTTCACCTGAGTTTAACGCTGATTTTGGCAAGGTATTTGTTATGATATCAAATTCAGATGTTTTAAAGGATATAAGTATTTCTATGGATAAGAAGCTTATAGCTATTTACGATTCAAATAGTTATTGCGTATCAAATCAGTGTACAAGAGTCTACAGAGTAGATAATGTAGAGCAGTTCCGGTTTATATTTGATATGATAAAGTAAAAAAAGTCCCCGAGGCTGTAAGGCTTCGGGGATAGTTTTATCATATAATAAAACAACAGCACCTAATATCAGGTGCTGTTGTATTTATCTCAGTGCGTAAAGCTTTTTAAAGTCTGTAGGAGTACAGTGTTTTATCTCCTTGAATATACGGTTGAATGTGGTCAGGCTTTTGAAGCCGGAACGCATAGCTACCTCTGTTATAGGTATACTCGGGTCGAGAAGGAGAAGCTCCGCAGCCTTTGTACGTCTTGCGTTTATGTACTGCAAATACGACATTGCATTGTACTGCTTGAAAATACGCGAGAAATGGTATTTGCTGTAGCCTGCAACATCTGCAAGCTGTTCCAGCGTGATATCGTACATATAGTTATTGTCGATATACTTCAATACAGTACCGAATTTTTCGCTGTATTCATCTATCTTGTCATCATCACAGTCCATGACTATTTTCTGCTGTTCAAGCTGATATTCACGGAGAGCCATGAACAATTCGATTACCTTTACATATATCTTTACATCGGCAAGCTCTGATTTAGAGGTGTAAAGGGAAAGGATATCCAGCATTGTTTTCTTGGCGAGCACATGAAGCTCTTTATCCATTTCCATATTGATAAGTACAGGTGAATTCAGAGAACGCATAACAGGCTCAAGAGCGGATATCTCGCCGAGGATACTGTTATCACACTGGAATATTATACGTCTGCCGGGAATGGCAGGCATACTGTGAAGCTCACCCGGAGGAACGATGAGAACATCGTTTTCGGGGATCTTGTAATCTGTACCGTTAACTTTTACCGTATACTCGTTTTTTAAAGGCATAACAAATTCAACAGCATTATGCCAGTGTACAGGATATGGTTCATTTTCCACGTTGTCATAAAGCATGGCATATTTTTTTGTGTCATACTCCACTGTTTCAAAGTCTCCAGAAAGATGTTTTATCATTTTTAATACCCCCCCTCTGAATATATGTTACAGAGGTTTGTGACCAAATATTGCTATTTGATATTTGTAGTCAATCAATAATTCTATTATCATTATAATCTATATGACGACTTTTGTAAATGCTTTTTGCGAAACTTTGTGAAAACTCAACAAAACGACCAATCAATTTTTGCGCAATATGGAAGTGCCAATTAAAGAGAATTTGCATTAAGCTAACAAAAATATCCCCTGATGACCGCATATCATCAGGGGATAACGTTTTTGTGCTACGAATGTTAATTCTGTGTTGGATCTTCGCCTTCCGGCTCGATCTCAGTAAAGTAGTTGTAATCGTCAGAATTATCGAACTGTTCGTCTCTGTTCTCGTTATAGTTGTAGATATATTCGTCAGACTCTGAGCTGTTATCGGTTTCATCAGCCGGTGCTGCATCAGCCTTCTTGCCGCCGATGAAGCTTGCAAGCAGATCTCTCAGGTCAACGCCTGTAGCAGCCGAAAGACCATCGGTTACCTTAGTGGTAGAACCAATGATATCGCCTACGAGCTTGCTTGAATTTCCATCGCCGTACATTGTGATCTTGTCAACCTGTGACAGAGGAGTAGCAGCATTCTTAACGACCTCAGGCAGAGCCTTGAAGTACATTTCGAGGATAGCAGCTTCACCGTACTTTTTCATAGCCTCAGCCTTGGCGTTGATACCCTCAGCCTCAGCAAGACCCTTTGCGCGGATAGCATCAGCTTCTGCCTTACCTACGGCAGCGATACCTTCAGCTTCCTGCATCTTAGCGAACTTCTGTGCTTCAGCCTCAGCCTTCTGAGCCTCAGCCTCCTGCTCACGCTGGAAACGGTCTGCTTCAGCCTCTTTCTTGAGCTGATAGAGCTTAGCATCGGCTTCCTGCTGAGCCTTATAGCGATCAGCCTCAGCCTTTTTCTTGATCTGAGCTTCGAGTGCCTTTTCAGTTACCTCAGCCTCGCGAGCCTTAAGCTCTACGTCCTTTTCGGAAGCAGCGATATTAGCGTTAGCCTTTGATACCTCAATTGTCTTACGCTGTTCCTCGCGCTGTATCTCGTAAGCTGCATCAGCGATAGCAAGCTGTGTATCAGCTTCCTTCTTGAGTTCAGCCTGACGGATAGCAAGTTCGTTGTTTTTCTGAGCGATCTCGGTCTCAGCAAGTATCTTAGCATCGTTAGCTTCTTTCTTAGCCTGAGCCTTGGCGATCTCGATCTCCTTTTCGGACTCGGCACGTGCGATAGCAGCCTTCTTCTGGATCTTTGTGGTGTTGTCGATACCGAGATTTTCAATAAGGTTCTGGTCATCGGTAAAGTTCTGAACGTTGAAGGAAACTATCTCAAGACCCATTCTGTTAAGGTCCGGAGCAGCATTTTCCTGTACCTTTTCAGCGAATGCCTTACGGTCATTGACCATAGCCTCAAGGGACATCTGACCAACGATCTCACGCATATTACCTTCGAGAACCTCTCTTGCAACCTTAGCAACGTAAGCGGTATCCTTGTTAAGGAAGTTTTCAGCACCCAGCTTGATAAGCTGAGGATCGCTGCTTACCTTTACGTTAACGTTAGCGTCAACATTGATGTTGATATAGTCAGCTGTAGGAACAGCACTTGAAGTCTTTACATCAACTGCGATAAGCTGTAATTTCAGTTTATCCACACGCTCAAAGAAAGGTATGCGGATACTTGCCTTACCTATTATGATCTTTTTTCTCAGACCCGAGATAATATAAGCGGTATCCGGGGGAGCCTTTATGTAACCTGTGAAAATAATAATGATAAGTAAAATAATACCTATTGCAGCAGGGAGAACAACTCCCCAGTTAACATCATCGAACATATAAACCTCCATATCATGATGCTGTGCTTATGCGGAGCACATATAATATTTACAGCAGCTGACCTGTTTCAACTGCATGATGTAATTATATATTATTTTTGCTTTTATGTCAATAGGCGACAAAAAATACACTTCGTATATATTATAACTGTGTTTTATGCATAATGCACAGAAGAAACAACAAGAGAAATGAGTTCATACGAACCTTTCAACAGTTCTGGTGTGTGATAGAAGCTTTTTGCTGCGTTTTTTATCCTCTTCGGCTAATTATTACAGTTTGATTACAGTTTTGGATACGGCTTGACTTTAAATACTATGACTATTATAATAAATCCATATTCTATGAAAGGACGGTGAACACCATGACCATATTCAAAAGTTATCAGATGCCAAAATCAAATATCATTACAGAAAAGCATGGAGTTTGCCCTAAGTGTTCAGCCATGTGCTGAGCCTTTGCGTATACAGAGTATTATGCACTCCTGCGGGGGTGCTTTTTTTATGCGCCCGGGCAGACTCGGAAAGGAATAATATGATCATATTAAAAGGAAAATACAATTCAGCCAAGGTCTTTACGGATATTGTCGAACAGGACGCTGTTTCCCAGATCATAGCATTTTGCAGTCAGCCTATGAGTGCAGGGGAACAGATCAGGATAATGCCCGATGTCCATGCAGGAGCGGGCTGTACAATCGGTACTACCATGACTATCACAGATAAGGTGATACCTAATCTTGTGGGTGTGGATATAGGCTGCGGAATGGAGACAGTAAGGCTGAAGGAAAAGCATATCGAATTGCAGAAGCTGGATAAGCTCATCTATGAGAAGATACCCTCGGGCTTTGCAATAAGAGAGAAGCCTCATCGCTACAGCGAAAGGATCGACCTGACAGAGCTTTACTGCATAAAGCATATCGACTCGCTCAGAGCTGAAAAGAGTATAGGTACTCTCGGCGGAGGAAATCATTTCATCGAAGCTGATAAGGGTGAGGACGGAAGCATTTATATCGTTATCCACTCAGGCTCCCGTCATCTTGGTGTTGAGGTGGCTAAATACTACCAGAACGAGGCGTACAGACGGTTGAACAAGAGCTCCGACAAGGAAGTTAATGAGCTTATTGCGCGGCTTAAAGCGGAGGGAAAGCAGAAGCAGATACAGTCGGAGCTTAAAAAGCTTGAAAACACTAAAACGACTGATATTCCCAAGCATCTTGCTTATTGTGAGGGCGAGCTATTTGAGCAGTATATCCACGATATGAAGATAGTCCAGCAGTTTGCAATGCTTAACCGTCAGGCAATGATGGACGAGATGATCAAGGGGATGCATCTGCACATTGAAGAACAGTTCACGACTATACACAATTACATTGATACAGATACCATGATCCTGCGTAAGGGAGCAGTTTCAGCAAAGGCAGGAGAAAAGCTTCTCATACCTATAAATATGCGTGACGGAAGCCTTATCTGCACAGGCAAGGGCAATCCCGACTGGAATTGCTCTGCTCCTCACGGCGCAGGCAGACTTATGTCACGTTCGCAGGCAAAGCAGAGCTTTACAGTTTCTGAATTCAAGAAGCAGATGAACGGTATCTACACAACATCGGTAAATGCACAGACTCTTGATGAATGTCCTATGGCATATAAGTCTATGAATGATATTGTGGACAATATCGGTGATACCGTGGAGATAAATGAAATAATCAAGCCGATATATAACTTTAAAGCAGGCGAGGAATGAGTTGTAAGGAACTCCTTCCAACAGGGGCTGAGATACTGTGTCCTTCGGAAATCGCCACGTACATAACAGGAGATACAATGATAATTTATACAATGACAAATACCCATGAAAAATGGGAATGCACTGCGGCTTTTGCCCATAACTGCTCATGGAGAGCAGGAAAGTACCTTGCAGAGTTTATGCGTAAAAATGCTTTCAAGGATCGGGAGCGCGTATTCGTTGCATTTGAGGACGATGAGCCTGTTGGCTTCTGTACTCTTACGGAAAAGGACGAGCTTGACCCGAAATATTCTTATACGCCGCTGATAGGCTTCGTTTTTGTTGACGATGCTCACAGAGGAAAGCGGATATCGGAGAAGATGATAGCAAAAGTCCTTGAATATGCAAAAAATACAGGTTATGACAAGGTATATGTAATGAGCGGCGAAAAGGGGCTTTACGAGAAATATGGCTTTGCCTGTATGGGTGACTATGAGTCAATATATGGCGGAAAAGAGCAGTTATTCGTGAAATCAACATGAATGGAGGAAAATATGGATAAATTCGTTTCATATGACAAAATGAACAAAAAGGATAAAAAGAAGATAGACTCCGCAAAGCGCGGCAGCTGGAACGGCGTTGACCCTGCTACAAAGGTAGTGGATACCGACAAAAAGCGTTACAAGCGCAAACCAAAGCACCCAAAGGACTTTGCGGAATGAGCTGTAATGCGGTTAAATCGGCATTATGATTGACAAACCTGCGGCAAGGTGATAAAATATAATATGTTTGGAAACAGCGGCAATAATATCCAAATTACTGCCGCTGTTTTTGTGCAGGCGTACAAAGATGAGGCTTTAAGAGAAAAAGTGAACGTTTTTGCGACATTTATATTACAGAAGCTTATCGACGGAAGGAAGTGAGACTGTTGATAGAGCCTGAACATTGCACGCTGATAATCGAGAAATACTATCGTGAAATATTCAGCTACTGCTACGCAAAGCTCGGATACAGTCATCACTCGGCAGAGGACTGCACACAGGAGGTCTTTGTGGTCTTTTTCACAAAGCATGAAAGGCTTGATGAAACGGATAATATAAGGCTGTGGCTCTACAGAACGGCAGATAACGTTATAAAGGCGTTTATGCGGAAAAGTCCGCCGCCTGCCGTTAGCATAGAGGACAGTCCGGAGGCAATGGATATCGCTGACAGCGGCGGATTTGCGGAAGATACCGACAGTCCGCTGGATATTCTCGATGAAGAGGAAAGGCAGCTTTTAGAGCTGTATTATGACAGCGATTACGGACAACGCACTGCGGCGGCTAAAAAACTGGGGATAACCTTACCTGCATTGTACAGGAAGGTGCATAAAATAAAAAAGAAGCTGCGCGGTGTGAAATGAACACTGTCAATTGACGTTATCATAAACAAGGAGTGATAATATTGAAAGATAAACTGATCTCCGATAAGCTTTCGGATAATCAGATGCTTAATGACCTTCAGAGGCTTCTCGATGAGGAGCTCTCAAAGCCGTTAGAGGAGCGTGATCTTGATGCCATTGAGGAAATCACCAACGCTGTTGTCAGTATTAATGACGAAGAAGTTCCGAAGCCTGTTTCTGCGGACAAGATCCTCGAAGAAGTCAGTGCAAGAAAAAAACGCGGACGGATCATACAGCTGCGCAAATGGGCAGCTATCCTCACAGCCTGCTTCGCAATCTGTATCGCAGCAAACCTCTACACCATCAACACCTTCGGTGCAAACGTTGTCGAAACAGTGATGAAAATAGCAAAATCGGGTTTCAGCGTTGATCTTAACGAGTTAAGGGGATTTGAAGCCACTGATCCTATAACCACAACTGCACCGCCAATTGCCCCTACTATGATGACGGCAACACTTAATACCGAGGCGGTTACTTCAAGCACTATGGCTACCACTGAGACTATGGGCACATGGCCGGCAAGCGGCGTTACTAATGGTATCACGACTGTTCCCGCGGCAGTAGTGACAACAGAGACTACGAATGTACCTGCCCCCGCAGGTTCTTCAGGTACAGGAAATGCTTATAGTATAATCGACAGATGTGATGAGTATTCAAGAGAGATAGCAAGAGAGCTTATCGAAAAATGCGAGGAGCATGACATATACCCCTGCTATCCTGTGGAATTCCCGTATTTGCTTGAAGATATGATCCTTGACGATCATCATTTTGAGCAGATGAAGGACTCAAAGGATATGTATTTTACATTTACCAATGGTTCGGACTGCTCCCTTGATATCATAATCGAGGAATATGTATCTGCTGATCGTATGCCTGATGTGCTTATCCCAAGTGACGAGTACGAATACGATACCTTCAAAAATGACTATATGAGCGGTATCGTGATAGATGAAGGCTATGGCACAACCATAGTATTTGTCAGGGATAATACCGTATATACCCTTCATGGCAAGGGTCTGTATAAAGAAGCATGGGTCGAAGCTGCAATGGGCTTTGTTCCGTATCCCTCGGAATATCTGAAAAAGTGAGGGCAGCGGTATGAGACTAAAATACATAACAGCTGCCTGCTTAGGCGTAATGCTGATGTATGCACCAGTTCAGATGAAAGCCGCATCGGTCGACAACAGTGTATATGAACAGTATGAAAATGCTATCGGACTTATTGAAAAATGCTCGCTGAGATGTTCCTCCGATGAAAGAGGATATCTTGACATAACAGCCAAAACACAGGTATCGGGAAAGATGAAGGAAGTGGGTTTAAAGAATATAGTTGTACAGTTCAGCAGTGATGGTGTGAACTGGTACGACGAATATACCTACGGTGATCATACAGGTAACGATACGAAATATCACAATCTCAACGGACTGAGACTTAAAGTCCGCGGAGGGTATTACTACAGGATATCATGTGTACATTTTGCAAACGGCAGTGTATACGGCGATGATACTGTAAGAACTCAGACTGCCGTCAATACCTCCTCGGCGGTCTGGGTCGATGCAGTATCTGTAATTACCACTACTACATCAAAGCCTGTAACTACCACGACTTCAACAAGTAAAGCTACAACGACCTCAAAAGTAACGGCGAAAACCACAGAGGTTTCCGCTATAACGACTTTGGAAAAAAATAATCTGTATGCTGCGGGAGCAAGTATTTCCACCACAGCAAAAGAAAAAGCTGACACTAAGAAAACAACAGCTTCAACAACAAAGGCTGCTGTGACCTCAGCGACAGCTAATTCGCCCAAAACAGGTGACAGACCGCCTGTTCTGGAGTTTACTGCACTTTGCAGTGCAGGCGCGGCTGCGCTGTTCCTATACAGTAAAAGAACAAAGCACAGCTGAATATTAAAATAGCTTTGTATTGGGGGCTGATCAGAGTTTTTTCTGACAGAAACGGCAGAATGTGATTGGGTTTTTGCCGCTCTGAAAGCTTCTGCACGACAGTCATACAGCTGCTGCGTGCCTTGATATACATTTCTCCGTTATCCCTGTCCGCAAGCACTCGGGCAGGGAATTTTTTTTACATTTTCTGCGTTGACACTGTTGGATAAAATTTGTATAATTAAAGTGAATAATTGTTTTCGGCACAGTATAAAAGCTCTATAACAGGAGGTCTTGAAATGAAATTCATACATTTATCCGACCTTCATCTCGGAAAGCGTCTGAACGAGTTTTCCATGATCGAGGATCAGGATTTTATACTAAAAGAGATATACAGCATAATATCCGAGGAGGAGCCGGATTTCGTCATAATCGCAGGGGATATCTATGACAAGTCCGTTCCATCGGCGGAGGCAGTCCACCTTTTTGACGGATTTCTCACAAAGGTCTCGGAGCGTACAGGTCATATCTTCGTTATAAGCGGCAATCATGATTCGGCGGAGCGTATCGCCTTCGGTTCGCATATAATGGAAAAAAGCGGCATACATATGTCGCCCGTGTTTGACGGGAATATCGTACCTACAGTCCTGCATGATGACTACGGCGACTTCGGAGTATATATGCTTCCTTTCATAAAGCCTGTGACTGTGCGCAGATATTTTCCCGATACTGTAATAGAGAGCTATACCGATGCGGTAAATGCGGCTGTAGATGCAATGAATGTGGATTTTACAAGGCGAAATATCATCATTGCACATCAGTTTGTCACAGGAGCTGTTAAGAGCGACTCCGAGGAGGTGTCCGTAGGCGGACTTGACAATGTGGAGTCATCGGCTTTTGACGGTTTTGATTATGTTGCTCTCGGGCATATCCACAGTCCGCAGAATGTGGGAAGTGAACGTATACGCTATTGCGGTACACCGTTAAAATACTCCTTTTCCGAGTCAAATCAGGAGAAGTCGGTAACTATAGTGGAAATGGGCGGAAAGGGAAAGCTGAATGTGCGTACAGCGGCACTTTCACCGAGAAGAGATCTGCGCGTTATCCGCGGTTCATTTGATGAAGTTATATCAAGGACAGTCAGTACAGAGGACGATTTAAACGATTATATCCATATTGTGCTGACGGACGAGGAGGATATACCCGAGGCTATGGGCAAGCTCAGGACGGTATATCCTAACATAATGAGCCTTGAATACGACAACAGCCGCACAAGGAGCGAACACGGCAGTATGGAGACGGCAAAAGTCGAGGATAAGCTTCCTTTGGAGCTTTTTGAAGAGTTTTACGAATTCGTCAACGGCAGAGAAATGAGTTCTCAGCAGCGTGAGCTTATGCAGTCGCTCATAGAAAAGATATGGGAGGGAGAGGAATGAGACCCATAAGACTTGAAATATCCGGATTCGGACCGTATTCGGGAAAGACAGTTCTTGGACTGGACGCTCTTGGCAGCAAGGGACTGTACCTTATAACAGGCGATACGGGAGCAGGCAAGACCACTATATTCGATGCAGTGACCTATGCACTTTACGGCAGTGCCAGCGGAAATAACAGAGATGACGACAGTATGCTCAGGTCGAAATACGCCTCGCTGGATACTCCCACATATGTTGAGCTCGAATTTGAATACAATGGCAAGATATATAAAGTAAGCAGAAATCCTGAGTATACCCGCCGTGCAAAGCGAGGCGGAGGATTCGCACAGGAGCCTGCAAACGTTGAATTTACCTATCCCGACGGAAAAGCTGTTTCGGGAATAAGGGACGTAGATGCAGCTGTAAAGGAGGTTATCGGGCTTACGGAAAAGCAATTCAAGCAGATAGCCATGATAGCTCAGGGCGATTTTATGAAGCTTATAACCGAGGATACAGCTCAGAGGCGAGAGATACTGCGCCATATTTTCAAGACAAGGAACTATCAGGATTTGCAGGAGGCTCTGAAGCAGCAGAGCAGCGAGCTGAAAAACGCCTGTGAGAGTCACCGCGAAAGCATAAATCAGTACGTGGGCGGTATAGTATGCGGCGAGGACGATGAATATGCAGATGAAGTAGAAAGGCTTAAAAAGGAGCTTCCGCCTGTTGAGTACATAGCAGAGGTGGTGGAAAAGCTCATTAGCCGTGACAAGGCGAGGGCAGAGGTATGCGACCGCGAAAGTGAGGAGCTTGACAAAAAGATTGCAGAGGTCAATGCAAGTATCGCCAAGGCTGAGGAAAAGGAAAAAGCATCAGCCGAGCACGAAAGGACCTCACAAATGCTAAGCGAATTGCAGCATCGCCGTAAGCTGCTTGCAGAGGAGCTAAAAAAAGAAAACTCCCGTAAGCCCGAGCTTGAAAATCTTACGGCAGAGCTTGCACGTGTAGACGCTGAGATACCTGAATACAGCAAAATAGCGGAAAATAAAAGCCTTGCCGCAAATACCGAAAGAGATATAGCAGAAAACACAGAGCTCCTTATAAAAGCAGTGGAATTGAAGGAAGGCACGGAAAAAAAGCTGGCGCAGACAAAACAGGAGCTTTCCGAGCTTGAAGATACAGGTGAAAAAATCGTCAGGCTTGGCTCAGAGCGTGAGAAGCTGGAAAATCTGGCAGAAGAGCTTGAAAAGCTTTCTGAAATGGTGAAGGACCGCGAAAAAAGCGAGACAGAGGTAAAAAAAGCCGAAATGGAGCTGAAAGACGAGCAGGCGGAGCATGACAGGCTGATGAAAAACAGTGAAAAGCTCAGAGAAGATACCGAAAGGGCTAAAAAACGCAGGGCAGAGCTTGAAAAATGCGGAGAAGAACGTGAAAAGCTGCTTCGTGAGGAGGAAAACCTCATCAAGCGGCAGGAGCAGCTTAAAAAGCTTTCGGACGATATCGAGGCTTGGAAAAAAAGTCGCAGCGATTATAAAAAAGCTGTTTCGGCATATAAACAAGCCGCAGATATCGCTGAGATGATCGCGGCGGACTATGAAAAGAATTACAGGGCGTTTCTTGACGATCAGGCAGGAGTTCTTGCGGAGGGGCTGAAAAACGGCGAGCCATGCCCTGTCTGCGGTTCCTGTGAGCACCCCGCTCCGGCGAAAAAGCAAGGGAAGGCTCCCTCGGAGACAGAGCTCGATGAGCTTAAAAGGAAGGTGGACACTGCCCGTGCCGAAGCCGAAAAGCGCAGTACAGCTGCATCTGCTTTAAAGGGAAAGGCAGAGGAGCTTGAAAGAGGGCTTGCAGACAGTACAAGGGAGTACCTTGACTGTAACAGTGACAAGTGGTCGGAGCGTTGCGGACATGAGCTTAAAAACTGCGGAATAGAGAGAAATGAGCTTGAAAAGAAGCTTGCGGAGACAGAAAAGCTCATTGCCGAGCGCGACAAACTGACACAGGAAATTGCTTCAAAGGAAAAACAGGCGGCGGGGATACTTGCTGCTATTGCGGCTGCGGACAAGCAACTGACAGAGCTTCGTGAAAAAAGAGGCAGACTCGCGGCGGAAGCAAGTCTGAAACGCAGTGAGGAGGAGAAAAAGGCTGCCGAGATGATAGGCGGAGAAAAAACGGAAGATATCCGCAGTATGATAACCTCGGAAAAGCTGAGACTTAATGCACAGCTGGTACGAAACAGTGCGGAGCTGGCAGAAGAGCAGAAAAAGGCAGCCCACAGGAAGGAGCTTGAAGAGCTTATCCCTGATGTGGAAAAGCGCATATCAGAAACGACCCAGAGCATTACCAAATATACAGCTGCAAGGGCTGCTGCCGAGAGCAGGCTCAGTGAGCTTTCCAAGCGTATGGCAGAGCTTAAAGCAAGACTTCATTTTGATAGCGGAAAAGCCGCAGAGGATCATGCGGTATCGCTCCAGAAGAAGATAAATGAGATGAGGAAAAATCTTGAAGCGGCAGATCAGGCTATGAAGGGCATCGAGAAGCAATGCTCGGAGGAGGCAGGAAAGCTGAAGCAGCTTACCGAACTGCTTGAAGGGCTGGGAGATATGGACAGTGCTGCGGTGATAGCAGAAAGAACACGGCTTACCGAGGAAAGAGCAAGACTTACGGAGAAGCTGAGGAAGCTGCATACCCAGCTTACCATGAACAGGACTGCCCTTACAAATATAAGGGGCGGCTCCACTGAGCTTGCAGACCTTGAGGAACGCTATAAATGGATGAAAAATCTATCGGATACAGCCAACGGAAAGCTTTCCGACCAGAACAAGTTCATGCTTGAGACCTATATCCAGACCGCATATTTTGACAGGATAATCGCCCGTGCAAATGAGAGGCTGAAGGTCATGTCCGAGGGGCAGTACACACTTGTCAGACGCACGGAGTATGAGGATAAACGTGCGCAGGTGGGACTTGACCTTGATGTTATTGATCATTATAACGGTTCATCAAGAAGCGTAAAGACACTGTCGGGCGGTGAGTCCTTCAAGGCTTCGCTTTCACTTGCACTTGGACTTTCCGATGAGATACAGTGCTCCGCAGGTGGAATAAAGCTTGATACCATGTTCGTTGATGAGGGTTTCGGTTCGCTTGACGAAAACTCCATAGAACAGGCTATGCGCGCTCTTAACAGTTTGTCTGAAGGCAACAGGCTTGTGGGTATCATCTCTCACGTACAGGCACTGAAACAACGTATTGACAAGCAGATTGTAGTCCGTAAGGACAGGGACGGCGGCAGCCGCGCAGAGCTGATAGTGTGATTTTTACTTTGTGCATTTTGTCTAAACACATATCTTCAAATAAGCGGAAAATCCAATGTTTTAAGACTGTAACAAGGACGTATACCGTTATTTTTCACAAATTTTGCCGCGGGATGAACTGGTTTATTGATTTTTAGTCAATGAAATGCTATAATTATAGTTGTATTATTCTTTATTGTAATAATATGTCCATAGAAAAACCGATGGAGTGATAACAGAATGAAAATGACAAGATGCCCTGAGAAGCATATGTATGATGCTGATAAATATAAAACTTGTCCTGTCTGTGCAGAAAAAGCTCAGAGAAAGGGCAAAGCTGTTAAGGTCAAGGTAAGAGCGGTAAAAGCATCTCAGTATATTGATAAGGAACCTAAGCCGGCTGAGATTAAGCCTGCACCGAAGGCAGAGAACAAGCCTACTGAGACTAAGCCTGCACCGAAGGCAGAGAGTAAGCCTGCTGAGGCAAAGCCAGAATCAAAGGCAGAGAACAAGCCAGCTGAGGCAAAGCCTGCACCAAAGGCAGAGAACAAGCCAGCTGAGGCAAAGCCTGCACCGAAGGCAGAGAGCAAACCGGCTGAGGCAAAGCCTGCACCGAAAGCAGAGAACAAGCCTGCTGAGGCAAAGTCTGCACCGAAGGCAGAGAACAAGCCTGCTGAGACTAAGTCTGCACCGAAGGCAGAGAGCAAACCGGCTGAGGCAAAGCCTGCACCGAAGGCAGAGAACAAACCGGCTGAGGCAAATCCAGAACCGAAAGCAGAAACTAAGCCTGCGGACATAAAATCAAAGAATAAGAAGAATGAAAAGGCAGTCAGCACTGATGACGGCAATGAACTTGCTAAGGAGATCATGGACTCTATTCCTGAATCCGAGAAGCAGAAGTTCAAGGACATCGAAAAAGCTGATATGCTCAGCAGCAAGAAAAAAATAGACACTTCACCTGAGCCTGTAAAGCTCGATAAGATGCTTGATATAAAGCATGAAAAGGGCAGAGACAACAGCATGTTCGCTCCAAAGAACGGAGAAAAGAGGCATGAAGGCTCCGGAAAATCCAACGAAAAGAGTTCTTTTGCTTCAATGGAAGAGATCAGGCAAGAGGACAAAAAGTCTGTTGAGGCTAAAAAAGAGGAAAAGACTAAGGAAAAGAGTCCTTTTGCACCAAAGTCTGAGAACAAAAAGGCAGAGGATATCAAAAAGTCTGAAAAGCCCGAGATAAAGAGCACACTTGCTCCAAAGCCTGAGGCAAAGAGTGAGGACAAAAAGGCAGAGGATATCAAAAAGTCTGAAAAGCCCGAGATAAAGAGCTCACTTGCTCCAAAGCCTGAGGAAAAGGCTGAGGACAAAAAGGCAGAGGATACCAAAAAGTCCGATATAAAGAGTTCACTTGCTCCCAAAGCCGAGGATAAGCCTGAGCCTAAGAGAGCGGAGGCTGATATCACAGCTGATGAATATGAAAAGTACGGCGATCTTATAAACGATGAGAATATTGAGATAGACGATGAAAATAACATGGCTATTGACAAGAACGGCACTCTTGTAAAATACGTTGGAACTACCGAATCCATAATTATCCCTGAAAAGGTTAAGGTTATCGGCAAGTATGCGTTCCGCGGCAATGAGATCGTTAGGAAGATAGTTATGTCCGACAGCGTACATATAATCGAAAAGTTCGCGTTCTGCCACTGCTTCAATCTGGAAGAGATAGTATTCTCGAAGAATATTGAAAGCATAGGCGATAATGCATTTCTTAAATGTCTGAAGCTCAGAGAGCTCAATCTTCCCGAGTCCGTAAAGAAGGTGGGCAAGGGCGCGTTTGCAAGATGCAACAACCTTGAAAGCGTTGTGCTTCCTGCTTATTTGCAGCGTATAAGCGATCTGATGTTCTTCTCATGCAAGAAGCTCAGAAGAATAGTAATTTCAGGCTCTGTAGAGTCAATCGGTTTCCAGGCTTTTTCGGAGTGCTACAGCCTTAAAAAGATAGTTATTTCCAATTCAGTTACGACTATCGGTGAAAGTGCATTTTCATGGTGCAGATCACTTACCGCAGTCGATATACCGAGTACGGTAAAAACTATAGGAAACTGGGCATTCTACGGCTGCCAGAACCTTATGGATCTTAAAATAAGCATGAATACTAAGGATATCAAGGAGGACGCTTTCAGCGGATGCGAGAGCCTTTATAATATCAATATAATCGAATTTGAAAATGAAGCTATACCTCTTGATGAGATACGAAAGGGTCACAAGCAGACAATAAGGATCCTGAAGCAGATAAACCGAAAAAAAGCAGAGCGTTATGCTCGTGAGCATGGTTTCAGCACCTTGTTCATATAATATAAAGTCATTATTCCATTCAGATAAAAGTAAGTCCGAAAGCAGAATTCTGCTTTCGGACTTAACTTTTATGGGGGAATTATATATTAGGGAGTGATGAAGTATTCATTATTGCTTTGCGAAGCCTCCGCGTCCGCTGAATTTGCCTTCAAACTGACCGTCAAAATTTTCAGGCGGTGTAAAGTCATCAGGAGGTGTGAAACCATCGGGAGGAGTACCAAAGTCTTCCGAACCGCTTCCGCGTCCGCCTCCGAAGCCGCCCATTCCGCCGTGACCGCCCATAGGACCGCCCATCATGGACTGGGGGATCTCGGATACCTCTTCGCCGTTTATGATTATAGTTCCGCCGTTGAATTCGGCTTTAACGTCATAGTCAAAGGAGGACATCTGTGCGTTAACATTGATAGTACCTCCGTTTACATAGATACTGCCGTTTGCGTCAACGCCGTCTGTGTCGCCCTGTCCCATGGTTATGGTTGTATTACCGCCGTTGAATTCGACAACAACATCGCAAATGTTGCTCTTGTGTGAAGCGTTTATGCCGTCATCGGAAGCAGATATGGTGATATCACCGCCGTTTATCTGCACATAGGTCGCTTCTATGCCCTCAGATGAGGTGATATCAAATGTGCCGCCGTCTATCTGAACATAGGTAGTACCCTGAATACCGTCACTTGACGAATTGATATCAAAGTTTCCGTCAGCAATGTAGATATATCCGAGAGAGCTGTCCTCATCATTTTCTGCATGGAATCCGTCCTTATCGGTCTTTATGATGAAGTCACCACCGCATACAGCTATTGAGTCGTTTGCTTCAACAGCGTCCTCGGCAGAGGTTATGATGTAGTTTCCGCTTGTGACCTTTATATCGTCCTTTGATGAAATACCATTGCCACAGGCTGAATTTATTGTCAGGCTTCCTGTGCCGTTGAGTACAATGTCGTCCTTTGAGAAGATAACAGCATCGGTATTTGTATCTCCGTCAGCTGTAAAGCTGTTGTTTACCGAGAGAAGATTTGCGCTGCCCTCAGCAGAGGTTATGAATACCTTATCTGTGGAGACTGCGTATATTACCGGAAAGTCCTCATTTTCAACATCAACATCATTTAGTACCAGCTGGACCTTTGCTTCATTGTCGGCTTCTATTTTTATAGTGCAGTTCTTTGCTTTTCCGCTGATAACGTAAATACCTGCTTCGGTAATGGTAAGTGTTTTTTCATCGGATACTTTCATTGATACTGCGTCTGTAAGGTCTGCGGACTGTTCAAGGTCGCGTTTTGAGAACATATCTGTCGTATCAATAACGCTGTTTGTATTTACGGTATATGAAGCCTTTGAGTAGCCGTCTGTGCCTTTTTCACTGTCCGTATTGTCCTGATCAAGCTCCTTAGCCTCGGGAGTTATCTGTACTGAGTTTTTATTGCTCAAAGATGAACTTGTTGTATTGTTATTGCTGCAGGCTGTTAATGAGCATATAGCCAGTGTAAATACAGCCATTTCAGCTAAGGTCTTTCTTAATGAGTTTTTCATCATATCTTCGCACCCTTTCGATTTTGTGAGTGTGGTTTGTTTCCATGGTTATAATATACACCTCTTTTTTGTGAATTGTCGTATTGTAAAGTGAAATCAAAAGGAAAGCTTTGTGTAAGAAAATGCCTGAATGTGGTGATTTTGGCATAAGGCTTGATGAAAATGTGAAAAATATGAATATTTTTCTTATGTTTTCTCTTGACAAGACAAAATAAAAGTGATATAATACAAACAAATCAAATGCAATGACGGAGAGAAGTAGCATAGAAGATCGTTCCCAGAGAGTGCGGGCATGGTGAGAGCCGCATATCAGAGTCTGTGTGAATAACACTCCCGAGCAGCAAACCGAAAGGATGCCGATTTGGTATTTCGAGTAGGGGAGACGTATTCCGCACGTTACAGCGGCTCAAAAGTGATCGCTTTTGCGGTAATTCAGGTGGCACCACGGGTAATATGCCCCGTCCTGTAGCTTCAGGACGGGGCTTTTTGTATTCCTGCTCGTCCTGTATATACATTATATACTGAAAGGAAAAGATCATTATGAAGCACATTGATGTCAAGGAGATAATCACCACAAAGGATTATGTGGGCAAGCAGGTAACAGTATGCGGCTGGGTTCGCACCTCACGCAACTCAAAGAGCGTAGCATTTATCGAGGTGAATGACGGTACTTCCCTTAAAAACGTACAGGTCGTAGTTGACAAGGGCGAGACTGAATACAAAGAGCCAAGAGTAGGTATGTCTGTAAAGGTAACAGGTACAGCCGTAGAGGGCAGAAACGATACAGTAGAGATAAACGCAGTTCCCGACGGTATCACAGTACTTGGTGACGCACCAACAGATTATCCTCTCCAGAAGAAGGGACATACACTTGAATTCCTCCGTACTATCCCTCATCTCAGAGGCAGAACGAATACATTCAATGCTGTATGGAGAGTTCGTTCGGTGCTTGCTTCTGCTATACACGAATACTTCCAGAAGAACAACTATGTTTATGTAAATACTCCTCTTATCACAGGCAGCGACTGTGAGGGAGCAGGCGAGATGTTCCAGGTAACAACTATCGGCTACAGCAAGGATTACAAGAACGAGGAAGAGTACTATTCCAACGATTTCTTCGGCAAGAAGGCAGGCCTTTCCGTATCAGGTCAGCTTGAAGGTGAAATGGCTGCAATGGCTATGGGTAAGATTTATACCTTCGGACCTTCATTCAGAGCTGAAAACTCCAATACACCAAAGCACCTTGCCGAATTCTGGCACGTTGAGCCCGAGGTAGCCTTTGCAGAGCTCGATGACGTTATCGAGATAGCTGAGAATATGTTGAAATATGTTATCCGCAAGCTTCTTGACACATGTCCCGATGATATGAAGTTCTTTGACGCTCATTTTGAAAAGGGACTCATTGCCCGTCTTGAGGAGCTTATCTCTCATGATTTCGCAAGAGTATCATATACAGAAGCTATCGAGCTTCTGAAGAAGTCAGGCGAGAACTTCGTTTACCCTGTAGAATGGGGCTGCGACCTTCAGACAGAGCACGAAAGATATCTCTCCGAGAAGGTATTCAAGAAGGCTGTATTCGTTACAGACTATCCTAAGGAGATAAAGTCCTTCTACATGAAGCAGAATCCCGACGGCAAGACAGTTGCAGCAGTTGACCTGCTTGTTCCCGGTGTTGGCGAGATAATCGGCGGCAGCGAGAGAGAGGCTGACTATGAAAAGCTTATCGCAGCTATGAACGAGAGAAATATGAACCTTGATCTCTACAGTGACTATCTCGACCTCAGAAAGTTCGGCAGCGTTCCTCACGGCGGATTTGGTCTGGGCTTTGAGAGACTTATAATGTATACAACAGGTATGGCAAATATCCGTGACGTAATACTCTTCCCAAGAACAGTTGGTTCTATAAGATAAATTGATCAGGGGGAACAAATGAAAAAGGCATTATTTGCTGTTTTGGCATTATCATTGGTGTTTACAGTTCCATCATGCGGACTTATAGGAGAAAAGCACGAGAAAAAGGATAAAGAAAAGGCTGCTGTTGAAACAACAGAGGCGACCGAAAAGCAAACACAAACCACAGTGGCTGATGAATATGACGATGAGGAATATTACAGCGATGATGAGAATGATCCCGAGTATCAGTTCCGTACAGGCTATGTTTCCGAAGAAAGGTCAATGGAGGTACTGGGGAAAAGACACGGTACTCCCGATGAAAATGGCTTCATTATAGAAGACGGTATCCTTTATGATTATGAGGGTGTAGAGCCGAAGGCAGATATTCCCGACGGAGTAACGGAAATTGCCGAAATGGCTTTCTGGAGCAATAATATTGTCGAAGCTGTTTATATACCTTCATCTGTGAAGGTCATAAGACAGGCTGCATTCTGGAGCTGTTCAAACCTTAAGTTCGTTCAGGCTGATGAAGGTCTGGAAGCTATTGCAGGCACCTGTTTCTGGAGCTGCAGCGGACTTGAAGACGTAAATCTTCCTAAAAGTCTCAACAAAATGGGAGATAATGTTTTCTGGTCCATAAGCAGGCTGAAGATTCATGCTCCTGCCGGTTCCTATGCGGAAAAATACGCAAAGGGAAACGGTCTCAGCTGTGATAATAACTATGCTGAATACACTATGCTTGACAGAAAAAATGTTATTCTTGGCTCACAGTATGCATATTATGAGTCAAAGGAATTTACAATTCCCGAGAATATAACAGGCATAGAATCTGATGCGTTTGAGTATGCAAGGCTTGAAAGCATTTATATCCCGAGAAATGTTCAGTATATCGCCCCCGATGCCTTTGAATACTGCCGTGACCTTAAAACAGTGACTATAGACGGCTGTCCCGATGTAAGGGCAGAGGCTTTTGAATACTGTGAAGGCCTTGAAGAAGTACATTTTAATGACGGCTGTGAAAAAATAGGTGAAAGTGCTTTTGCCTACTGCGAAAGTCTTAAAGATGTATATCTTCCCGAAAGTGTAAAGAGCATAAGTAAGAGAGCATTTGAATATACTGCTGATGATCTTACGCTTCATGTTCCGGCAGGTTCTTATGCGGAAACATATGCGATATCTATGAAGATATCATACGACAATAATTATTAATGTACAGCACAGAAAGCATCAATGGAGCTGTTTTCTGTAAAAAATATCAAGTAAAGGAAAGTGATTATCATGTCAAGATCGCTGTATATCCCGGAGGGCTATAAGTCAGCTCTCACGCTGAGAGAAACTCAGCACGCAATCAAATATATCAAGGACGTTTTTCAGCAGGCTTTATCCTTTGCACTTACTCTGGACAGAGTATCTGCTCCCCTTATCGTAAAAAAGGGCAGTGGTATAAATGACGACCTCAACGGTGTTGAGCGCAAGGTAGATTTCGATATCAAGGAGATCGATGCAGAAGCTGAGGTAGTACAGTCACTTGCAAAGTGGAAGAGAATGGCTCTTTACCGCTACGGCTATAATGCAGGTGAGGGTATCTATACCGATATGAATGCTATACGCCGCGATGACGATACAGACAATACCCATTCCATATTCGTTGACCAGTGGGACTGGGAAAAGGTCATCACCAAGGAGCAGAGAAATATCCAGTTCCTTAAAGAGACCGTAAGATCGGTAGTAAAGGCTATTGCTTATACAAAGCGCAAGGTAAGCCTTCGCTATCCTCAGTTATCTGCAAAGGTATGCGATGAGCCTTACTTTATCACAACTCAGGAGCTTGAGGACAGATATCCCGATAAGACAGGTCATGAGCGCGAGCGTCTTATCACCAAGGAACACGGTACTGTATTCCTTATGGGTATCGGAGGCAAGCTTTCAAGCGGCGAAAAGCACGACGGAAGAGCACCTGATTATGATGACTGGTCACTTAACGGTGATATTCTCTTCTGGGACGATGTACTTGACGATTCACTTGAGGTTTCTTCAATGGGAATCCGTGTTGACGCTGAGTCGCTTAAAAAGCAGCTTGCAGAGTGCGGAGCAGAGGACAGGATGCAGTACAAGTATCATCAGATGATAGCTGACGGTACACTTCCTCTTACTATCGGCGGCGGTATCGGTCAGTCAAGAATATGTATGTTCATGCTTGAAAAAGCACATATCGGAGAGGTACAGTCCTCTATCTGGTCTGACGAGATGATAGAGAAGTGCGCTCAGAACGGTATAACACTCCTTTGATTTTAGCCAAATAATAAAAGATAAGCCCGAAAGCAATGCTTTCGGGCTTTGTTGCTGTAATATCAATTTTATACTGTGCGTGGTCTTTGATTGTGCATTGTTTAAGCAAGTGTATCTATAGTAAGATCAAGTCCCTGCATAGCAGCTTCGCTGCCAAATACGCAGATATTACCGAAGTTTCTCAGCTTTTCTGCTGCTTCTGCAAGCTGCTTTGGAGTCACCTTCAGCATTTTCTTCTTTATATCTGCACGTTCCTCGTAGCTTATTCCCCTGAACCAGAAGCCGTCAGCCTTTATGCTCTTGTTTCCGTCAGAGAGAAGAGGCTCATTTTTTGCGACAGAGCTGATGATATACTGTGTGATATCGGGATCATTCTTGCAGTATTCGACTGTAAAATCGGCTGACTTGCGATAGATCCCGATAGTTGCTTTTGGTGAAGGGTCTCTGTAGGAGAAGAAGCTCTGCTCACCTGAGGGTGAGATTATAGCTCCTGTACCGTATGCGCCGCCCTTTACTCTTACCTCATTCCAGAGGTATTCAAGGGAGAGAGCACGGAAAAGTACGTTTGATACTGCATCATCGGCAGAATTATCGGGGAAAGCCATAGCTGTATAGGATATGCCCGAAGGGATAATAATGCCCTGCTTTTCAGGTACTTTAAGGGTATAGCACATTTCCTCGCAGGCTGATGCAGTGCCGTTTGGAAGTGAATTTATAATAGACTCAATGGAAATATTGCTGCTGTCGGTAATACTTGCAGTAAGACGAGCAGAGCATATAATGCGTTTACTCAGAGCGTTTATATCAGCGATAAGCTTTTCGGGAGCATTAAGAGCAGCGTGCAGACGCTTGTAGCCTTCATAGCCCGAAACAAGCTCAGCAACAGCTGACTCCGCAGAAAGTGAAGCTCTTACGCGGCTCATTGAGTATGAGTGACCGTTTGAAAGGATATTCTGCTTGAAATCCTCATCTGTCTGCTTTAAAAGCTCACATATTGCAGCATTATCGGTAAACTGAGTATCTGTGATTATCTCGCTGATAAGTGAAAGTGCTTCGGCAGTATTCTTTTCGAGGAAACGTGCCTTTACCGAGAAGTAAGGCTTGCACTTATCCTTTACGCCCTTAGTCGAGAATACGTTGACATTGTAGGAAATGCTTCCGAGAATACCTGTAACTCTGCGCTGGATTTCCGCAGCTGTACTCTTTGAGGTCGGGAGAGAGCCGTAAAGCTCTGACAGAGCAGCTGCAGCCGAAAGCTCCTGCTCTGTGCAGTCGGCAAGAGAGAAGTAAAGATTTACGGCAGCTATTCCCTTATCGGAAGCAGGGTGACGCAGAATGGTAACGCCATTGCAGGATGTCTCGTGTGTTTCAAACAGAAGCGGCTCTTCGTTTACCTCTGAGAGAGCAAGGTGAGGCATAGTTGCAAGCTGTTCGGGAGTATCAACAGACTGCTGCCACTCATCAAGCTTCTTGTTCTGCTCGATAAGTACATCTATCTCCTCGCAGGCAAGGCTGTTCATTACATCTGCAAGACGCTTCTCCTCGTCAGCCTTCTGTTCTTTGCCGTAGGTGCGTGATGGGAGCATATAAAGCTCAGCCTGACCGCTTTCGTCAAGGAGCCATTCACTGAGAAGCTTCTCGAAGTAATCGCCGTCCAGCTTGTTTCTGAGAGAGTCATAGACCTCACCAAGTTCAAGATAGCATAGAGGATCGCCGCCGTAGAGCCATGCCGAAAGAGTATCGGTGCAGCGTGTAAGACCTCTCGGCTCTTTGCCTGCACGGAATCTGAATTCAAGTCGGTTGATTGCAGCTTTGAGAAGCTCACGGTCGATACCGTCTCTGCAAAGCTGAGAAGCGGTATTTTTTATTGTCTCTTTGAGCTTTCCGCAGTTTTCTTCATCGGTGTTGCTTATGCAGAAGCTGCCAAATGGCTGTAAAATACCATCATTGACGTCAAGAGATGCATCGAGGCAGAGTCCCGTATCAAGGATAGCTCTTTTCAGCGGAGCATCATTTGAGCCTGTAAGTGCTTCGGCCAGTACGGAAGCAGCAGTGATCTTTTCGCGCTCCTCCCATCCGCCGATTATCTTTCCCATTACGAGGTATGTATGATTTTTCTCTTCCTCGTCCTTGGATATCTCATAATAACACTTCTTTACAGTGTGAGAGATAGGCTTCTGGAACGGGATCTCCGTGTCTGTATCACGCTTATCGAAGCGGCTGAGGTATTCGCCGTCTATAAGCTCCAGAACAGGATCTATATCTACAGGGCCGTCAAGGAAGATATATGAATTTGAGGGGTGATAGTAGGTCTTGTGTCCCTCTATGAACTGCTCATAGGTCAGGTCGGTGATATGCTCCGGACGACCGCCCGACTCAAAGCGATAGCAGGTGTCGGGGAAGAGCACGTTCATGAGCTCTGTTTCTATACGGCTGTATATAGACGAAAGTGCGCCCTTCATCTCATTGAATACAACGCCCTTGTATAAAGGCTTGTCGGACTTGCTGCGCATTTCTATATGCCAGCCCTCCTGATAGAAGATATTTGGGTTGTAGTAAATAGCAGGATCGAAAACAGCGTCAAGATATACCTTGGTAAGGTTCATAAAGTCCGTATCATTTCGGCTGGATACGGGGAAAATGGTCTTATCAGGGTAAGTCATTGCATTGAGGAATGTGTTCATAGTACCCTTCATAAGCTCAAGGAAGGGTTCCTTTACGGGATACTTCTTTGAACCGCCGAGGACAGAGTGTTCGAGGATATGGAATATACCTGTATGATCCTTTGGTGGAGTTCTGAAGCCTACGGAAAAGAGCTTGTTTTCACCATCGTTTTTAAGCCATATAAGTCTTGCGCCTGTTTTGTCATGGCACATTTCTATTAGCTCTGAACCGCTGTTTGGAGCCGGGACAATTCTTTTTACGCTAAAGCCGTGAATATTATCGTTTATCTGCATCATTTTCCTCCTGATTTTGTTTATGATATGATTATGTGTACTCAATAATTATAACATTTTTTGATGATTTATGCAAGTATGGTAACTGCTTGAAACACATTGATCACTTCTTATGAGGGGTTCGCTCTTATGGCGCAGGGACGGATATTATACTATATTGATCGGATTATCGGGAAATCTGGTGACAGATACGAAAGAAATGCTGATAAACAAAAGGCACTCAATTGAGTGCCTTTTTTGATGAACTGCATATCATACAAATCCGAATAGTTATTTTTGTGCAAAACATAGAAAAATATTTTTTTGATAATCAATGGTTTTCCATTGAATTTCACCATTTTTCAGCCCTGTTATAGAAAGTGCTTTTTAGTATCGGTATTTTTTCGTCCTTAAAAGGCAGCAAAAAAGGGCGGAAAGATCCGCCCTTACATTATATAATATATTCCGTGTACGATCACTACAGCTAACGGTCGGATCACGCGGAGCAATGATGCATAGTCACACTGCTTATGCGCGGAGCTCTGCTCCGATAGCATTAAGAGCCTTCAGAACGCGCTTCATAGCACCGTCAGCCTGCTCATCGGTGAGTGTACCCTCATGTGAACGCATAGATATAGAGTAAGCGATACTCTTCTTGCTGTTTTTCTTCATATCATCGCTGCGGTATACATCGAAGAGAGTTACCTTTTCGAGTATCTTTCCTACTGCGCCCTTGATAGCCTTTTCAAGCTCTGCAACAGGCATATCCTCGTCAACAAGGAGACTGAGGTCACGGGTAGTTGCAGGGAACTTAGGCAGCGGCTGATAGGTTATCTTGTCGGCAGCAGTTTCCATAAGCTCAGGAATATTGAGCTTTGCAACGTAGGTCTTTACGCCTATCTCATAGGTCTCCTGTACATCAGGATGAACCTCGCCCATGATACCGAGATATTTGCCGTCCTTTATGATAACTGCGCTTCTGCCGGGGTGGAGAGCATATTTCTCATCGAATTCATCACAGTCGTTTGCGCGGATATACTCAACATCCTCTATTTTAAGCTCTGCGAGGAGCTGCTCTACCATACCCTTGAGAGTATAGAAATCAGCATCACCGCCGTACATACCGATAGTAAGTCTCTGCGGCTCGTCAGGAAGTGAATAGCCGTACTTGTGCTTCTGTTTGCCGTTATTGGCAAGAGTATCACCGTTTATGAATGGCTTCTCTACCTCAGCAGGGAGGTACTCCTTAGCTATCTCAAAGAGACAAGCCTTGTCGTTGCGGTTGTTGTAGTTGAATGAGAGAACGTCCAGCATTGAAGGGATAGTAGATGTTCTCATAACGCTTGTATCCTCACCGAGAGGATTTACGATCCTTACTACCTTGCGGAGCTTGCTGTCAGCAGGGAGCTTGATCTTGTCGAAGTACTTAGGAGATACGAAAGAGTAGGTAGCTATCTCATAGCCGCCCAGAGACACAGCCGCATTTCTGAGAGTACGTGCGAACTTCTGCTCTTCGGTGAATTCAGCTCTTGCAACACCGCGGAAATCAGTTGAGGGAATGTTATTATAGCCGTAGATACGTGCAACTTCCTCAGCAACGTCAGCCTTGCAGCCGATGTCTATACGGAATGAAGGAGCTATCACCTTGCCGTTTTCAACCTTGAAATCAAGTCTTTCGAGATACTTTATCATATCAGCCTCTGAGATATCAGTGCCGAGGAAATTATTTATCCATTCTGCGCTGAAATCAACAGTTGCAGGAGTCTTGTCTGTGTAGTCGCAGTCAATTACTGTGTTGAGGACTTCACCTGCGCCAAGCTCTTCAACAAGCTCAAAAGCACGCTTTAAGCAGGTCATGGAGATAAGTCTGTCAACACCCTTTTCGTAGCGTGAGGAAGCATCTGATTTAAGGCGGAGTGCCTTGGATGTGCGTCTTACCTGTGTAGGCTCAAAGTATGCAGACTCGAATACAACAGTAGTTGTATCGTCCATGATACCGCTGTATTCACCTCCCATGATACCTGCAACTGCAACAGGCTTCTTCTCATCGGCGATGACCAGCATATCATCTGTGAGCTCGCGCTCAACGCCGTCAAGAGTCATTATCTTTTCGCCGTTCTTAGCGTTGCGGACGTTGATATGTGCACCTTCAACGTAACGGAGGTCGAAAGCGTGCATAGGCTGACCGTATTCGAGCATTACATAGTTTGTGATATCAACGAAGTTATTGATAGGACGAACGCCGCTTGCACGGAGTCTCTCTCTCATCCATCTTGGTGAAGGACCTATCTTTACGTTCTTAACGATACCTGCGCAGTATCTCTGGCACTTCTCTGTGTTGATGATATCCACTTTGAGCATTGAGTTGATATCGCCGTCAACGCCCTTGAACTCCGGAGCCTTTACTTTAAGCTCTGTACCATAGGTAGCGGCAGTCTCTCTTGCAAGACCGATAACGCTGAGACAGTCAGGACGGTTTGAGGTTATCTCAAACTCAACAGAGGTATCGTCCAGACCGATAGCTGTGTGGATATCCTCACCAAGCTTGCACTCCTCCTCGATGACGAAAACGCCCTCGGGATCTGCATACGGGAAGTCGTGAGCTGTAAGACCGAGAGTATCAAGACCGCAGAACATACCGAAGCTCTCAACTCCGCGCATCTTGCACTTCTTTATTTTGCCCTCGGGGAGTACAGCTCCGTCAAGAGCAACAGGGACAAGGTCTCCCTCCTTGACGTTCTTAGCGTTTGTAACTATCTGTATAGGAGCATCTGCACCGATATCCACCTGACAAACGAAGAGTGCATCTGCATTTTCGTGAGGGCCTTTTGAGAGTATCTTACCAACTACAACGTTGGAGATATTGCTGCCCTCTTTTTCGTAACATTCTACCTTAGAGCCGCTCATTGTAAGGGCGTGGCAGAAATCCTTTATAGGCATATCGGCTTTAACGTAATCGCCGAGCCATTTCATAGATAAATTCATATCTTTTTTCCTTTCATTTTATTGATGACAGCATCATCGGAGATCGTCCGTACTGCCATATTTTGAACAAGCTTTAATTAGTTTTTTATAAGCTTCATCGCGTTCTTCTCTGTCTGAAAAATCCAGTGACCTTTCATCAGAGCTATGACCGTGACTGTTTATTCTGATATTTATCTTGTATTCGGAGATCTTTTTATTTTCGTCATCTGTTCGATAAGTATCGAGCATCTTTACCTGATCAATGTCAGATATTCCAATAAGCTGTGGCGTTGAAAAATCAATGACCATGTCTTTATTCAGATAGATGTAAGATGAAGATGAGATCAGTTCAGAGTTTTCAAGCAAAGCATCTGCATCTTCATCGCTTTCTATCGACAGCTCCGTGAAAAACTTTTTTATTCTGTGTTTCTGCTTTATTAAGTTAACTGACAAAAAGGAGATAAATATCGCACAAAAAGAACATACTATAAGTCTGTGCCATATATTGCAGTCGTCAGCTTTAAAAATCATAGTTATCATTATGAGTGAGACCAGACAAGAAAAGGATAATACAATTTTTAATGCTTTATATTCTGCATATATATGCTTTTTAATTTGCTTATACATGGATTTACCTCTTGTCAACTGCTGTGTTTTTGAATAATACTGCATTTGTCATAGATAAATTCATATCTTTTTTCCTTTCGATTTATTTGAAATGTCATCATACTTTTCGGGTATTCAATTTTTGATGAACTGATTCAGCTGCTTCGATACCGCTCTGAATACCATTCTGTTTTCCAGGTTTGATTTTTTCTGACTGCAGAAGAGGCGGTTTCCTGTAAATTTTCTTATGCGCCATTTTTTGCCGTTTTTGCATTTTAACTCTATATAAGACCTATCAAATTTCCTACCTTTACGATACAAGATATATGGTATCGGGAGTACAGATCTGATATCGTCATATCTGACAGCCACTGGTATCTCAAAGCTGACGAAATACTCATTCAGAAAGAAATGGGTATCGTTGAATGATAACGAGCAGTTTTCAATCTGCTCTTCAATATCGGGGAGCTCTTCCTTTATCTTTTTCAGACGGCGGCTGTAAATAAAGAAATATAGCCAAGTGAGAAAAGCGATGAGCAGAAGCAGTCCCCATAAAAAATATTCGAAAGACAGCATATAAAGATCTGCCCCAATAGTCTTGAGCTCGATTATCCAGGATACTATCAACAAAATGATAACAGAGAAAAGTATGATATTAGGCAAATAGCTTTTTTTCAGTGCCTTTCTGTAGCGTTCCATGTTTAGAACTGCTCTAAGAAACGAACATCGTTTTCGTAGAGGAGACGGAGGTCGTTGATATCGTAGCGTCCCATTACCATACGCTCAAGTCCGAGACCGAATGCAAAGCCTGAATACTCCTCAGGGTCTATGCCGCAGTTTTCGAGAACCTTCGGGTGAACCATACCTGCACCGAGAAGCTCGATATAGCCCTCGTCCTTACACATTGAGCAGCCCTTTCCGCCGCAGTTGAAGCAGCTTATATCTACCTCGCAGCTTGGCTCGGTGAACGGGAAGTGGTGAGGACGGAAACGGAGTTTACAATCGTTGCCGTAGAGCTTCTTCATAAGCATTTCGAGAGTGCCCTTGAGATCGCTCATTGTGATGCCCTTGTCAACTACGAGACCCTCTATCTGGTGGAAGAGAGGGGAGTGAGTAGCGTCAACAGCGTCTGAACGGAAAACTCTGCCCGGTGAGATGATACGGATAGGGGGCTTCTGGTTCTCCATAACGTGTACCTGTACGGAAGATGTCTGTGTACGGAGAAGTACAGACTCGTTTGTACCCTCGATATAGAATGTATCCTGAGTATCTCTTGCAGGGTGATCGGGAGGAAGATTGAGAGCCTCGAATACGTGGTAATCATCATCTATCTCAGGACCATCAGCGATATTGAAGCCCATACCGATGAATATTTCTCTTATCTCGTTCTCGACCTTTGTAAGTGGGTGGAGCTTACCGAAGGGAGCGTGCTTGCCGGGGAGAGTAATGTCGATCTTTTCCTCAGCCAGCTTTGCAGCCTGTGCGTTTGCTTTCAGTGAAGAAAGCTTTGTATTCAGTGCATCTTCGATATCTGCTCTGACCTTGTTTGCCAGCTGACCTATAACAGGTCTTTCTTCTGCGGAGAGCTTACCCATCTGTTTGAGGATAGCTGTGAGCTCACCCTTTTTTCCGAGGAACTTTATCCTCAGGTCGTCCAGTGCCTTGATCTCTGTGCAGGCATCAAGCTCTTGCTTTGCCAGTGCTTCGATCTTTTCAAGCTGTTCTTTCATTATTTCACCTCAAATTTTTTTGTGTAGTGGGCGATGCCCCTACAAATGTTATGTGTCGTGACTAAATAAAAAAGTCCTGCCCTAAAGGACAAGACTTAACCTTGCTTTTATACCACCTTTGGTCAGGAGAGCCGACACTCTCTTGTCTTTAACGCAGACCTACGTTACAATCTACACAGGAAATGGAACTCGAATATTATCGTTCCACCTGAGCAATGCCCATGAGCCGCCCACTTCAGCTGCACCCCTTCAACCGTACCCCTCGTGAGTGAACTTCAGCCTGCTTAGTGACGGAACGCTCACACCTTGCCGCTCCTCTCTGATGACACTGTTACAGTCTTACTCTCTCAGTCAACGGGTTATAAATCAATTATATACGTTGAATTCAAAAAAATCAAGCTTTTTTTTGAAAAAAAACACGCTGAATGCAAAGTTGTGAAAAAAAGATGAAGCATTTGAAAAAAATGAAGCTATTTATTGCATTCTGACTAAAAATGTGTTATTATTATTATGTATCACTTTTTATTGAATGGAGATAATATAATGGATAATTTTGCAGAACAGCTCGTAAAAAAGAATGAAACAGGCTCGGACAAGACCAGAAGAGTAATGATGGCGGTAGTTGGTATTTTGTTCACTGTATCTCTTGCAGTTCTTTCTGTGCTCCAGCTCGGCAGACCATCAATAGCTCTTCTCGGATTTATTCTGGCAGCAGCTGCGGGCTACGGAACATACTATTTTGTTCAGAATACCTATGTTGAATATGAATATGCATTCACCAACGGCGAGCTTGATGTTGACAAGATAATCGCAAAGAAGAAAAGACGTGAGATGGTCTCAACAAATGTAAGGCAGTTCACAGCATTCGGAAAATACACAGATGACCTTGAAGAGAGCGATGATATGACCATAATATTTGCTACGGATAATATCGCATCACATGAGTATTATGCGGATTTCAACGATGAGTCCGTAGGCTCTGCAAGACTGGTCTTTGCTCCCGATGAGAGAATGCTTGAAAATATAACTAAATTCCTGCCTGCAAAGCTCAGATCACAGCTTTCCTGATCGCAGTGGAAAAGTTGGAAAGATCAAAAGAGAAGAGAACTCTTCTCGCAGGACTGACAGTGCTTTTTATCTATACAGCAGGCCTGATCGCAATAGGCTGTTTTCATGAGCCGTGGTTCGATGAAACACAGGCATGGCTGATAGCAAAAAGTGCTTTGTATAAGGAGATCATCACTGTTGTACCTCATTATGAGGGACATCCGCCCCTCTGGCATCTGCTTCTGTCGGTATTTGCGAAGAACGGGGCTCCCTTTGATATTACCTTAAAGACGATCAATATTATCTTCAGCACTTCGGCAATGGCTCTGGTGATATTCCGTTCGCCGTTTCCTAAGACAGTAAGGTATATTCTTCCGTTCACTTATTTCTTTTTCTACCACTACGGAGTATACTGCCGCCCTTATTCAATGACAATGCTTTCGCTCATGCTTGCGGCTATATACTATAAGGAGCGAAACATCAAGCCGTGGCGGTATATATTATCGCTGTTGTTCCTTTGTCTGACCACAGCCTACGGCATGATGCTTTCTGGCGGACTTTGCCTTGTATGGACCTTTGAGATAATAGCCGAGCTCCATAAAGAAAAAAAGATCGTTTTTTTCTGGAAGGATAAAAGATTTTATTCACTTTGCTTTATTCTCGCAGCGGCTGTCTGCATACTTCTTATGATGATCCCGGCTGACGACTGTTATTACGGCGGTCTGGAAAATAAAGGAACTATTACGGAAGTCCTGACTAATAAGTATCATTATATGACATTTATTATCCTGCCGTTTGAGAGCTGGAGCGGTGTTATGCTTGGTCTGAACGGCGGAAAAGAATATACTTCGATACTTACTGCCGAGATCCTGATAGGTACACTTATGTGGCTGTCATTTATACTGATAACACGAAAGAACAAAAAGCTTCTCACTTTTGCTGTTCCGTATATATTTATGACAGGCTTTATGTCATTTCATTATATGTCGGTGCATCATATAGGAATAAGTGCGCTTTTCCATGTGTTTATATTCTGGATAATGGCTGAGCAGGATGGCGGTATCCGTGTACCCGAATTCTTTGTGAAAATTAAAGAAAGCTTCAGATCGCCTCTTATACGTAAGGTGATCTACGGTGTAGGCTGTATTATATGCATTATGCCCATAGTATACAGCATCGGAGCATCTTACATGGATATAAAGGGCAAGTGCGGAACAAGTAAATTTGCGGATATAATCAAGGAAAATCATCTTGAAGATAAAAAGATAATGGCTTCATGGTCAGTTAAGTATGAAGAGAGCTCAGAAGATGCTCCTGTTATTAATATGAATGTATTCAAGGTCCTTGAGATACCATCGAACCATGAGAAAATAACAGAAAACAAAACATATCTTATCTCTGATCCTGTTATGATACTTCCGTATTTTGACAGAAATATATTTATGAACTTCAATGTTGACTGCCCCGATGATCTTTATATGCATTATAAGCATAAGGAAGACACAGAAGCAGTATTTGCCAAATGGCGTGAAAAGGGACTTCCTGATTTTATAATCGGCTATTGTCCCATAGATGAGATATATGATGAAAAAACACTGGAAGGAGTAAAATACCTTCCTATATATTTGCTGGAATACAGCATATTCTATAAGTTGGAATTTGATACTTATTATGAGCGTATGTATATGCGCGAAGATCTGTTTGACGATTATCCTCAGTTCAAATGGATAGACGATCAGCGCGGAAATGTATACGAAAGAAAATGATCTGAATTTCTGTGCGGGGGAGATATGTTTTGAACAGAAAAGAGAATAAAAAAGATTATATAACAAGTGTTATAATTATTATTCTATACATAGCAGGACTTATTTTTATAGGTTGTTTTCATGAACCTTGGTTCGATGAGGCGCAGGCATGGTTGATAGCTAAAAGTGCTTCGTATAAAGAGATCATTACTGTCGTGCCTCATTATGAAGGTCATCCGCCGCTTTGGCATCTGCTTCTCTCGGTATTTGCAAAGAACGGCGCTTCCTTTGATATTGCTCTGAAATCTATAAATATAACTTTTTGTACTATTGCAATGTCACTTATTGTTTTTCGTTCGCCGTTTCCTAAGATAGTAAGATATGGACTTCCTTTCACATATTTCTTTTTCTATCAGTATGGCGTGTATTGCCGTCCGTATTCAATGATAATGGCAGAGTTTATGCTCATAGCAATACTATATAAAGAGCGTGACTCTAAGCCGTGGAGATACATTTTGGCACTTGCGCTCCTCTGTATGTCTCATGCATACGGAATAATGGTTGCAGGCGGACTTTGTTTAGCGTGGACTGTTGAGATTATTGTTGAGCTTTATAATGGCGGTAAGCTTGCCTCATTCTATAAAGATAAGCGTTTTTATTCTCTTTGTTTTATACTTGCTGTTGCTGTTATAATTATTACTATGATATTTCCAGCAGAAGATTGCTTTTATCCTGGTGTTGAAGATAATAAGTCGTTTATGGAAGTATTTACTGATTACGGAAAATATATATTGTTGTTGATAATGCCTTTTGAAAGCTGGAGCGGTGTGATCATAGGCTTATATGGCTTGAAGAGCATCGTTCCTGTTGTAATTGTTGAAATTGCGATAGGCTTGCTTTCGTGGGTATTTCTGATAATGGTGACGAAAAAGAATAAAAAGTTACTGACATTCTTTTTACCGTATATCATAATGACAGGATTTATGACATTTAAATATATGTCGGTCCACCATATCGGATTGAGTGCGGTTTTTCATGTTTTTATATTCTGGATAATGACAGAACAGGAGGGTGGTATCCGTGTACCTGAGTTCTTGGTGAAAATTAAGGACAGCTTCAGCTCACCTCTTATACGTAATGTGATTTACGGAGCAGGTGTTCTTATATGCCTTATGCCTGTAGTATACAGCATCGGAGCGTCTTACATGGACATAAATGGCGAGTGCGGAACAAGTGAATTCGGTAGAGTTATCAAGGCTAATCATCTTGAAGATAAAAAGATCATGGCAGAATGGCATATTGACTATGAAACTGTATCCGCAGATGGTATTGTTGATATGAATGCATTCAAGGTACTCGAGATACCATCAGAACATGAAAAAATAAAAGGTAATAAAACATTTCTCATGTTTGATCCTGTTATGATTCTTCCATATTTTGACAGGAATATATTTATGAACTTCAATGCAGATTGTTCTGATGATCTATATATGCATTACAAGTATGAGGACACAGAAGAAACTTTTGAA
>Ga0310786_10001392_pt1 | contig 38940 bp, 43 predicted proteins | sample AusTroGonzalo_MG_FD_203881 | JGI IMG/M metagenome (GOLD analysis project Ga0310786, IMG submission 203881) | Bovine rumen microbial communities from tropical cattle in Woodstock, Queensland, Australia - Gonzalo_03 (v2) (version 2) | ecosystem: Host-associated > Mammals > Digestive system >... | reverse complement strand
CTACAACCGAAGAGTTCAAAGCGATGCAGGCAGAGGCTCAAAGATTGGGTAGTACAACAAAGTACACTGCATCCGAAGCCGCTTCTGCACTTGAGAACCTTACCCGAAATGGTATGAGTGCCGCAAACGCTACAAAGGCACTCTCACAGGTGCTTGCGATGGCACAGGCAAACTCCATTGACCTTGCAAGTGCAGCGAACATTATGACCAACACCTTGAATATGTTTGGTCTTTCGGTGCAGAATGCGGATAGGGTCAGTGATGTATTGTCTTCAACCGCTGCAAACGCTGCAACTGATATTACATCACTTTCTGATGCATTGGCTAACGCTGCACCCGCTGCAAACACATTGGGTCTTTCTCTTGAGGAAACTGCATCTGCAATCGGTGCTCTTGCACAGAAGGGTGTCAAGGGTGCTGAAGCGGGCACGAAACTTCGCATAGCCCTTCAAAAGATGGCAGACCCGAAGGTTATCAAGAAAATGCAGAGTTATGGCATTGAGATAGATGAAGCAAGCATTAGGACAGAGGGACTTTACAAGACCATTGAGAAACTGAAGAATGCCAACCTATCACTTGGTGACCTTGGAACTATCTTTGATGCGAAATCCGCTATGGCTCTCCAACTCCTTATCAGTGGCTTGGAAGACATTGACCGCTTGATTAAGGTAACAGCCAATTCAGCAGGTACAACTGCAAGAATGATGGGTCAAAGTGTTGGTTCCGTGCAGAAGGAACTTGATACTTTGAAGAGTAAGTATGAGGGTCTTCTTATCTCCATTGGACAGCAGACAGGTGGTGTGATTAAGGGTGCTATCAGGTTATTGCAGAACCTGATTGACAACTTCAAGACCACGCTTGGAACCATTATGAACATTGCTTCTGTAGCGGTTCCTCTATTGACCAAGAATGTTATCAAACTTGGTACTTCGCTCAAAACTATGTTCACTCAAGCAGCCGCAAGTGCAGCAACAGCAAAGGCGGCAATGGGCGATTGGATAACCATTATAATGACACTTGTCACTTGGGTTGGAACAGCAGCGGTTGGTGCTTGGAACAGGTTGCATCAGGGGATAAGGGATGCCAATACAGAACTTGCAAAAACACAGACCGCATCAGCGTTAGCGAAGAACGAAGTTAAGAAACTACAAGAGGAACTTGGTGGTGGTCAGGATAGTTTGAATAGTGTCTTATCAAAGGCAATAAAACTCTTCCCTGACTTTGAAGATGCATTGAGGGATGCAGCAAAAGTTGCTGGCGAAACGGAAGATTGGGAGAAGTTAAAGAAGGTTCTTCAAGACATTGCTGACCTTCAGGCATTGATTTCTTCAAGTGAATCAAAGGAGAATATTTCAACAGCAGCAGGTGAAGCGATTGGAACCACGATGTATGAAACCACGAAGTTCAAAGGTGGTCAGTGGTACAATCCATTCATAAGCCAACAGGATATTAACAACCGCCTTTACAAGCCATATGTTGATGAGATTGAAAGGCAGTTGAAACTTGCGTGGCCAAAGGGTGCTGATTTATCTCAAATATACAAAAAGATAGGTGTAGTTATTGACAAATCAGAAGGTCAAAACAAGAAGATTGATGAGATACAAGGGATATTGAGACAGAATCGTGTTAGCGTGGATAATTCATTTGTTGACAGAATGATAACTGCTGTCAAAAATGATGCAAGCACAAAGACATTCTATGAGCAAGGTTCAATCGCATCTTATGAATCCCAAACTGAAGCGGGTCAGGCATACAAGGGAGTGTATAAGTTAGCAGAGGACAACTTCAAGTCCCTTAAAGAGAATGAACTGAAAAATCTCAACGAAAGGAAGATTAGTCAGGAAGAGTTCCAAAGAAGGGTTGAAGGTTATGCCGCTGATTTCATAAGGAAGGTTGATAATATTCCTAACATTCTCCCTTATCAAAAGTATGAAGCGAGACAGGTAGTAAAGGGCTTCTATCCCGCAACAACCACTTCAGGTGATAACGGAGGAAGCGGTGGAAGTGGCGGTTCAGGTTCAAAGGGCAAATCCCCTACAGAACTTATACAGGATGCTGTCAATGATTATGTTGAAGGGTCTAAAAAGTTATCCAACAGATTAGATGCGGGAACAATCTCACAGGAAGATTACAATGCTGAACTCAAGAAGTTGGTTGACAAGACATGGGAGACCATTACTGCTGTTGATAACTTCAGGCAGATACTTCGTGGTGTTGATTTAAGCAAGATTGAGAATGCTTACAATGCCAATAGGGATGCAGAAGCAAAGGCAGATTATGAAAAGGTCAAGGAGGAAAAGCAGAAGAAAGCCATTGAGCAATTGGATAATCTTGCCAAGAACTTCAAGATGCCTACAATGGGCAAGAGGGACAGCCGCTTTGATTATGCCAAGTCCAAGAATGAGATATTGAGTGAAGAGGTGTCAATCAAGGTTGAACACGCTGATGCTCTCAACGCTTTGGTAAGGGCACTCAAGGAGGGCATTATCAATGGTGATTTTGACCTTGCTATGGGTCCTGCTGTGAAGATGCTTATGAACCTCAAGTTGGCTGCTATGCAAGCATCCAAGGAGGCTGAAACCCTACAGCACAAACTCACCCTTTCAGAGCAGATTGCGAAGTTGGATGAAGAGATTGAATCACTGAAGGATAGGGCAATTGACAACATTGGAACTCTATCAAATGTGTTTGATAACCTCTACAGGAGCATCCAAAACATTGGAGAAGCACTTGGTGAAGAAGTTGAGTGGGAAGGATTTGAACAATTGATGGCGATTGTGAACGCAAGTGTGCAGATATTTGAAACCTTGAGGGGTGTCATTGAAGCGGTGAAGGTCATTGAACAACTTGCTGCGAAGCAGAAGCAGAAAGATGCAGTAAAGAGCGCAATGGCTAATAAGTTGGAGGCGCAGAGTGAACTTGAAAAAGCCGCTGCTGAAGGTGCTGCTGCGGGTGCAGGTGCTGCAAGTTCTGTTGCTTCAATCCCTGTAGTTGGTCCTGCTCTCGCTGTTGCTGCAGTTGCCGCTGTTGTTGCCGCAATCGCACTTGGTATAAGCAAGTTGAGTGGATTTGCCAATGGTGGTATTGTAAACAATGGAAGCCCAAGTGGCGATAAAACTCTTGCGAGAGTGAACCAAGGCGAAATGATATTGAATAAGGCTCAGCAAGCAACACTTTGGAATATGCTTAACGGAAAGGGCGGCATTGGAGGTGGTCAGGTAACTTTCAAACTTCGTGGAACGGAGTTGATAGGATGTATAAACAACGAGATGTCACGAAGGAAAGGTTAAAAAAGAGGCGGGTTTAACTCGCCTCTTTATATTCCCATAAATATCCACCTGCACTATTGTAATGATGAAAATGGTTACAAACATTTGAAATTGATTTTCTATCAATGCCTGTTTTTCTATGTGCATCATGTATTGATTTGTATTCACTAATAAACTCTCCCGAAAGTGAATACTGAATGATACATTTTGATTTTTTGGGGTTATTTAATTGCGATTGTTTTATCCTTGCGTTCCTTGTTCCATAATTGCAATTATAGTCGGCTTCACACCATTCAAGGTTTGATTTTTCAAGGTTAACGGAACCATTTTCATTTACATACACGAAGTTGTTGGTTTTCACTTCATCTTTATGATTTACACAAGTATAGTTGTTTGGATTTTGCAGAAATGTTCGTGCAACCAATTGATGGATTGTAAATGTTTTGCACTTTCCTTCTTTTGATAATGATAGTTGCAAATAGCCATATCTGTTTAATCTTGGTGTCATTATTGTCCCTTCTCTGAACAACAATCCACCTCTCCAATGCTTTATGTATCTACCAATACTTTTAACTCTTCCAAGGTTGCTTACCTGATATAATCCTTCATATCCTTCTATATCTCTCCAAATCTCTTCCATATGTTCTAATATACAAAAAAATGCGGAGAGACCCAAATCTCATTTACTCTGTCGGCTTTGATTTTTACTCTATTATAAAAAAGCAAATATGAATTATAGAGGTTATTTCAGTGGGCTTGATTGCCAAAAATATGAGGTCCGCATAACACCAAGCGGAGAGACAAGCAGCGAAGTGTTTGAGGAAATTCTATTGGCAGCAAGTGAACCATTTGTAGTTAGATACAACACAAGCAAGACACCATTTGACCCTGTTAGGACAAGCACGGCAAGCATCAAGATTGTGAATGATGAGTATCTATATGATGCTCTTTCCCATTGTGCACAGGGGACAAAGGTTGAGTTGCTGAATATTACCAACACGGCAAACACATTCACAGAGTGGGTTGGCTATATGACCCCCAAAGTGTACAACGCAGGATATGATAGTTGTTGGGAGACCTTTGAACTTGAGGCTGCTGACTGCATTTCTTCTCTTCAGTACATTGACTACACGGAAATCAGCGGTGGCGGTGTCACCAATTTGCAGAAGATAATCAATCAAATTTGCGATGCTGCAGGAGAACTTGATGGCTACTATTGGACTATATCAAAGAAACTCCCTGATGGTAGGACACTAACCCCTGATATGCTTTCAATCAGCGAACATAACTTCATGACCAATGACACTGAAGAGTATTGGCATTTGGATGAGATTCTTGATGAAATCTGCAAGTATCTTGGTTTCACAGCAATTCAGTGGAGGAAATACCTATACTTTGTAGATTACCAATACCTTGAACCTAATGATGTGCTTAAAGCGTGCAAGTACAACAAATCAAGTGGATATCATCTTGACAGCACAGGAGGAAGTGGTAAAACGCTTGATGCAATGTATGAGGTGACAGCATCAAGTTATAGGTCAGGTGGTGCTTCAATCAGCCTTGAACCTGTCTATAACAAGGTTATTGTCAATGCAAACATGTATGCCATTGAGGACTTTATCCCAAATCCATTTGATGATGATTATATCACAAACAGGATAAACAGCGCAAATACCTATGCAAGTGTGGAGATAATGCCACATGCAAATACCACATCACAGAACCACCCATACAATCAGTGGTATCCTGATGGTGCTGATGGTTTGGTTGTACAAAGTTGGGCTATGGAGAAGGAAGCGGATGATAAGTACATTTATCACATGAGACCTTATGACCACAAGTATTGGGAGAGCGAATATACCAATGCCCTAACAGGCACTCATGCACCTCTTTCGGACAGCCAAAAGGCATCATCATCCATTACAAGAGATTGGAGAGGTGGAACACTTCTTGACCTTGGTGTTGTCCGCAAAGAGCATAAGGCAGAAAACAATCCTTCTCAATGGGTTGTTCCAAGTAAGATGGACTACACAAGATATATCTGCATCTGCCAAAAACATTTAAACGCTACAGGAAACACAGGAGTAAATGATAAGGGAAACAATGTTCTTGTCTATAAACTTAAGGATGGATATAGGTCAAAGGGAAAGATTGATGACAAGTGCTTCTTGGTTCTCAACTGCTCATGCATTTTTGAGCGATATGATGATTGCAACTACATAAATCCTGATTGGTGCAATGCACAAAGCAAAAGAAGGGGAAGTGCAGCAGGTCCATGTGTTAACAAACTTGCAAGACCAAAGTTCAAAATTCACATTGGTAACAAGGGTTGGAGCACATATGAGAATAAGTGGGTGGCCGCAGGAAGCATTAATGATTGGTGTGCACCTCAAATGGAGTGGGATGAGAAAAAGTTGGAATATTGGAACAAGGAGATTTCAATCCTAAACAATGTCAGTTGGCAGGATAAGGTAAATGCTGAAGGCATTAAAATCCCTCTTTCAGGTGTTGATACAACGCAGATAATTGAATTCCAAATCTACAATCCTGATTGCTCATTCTATGCGAACACAGGTAATCCTCACTTTGAAGACCAATTCAGGAACATGAATAGTTATTGTTGGATTAAGGACCTTTCTCTCAAGTGTGTTAGAGAAGGAGAAAGTGACCTTGGAAATGATAGCGATGTGGTGTATGAGAATGAAATCAATGAGTGCTCTGTCAATGAAATGGATGAGATAAGGGTCAAAATAACTACATTCACGAATGAGGTTCAACCTTCATATAGCCATATGATTTTGGGAAGCGGTTTTCTTGAATCAGTCCTTGAAGAGAGCCTTGGCGATAATGAAGAACCACAGAAACCTGAAGAGAACATTATTCAAAAATATGTTCACCAATACCAAACTCCGACAAAGAAGATGACATTACCACTTGTGATTAATATCACACCACTCCAAAAACTAACAGGTGTTGATGTTGACATGCCAACGGATGGATATGTGCAACTTGGAACTGATATAGATTATAGAATGGCAATGCAGACAATAACATGTGTAGAAAAGACAAAGGGAAATGAAATATAAGTCAACAACTATAGCCCCTGCAGGGCGAAACAAATATGGCAACTACATGTCAAAGGGTAATGTCACGAAATCAGTGGTTATGACCACATATGCAGGTAATGACACTACCACTACAATTGGTGGAGGAAACAAGGATGAGGACACAGGTACAACCACATTCTATGCAATGCTTTCAATCACAAATATAACATTTAGTGCCCTTGACCTAATCAATGGCGCAAGTGCCGCAACGCAGGTTATTGCTTATCAGGGATATAACAAGGCGGTGACACTTGTTTGCGACATGGATGCTGTGTCTGCAACTACAAGGGATGATGGTTCAATTGAGAGCCTTCAGGCTCCTGCAAATTCGGGTATTACAACCATTCCTGCAGGTATGCAGGTTGTGATTGAGAACAATGGTACTAACAATGCGAAGATAGTTGTTTGGGCAGATAACACCATTCCCGATAACGGAACACTGAACATTCCTGTGTGTGTGTATAAGAGGGATGATGATATTCCAACTGCAGACCTATACAATTGGTATGACCATGCCTATCAGCGTGATGAAAACAATGTGTATTATTCAACCAACAACTGCGAAGTTGTGTGGTTGGAACTTGCATGGAATGTGAACAGGACTGCAACTTCAAACTACCAAATGGACCTTTCCAATGAGAGGGCAGGTGTGAATGTGAGTGCAACCACTCAATCAGGTGATATCCTTTATCCAAACTCAATTGCTTCCCTTGTTTGTACAGCATCAACCCACCTTAATGGTGATATAGTCACAGGCATTACATATTCACTTTCTCAACTATCCCTTACAAGGTTCAATGCAAGGGGTGTTGCCATTGTGAATGAGAACAATGTCGGTAAATTGGTGTTTACCTCTGCAGGAACAAACTCCTTCAACTTCAATGGTCCAACCCTCCCTCTTGATATTGTTGCCACACTTGATGGAGAAGATATTGCCACGAAAACAATGACCATTGATAAGAACTACCCAGGCGCAGATGGTCAGGCTGCTGTGACAAGATGGGTTGTCAGTGACCACGATGTTATTCACTACAATCCAAATACAAAGGACATTAACCCTATGGTGATAAACGCTTGGGTTATGAAGCAAATAGGTGGCGATGAGCCATTCAAGGAATCAGGTACAACACTTGTTTACTACTCATACAATGGTGTTACACCAACTCAAACTCTTCCATTCAATAGCGATTGGGTTGTTAGTGCAAAGACCTACTATACAGGAAACACAGGCAATATCCCTGTCAGTTCATTGACCTTTGCCTTGAAGAATGGCGGTGGTGTTATCTATGAAAGCGAGGAAATCCCTTGCATGTGGGATGGTTTGAATGGTGCGGCAGGTGCAAGTGGTGCAACAGGTGCAAGCGGTAAGAATGGTACTGATGGTGTTGATGGACAAAGTGCGTGGTATCTCACCCTTGATAATGACAATGCTTCTGTCAATGCAAACGCAAGCGGAGTAATCTATACACAAGCAATCAAACCTGCTTGCCACGCAAAGTTGTACTATGGCTCACAGAAGGTCACGAATGCGAAATATGTTGTTGATTGGGGCACTGCAAGTGGAATAACCTCCGCTGTTTCATCAAGTGGAATACTTACCATTGATACAGACCACGATGATTTCAACTTTACCGATGATGTTCTTTCTATCTACATAAGCGGATATAGCGGAAGCACCTCAACAGAAGTAAGGGATGTCAAGGTATTCAATATAACCAAGTCAAAGGCAGGTGCTGCAGGTACAAATGGTGAAACTCCATATATCAGCGGTGGCACTTGGTGGATTGGTGGTGTTGATACAGGCATAAGTGCCGAAGGCGAAAACGGATGCACCCCTGAAATCATTGATGGATATTGGTGGATTTGCGGTGAGAATACAGGTGTTAAGGCAGAAGGTACAGATGCTGTCAGTTATTGGCTCTCGCTTGATTATACTTCTGTTATTTTCAATAGGAATGATTCAGGTTACAGCCCTTCTTCAATCACAGCAACCGCTTACAGGCAGGTTGGAGAAGACCCATTCACCCCTGCTCCTGATGTTAAAATAGCAGTTACATATAGGAAAAGAAACACAGGTACTTGGACAGGTTTAACTTCTGCGACAACAAACTCTTTGACAAAGAATGTGACAACGAAGCAGTGTGTTGATAATGATAGGATTAGGTTTACCCTTTATAAGGGTGCAAACCAAATTGACCAAGAAGATGTTGATATCCTTTGCGATGGAATGGATGGAAAGAATGGTGAAAACGGAGCACAGGGAAGGCAAGGACCTGCCATTCGTGGACCATTTGATTACTATGAGGTAAGTGCTTCAACGCAGTGTTGGTGTGCAGGTGAAAGTGGTTCTTCTTGTCAGGAATGTGACAGGTGGATTGATATTGTTCTCAAGGATGGAAAGTTCTACATGTGCAGCAAGACCTATACAGGAAGATGTGCTACTGATTATTCAAAGGGTATTGGAAGTTCATATTGGACAGAGAGCGATAATTTTGACTTCGTGGCAACAAGGGTTCTCCTTGCAAGTGCTGCAAGTATCAATTTCCTAACAAACAATTGGCTCTATCTCAAGGATGAGAATGGCAATATTGTCGGTGGTGCAAGGGGCACTTCAGTTGATAGCGGAATAACATTTTGGAGTGGTAGCGAAGACCCTGAAGATGCTACTTTCAAAGTTGATTATGAAGGAAACCTTTATGCAAAGCAAGGAACATTTGCGGGATATGTACAATATCCATATGTGTATGTTGATACTATGATGCCTAATTTTTGTGTATCTGCAACTTCTGTATCTGCAAGGTATTTAAGTGATACCAATTGGCAGGGAAGAAAGGCAGAAGCACCTAAAGAACCTGTGTCAGGAATGTGCTATGCGAACACTACTGAACACAAGATTTACTTTTATACAAACAGGTGGGTTCAGGTATTCTATGAAAATGGCGATGCAGAAGGATATCTTGCAGACAATCACGCTTATCTGCTTGCTGATAATATGATTGGAACTTATCACTATTCAGCAGGAACAGCACAATCACAGCACTTGATACTACCTGAACCAAGTTCTGCATTGAATGGATTTACCTATGATATAGTGACTTATCCTGACTATGCAACAAGGACAAGAGGCAGTGAGCAGGTTGCAATCCTTTCCTTGATAACGATGAATAAGAGTGCAAAGTTCTATGTTGCTGCATTCGCTGCAGATGATGATGTTGCTGCAACTCTTTGGAAGAGGATTGAGTTCTATGCAGGTCATGTTAAAATCACTTGTATGCCTAAAAGAACTGATGTTGGAGGTTCAGTGGTTACTGAATACATATGGGTTCTTACCATGTGCACGGCAGGTATGACCACATACAACAACAATGATATGATTTCAATAAAGGGTGCATATGGTCCAATCTTCGGCTATTCGCCTACTGACAATTATTATGTCCCTGTTAAGTTGCAGACAGAAAGCAACCCAAACTCAAACAGCAGAATGAGAAACACAATTTATATTACACTATGATAAAACTACTAAAATGGATTTGGAAAAAGATGATTGAAATCGGTAATACTATCATAAACACGATAAGTGTTGGGAGTACAACCCCAACAAGGGTTGATGTTGGAGATACAAAGGCATGGCCTGATACCATAACATATTTCTTCTCTATTTCACCAACATATGCAACAGGTCTAACAGAACAATCTCATTCACAGGTTGTAAATGTGAATACCAATGTTGATAGTTGGAATGTCTATGAGAACCTTGATTGGGTAAGCGTGACAAAAGCCGCTTCCTCTGCTACTCTATCTATCCTTGCCAACAATTCAAGTGGTAGGTCAGCGAATATCGTGTTCAGTGGAGGTGGTTTCAGTGAGCAATTCTACATTCAACAGAAGGGTGGATATTATATGAGGTTGCTTTCACCAAGCAATCCTGCTACTGCTGCAACAGCAGGTGGTAATGTAAGTATCTCATTTATCTCAACCTACCAAGACAACCCATATACCGCTATCACTTCAAGTGTCACATACAACACAGGTAGTGGTTGGGCAACATTTGTCAGTAAGACACAGAATGGGAATATCATAACCTATACTTATCACTTGGAAGCAAACACCGATACCGCTATGAATAGGGTGACCACATTCAGGTTTGAACAGGATGCTATTCAAAGCACGCAGTATCTTGTGGTTTCTTTCACACAGGCAAAGGCAGAGACAGCACCTACAATCAGTGGTTTTACACGCTTTGCGTTTGTAAAGGATACCTATGGGAATTATTGGCAACTTGGAAGATATGATACAGGTACAAGGGTCGGTCCTAATTCCGATGTGCCACTCTATGCGTGTGCCATTGTCTCCAATGTTCCACCTTCAACTGCATTCACTGCAACCTTTGATATAGGGTACTACTACTATGTCACTCCGCCTCCAACCAATGTGACAACAGCGGGAACGAGGACAATTGCACAATGTGTCAATCCAAGCACCTGTGGTGTTAAGATTGATATTCCAAGCGGAGACACTTGCTATGGTATTACCATAACAGCAAATCCTAATATGACTATAACAGGTGGAACTTTCTCCGTGACACCAAGTTCTTAATGCAGGAGCCGCCCAACACCGAAACACGCTACCTTGGTAAAGATGGACCTGCTTGGGATGGGAGTGATGACCCATCCCTTTTTCTTTACTTTGTCTGCTCAAACTATCACTTTAATAGTAAAAAAGAAAGGTATGGAAAAGATAACTAAAATAACATTTTATCTATGGGCGGTTTTCGCTGTCCTCTCATTTGTTAGCGGATGGTTTGCCCCTTTGTTTTGGGGTATTGTGAATTGGGTATTTGGTGGGATGAATATCCTTACCCTTCTCACATTGCTCAACACCAAGATTCAGGTAAACAAGGAGAATAAACTACAAAAAACGAAGGAGGAATAACTATGGCTTGCGGATGCAAAAGAAAACCTTTCCACGATACTTCAAAGGATAGCGTGAAACCACAACCAAAGAAAAATGAGAAACCTCAAGAGGAAAAGAAAGAAGATAAGAAATGACTACTTTCAAAGAACAATGGTCTCAACTTGAAGTAAAGACCAAGATTGCCTATATCACCGCTCTTGTAGCATTTACAATCGGTTGGGGTCTCGCTATAGCGGGATTTGTAATTGGTGCTGGTGTAGTATCGGATTCAGTGCTTTGGATTCTTGGCCAAGCATTGATTTATTCGGCATCGGTATTCGGAGTGGGTCTCTATGTATCGGGCTCGGTGAAGAATATGAAAAAGGCAATTAGGAAGTTTATGACAGAAGAAGACCGAAAGTTCAGAAGAGGAGAAATGGAAGAAGATGCTGAAGAGACCGATTTTAGCGATGAGATTTAAATGATTTCACTGCCTTTTCGGTTCTTGTTCCATAATTGATATTGTAAGAATGATTACACCATTCAAGGTTATCGGCACAATTGTTTTGTGAGTCCTCATCCTTGTGGTTTATTTCGGGATAATTGTTGGGGTTTGGAACAAATAGTTTGGCAATTATCCTGTGTAATAAATAGGTTGTGTGAATACCATTTTTACATAATGTAACACACACATATCCTGTTTTTTTCACGCTTTGTTTGAGTATTCTTTCGGGCAGAAGTTGTATTCCACCCCTGCCTGTTTTGTAATACCTTTCCAAACTTTTAACTCTACCAAAATTACTCGCTTGATATTTTTCTTCATAACCTTCAATATCTTTCCACACTTCTTCCATAACTAACTGATTTAGAATAAATATACAAAAAAATAAGGAGAAACACAAATGGCAGACCCTAAACAAGTAATAAGTTTTTTTCGCAAGTGGGAAGGCGGTTTTGTGAATGATAAAGATGACCACGGCGGAGCCACGATGATGGGAGTTACTTTGAAAACCTATCAAAAATACTTTGGCAAGGACAAGACCTGTGAAGACCTCAAAAACATAACAGATGAGGAGTGGTTGCACATTTTTACAGAAGGATATTGGAAACCTTGGAAGGCAGATGAAATTAAAAATCAATCAATTGCTTTGCTTGTTGCAGATTGCGGTTGGGGCAGCGGACCGAAAACCGCTATTAAGAAAGTACAAGCGTGCCTTGGTTGCAAGGCAGATGGAATAGTTGGACCGAAAACGCTTGCGGCTCTCAATCAAACCCCTTCCGCTGTTGTATTCCGCAAACTTTGGGTGATGAGATATGCGTGGTTCCACGAAATAGCCAAGAGTGGAAACAACAAGAAATTTTTGAGAGGATGGCTTAACAGATTGAACGATATTAGATTTCAAATTTAATCAGCGGGGTGTGGCGCAGTTGGTAGCGCACCTGCTTTGGGAGCAGGGGGTCGCAGGTTCAAGCCCTGTCACCCCGACTACTCTAAAATATAAAAACAAGAATCCCCGAAGCAGAACCGCATCGGGGATTTCTCTTTGAAGAAAACCATATTATGAAGACATCAAAAGATGCCGAAGAATTTTCAAAACCTTGGGGCACTACTCCCAAGGAAAGTCATGCTTTTTTGAGGTTTCCCAATCCTCTTTATGTAAATATACAAAAATAATCAGCAAAAGAAAAGTGAAAATGAGGAAGAAATTGATATTAGTTTTTACAGCGTTAGCGTTATTAGTCCCTGCTTGCAAAACTATTCAATATGTACCAATTGAGACAGGACACACCACAGAAGTGAAAGACAGCACCATTGTGCATTTTATTGATTCCGTTAGGATAACAGAAGCAACAAGGTACAGGGACTTCGCTTGGATTGGTGATACACTTAAACTTGAAGGTAATAGAAGCAGGGCTTGGGCAGTAGCAGATACCTTGAAGGGTGCTTTGATTGGAGAAATTGAAGAGGATGCAATTGAAGAACACCATTCTTCAAATGTCAAAGAGGTTCTTAAAGAGGTTCATGATACTACAAAGATTGAGATACCTGTCCCTGTTGATGTTATCAGGGAGGTTAAAGTAATACCAAAGTTTTGGAGAGTGTTTGGAGTTCTTGGTATTGTCTTGAGTTGTGTCTTGGTATGTCTTGGTATTTTCAAGTTGAAAACAAGAGGTTTTTTCAAATTCAAATAGTTGTTTGCTGAATTCAGGTCTTAATTCAGGTCTGAATTACTATCTTAATTAAGGTCTGAATTCAGGTCTGAATTCTTAAATCTTGAATAACTACATACCTATATCCTTATACATAGTATTCTTAATACCAAGTATTTATAACACTATCTAAAAGATTTATTATTTAATTTTTTAATTATTTGATGCAACTTCCCCTACCCATCGGGGAGATGGGCAGGATATTGCATCCCAATACTATACTGAATTGTGATGACCAATACAGAGAGTTATTCTTATTGGTTTGGAGTATTACAGCATAATCACTGCTCAACGCTCAACTCCACATACCTTTCGGTATCTCCCCTTTGCTGCCGATATGTTGAAATCCCTCTTCGGCTTATACACATTGGTATGAGTGGCTATCCAACACGGATGACAAGTTCCCAATGGTTTTGAAGTGACTACTTATCCTTATCCTTCAAGTGATGCATATCTATAAGGACCTTACTACAAAGTTTCGCAATGTGTCTTCGCAGCAGCGCTCTTCTATCCAAAGGACCTTACCGCACCTCTATGGATGGAACCTTCTTGAACTGATAGACCTCGGTCTGCACTTTTGCATCATACTCTCAAAGAACTTGGACTTTCATCCTTTCAAGTCAAATATACAAAATTATATCCTCAAAAACAACCTTTTCAATTATAAATAGTATCAATTTTGTTTTTTTATAAATAAAATGTATATTTGAAATATAAGGAACTATTTATTTATAGAATGTCAAGGTACAAGAGAAAGAAATCAACGGATATAAATTACCATTCAATAAAGGTAAAGTTAGACCCACCTACTCCTGATATCACTATAAACAAACAGGAGCAGCAGAGGCAGATAAGGCATGAGGTTGACCACATATCCGCTGTTACTCAAAACGAAGTCCGCAAGGTGTGGGCACATAGGTATAAGAAGCCACACATTATAATAATTGATGCACTTGCTGTTATGAAGGGTAAGAAGGTCACCTACCAAGCAGAATTGTATCAGTTGAAGATGACCAAGCAGGACCTTGATGATTTTGAACAGGTGGTAAGAACGGAGTTGGAAAAAGCGATTTCATATAATATTACATAGCGAAAGAAATATTTTTTGTTTTTCTCAAATAAAAAATGAATATTTGCAATTGAAGGGTTGTGCACTACTTTAGACCCTGCGGAAATTTAGTTGGGAATTGCCCGATGGAAGTAGTGCTCCTGAAGGCGATTCCCATACTTTTTATTTATGGCACGATATTTGTAGTATAGCGGATAAATAAAAAAATAAAGCATATGAAGAAAATCAATTTGAATGGCGAGAACAGCGGAGCCGCCACCGCAGAGAAAATTTATGAAGTTAAGTATGTTGGACTTAACTATGGTTACGCAAAGCACATTCACTCTATTGAGTGCAAAAGCAAAGAGAACGCTGATACCCTTATTGCTATCCTCAAGAGTGAGGGTTATGAGATTAACACCACTTTTGGTGGTTATGTTGGTGAGTAATTGTTTAACGCTTTAAAAGAACACTGATATGAATACTATTAACATTAATGGCAAACCTGTTGGCTTGAAGATTATGTACTGCCTTGCGGGCAGTGGTGAGTATTTCTCCAATTGGGAGAATATGATTAAGTATTGGATTCCTTACTATGGCAGTAGGGCTGAACTTTTGGACAAGGCAATTATTCAGGGTTTTGTTTGCACCGAAGGTTGTTTACCCCTTTGTGGCATTTACTGCCCCAAGCCACTTATGGCTGAAGAGAAGAAACTACTTATTGAAAGGGCTATTGCTATGGGTGAGTTTAATACAATTGAAAACGCTTAAAAGATAGGAGAAAACATATGGGAAAGAAGATTTACACCGAGATTAAGAATTATCTCACCAAGCAGATGAATGAGGACACTTATGATTCTATGAGTGTTGTACTACTTGAAAATGGTATTGTCCTTTGGATTTATACTGATTTTGAAAACAAGCACTCCAACTTTAAGTTTTATGATTGCAACCACACAGAATATGGCTATTTCTTTTGGGAAGATGATTGCATCAGTGTCCTTGTTGATAGGTACTGCAAGTTCTATGAGAAGTATTTTAATGCTATGAATGAGAAGGATATGGATATTCTTCTTCCAAATGGCAAGATTAAGGTTATTTGCAAGAATGACTTTATGACTGAAAACTTTTGGAACAGCACCAAGAATATTTGCCCTCAAGTTTGGGACTATGAAAGCAAGAAGAAGGAGTTTGAATTATAAAAGATAGCAGGAATAAGATTATGAAGAAGATTGTTGTTTTGCTTTTCGCTCTCATTGGCATTGTTGCCAATGGACAGATAGTTAAAAACGGACATGTGGTTGAGTGGCATGTTGGTGACTATGTGTTTGAGGACTATTGGAGTGAAACATTTGGTGATGACTTTGTGGATGGTGTGTGGTTGTTTAGAATTTTCATGGAAGATGATGAATGTGCCAACCTATTTACCTTTATTAGGCATAACAAGGAACAATTGGAGAAGAAATACCATATGGTGATAAATGGTGTTAATTGTGATAAGGCAAACAACAGCGATAGGTATTATGTGCTTGTGGCGGCAACGGATGCTGATGTAGAAAGGGAGATACAAGAGAGGAAGCAGCAGAAAGCCCAAGATAAGATTGAAAGGATGAATAGTTTGAATAGCGTGTTTTAACGAGATTATTCCTATATTTGTCTAACTTAAGTTTTCAGCACTATGATTGCTCTTGGTAAAGATGTATTGAAGAAAATCAAGGATGGCTATGTTGGCAAGAAGGAGTTAGTTGACTACCTGATGAGGAACTACACCCTTCACGAACTCACTGAATCCCTCGCTGAATTTATCCTTGAGGTTGAAATCACCACTCCAAAACCGATTGTTGTAACGGAAGAAGAGTATAACCAAATCACCTCGCTGTTCCGCATCAGGGGGTTCAGTGTGGATGGCAAACCGAATCTTCAAGGGCGAAAACGGAAGGATTCTAATCAGTAAAAGAATGGAGCGAAATGATTCGCTCCATTTTTGTTTTAGATAATGTTGGAAAGTGGTGTAACTTCATCACCAACCCACCTCCTGCCATTCCACACATATAGATTATGTTTCTCATAGAACTTGGGGAAGTACATGAACTTGTGCTCACTCCCAAGTTTTGTTGTTATCTTAATCAGCACAGCATTGGGCTTATGAGTTCGGGGGTCTCTGTGCCCATATGAAATCGGCTGACCTGTAAGCGATGAAATGTGCTTGTGAACCACTTCATACATATCTTCAACCTCCATTGTGTCAAGTGCCGCTATGAATGCTTCAACGCTGTCAGGATTACCCTCCGCCAACAGCCCGATAATGCCCGCTTTTTTCTCCTGTAATGAGTTCAAATAATCTTGGTGGACCCTGACTTCATCTTGGAGTTTTGATAGCCTTGAATCCCTGCTTTTGAGGTTTATGAGACCTTGAATGTAACTATCCACAATCCTGTCCTTTTTCTCTTCAAAGGACTTCATTTTCACCTCACCTGCAGCAATCTTCTCTTCAAGCACTTCAAGTTGCTGATTGTATTCCTCAATCTTGTTTTCATTGAGATTTGTAAGGTAGTCCAAGTGCTGCGTTGAAGCAACCCTCCACAGCAAGTCATCAACAACATATTGCCTTATGGCAAACCCATTATCACATTCTCCCTTATGGGCATGCCGACAACACACATAGTGCTTTGAATTAGATGTACATGTAGCACCACACTTGTAGCACTTGACCAACTTCGCACCAAGCAACAGCCTCTCACCCCTTTTCATATTTATCTTGTTGCTTTCCCTTATCTCCTTGCACTTGTCCCAAAGTTCCTTGGTGATAATTGGAGGGTAGTGAAGCCCATTCTCGGTCACTTCTTCACCGATATAGGCAACTGACCTCAATATCCTTGAAATGTGGTTATCACTGATTTTAACACCCCTTTGCTCCATTTCCTGTGAAAGGGTATAGACAGAATAACTCCCTGTAGAATAGAGTTGGAATACCTGCCTTACAATAGCACCTTCCTTTTCATCCTCTTCAAAGTATTTCCCTTCTCCAATCTTATATCCAAATTTGCGTGTGTTGCCACCAATGGATTGCCCCCTCCGCATCATAGCGGTTTTTGCTCTCTTGAATCGGGCTTTCTTCTCCTGCATTTCCTGCTTTGACAACACGGACAGCAACGCAAACGCAAGTTCCATTCCCGCATCAACCTTCCCATCATCTGTCAGGAGTTTCAGTTCAGGGTTCTTGACAATCACCTGAACCTGATGTGCGACAAAGAATGACTTTACTTCAATCCACACCTCTTCAGTTCGGGCAAGGCGGTTCAATGACCAAACGGCAAAGCACTTTATATCGGGATTTGTTTCCACCTGTGCCTTAACATTGTCAATCATTGCCCTGTAGGTTTCATCAACCTTGATAGCGGATGCTCCCTGTTCCTCAACCCAAATGATTTGATTTTTCTTCCAACCCTTGCCAAGGACAAAGGTCTCCATTTCATTGTGTTGGTCGGTGATATCCTGCACCTCTGTTGAGGTCCTGACCATTACTAATATCTTATCCATGTGGCAAATATAGGCATTTTGCACCTATTCTGCAAACTTTATTTTAATGTTGCATCGGTTATAACGGCGGCAGCATTAAAACAATCATGGATTTGTTTGATTTTCAGCGATTTATTTTGTATATTTGTAGTGAAGGTAGGTTAAGTCATACCAAGTATGCACCTTCATTATTAAAATGGCGTGTCATTGTCTTGTAATGATACACACTTGAAAATCTTTCCAACAAAGAAAAAGGACACCTTCCACTCGGTGTCCTTTTTTTGTATATTAGCAACATGAAAGTATATGTAGTTGTTATGGGCAGTGACTATGGCGGGTCCGCTGTCCTTCGGGTCTTTCAAGAGTTGAAGGATGCCGAATCCTTTATCAAGGAAATGATGAAGGAAGATAAGAATGATGGTTATAAGAAGACCAACTATCAGCCAAAGATGAATGATATGTTCCTCAAGAAGTACACACTAATCAAGAGTGATGACCTTGATGAAGAGGAAATGTGGTATGAGATATGGGAAGAAGAAGTATTATAAACTGAATGCCTAATAAATGGATAAACTAACTAAACAAATTATTGAGCAGGCAGAGGACCTTGAGTGCCACCTTAACGATGATGTGGAAACCATATTCCTGCCCGATGATGTTACTTCAAAGTTGCTTAACTGCACGGACCCTGTTGCGGAAGGCAGAAAGCATATGAGTGACATTGAGCGTGAGTGGTTTGACCTCATAGAGGATTTCAAGGATGCTCTTGACAACTTCATTGAGGAACACGGAGGAAGAAGTTATTAGTTCAAGAAGAATATCTCAAAGTCAGTTGCGACAGGTTTTTTCATCCATCCGTGAACGCACATAAGCATTGCGATAACTCCATCAATCTTTTTACCCTTGTAGGTGTCCTTTGATGGTTTCACATTACCATTGTGGTCCATCTTCAAACTCACGCAACCAAACTGCCATAGGATATTTGAACTGCGGTCAAGGATTAGTTTTCCTTCCCTTGCCCACCTTTCAAATTCTTTTGTTGGTGCATTGAAACTACCCACAGCCTGACTGACAGGGAACATAGGGTATCCCAATTCCGTGCACTTAATTGTAAAGAACGAAGAGTTCCAACTATCATAGTAAATGCCCTCTATGTTCAACACCTGATTTATCTCTCCTATTTTGTGGATGATAAAATCAAAATCACACACATTGCCCTGTGTCAGTATCAAAGAACCTTCCTCAACAAAACGCTGATATAGGACTTTGTTTTGATGCTCCTTATAACTCTCTTCGGGAAGGAAACACCATGTCTTGAACACGAACTTATCATCATAAGGAATCATACAACTCAACGCTGTAAAATCCCCAACAGAAGACAAGTCCACTGCAAGGTAGCAAGTATATCCCCTGTAGTCATTGATATCTACATTGGTCTTCATTTGGCTTGCTATAATCTCCTGTGAAATCCACTGAAGAGAAGATTGCATCCATAGGTTGAAGTTCTTGGTCTTAATAGGTACTTCCTGCGTGCTATCATTCTGCGCTGCTTTAACTTGGTCACGGAGATATTCCTTGGTAATTGTTTCATCAATACAAGGATTGCATTTCACCCACACTTCCTCATCAGTCCAATCATCTTCCGCATCAAGGACATATAGGAATGGGAAAAACTCATCCTGCTCTTTTACACCTGCAAGTATTTCAACAGATACCTTATAGGTCTCATAACACGGATACCCTTCAAGAAGAAATCCTGCAGTAGTAATCTGCACCAACAAAGGTTGCTGCCTGAAGCCCATAGAAGATTTCAAAACGGAATAGAGAAGATTATCCTTATAAGCATGAGTTTCATCACACACAGCCATTGAAAGGGATAATCCATCAAGGTTTGAACTATCACTGCTGAATACCTTGAATTCACCATTGTTAGGTGCGAACTTCATATAGTTGCGATACTGCTTAAGGTGTTGTCCCCTTGGGTCAAGAGATTTACCAAACTGCTGTGCTGTTTCAAAGAGCAAGCGTGCCTGTTCCCTTGTAGTAGCAACGCAACCGATAGAAGGACTTGCTTCTCCATCTGCTATCAGCATATAAAGCGAAAGTGCAGCAATGAGTGATGTCTTTCCATTCTTCCTCGCTACCATTATGAAGCACTCTCTGCATACACGAAAACCTGTGTCCCTGTGTTTGATACCAATGATAGAACCAACAACCCATTTTTCCCAAGGAGTAAGTTCAAAATGTCTCCCTGCAGATTTCCCTGCAAAGTGCTTGATGCTACTGATAAATTCAAAGCATTCCTTCACCGCATCCTCATCAAAGTACAGGTCAGGTCGGTTCTTCATTGCTTCAGTCCTCTCAACCATTTGTTTGATATAGACCGATGCTTTCACCTTTCCTGACCTAACATCTGCTATGTATTGGTAGTAGTCCTTCATCGCTTCTCAATCTTTCCTTTCACAAAGTTTTCAAGTGGTGATTCTTCAGCGGTTGGAGCAACCAACTTCATAGTGCTTTGGCTCTTGAGAGTTAACCCAAGTTCTTTCATGATGGACAGCAACTTGGAGTAGGTTTGGTTCCTGCATGCAAGAAGTGGATGTGGCACGCTGCCATACCTTGATGTGGTTACCATGCTGTCCAAGTTGTTTATCTCTTCACTGATTAGAAAGAACTGAATTAGATATTGCTTGAGCATTTCAATACTCAACATCCATTCAGGATTTATCTCTCCATTGTTCTTCTTGCGAAGAAACTCTTCAGTTGTCTTTATGTACTTATTTACTTTCGTTAGAACTTTCTTATCTCGTTTTGCATTTTCGCTCATTAATTAAATAGTTTGTGCTCTTATTATCTTGGGTGGCAGGAAGGTAGGTGGAAGGGAAAGGTATAGTATCTACCAAGGATAAGGGAAGAGAAGGATGCAGGGTAGATAAATAAAGGGCAGGAGGGAAAGGAGAAGGCAAGGGTATAAGGTAAAGGATAGGGGTAAATAAATTAGGGTGGACACCTAAAACAGAATTATGAACAATTACCCCAATAAGACAGAATTGTCTTATATTCAATTAAGCAATCAAAATGGGAATTAGTACCTGTTGCCTTTGCCATTCTCCATCTTCTCCATTCCTATTTCACTTCCTTTCATATGTCACTTGTGTTCCTGTCATTGTATTATCATTGTTATACTATTGTGTTTTGAATCATTTAATCGCTCATATTCCATGTGGGTGAAGGGGGTGGAGGTGGCGGCAACCCCAAAGGGAGGGGTAGTAAATAAAATTTTTAATCAAGTGCCCCAAACCTCGTGTCGGACTTTTCTTCACACGAATTTTAAGTTCAATTTGGTGGAAATTCGGGGTCTTCCATTTCAATACCCTCCGAAAACGCTTCAGGACACTCCATGTAAATCAGCAATTCATTCTTTTTTCGGTTATATTGGAAGTGTCTTTCCATTGCAAGATTTCTCCACAGGTATTGCATTCCCTCTTCCTCATCAATGTCATTGTCCTTGAATTTTCTCAACGCTGTAACGCACACATCATTCAAGATATCCTCTTCAGTGCGGCTTTGCGATACAGCAACATCTGCAATGCAGTGATTGTGTAAGCGGTCATAATTCTTGGATATGATTTCGCTGATTGTCATCACCAATTCCCTTTCTCTATATCATCATCAGTGATATCATTATTCAAAAGTGCATCAAGTTGTCTCAAAACCTCTTCGGGGTTCATACTACCTTGCTGTCTTGCATGCAGTTCTCCATGATGCTCTTTGCATAGAGATTTCAGGTTGGTCGGGTTAAGCATCAATCCCCAATCAATTGTCATTTCCCCATTCACATTGCGGAACGGAGATTTGATATGGTGAACTTCAGCAGGTGACACAATTCCCTTCTTGATACATTCTTCGCACACAGGGTGTTCACGAATGTACCATTCTCTCAACTTTCTCCACTTTGTTGACTGATATGCAGATTGTCTCAACTTCCTCATATCAGTTTCCTTCCTTTCAGTTTTCGGCTTCTTCGGAAGTTTGTTTATTTTAGGACACATATCTAAATCTATAACAATGCAAGGAAGTACCTTGTCTTATTGAATTGCGAACACTTTGTTCATTTAGGCAGAGTTCATTTGCCGCATCAACAGCACCATCATATGTTTTTGTTGCCCCATCAGGGAAAATGCAAAGTGTTTCTCTTTTTCTTTTATTTCCTATTTGCCTGTTTCTTGTGCCATAATTGCAATTATACTTGCTATCACACCACTCAAGGTTATCAACAGAATTCTCTGTTTTCACCTCCGATTTATGATTCACCTGTGGTAGATTGTCAGGATTTGGTATGAACGCTTCAGCAACAAGGCGATGGACATCATATAACTTGTATGTTCCTTTTATGTACAACCTAACAGCCAAATAACTACCTCTCATTTGCTGTTTTAGAATTGTGCCTGTTCTGTCATTCCTCACTTGTCCATCTGCACTGATTGAATAGTTACTCATTTGTATCTTCTTCCATCTTTCCATCTTCTTGCATATGTTTTAATGTTATTCTCTCCAACACATCTTCATTTCTATTGAGGAAGTCCGAAATTATTGTCCTTACCAATAGGCTGTAAGATGTGTCAAGTGCTTCAACCAATTCACTTAATACTTGGTATTGGCTGCTTGTCAATCTAATTGTAATTCTGTCTTTTCTCATTCTCAATTGTATAATTCAGGTGGTCCTGCGGACCTTATGTAAGTTCCTTGGTCAAGGTCAAGGATTGCCTTCAATTCCCAATGCGGGGAATACTGCTTGTTGTATTCTTCGGTGTGGTAGCGGTTGAGGAACCAAGCATAGCCGAGAAACGCTTTCTTGAGTGAGTGTGGTGAGAATAGCAGGTATCCATCAACTGCCATGAAGCAAAGGGATGCCGCTGATGCGGTTAGTTTGTACCACTTTCCATTTTCCTTGTTCCCATACTTGTCTTCAGCATTGACAAAGAATATGTTCTTCCCACTTGGGACTGCACCTGATAGCCATCGCATTATTCCATCGGGATTATCTGTGCTGTACCACTCCCTCCACTCATCACCATCTTTCAATGTCTTTCCCTTAAGGGTCTTGTTCTCCATTGGTCCACCAAACAAGTTGTTGCTTATTGTTATCGCACTGAACCAAATGTCATCAACTCCGTGATTTTCTTCTTCAGGAACATATGTTCGGATAATGCCTGTTATTGCACTATGTGTTTTCAAATCTTCGGCAAGCCACTTGTTCCTTTCGCAATCAATCTTATGCATCTTTTGTAGATTTTAACGCTTATTTCTAACACTTCAATAAGTAAGTAAATAACTCCGCAGACAAACGCTGCAATCAATAATGTCTTCATATCTTTCTTGGTTTTTCTTATAAATAGTGCCTTGTTTGAAAAAGATTGAATCTTTATCATAATATGCCCCTGTAAGTGTGAATAATCAATGTTTTTTCCGTGTCTGCTCTCTTTTTTCCCAATAGAGAAAAAAGAAAAAGTATGGCGAATATATTTACAAGGATATTTAGCGGTAACAAAGAGAAACAACCTGTTCAGCAGGAGGAAAGGGCACTTACTTACTCACTTGGGTATAACAACATCAGCAGTTATCAAACCACACAGGCAATGCGATTGAGTGCGGTTTATGCCTGTACAAATTCAATTTCAAACAGCGTGTCACTTCTTAACACGCATGTGGTGTCAAAGGAAGATGGAAGGGTTGTTGAAATAGAGCATCCTTTGAACAACATCCTTAATCTCGCACCTAACAACAAGCATAACCACTTCAACTTCTTCAAACTCTTGATTGAATCCCTTATCCTAAAGGGTAATGGCTATGCTCTCATTGTGCGTGATGACAATCTCAATGTAACCTCATTGGAACTTCTCAATCCTGATGCTGTTCAGCCAATGCTGCAGAAGGATGGTAGTGTTAAGTACATTGTCAGTGGACTTAAAAAGGCAGTTGATAGTGCAAATATGATTCACCTATATCAGCACCTTGATGAAACCCATAGGGGTATTTCCGTGCTTAAGTATGCTGACATGACCCTATCAGCAGCGTGGACACAGGAAGAGCATTCAAAGGCATTCTTCAACAGAGGTGGAGGTCTTCTTGGAATATTGAAGGCAAATCAGGTGATGAATAATGACCAAAAGAGGCAACTTGCGGAGAGTTGGCAGCAGAGCATTCAATACACCAAGGGTAACGGAATCGCAATTGTTCCGCAGGGAATTGATTTCCAATCTATCAGTGTTAGCCCTGAAGATGAAGAACTACTCTCTGTCAGGGGTTGGTCAATAGTGGAGATTTGTAGATACTTCGGTGTGTCTCCAACCAAGATTTTTGACTATACCCATGTGTCTTACAACACCCTTGAACAGACCAACCTATCCTACCTTCAGGATACAATCTATCCATACACGAAGTTGCTTCAGGATGAGTTCAATAGAAAGTTGTTCAAGCCAAGCGAAGTAGGCAAGATGAGTGTGGAATTTGATTACACATCACTCCTTCAAACCACATTTAAGGACCAAGCGGAATACTACAAGCAACTCCTTGTCAATGGTGTTATGAGCGTGAACGATGTGCGTGCAAAACTTGGTCTTTCTCCTATCAGCGAAGAGGAAGGTGGTGATGCTCACCTTGTGCAGATTTCATATGGTACACTCAAGAATGTATTTGAGGGTGCTTATATCAAGCAGCAGGGTCAAGACCAAAGTCAAAAGGTTGATAATAATGCAAAAGCAAATAACCAAGAGTAATGATTTGCACTAATAGAATTTACAAAGGTGAAACATTTGAGGTCTCCATTCCTTTCATGGTAGAGGGATGGAGTGACCTCTATGTGGAGTATTTCACTAATGGTCAATACAAGGTAACAAGGACCGCAGATGAACTAATAATTGATGAATACACCATTACAGCGGAATTCAGCGGCAATGACCTTGACCTACTTGCTGATGGTGTTCTGCGTTACACGCTTTACTACACCCTTGAAGGTGTTGCCTATACCAAGAGCACAAACACTCCCTATTACTTGAAAACACCTGTGGCTTATAGTGCAATGACCCCAACCGATTATTACCACGAAGGTGAGGTTGTTGGAAAAGCCGAGGGCTATTTGAGTGGCTACACACAAGCGGAAAGCACTATAAGAAGCAACGCAGTTTCACTGAATGTCACCGAAAATGGTGTTTATAGTGCTAATACAGATGATAATATCTATTTCAATAATGTTGTTGTAAATGTTGAAACTCCTTATGAGGATTGCACAGAAGCATATGTAAGCGGAATGAATGCCACTTTCATCGGTGCTTATTTCAACGATGATACTCAATGGGCTGAAATAGAAGATGTTCACATTCCAAAACCAATCAGCGGAAAATCTGTGGTATTTAGGATTGATTTTGCTGTATTTGATGAGCCAACAGAAATAAACAAGAAAAAGGTTTTGTTATCATCAAAGGACATGAACAATCAAGATGCTCCATATCTTGAGTTTTATGTTGAAACACTTTCAGGAACAGGTGGAACTATTAGGTGGTATGCGAAAATTGATGTTAGGTATAAGTTTGGTGTCAAGACATTTTCAAGTACAATTGCTGTAAACACAATGTACCAACTTTATGCTACAATGTCATACCGCAATGAAAATAGTTTCACTTGGAGTTGGAGAGTTGGTACATTTATATCAGGAACTGAAGCACTTTCTTATCTTGATGGTCAAACATCAATGGTTGATGGTACAATGACAATAAATGGAACGAAGGACTCAAGCAGCACAGAAACCCCTGTTGTTGGAATTAGAAGCGGTTTATTTATTGAAAAGATTGTTATTTCAGCAGAAGGTCAGCAGAAAAACAATGTGAAATGGGTGAATGGTAATATGCGTGACCTAATAACTCACAGGGACAACGCAGGGTATTGCATGGTCAATGGAGAGAAAACTATAAAGACAATATCAGGTTTGTATCTCAATGGTTCAACTGCATATAGTGGTGAATACCTTTCAGTTGTAAACGAGATTTTTGAAAGCGGAACAACAATCGGTTATCAGTCAGGAATAACGCAAGGAGAGATAAACGCAAATAATGAGATATCTCAAAACTCAATTGAATTGGTTGCTTCAGCAAGCGGTGTTTATTGGGCTGAAACTCCATCGGGCATATATTACAAATCTGTTGAAGTGCCATTTGTTTATTCTTTCAGGGTAGTTTTTGATAGGCATAGCAATGCACACATTTCATCAGGTGATATTTCAAATATACAAGTTGGATATATGACTTTAACACCTACCAAAATTATTGCCGATGGTGGCAGTTCTTTCGCAGTTTTTGGATATTGCCCAAACACCAACTCTGTTACTGAAGGTATTGGTTTTGATATTCCAACTTCTGTTTATAATACATTTTCAAATGATTGGTATGTTATGTTTCTTTCAATCAATGGGAATGAAACATACAATGGTAATTATGGTGGAGGAATAGGTTTCGCACCTTATAGGTCAACAGCAACTACAAACGGGGACACAACAAGAATATTTATCACTTTTATGAACCCCGATGCATAATAAAAGAAACCCCTTTTCATATCACTTTTCTTTTTCCTCCCCATGTGGGAGGTTTTTTTGTCTGCCTTAACATACCCTTGTATAAGAAAATAAACGATAAAAACTCTTATAGTTATGGCACAAAAAACTATTTCAGGCGAGAATGCCTTCAGGAGTCAGCGTGACTCCTTTGGTGTAGGTGCAACTTCAAACGGCTACACCTTGAGTTATTCAGTGGATAAGGAAACATGGACCGATTTCCCAACTGCAGTCCCTGCAGGGGAAAATCTAATTGTGAACAATGTCCCTGTTTATATGTGGTTTAAGTTGAAGGGCAATCAGGACACAGAAGTACCAATCCTTCTTTAATAATTTTAATAACACGATATAGGATATGGTTATTGATTTTGATTATCTAAATGGTGGAGGTGGCAGCGGAAGCGGAGCCACAGGTCCACAGGGTCCAATCGGTCCTCAAGGTCCTCAAGGTCCACAGGGTGCTGAAGGAGCACAGGGACCTCAAGGTGCTACAGGTGCACAGGGAGCCGATGGTCTTAATGGTCAGGATGGTGCACAAGGTCCACAGGGACCTCAAGGTGCTCAAGGAAGAAACGGAATTGACCAAGAACCTACATTGTTGAAGTCACTTTCGGAACTACCTGAAAGTGGTGAAACAGGCGATGTTATTGCATATACACAAACCGAAGATGGTGTTGTTGTAAATGGTACTTATTCACACGGAAGTGAAAATACCGATTGGGATATCATTGATATGAACAACACAGCAGGTGTTGAGCAGGTAATACTTGCAACATATCTTGAGGGAGATTGGAATGAGACATTCTACTTCGGTATTTTTTGGGCATATGATGAACTGCGACAAAGCAATACTTGGTTTGTAACATCAGGTCCAAATGAAATCCTTTCAGGTAATCAAGGAATGCAAGTGTATTATATTGAGGGTTTTGAAAGTTCTGAAAAAGTTGTTGTATCAACATCTTATAGTTCATATGAGATTTATTCAATAGACAACCAAGATGGAACTTGGTCTCTTGTTGCTGATGGCGATTTGTCAAATGCTATGGATATCAACATTGTTGAACTTGGTTCTACTTCTGTATCTCTTCTTCAATATGATGGAACAAATTGGACTGCTGTAGGCGGTTCAGGAAGCGGTGGAACAGGCACGCAGGGTCCACAGGGTCCCGAAGGAGCACAAGGTCCACAGGGAGCCACGGGAGCACAGGGTGCTGATGGTGCTCAAGGACCACAGGGACCACAGGGAGCCACGGGAGCACAGGGTGCTGATGGTGCTCAAGGACCACAGGGACCACAGGGACCTGCGGGTTCAGGCGGAACAGGCAGCGGTATTGAGTTCAGTGAAAAGTTTGCATCGGTTGGTCAGTTCATTGAGGGTGATGGTGAAGGACTTCCATTAGGTTTGGTTGCTCTTACCGACCAATATATGGGTTCATATACAGCCCTTGAACTCTCAACGATGGGAGAACCCGAAGCATATATCAAAAACTATGTTGTTGATGAGACAGACCCTAATGACCCACAGATTACTGAAGATATCTCAATCAGGGTCGCAACAGAGAATGATTTAGCAGGTGTCCCACAATATAACCAAGATTTGAGGGATTTTGAAGCAGGTTCATTCATTGTTGATAATGGTCCTTACTATGACCCCGATGCTACTGAAGTAGTACTTAATCAATGGAACATCGGTATCGCAAGGCAGACAAGCGAAGCAAGTTGGAATGTGCTTGGAATTGATGAAGATGGCGAGGCATATATTCAGCCACTTTCCATTGAAAGTGATGAAGGTACTCCTTCCCTTGTTGAGGGCGAAAGGGTTTATCTTGCACACAGCGGTGATACAGGAAGCGGAGCACAGGGTCCTCAAGGTCCTCAAGGTGCTGATGGTGCACAGGGTCCTCAAGGAGCCACAGGTGCACAGGGAGCCACAGGTGCACAAGGACCTCAAGGTCCCGCAGGTTCAGGTGGCGGTGGAGCAGCACTTCCTTCAACGGAGTATGAGACCGAAGGTGCTGCACTTGTAATCAATGACAATACCACTTCAACAGGTTACACATGGAGTTCTTATCCTGTTGTTCAAAGCCCTGACAATGGAAATGGTAGCGTGCTCCGAATTGAAAGGATTTATGAGAGCGATTACACAACGCTTGTAAATAACAGCGATGTTGATGAAGATACTTTCTACATCATCCTTGAAGACCCAATAGGAGAGTAAGATATGCCAAACCCAATTATAAATACAGCAGACATGGTTGGAGCCTACATGGGTTCCAACCAAGTCATCGCTTTGTATATGGGTAGCAATCATGTATGGGGCGATGAGATAGTAGTTGCCAATTCTGCAACAACCATTGAACTACAAACTTCATTTTATGGTCCTGATAGCAATGAATACAACACAAGTGCTATAACCATCACCTTCTTCAAGATGTACAATCCTGACCCTATGATGGGCGGTGATTGGGAAGAGAGTGAGGTACTTGGAACATTCGGGGTTGAGTATTATGATGTTGATGTTCATGGAGGTGCAGAGAGTTATTGGTATATTGCTTCAAGTTCTGTCACTTCCGCAGTCACTTCCGCAGAAATAGTAGTAGACAATAGTGATGGGTTTAAGTTGAGTGTTGTTTCACCACTTCTTGATGGTCAGCATTGCGACCCTGCTACCGAATATGCTTTCAAGGCGGTTGCTGAACTTGTTGGAGGAGGCAAAATCAAGGCAACCACACAGGATGAAAACTATTTAACAAATGTGTGCGACAACACAGAATTGACCATTGATTTCGGCGCAGGTGCTTTGTTAAGGACATTGACTATCACCAACATTCCTAATCTTCTACAAACTCCACATGATGATAGTTGGACAATTCAAATAACCGACAATAACAAGTTTGGGTTTAGTGCAAGCAGGTACTATGATGATGGCGAAGCCGATTGGGTTGAAGACATCAACTTTGACAATTATGACAATCCAAATGTTTCATATGCCTACAATATGTCAGCAGGAACACTTGTAGTTGTTGGTGATTGGGATGAATATGATGGAGAAGGTCAGGGCGAATACACGCTGACAATGGAGTTCACTACCTATGAATGCACTTATGATTATGAAACATATGTTGCAGGTGAGGCACAATTGCACTTCACAGGTGCAAGCGAGACAATTGTCTTTGATGAAGGAAATCCTATTTGCAGCACCTATATGATTTTCAATATCACCGATGTTCCAAATGATGGAAATGTTCACAGCATTGAAATCTTTGACAGCAATCAAAACAGCATAGGAAGCATTGACCTTGATATGACAAATCAAAGTGTAACCACGAATGATGACCCTAATGGTACTTATTATACTTACACCTATGATGATGGCAACTTTGGAAATGGTCAGGTAATATGGGAATATTATGGACCTTTCTATGGCATATATGACATTTATGTTGATAACATACAACTTGCTATACAACCCGATTATGATGGTTCAAGGATGGTAGAATATGTTGAATACAATTTTTCAGGTCAAGAAGATTTGACCGAGTATTCCTGCAAGGGAGAGTATGATTGCGATATGAACAATGGTCAGTGGAATAGCCAAACAGGTGAATGCGAATATCCTGAATAGCAGACAAAACAATAACTTATGTATGAAAGTAGCACTCATAGCCATAGCGAAGTGTGAAGAACTTTATATCAAGGAGTGGATTGACTACCACCTTTCAAAGGGTTTTGACACGCTTATAATAGCGGACAACGATGATGAACTCATATTGGAAAAGTACAATTCAACCGCTGTAAAAATTGAAGATTATACCAAGGTTGAAGGAGTGCAGACCAAGGCATACACAGAGTTGTTCGCCAAGTATAGATATGACTATGATTGGATATTCTTTTGCGATATTGATGAGTTTTTCGTGACAGAAGATGGGAGTGATGTTAAGTCATTCCTATCTTCCTTGCCACAAGATGTAGATACCATAAGGTTGAACTGCAAGCACTTCACTGATAACGATGAACTTGATGTGGTTGATGGTAATTACAATGTCTTTAACCGCTTCCTAACACCCATATCAGTGGATAATGACCGCTTCTGCAAGTCTTTCCTTAATACCAAGACAAATATTGGAAAGCAGAAGATATGCGGACACGGAGTGTATGATAGGAAGTTGAAGGCTGTGAATGCGGAAGGAAATCCTTGTGAAACCGATAGGAAAACACGAAAGGTTGTACATAAGGTTGCGTGGGTAAATCACTATAGGACAAAGACAATTGGGGAATATATTAGGCAAAAGTATGACCGAGGCGGTGCAAACCGCAACCCTCACAGATATTCAATGTGGCAGATATATTTCAGTGTGACAAACACACTGACACAGGAAAAAATTGATTATGCAATGAAATACTTACAAAGCAAAACCCCTTCGTGTTGAAGGGGTTTTTTGTTACATAACTCTTGTCACTTCGCTGTAGGCATATGGGATATCCTTGAAGAACATTCTCATCTTTGTCCCATGATTGTGGTGTGTCCGTGCATCAAACTCAACTTTTACCTTACCACTCTCAATGCACTCAATGAATTTATCTATATCAACATTCTTCAGCATATATGCTTCATTGTAGTGGAAGAACTCTTTGTTATCCTCAAACTTCACATCATACCTTACAAGGAAGCAGTTGTAGAATTTCCTTCCTATGGAAATGTATAGGTCATTGAATGTCCAATAAGGTGTGATTTCAAGAGGACCGAGATTTCCAACCCTTGCCTTGACCATTTCAAGCCATTCCTCATGGCGGCTGTCCACCATTGCGGAATTGAACTCAACCTCCAACCTTCTCAACTCCCTGTTCACTGAAACCTTGAAGCCTCTATCGGTATAGGTAGCACCATTCATAGTTTGCCTGAAGGATTTCTCATCAGCAGGATATGTTTGACCCGCTTCTGCGTGTGACCAACCATAGTTGGGAAGAAGGAATCTTGTAACAACCCTTGCTCCCCTTGGTTCAGGTTCCTTGTGAGAAAGTGATATCAGTGATTGGGTGTTCTTCCTCTGCGTTTTCAATTCCCACCCGCTTGCATCGGGAATGGGGATGTTGTTTGTGGGAATTCCAAGAAGGTTTTCAAGGATATTTCCCGCTGCTCCATCATTGCCCCTTTGGGTGTTTTCAACCCAACCCATATCACGGATTTCAATGAATTTCTGTATGAGGGAATCCCTTGTGAAAAACTCTACCTGCTGAAGTTCTGCCGCTACCTCTTCAGGCTGTTCCACTGCTGGCTCCGTTGCTCCACTTCGTTTTGAAGCGGAGAACCATTTGCTGAAGATACTCATGGCTGTTGACCTTTTAGGAATTGTTGAATGCGTGTCTCTGCCGCATTACAATAATCTTGAGATAACTCAATGCCAATGTAATGCCTACCATTCTTGAGAGCACTCACCGCTGTGGTCCCGCTGCCCATGAAAGGGTCAAGGATGACTTGTGCGGTGGTGTTCTCCATGATGCGGTCAATGAGAGCCACAGGGAAAGGTGCAGGATGGCTGTTGTTGGTTTCCTGCATGAACTCCCAAATATCTCCACAGCCACCCATCTTGGGAGCCAATTTGAACTTCTTCTTGGCAATGAGATAAATAACCTCATATGTGGGTAGGAAGTAGCCTGGGTTGAAGTTAATGCCACCCTTTCTCTTCCATATGATAATCTGCCTAACAGGGAACTCATTGACAATCTCCCTGCGGTCTTGGATAAGCCCATTCTGCACTCTCCACTTGTGGTTGTAGAAGATTGCCCCATCATCCTTGATAAGCCGCATCATTTCGGTAAGGCACTCTCTCTGCCACTTGCAGTAAAGCGGATAAGGCATGTTATCATCATATCCCTGATAGCCATTTATAAGGGCTGCTTTGGACCATTTTCCACCCCTTCCATCCTTCATTCCATTGCCTGTTGAGTTCTTCAAGTTGTATGGAGGTGAGGTAACGGCAATGTCGCAGCACCCATCAGGAAGTTGCCTCATTATCTCAAGCGAATCACCGCAGAATATCTTGTCTATGTAGTCAGTTATCATAACGGCAAAGATAGTCATTATTGTCTGCCACAACAAGTCCTGTTAGTATAAAATTGTAACGATATGGAAAAAGAAATAAGACAATATAACATTGAATTCAAATCCGCTAACGAGGGTATGATTGAAGGAAGGGCTATTCCTTTCAATGTTGCTTCTCCAAACAGGGAGGGCTTCCGTGAAACCATTAGACCCGAAGCGGTTGAAGGTGTTCTTGAGCGAAGCGATATTTTCCTTGTTTACAACCATTCAAGAGATAAAGGGTTCCTTGCACGCAATAAGCGAGGTAAAGGTTCACTCCACATTGACACAAGGGAAGATGGTGTCTATTTCTCATTCAAACCACTTTCCGATAACCTTTCAAACTATGTCAGGGAAAGAATTGAAAATGGAGACCTTGATGAAATGAGTTGGGCATTCACCATTGAAGCCGATGAATGGAAGAAAGGTGCTGATGGTGTATGGGACAGAGCCATTACCAAGTTTGACCAAATCTATGACTTCAGCATTGTTGACCAATCCTATTATGGTATTGAGGGTGCTGTCAAGTGTGCCCGCTTTGCCGAGGTTCAGGAGGAAGAGAGGCTTGAAAATGAGCGCAGGATGAAGGAGGCAGAAGAAGCCGAAAGACAGCAGCGTGAAGCAGAGGAAGCAGAGAAGGCTGAAAAACTCAAGAAATACTATGAGCAGATGAGGGAAGAGTATAAGGAAGCCCTTGAAAAAGGTAAGGAAATGAACAACCAATAAAGAGCAGACAAAACTATCCCTATTAGTAATAAAAAGCAAATAATAAGAAAATTAAATAACTACTATGACCGAGTTAGAACTTAAGGAGAAACTCATCAACCTCCGCAATGAACTCAATTCAATCATTGAGAAGGGCGAAACGGAGAAAAGAGAGTTAGTAGAAGATGAAACTTCAAGGATGGCTGAAATCAGGACTGAAATGGAACAGGTTGAAGCAGAGATTAAAAACCTTGAAGAAGAGAATAGAAAAATAGCAGAAAATAATAACACAAAAACAGCAAAAAAGAATATGGAACAGGTAAGATTATTTGACCTTATTAAGGAGATTGCCGAAGGTTCTGTCAAGGATGAGCACAGGGCTTATATTCAGGGCAACTCAATCAATTTCCGCAACGCTCTTCAGGCAACCGCAACAGGTTATGGTGAAGAGGCAGTGCCCGAAGAGAAGAAGGGTTTGGAGGTTGCAATCCGCAACGCTTCAGTCCTCAACAAACTTGGTGCAACTTGGTATTCAAACGCTGTTGGCAATATCAGCATTCCAAAGTACAGCGGTAATGTCACAGCGTGGGCTTCAGCCGAGAACGCAGATGCCACCGATGGTGCAGGTACTTTCAGCGAGGTTACTTTAAGCCCGAAGCGCCTTTCATCTTTCATCACCATTAGTAGGCAACTGCTTGCGCAAAGTCCTGATGCAATGGAAGTTATGCTTCGCAATGACCTTGCGGAAGCAATAGCACAGAAACTTGATGAAACGCTATTTGGTGCAGGTAGCGGCTCTACCACTGAACCCGCAGGTCTCTTCAGCGGTGACTACATTATGACAGGAACTTCACTTGATAGTGTTGTATTTTCAGATGTCCTTGCCACAGAAGAGCAGGTTGAGTTGAAGAACGGCTCTGAAATGGTATTTGTTTGCGACCCCAAGGTAAAATATGCACTTCGCTCAACGCAGATGGCCAACGGACTTAATTTCGTTTGGCAGGATGGTGAGATTGATGGCAGAGAGACAATTGTTTCCAACAGCGTGAATCCAAAGTCACTCTTGGCAGTAGATGCAAGAGATATTGCTGTTGCAACTTGGGATAATGATATGGTTATCATTGTTGACCCTTACACCCTCGCTGGCAAGAATCAAATCAAAATCACTTGCAACTACTTGGTAGATGCAGCCCTCAAGGGAGACAGAATTAGCGGTCAGATTTTCTCCTAATAACTGATACAAACACTGATTAACATGTATGTTGATTTAGATACAATAAAGAAGCAGTTGAATTTGGAACCTGACTTTGTGGAGGATGATGAATACCTCATTGGTCTATTGGAAGTTGCGGAGAATGCTGTGGAGGTACATGTTAACAGGTCATTTGCTGAAATCGCTGATAAATCGGGGGGATGTCTCCCCCCGTGTATCAGGATGGCGATAGTCCTTTATGCAGCAAATTTGTATCAACGCAGAGAGCCAATTGGCAACGCAGACAAGGAACTCCCATTGTCATATACTTATTTGATAAACCTTTACCAAGATTACAATAACTAACCATGATATACAGCGGCGCACTTACAGAAATACTTGAGTTCTATCACATTGTAGAGCGACAGACTGAAAGCGGTTTCAAGCAGACCACTGAAGAGTTTATGTTCAAGGTAAGAGCCGAAAGGTTGAAGAACCGAGAAAACTTTGTGGTTGAAGCGGATGAACTATTTCATTCAACATTCCTAACATTCAGGTTGCGCTTTCGCAGGGAAATCAAAGAGACAGATGTTGTGGTCTATGGGGGTAACAAATACAGAATCACTTCAATGGATAAGTACCCAAAAGACAACCAACTAACAATAACGCTTGAAAAGATTAACGAGTAATGACTTGTTTCAACAGCATATACAATAGTTACCAAAAATGGGCTATTGGCAATGACATAAGGAATATTCTTGTTGCCGATTCAGCGGTCACAAGTCAGGTTGGGGCACACATTTATCCACTTGTAGCACCCGAAGACACGAATGGGGACTTCATTGTTTACTCAAGAACAAGGTATTCAAAGTACAACACCAAAGAAGGTGTTTATCAGGATGATTGTTCTGTTGCAGTGGTTGCAATAAGCGATGACTATGACAACAGCGTGGCTCTCGCTTCGCACATTGACAATGCCCTCACAGGGCGGCACAATATATCAGGTAACGCAATAGAAATATTGTTACAGGACAGCACGGAAGAATATACTGACAATAAGTTTGTACAGACCCTGTTGTTCCAAATCAAATAGATAATAATAAAGAAACAAATAGATTATAAATTATGGCATATTCAGTAATGAATGATTTAATCAGGGGTAATGATTACTTCTTATATTTGGTTGACCTCAACGGCAGTGGAATGACTTCAGGTAAGGTTGCTTCTGCAAAGGTTATTGCTTATGCAACTTCTTGCTCACTTGAAATCAATGCGGATGTTCTTTCTGTTTCCACAAAGCAAAGTTGCAGATGGAATCAGGGTTTGCCAGGTGTCGGTTCTTACTCCGTGAACGCTGATGCCCTTTATTGCAAGGCATCAAGTGCTTCTGATAATGGTGCAACTACCATTGATGACCTCTATCAGGATATGATTGATGGAACCAATGTGGGTTGGGTGATGGCGCTTGACCAAAGTTCAACAGGAACCACTTGTACTGACCCTGTTGGACCTTACACAGGTGCAACTTACTACTATGGTGAAGCATCAATCGCTTCTTTGAGCATCAACGCAGGTAACAACGAAATTGTTAGTTCTTCAATTTCTCTCACAGGTTCAGGTGCTCCTTTGAAGGGTGGACCAACCTCTTAAACGATGATTAGATAAAAGCGGCAAGGGTGGGCAATTCGGCTCACCCTTTTTGTATTCTATAGGATGTATTAGTCCCTTTCGGGTATCCTTTTACATCTTATCGGCATTATTATCCCCTATCGGGTCCCTGTCGGCTTTGATTTTCTCTATTGTAGTAAAAAAGAGAAAATGGATTTTGACAAATACACGATAAGGTTATCAATCAGGGCTTGCTGCATTTATGAGCAATTGACAGGTAATAATTTCTTCCATATAAGAACTGATGATGAAGCAATTGTCCTCATGTATGCGGCATTTGTCACAAGCAATGATTTGATGATATCATTAAAGACCTTCATGCAACTTCTTCAAGACAAGAAGGTGGCAAAATGGATAGAAAGAGAATACCAAAGGGTAACGGATTTTTCAAACCAAATGAAGGCATTTGAAAATGTGGATGGCGAAGGTGAAAAGGTTGGTGAAAATGTGATGAATCTCACAATGACACAACTTGCTTCAAGTTTGATTATGCAACATGGGATTGACCCACACTATGTGATGAACGAAATGCAATTGTGGGAGATAATGCCATTCTTCACCGCTGCTGATGAATTGTTCAAAACAGAAATGGTTGAGAAAAGGTTTTGGACATACATGCAGATTATGCCACACATCAACACTAAAAAGTGCAAGGGTCCTGATGAACTCATTGCATTCGCTTGGGAGAAGGAACATAAGAAAAGTGATTTTGAAAAGGGAGCAGCGGCTGCTGCAACATTCTTCGCAAGGCAGGATGCGGAGATAAACCTTCAAGACAATCCGAAGAACGAGATACTTGAGAGAATAAATGAAAAGGTAGATAGATTGGCACATGGCAACAAATGATTTCAGTATGACAATCGCACCTGAAGATTACAGGAAGATAATGAACACGCTTTCAGCGTTATCCAAATTGGAGAGGGATGCGGTCATTACAAAAGGTCTTCAGGAAGGTCTTGAATTGATTGTTGAGCAGGGAAAGAGAAACCTTAAATCAAGTGGCATTCACCTTAATAACACCTACACAGGAAAGCGTGCAGGAAAGACCACACACCTTGTCAAATCCTTCAAGAAGATAATCAAGAAAAAGGACCTTAAAGGATGGGGTGGATTCTCAAGACCTGCAGGAAGTGCTGCACACCTTATTGACCGAGGAACACAGGTTAGAACCACAAGAAAGGGTGCTAACAGGGGTAAGGTCACAGGCAATCTGTTTTGGACAAGGGCTGTTGATGCAAAGTCCTATCAAGCACAGGAGGAATTGATGGATAGCGTGCAAAAAAGTATGCAGAATATAATTAAGAGAAACAATATGTAACATATGGCAAAAGGCATGTCAATGAAAGTCCTTTTACAACTCCAAAGCAAAGAGTTTAGGAAGGGCATTGATAACATAAAGAGACAACTCAAGGGCTTCCAAAACTTCATGAAGTCCGCTTTCGCATTGGGTAGTATTACCATGTTCGGTAAGCAGATGATTCAGGTATCAAAGGACTTTGAGGATGCTATGGCGAGGGTTCAGGCTGTATCCAACGCTACAACCGAAGAGTTCAAAGCGATGCAGGCAGAGGCTCAAAGATTGGGTAGTACAACAAAGTACACTGCATCCGAAGCCGCTTCTGCACTTGAGAACTTGACAAGGAATGGTATGAGTGCCACAAACGCAACAAAAGCACTCTCACAGGTTCTTGCAATGGCACAGGCAAACTCTATTGACCTCGCTACAGCAGCAAATATCATGACCAACACGCTCAATATGTTTGGTCTTTCGGTGCAGGAAGCAACAAAGGTAAGTGATGTTCTTTCATCTACTGCAAGTCACGCTGCAACCGATATTGTTGGTATTAGTGAGGCAATGGCTAACGCTGCACCTGCTGCAGCAGCACTTGGTTTATCAATTGAAGAAACTTCTGCTGCAATAGGTGCTCTTGCACAAAAGGGTATCAAGGGTGCTGAAGCGGGAACTCAATTGCGTGTGACCCTACAGAAACTTGTTGACCCGAAGATTATCAAGAAGATGCAGAATTATGGCATTGAGATAAGCGAGGCAAGTATCAAGAGCGAAGGGCTATACAAGACACTTCAAAGGTTGAAAGAAGCAAACCTTTCTCTTGGTGACCTTGGAGGTATCTTCTCCAAATCTGCAATGTCAGTCCAAAACCTTATCAGTGGTTTGGAAGATGTTAACTACTTGATTGAAGTTCTTAAGAATTCCGCAGGTGAAACCGAAAGGATGATGAAGCAGGGTGTTGGTTCCGTGCAAAACGAAATAGCCACACTCAAGAGCATGTATGAGGGTCTTCTTATCACCATTGGACAAAAGACAGGAGGTGCTGTTAAGGGAGCAATCAGGTTCCTTCAAAACCTCATTATGAACTTTGAAACGCTTGGTGGAACTATTGCAAATCTCGCATCTGTTGCTGTTCCTCTTCTCACGAAGAGAATAGTTACATTGGTGACAACAACCAAGACCGCATTTGCGAATATCGCTGCAAGTGCAACCGCTGCAAAGGTGGCAATGGGCGATTGGATAACCATTATAATGACACTTGTCACTTGGGTTGGAACAGCAGCGGTTGGTGCTTGGAACAGGTTGCATCAGGGGATAAGGGATGCCAATACAGAACTTGCAAAAACACAG
>Ga0310786_10001391_pt1 | contig 38956 bp, 35 predicted proteins | sample AusTroGonzalo_MG_FD_203881 | JGI IMG/M metagenome (GOLD analysis project Ga0310786, IMG submission 203881) | Bovine rumen microbial communities from tropical cattle in Woodstock, Queensland, Australia - Gonzalo_03 (v2) (version 2) | ecosystem: Host-associated > Mammals > Digestive system >... | reverse complement strand
TTGGCGAATTCCTTGAGCTGGCGCTCAAGCTCGGGCCGTGGGCAGAAGTTCTCCCCGGCGACAACACATCCATATTTAAAAGGGTTCATGCGCGTAATTATACCAAAAGTGCACTGCGCAAATCAAGACAGAAAATTGCTCACTTCTGCGCAGCGCGATTTAAAGAAACTTGGGGCCAGAAACTTGGGGACAGACCCCGCCGCTGTGGGGAGGGACCCCGCCGTCGCTTCATTTTTCGCGGGCTCTTTCGCGTTTTCTGCAACTTATCGCATTTCAAGCCTCTTTGCAATGGCGTAAGCCATGCCGCGAGAGAGGGGACGCACGAGAGCGACTTTGCGACTCCGACGTGTCGTTAGCGGTTACGCCGCAGATGCCTCAAAAAGCGGTGGAAGATCCCTTTACGAGCGCAATGCCGAGAAGAGCCGGATAGTCCCGCCCTTTCTTGCCGACCGTCACCGTGCGAATGCCGTCCTTGACGGTTTCGCGCATGGAATACTCCTTGGAGCCCGACGGATCGAGGGAGACTTCGACGACTGCACCGGGAGCGTCGCTGAACTGCACAGAGATCGTCCCGTTGGGGAATATCGGGTTTCCGGCCTGCCTCACCACACGGCCCGGCAGGGTCTGCGTGTACGCACCGTGCATGGTGCGGATTGTCCTGTTGTCGTCGTATATGCCGCCGACAGTCACAAAGTCAATTACATCAGCCCTCGCCTCGTATGCGCGTCTGAGGGAACGCTCGCACGCATATTCGTTCAGGAGCTCGCGGCAGTAGTAGCGAGCTCCCGCGAAATACGCACGGTCAAGGTTCTTGCCGACTACGCTGAAGTACGCCTTGTTCCCCGTGAAGTCGTCGGCCGGGTTGTCCATCATCGACTCTATGACGCGGACGGCGCTCTCGCTTTCCCTGCGGAGCGACACCGGTTCGTCGCGGCGGGCCGCCATGTCCTCGAAATACGCGACGCAGCATTTCGCAAACGCCTGGAGGGTCTTCGCGGCCTTGACCGCAGCCGCGAACGCGCGATGCTGCCGAGCGTATTCGTCGGCGGGCATCTTGCCGCGCAGGGACTCGATCTTCTTGAGCCCCGCCTCGGCCATCTCAAGCCCCTTCTCCTTTTCAGCGAGTATCTGCGCATGAGACGGGGTCCTCATGTGGCTCAGGATGCTCCATATGTCCTTCGTCGCCTCGAGGGAGCTGTTCTCGCGATAGACGGAGAATATGCCGCCCGCCTTGACAGTCTTGAAGTTGGCCTTAAGCGGGAAGGAGTGGAAGACGAGGTTGGAGGCGACGTAGTGGATGTTGCGGATCATCTCAAGCTCGCCCTTCACGATATTCGCCATCTCGCCCGCCGCGTCGCCGAACCGCTTCGCGGCATACTCGGCGATCACGCCGTCTTCCGTCGCGGACGGATCGCGGATGAAGCGCATGTAGGCGTAGAGGTTCACCTCGTGCGCGGAGTCGAAAATGGAGTTTCCCACGCGGTCGATGCGGATCGTGTAGCGGTCGGCGCCCTCCTCGCGCGCGGACTCGACATACTCGCGTATGCGCCCGACCTGCGCGGCGGGCAGGTAGCCTGCGCTCAGGTATTCGCCAAGCGCGTCGCACTCCGCGCCGAGCGTAAGCGGCGGGTTTTTCTTGAGGAACGGGTTCTTCGGAAGCCACGGCACGAAATCGGCCTCGGTCACCTTCGTCTCGATCTCGAACGCATGCTTCGCCGCCGCGCGCTTTGCGCCGCCGATTATGTCGATGTAGTCCTGGGTGTTGGACCCGAACGAACGGAGGATGAACCTCTTGCCGCGCCTTTCGTGCTCCTCGGCGAAGAGCCCGACAAGCTCCTCCACGACCTTCTGGGGCGGATAGCGCGACGGATTTGAATTGTGGATGACCGAGTAGTCCGCCTCGGTCAGCGTGAGGACGATGCCGTCGAGCCCGGGGCAGTGGCGGAACGTCTCGTCGAGCTTGTAGCGCAGCCAGTCGCGGTAGTCGTTTCCAAGGAGGTCGAACTCGCCGTCCGCGTCGAGAAGTCCCGGGAGGTCCTCGAGAAGCCCCTTCGGGATGAATATCTCGCGGTGCCAGTAGTAAAGTGGTTTTCCTGCTGCATGGGCGATTTCGCAGATTGCGGCCATCTCGCGGCGGTTCTGCTCCACCGCCGCGGGATCGACGTTCGCATGCGCATGCGGATAGCGCTCAAGCATCGAAAGCCCGTTTATGCCGCTGTAGCCGCGGTGGCAGTCTCCGCAGACTTCGAAGGAATCCACTCCCCCGTACTCTGCGGCCTTCGCCGCGACGCGCGCCATGTAGTTGGTGTCGATTGCGGTCGGATGCATGATCGACCACGAGATTTCAGGTGATTTCCTGTCGCCGCACACGCCACGCGACGGAGCGCATACGACCAGCGCCGCCACCATGGCGGCAAACATCCCACGCACCACGCTCGGCATCATGATCTTGCCCATCTTCACTCCCTTATATCCCCGTTGTAAAACCAGATTTTAGCGTATATTTTACCACAAACGCCTCGCCGATTACAAATGCGTCCGTTGCCGCATCAACCATCCGCCGCGATGGTGTCGATGGAGAGTGGCAGTGCCGAAGCTGGCGGCTATTGCCTGAGGACGCCGTCTTCGGTGATCGTCTTCTTGCGCAGGAAGTCTATGGCGTAGCTTAACGCGACGTGGCCGTATGGATAGCCCTCGTAAACGGGGCATGTCATCTTTGCGGCGAAGTCCTTGCGTATCTGCGCCATCTCCGCCTTTGCCGCCTTGAGAGCCTTCCCCGAAAGCCTGGTTCTGTTGGGCCCACCCGCCGACAGCTCTCCGAATACCACGCCCGCGCACTTCTTGAAGTAGCCGCGCGAGACAAGCTCGTCCAGCATGTCGCGAACGACGGATGGCTCGCGTATGCTCGTTTCAAGAAACACGATTCGCCCCTCGGTGTCCGCAGCCCAACCCATCTGCACGCCCTTTAGGACGAGCGCGATGTGTCCGCCGCATGCGGTTCCAGCGCATGCGCCTGGGCGCAGCGCGCGCAGTTTCACGTCAGGCATCGGACCTTCCTCCGCGATCGCCTTGGAGAGCCATTCGAAGGTCGGGCGCTTCGCGTACAGGAACTGGCTGAGCGTCGGCCCGGAAAAGGGATGGCCCGCATTCTCCCTGAGCATCGCGTTGAGGATCATCGTGATGTTGCTGAAGCCCAGCACGCGCTGCTTGCGCGTGCGCAGCTTCGCCCAGTCGAGTCTGACGAGCAGGTCCTCGGCTCCGGTTCCGCCGCGTGCGCAGAGCACAAGATCCACTTCCGGATCCATCCACGCCTGTTCGAAGTCCGCCACGCGGTCCTCTACGGGCGCCACTTTTTCGAAGTTAAGGCGCGGCATCACCTTCACCTTGTAGCCGGCGGCCTCTAACGCGGCCTTGCCTCTGTCGAAATTGGCCTTGCCCTGTATGCTCGCAGGCATTACGAGCGCAATCGTCTTGATGCGGTCCGAGGGGAGGCTGCCCGAGAAGTCTAGCGTCCCGTACTTCGAGTTGCCAGGTGCCTCGGCAGAAAGTGCCGTAGCGGCAAGGCCAAACGCAACCGCGCAAAAGACAGTCTTAGCATCCATAGTCATGCTCCTTAGCAGCTTATTTCCACCTATGCGGTATTATACCATAACCGTAATTAATTTAGACAATCTACTGCGCATCCAGTCACTGCCTCATTCGCGACATCCCTCCGCTCCGGCGACAAACGCCAAAACATCGTTTTACCAGAGGCTGCAAACTTGTCGGCATTCGCCGACTTGAGTGTAAAGGTAAAGACGCTTCCGTGCGGCGATGCCGGCGAATAGACGACGTCCCCTCCGTGGAGGCGCGCTATCCTCCTCGCTATCGCAAGGCCAAGGCCCGCGCCGCCGGACTCCGCCGAACGCGACGGCTCTACGCGGTGGAAGCGCTCGAATATGCGTTCTGCATGCTCAGGCGGGATGCCCACCCCGTGGTCCTCGACCACAATGGAAACTGCGCCGCCCGGCCCGGTCTCCCTTCTCAGCGATATGCGTATGTCGCGCGTGCCGGAATGGCGCACGGCGTTTCCCGCAAGGTTGGAGATAGCCTCGCCTACAAGCTGCGCGTCGCAGAGGACCGTTGCCGCTCCCTCGCCGCAGTCCGACTCCACAGAGTATCTCTCCGCGACTTCCCTTACCAAGTTCGCAAGGTCAACTTCCTCAAGGTTGAGGACGTCGCCCTCTCTCTCTAGCCTTGCAAGGTCAAGTATCTGCTGCACGAGCGAGTTCAGCCGGCGAGCCTCCTTCGAGATCATGCCCGTCAGCCTCGGCTCTGCGGGCGAGCCCGCCTCCAAAAGCTCGGCCGCGCCGATTATGCCGGTGAGCGGCGTCTTTATCTCGTGTGAGACGTCCGCTATGAAGTCGCGGCGGAATCGCTCTATCCGCGCAAGTTCCGCTATTCGCGAGCGCTGCCGGTAGAACGCGAAGAAAAGGAGAAGCATGCCAGATACGCCGAGAAGCGCCGCGAGCGCGAAGCCGGCGGCTGCGCGGCTGAACGGCTGCAGCACGATTTCCGACGGATAGCCGAGCTCCACCCGAAACTCGCCGTCTGCGACGGAGGCCTTTATGTCGCCTGAGCGCCGCCCTGCGCGGTCGCCGTAGAAAAGCCCTCCTCGCACCGAATACACCCTCAGGATGAAGTTCCGCTTGGCGAGGTCCTCCGCAAAGGCGTCGATCCGCCTGAAGTCCTGCGTGCGCAACGGCTCCCTGAGGCTCTCCGCCGCAAGCTGCGCCTGCGTCCTCAAGTCGCGCACGGCCCACTCGACGACGTTGCCGCGAAACGAGACGAGCTGCACGGCGAACACGGCGAGGATAAGGAGAAACGCAAAGCCCGCGAACGCGGGTGCGCTCCATGCCGGCATCGAAGAGAGCCTCTTCATCCCACCACCCTGTAGCCTACTCCGCGCACGGTCTCAATGTGGTCCGCCCACTTCCCGAGTTTCTGGCGAAGCTTGGCTATCTGCACATCCACCGTGCGCTCGTCGGCTGGACGCGCAAATATCCGCCCTCTATGGGCGACAAGGCGCACCAGTAGAGAGAACTCTCCCGCCGTAAGGTCAAGGGCCTTTCCGTTGAGCTTCGCCATGCGGTTGGACTCGTCGATGACAAGCCCGTCGAAATCCACGCCCTCCACGACCGGCAGCCCCCTCCTAAGAACTGCCTTTACGCGGGCGAGGAGGACCAACCTGTCAAACGGCTTCGTTATGTAGTCGTCGGCCCCGGCCTCCAACCCTCGCACGATGTCCTCGGGTTCCGTCCGCGCCGTCACCATTATTATCCTGACGGCGGCAAGGTCTGGCTCCTCGCGCATCCTCCTTGCGACGGAAAAGCCGTCAAGCCCAGGAAGCATCACGTCAAGGAGGACGAGGTCCGGCTTCTCGCGCCGCGCGGCCGCAAGCCCCTCGTCACCGCGCGCGACGCTCGAGACGTTGCCGTACCCCGCTCCCAGGAGAGCCATCTCAAGGAGTGCGCGTATAGTCGCATCGTCCTCGACGACCAGTATCCTCGACGTCATCTGAATCTCCTTGACGCCTCCCCTTAGAACCCCGGGAACTTCCCAAGGACGAAAAGCTCTATGTAGGGGTCGCCGCAGGAGGAAGTCCACCCGTGGGTCGCGTAGGGAAGACGCACATACCATGCCTTTTTATGCCCAAGGGCCTTGAGCGTGCCGATGAGAAGCTCGTTTTCCTCGGCACGTCCCGGCCATTCGTAGCCTGGCTCGCCCGTTATGCATACAATCGGCGGCACGTTCGTGGAGCAATGCCATATCGGCGCCCATTCGTCTACCACCGGGAGCGGCCCCTGGCGGGGATCGTCGCGGAACTTCTTCACCGCAAAATGCGTCGTCGCCTGGCCGGAGTTCGGGGCAATGCCCGCGAGGTCTGACGTCTTTATGCCGTATTTGGCCAGCCATTTCGGATCCATCCCGACCATCATCGAGAGATAGCCGCCGCCAGACGAGCCGCTTACAAAAATTCTCTTCGGGTCGCCGCCATACTCCGCGATGTGGCGGAACGCCCAGGCTACGGCGGCCGCCGCGTCGGCTATCGGCTCTGCGGCAGTCGTTATGCCGTCGTTGCCCATAAGCCGGTAGTTCGCCGTGATTACCGCAATTCGCCGCGCGTCTATCGACGGGAAATACTTCCTGCCGCTGGTGAGCCCGCCGCCATGGAACCAGACGAGGGTCGGGAAGCCTTCAAGACCCTTGGGATGGCGCATGTCCATCTTGCACATCTCGCGCCTATACTCGCCTGCCGACGCCGCATCGTCGCCTTCAAGGTAGAAGACGTCACTCACCTCCTCAGTTTCGCCGAGCTTCGGCGTCGCCGCCACGGCGGCTGCGGCAAACGCAAGCGCAATGCACGCCGACATCGCAATCTTGGCAAGAACACCGCGCGAATACGACTCAACATTGCGAAAGAGCGAATTACCATGTGTATCCATTGCCACTACTCCTTTGAAATCCTCTACGTCAAAACGCCATACAGCCTCGGCCGCGCCAAACTCCTTTAGCATTTCCACCCCGGCCACTCGCTTGACCGACGCCGCATAGAGGGCACCTGCGCCGCCTATCGCCTGTATGTAGACGCATCCATGCTTTTTCATGGCCGCGAGAGTGGCGTCGTCCATTCCGCCCTTGCCGATGACAAGGCGAACGCCGCTTTTTGCGATAAACTCAGGCTCATACGGATTCTCGCGAGACGATGTCGTGGGGCCTGCCGCACGGACAGAATACCCCCCGTCCTTTGTCTTCACCACGACAGGCCCGCAATGGTAGAGCGCACCGTCCCTGAAATCTACAGGCAGGCGCCCGCCGTCCGCGAAATGCTTGTGAAGGCGGTCGCGACCGGTGTAGATGGGGCCAGATATGGAAACCTCGTCGCCAGCAGAAAGCGCCCTTACGGCCTTCTCGTCGAAAGGATATGAAAGAAACTTCGTCATAAAGTTATGCTCCGCCGCCTGCAAGCCCAGCACATGTACGCCACGGTCACGAAGAACGACGCAGGAACGCGAGTCCGCGCCGCGATCTTCACGCCAAGGAGCGTGGTCTTCCCTCCAAGGCCCATCGGCCCTATCCCGAGGGAATTGGCCTCCTTCAATATCCGCTTCTCAAGGCGGCGCAAGGCCGGATCGCCAGACGCCTTCTCGTCAAGCGGCCTTAAGAGCTGCTCCTTCGCCACCTCGTATCCAGTCGCCCTGTCGCCTCCTATGCATACGCCGAGAATCCCAGGGGCGCACCCCTGGCCCTGTATGTTTACGACCGCGTCGAGAACGCATTTCCTCACGCCCTCAAGATCCCTTCCGGCGCCAATGGCGACATTCGGCAGGGAATACTGCCGCGACATGTTCTCGGAGCCGCCGCCTTTCATGACGAGCGTCACGGAGTTAGCTGGAAAAGGCGAGGAATCTCCTGCGTCCACGTATTTTACGACCGGCGCTCCCTCGGCGCAGTTGTCGTCGAACGACCTACCGGTCACGGCGTCTATCGTGTTCTTGCGAAGATATCCAAGCTCGGTCGCCTTCGCGACGGCCTTGGAAACTGCCGCGGGGGTGACTTTGCCGCGAAGACGCCTGTCCACGAAGAAGGTGAGAGTCCCAGTATCCTGGCAAAGCGGCGAAATGGTCTTCTTCGCAAGGGCGCAGTTGTCGAGAATCGTCTTTAGCACGACGCCGGCAGACGACCCCTTTGGCTCTCTGCGAAAGGAAGACCTTAGCGCCGCGACCACGTCCTCCGGCAGCGATGACGTGGTTTCACGCACCAGCGACAAGAGAGAGTCTTGAAGCGTCATTTCAGGAATTGATGATCAACGCCATGAAGACGAGATCCTCGGTGCCTGAGGTGTTGTCGAAGCCATGCCCATTGCCGTCGGGAGTCCACGTCGTCTCGCCCGCCTTGACCACCCTCTTTACGCCGTTGTCGTCGTAAATGCCCTCGCCGGAAAGCACGAAATAGCACTCCCCGTTGCCATGGTGCTCATGGTAGCCGAGCGAGTCGCCGGGGCGGATCGTCACGCGCGCGAACATCGAGCACTTGTCCCTCATCTCCGCGCATGTGAGAATCTTCTCAAGCTTCAGTTCGCCCTTCCCTCCGTAGGCGTTCTTCTCAATCACGATTTCCATTTCTTTATCCTCCTATTAAATCGAGTATCTCCGCCGCAAGGTCGCCAGGAGCGCGCGCAAGCGCAGGATCCACCCCCATGCGCCCCGCGCACCTGTCGAACATCGCGGTCTTCACGTAGCGCGGCTCCACCGCCGCGACCGAAATCCCCTTTGGCGCAAGCTCCGCGTGCATTGCGCGGCATAGGGCCGAGAGCGCCCCCTTCGACGCGCAATACGCAGCGCCCCCCGGCCAGCCCTCGACCGCGCTCACAGACGACACCGCGACAACCTTCATCCCGGACGGCGAATACAGCTTTTCTGCGACAATCTGCCGCATGAGGCGCATGAACAAGAGGCAGTTGACGCGGAACGTCTCCGCGAAAAGCTCGTCGGACGTCAGCGCAACAGGCTTTACAGGGCAAGTCCCCGTGCAGAAGACAAGCGCGTCAAGCCCGTCCGCCGCGACGGGAGCGTCGAAATCGGATCTGTTGACCTCCACGGCCTCGTGCCCGCGCGAGAGCGCGGCGGCTTTTACAGCCCCGCCGATTCCCCCCGTAGTTCCTGTAATCAAGATCCGCATATGGCAAGATTATACCATAACTGCCCACGGCCTACAACCTGACAGTCCAGGGGCCGCGCGTGCGCCAGCACTCGCGGACGGCATCAACCGTCGGCTCGACGTATATGGGAGTCGCCTGGTGGCGAAACCAAGTGTCTTGGCGCTTGGCAAGCTGGCAGGTGCGGACGAGGATCTTCTCCCTGTCGTCGCCCTCTCGGTAGCCTATGGCGAGGGAGGCCGTCCTCGACCATACGGGATATTCCTCGTGGAGGCGTCTCTTTTCCTCTTCAAGCCCCGCCATGAACATCGTATCGAGCCTCGCGGCAATTCTCTCGCGAAGCTTCTTGCGGTCAACGAGGATCACAGGATATTCCGGCGGAGGCTTCTCCCACCTGCGGTCAAGGCCGCGCAGAAGCGCGGAGAAGTAAAGCCCGGTTCCGCCGACGATTATGACAGGACTCTCGCGCGGGACTTCCGCGATCCACGCCGAAGCGGCCCTGAGCCACGCGCCAGACGAGAATTCCTCGGCCGGCGAGACTACGTCCACTCCGCCCATGTGGAACTCCTCGCGCTCCTCTCGGGAAGGTTTCGCCGTCCCTATGTCCATCCCGCGATAGACGTTCATCGAGTCAGCGCTCAGTATCCACGCGCCCATCTCCCGCGCGAGCGCGGCGGCTATGGCGCTTTTGCCGCTCGCCGTGGGACCCGCAAGGATATAGACGCCGCGCTCGACCATCCCCCTCGGGCCTGTCAGCGGCGGCCCATGCCGAAAAGCTTGAGCGCGGCCCTGAAATCGGCAGGCAGCGGCGAATGCGCCTTGATTTCTCCGTGGGAATCAAGCGGATTCGGGAGCTCGAGCGTGGCCGCATGGAGCATCTGCCGCGGCACCTGCATAAGGCGGGGGTCGCGCGCCTTCTTCATGCCGAAGACACGGTCTCCGACAACCGGCAGGCGGACCGACGCAAGGTGGCGCCGGACCTGGTTTGTGCGCCCCGTCTCTATGCGTATGCGCAAAAGCGACGCATCGTCGCCCTCGGCCTCCTTCGAGACGCGAGAGAGGGCCTCCTGCCCGTCAAGCGGCGAGTCTATCGTGAGATGAGCGTAGCGCATCCGACCCGCCACGACGGCGCGGTATATCTTAAGGACCTTCCTCGCCTTGAAGACCTCGACCGCGGCTTCCTTCGCCTCGGGGTCCTTCGCCACAAGAAGGCAGCCCGTCGTGTCGCGGTCAAGCCTGTGGACCGCCTCAAGGCGAGCGTTTCCGCACTGCTCGCGCAAGATGGCCTCCACGCTCTTTTCGTCTCCGCACGACGTGACGCCGGCTGGCTTGTCGCAGACAAGATACCTGTCGTCCTCCCAGATTATGCGCACGTGTGTCTTCTTCGGGGGCTTCGGCACCGCTCCGGCCGTCTCAACCACATCCCCTGCCACAAGGCGGCTTCTCGCCATCCACACGCATTTCCTGTTGACCCAGACGCGCCTCTGGTCTATGACGGCCTTTGCCGCGCGGCGCGAAAGGGAAAGCTTCGCCGCGACAAAATCAATAAGCGTCTTCGGGTCTCCGGAACCAACTCTCATCTCAGACCTTGAGAACGGAACCGGCCACGCCCTGTATCTTGCGACCGACAGTATTCGGGGCAAGCACGATCTCGACCTCTTCCTGCCCGCCTGCGTCGCCATCCGCCACAAGCCCAGTCACCGTCGTCTCGCCGGCAAGGGCCTTCTTGAAGTTGGCCGGCAGGGGGTCGTCGCCCATAAGCTCGGAAAAGACGGGGATGGGAGCGCCCTCCTTGACGTCAAACATCTCGCGGAACGCCGCGTTCGTCTCGCGGAAAACGCCATCTGCGTCGCAGACGAAGAGAGCCGCCTGGGAAAGCGCAAACGCGTTCGCCTTGGAGCGCAGGGAGTTCATCACGGCGCGCCTGCGCTCGATGTTGCGTATGGTGAAGACGAGGTCGCCGGGATTCATCAGGTCTATCACCGACACCGTTATCTCGCAGGCAATCCTCTCGCCCGATTTCTTGCAGCCGTTGGCGTCGATCATCACGTGCCGATCGCCCTCAAGGCCCTTGCGTATGCGCTGCACGACGTCAGGCTGCAGGCCAGGAACATACATGGATATGTGGCGGTCGAGGACGTCGTCGAGCTCGTAGCCGAAATGCTCGGTCGCACGCGCGTTGATGTCGAGTATGTGCCCGTTGGGGTCTGTTATGACGACGGCATCATACATTCCGCCGAGAAACTGGCGGAATAGAGAACGCCTATCTTTTGGTACGAAGAGTGCCATTTGCTGAATTATACCGAAAAACCACCGCAAAAGTCAACGTGGAATTGTCTATAAAAAGAAACGCCTGGACCGAAATCCAGACGCTTCAATCTGACTAAGAAAGAAATCTTAAGCCTCGGGTTTCGTCTTCTTCAGGCCAAGACCGCGGCTGTTTTCCTTCCATTCACCGCGCTTCTGGAGAAGATCAACCCTTTCAAAGCGCTTAAGAACATTGCGCTTTGAAGTGATTTTGCCTGAACCCTTTAAAGATGCATGCTGACTCATTTTATTTCAATCCTTTCAACTCAACGATTCGGTATTATATCATTTCTTGGCTGGCTTTTCAACCGATTACTTCGCCGACTTATTCTCCGGAGCCGTTGACGAGGCGGCATTCGACGCCTCTGGCGGAGGGACAAACTGCTTAAAATCATCGGCAAACGCCTCGATTTTCGCACTTCTCACAAGCTTCATAACATATTCCTGGGCGAACTTGCGCTCATTCTCCATCTTGAGAGACCTGACAAGGTCGGCCTCATTGGGAACGGAACGCACCGTCGGAACCTTGACGAGGATGTGGCTCGCCCTTACCTTCTCCGGCTCTGCGGGCTTGTCGCCCTTTGCCGCGACAGCGGGAATCTTCTTCGTCACAAGTATGAGGTGATAGCCGAACTGCGTCTTTACAACGTCGGAAACCTTGTTCACCGGCAGCTTGAACGCCGCTTCGTCAAATTCCTTTACCATCTGGCCATGCGTGAACTCGTTCAGATCGCCGCCGTTTGCAGCCGACGGGCATTCGGAATTGGCTTTCGCAAGCTCGGCGAACTTGGTTGGCAGATCGACCGCCGGGACCTTTGCCAGCTGGTTCTTGATTTCGGTAAGCTTCTTAAGCGCCGCCTTGTCGGCAGAGGCAATGGAATTGTTGTTGGAGACGATCTCCGCAATCTTCGCCTTGGCCTCGGCCTCGAAAGACACAGCCGGCGCCTTCGCCTGCTCGGCCTTGATCATGTTGTCGATCAAAACCCCGTTTTCGAACTCATGGCGGCCCCTCTCCTCTCCCAGCGGGAACTTCTTGAAGTACTCGTCCATCGTCTTTGGTGCGTCAGGGGCGCGGGATATGGCCTTGAGAAACTCGTCGCCGCGCGTCTTGCGGTCGGCATCGGTAACCACAATGCCATCCTCCTTGGCCTTTTTCACAAGAACCTTCTCGACGATGAAATTCTGGACAATCTGGTTCTTGGCCATCTGCCTGTAGTAGGACTCGTGGTCCTTGGGCAGCTTGTCCCCCTGCGCCTTCATTATGGCTTCGACGTCCGCTTCGACTCTCTCGCGGGTAAGCGCTTCGCCGTTGACGGCAAGGACCTTCTCCTCTTCGCAACAATTGTCGCAGCCTGCAATAGCCGCGCCCATTAGGGCTGCAGCGCCAAGTTTGGCAATGTTCATTGTATTCAACCTCTTTCTGCTGTTTTGGAAACGACTCCAAGGACCGAGCGCCTGACATCAAGCGGCAAGTCCAAATGAAGTGAATAGTATACACCAATGACACGCAATGCGTCAAGGGGAATCGGAAGGTCGCCTGCGACGGAAGGCGGCTCAGTCGAGGCCGAGAGGGAGCCTAACAGCTCCGCGACATCGCTTGAAATAGGCACAGCCCTTTCGCCGCGCAGAGCAAACGAACCGACTGCAGACTCAATTTCTGGACCAAGGCCAAGAAGAACCAGCACCTTGATTTCAAAGAAAAGCAGTTGCATTGCGGCCGCCCCAGGTCCGCCCACTCCTCTGCAGACGAGATCAAGAGCGCCGGAAAGCTCCCTGAACCATGCGATGGCATCGTCGCCCTGCGGCGCGAACCGTTCAGCGAGCATGCGAAAATACCCCGCAAGGGCAAGGGCCCTGTAGTCGAGCCTAAGCGATTCACGCATTTCAAGCGGGGAGCATTCGCGCAAGGCGTGCACTTCCCCCCGAGCGCGCGAATAATAGACGATTTCGCAAGTGTAGTTAAGGTCATACTGCCCTAGGAAGGCGCTTTTCGGCCTGACAGCCCCCTTTACGAGCGTCGTCACGCGGCCAGACGGTGTCAGCCACGATATTACGTGGCTTGTGCGCGACCATGGCCTAACAGACAGGCAGATCGCCTCGCTCTTAACCGTCTCCCCGGCCATCTCCGCGCACAAAGGCGTCCTGCAGACGGCGAATCGCGCCGTAGGGATCCGCAGAGCCGCAGACGGCCCTCACTACCGCGAAATTCCTGATTCCGGCCTGGACGAGCTCGGGCAGACGCCCTTCGTCTATGCCGCCTATCGCCACGGCAGGGCAATCCACGGCGCGAACCATCCTGACCGCCTCTTCAACGCCAAGAGTTGGATCAGGGATATTCTTGGTAGGCGTCGGCCACACGGGCCCCACCCCTATGTAGTCTGGCCGCTCAGCGCAAGAAGCTTCCGCCTGCGCAAGCGAATGCGTCGACTTGCCTACGATGCCGAGCGACGGATAAATGCGGCGCACCTCGGCGACGGGCATGTCCGTCTGGCCGACGTGCACGCCGTCAGCCTCCGCCTCGGCGGCTATCGACGGATCGTCGTTCACTATGAAAAGCGTGTTGGTGCCCGCCGTTATCGAGCGAAGCGAGTGCGCCACCGAGACGATTTCGCCGCGCGGCGCGTCCTTCATTCTCAGCTGGACGATCCCGACGCCGGCCTTTACCGCCGCCTCGCAGCAGCGCTCGTAGCCGACGACGGGATTCGTCATCACGAGATAGAGGCCGAAGTCGGTCATTTAGCGCCGAGGTCCTCCGCGATGATCTTGGCGACGAGGCGCCCGCTCTTGAACATCCCGCCGAAGATCGGCCCCATGCGGAAGCCTCCCTGGACGTTGTTCGCAGCCATGCCCGAGGCGTAGAGGCCCGGATAGAGGCGCTTGGTGTTGAGGACTGTCGTCCGCTCGCCGTCCTCCATCCACATCGGCTTCTCGCCGAGGATACCGCCGGTCGGCGAGTCGATCTTTACCCCGGCCTTGTGGACGGCCTTGTTGATGATCTCGCTTGGATGCCCGGTGCCGTCGAGGACGGCGCGGGCCGTGACGACGATGGGATCTACGTGCATCTCAAGCCGCGCGACGGGATTCCAGTTGATGACGACGCCGCAGACGACGCCGTCGTGGATGACGATGTCCTCTACCCGCACCGTGTTGAAGATCGTCGCCCCCGCCTTGCGGGCGCCGAATATGAGGCCAGAGGCGAGCTCAACTGAATCGACGGTATGATACGGCCCCTCGTATGGAACGGTAGTGATGCCGAACTCGTGGAGGATCTCCGCCGCGTCGGCCTGGACCGTAACCTCGTTCATGAGCATTCCGCCGCCCCAAGTCCCGCCGCCGGGCGCGAGCTTGGATTCGTAAACCGCGACCTTGTAGCCCTTGAGGGCCAAGTCGCGCGCCGCGACAAGGCCGCTCGGCCCCGCCCCGACGATGGCGACATCGACCGCCAGATTGTCCTTCAGCTTGTCAAAATATCTCCGGACGATCGCGCCGGAGATGACCTCTTCCATTACGGCATTCTCAGCCATTTTACTCTTCCTTTCTTTCCTACGCGGGCATTACCCCGTTCAGGTTTGCCGGTATTTCTCAGCTAAGGCGCACCTCGCGCCCCGCACCCGGATTACGTGATGCGTAGTATATCATATTTTCCGATATACCCGCAAAGCCTGGGCGACCTCCCTGACGTCATGCACCCTGACGACGCTCGCGCCATTCGCCGCACACCAGATTGCGATTGCGATGTCGCCGCCGAGAAGAGTCGCCGTGGATTCCTCCCCTGCAAGCGCGCGCACGATCCGCTTGCGGCTCGCCCCGACGAGGACGCGCCCCTTTTGAGCGAGATCCCGCACCGACCGCAAAAGCGCGAGGTCCTCCTCGCGCGTCGTGCCGAAGCCGACCATCGGGTCAAGATAGATGGGGACAGACCCCAAATCTTTGGGGACAGACCCCAAAGATTTTGCTGGAATGACAAGTTCTGCGCCGTTTTTCGCGCAAATCTGCAACATATCCAATATCGGCTCGGGATATACGCAGTTTACAATTGTCGCACCGAGCGAAACGGCTCGCTCCGCCGTCTCGTGATGATAAGTGTCTATCGAAATGGGGACAGACCCCGCGACAATTGGGGACAGACCCCGCAAAACAGGCTCAACTCGCGACCACTCCTCTTCCCATGAAACAGGCGTTGAGCCGGGACGCGTCGATTCCCCGCCGATGTCTATTATGTCCGCCCCGTCTTCTATCATTGCGGCGGCGCGCCTTATGGCGGCCTCGGGATCCACGAAACGCCCGCCGTCGGAAAACGAATCCGGCGTCACATTGACGATGCCCATGACGCGACACCCCTTCACAGCCCCATCGTTCTCCATTAGGCTATGCCTTTCTCCAGTATGAAAGATACTCTATGTTTCCCATTTCCCTGCCCCTCACGGGCGATTCCGCAAGGCCAAGGGGCTCAAGTCCGAGATCCTTTTCCGCAAACGCCGCAATTCCGTCCCGCGCGGCAATCCTAAGCGCCTCGTCGCGGACGAGTCCTCCCGGTGCGCCTCCGCGCCCCACCTCGAACTGCGGCTTTATGAGAGCCACTATCCTGCCGCCGGGCTTGAGCACTTCGACTATCGGAGGGAGAATGAGCCTAAGGGAGATGAACGATACGTCGGTCACGGCGAACTCCGGAGCGCGCGGCAAGTCCGAAGGCTTCATGAACCTTGCGTTGAAGTTCTCCTTCACCCAGACGCGCGGATCTGTGCGAAGCGAATAGGCGAGCTGGTTCGTCCCGACGTCAACCGCCATTACAAATGCCGCGCCATGCTGCAAAAGGCAGTCCGTAAAGCCACCGGTGGAAGAGCCGACGTCAATGCAGTCCAATCCTGCGACATCCATGCCCCACAATGCGAACGCCCCCTCCAGCTTCTCGCCGCCGCGCGAGACGAAACGCGGCGGAGACTCCACCGTTACGTCGACGTCAGCGTCCAAGAGCCTTGAGGACTTCGTCTCCACCTGCCCTGCGACGCGAACCTTTCCCTCCATGACGAGGGCCTGCGCACGCGTCCGCGAGCTCGCAAGGCCCTTTTCGACAAGGAGAAGATCCAGCCGGGATTTCACTTCTTCTCGCCGAGAGTGTTCATCTTGCGGATCTCGGAACGCGGGAAGCTTCTCGTTATGCCAAGCGATACTTCCACGACCACATACTCCGGCGTAACGTTTACGAGAACACCCTGGTAAGCCCCCCTGGCGGTGACAATCTCCACGTCGGGGACGAAGACCCTGCGAAGGCGGAAGCTGTGCTTGGCAGTCTTTGAGCTCTGTATCGACGGATGGCGGACAAGCTCAGCGTAACCGGTCCGCCTCAAGACGAGACGATGCTCGCCCTCAAGAAGATTCTCCACAAGGAAACCGTCGCTGAACTCGGCGTTGGGATCGGACGACTTGGTGGTGCCCACGACGCGCCCGTCAACAACCACCTGGACGTCAGACGGCGACGTGCGCAGCTCGAGCTTGCCCATTACGTTGGACATCTTGAACTCCTCGCGCGCCGATTCGCCGTTGCCGATCGTCACGGTGCGCGTCATGGTGCCGTATCCTTCCATTTCCGCCCTGACGTTGTACTCGCCGGGAGCCAGCGAGGGGATCGCCACCGGTCCGCGCCCGTAAGCCTTGTCGTTGACGTAGAACGACGCCCCCTCGGGGACTGACATTAGGTTTAGCGTCCCAGGCAGCGCCGTCATGGCGATGGAGAGAGTCTGCTGGTCGCCGGCCTTCATGGCTATCTCCCGCACTTCGTCCTTGAACCCTGGAAGCTTGAACTTCACCATCGCCCTGCCCTTCGGCACGCCCCTTACGAGAATGGGAGTCTTGCCGCGCACGACGTCGTTCACCGAGACCTCGGCGCCCGACGGATCGGAAAGGATGTTCACGACTCCGGAATCAAGCACAAGCGACTCCGTGCGGACAAGCGGCTCGCGGCCATTGAACTTGACGGATATCGTAAGCGGCTGGTAGCCTGCTTTCGTCAGGCGGACCGAATACGTGTCTTTAGCGGCGAGATTCGTTATGAGGCGCGGAGTCGTTCCTAATGACACGCCGTCTATCGCGATATTGCACCCTTCCGGCTCGCTCCTGAGGAGCAAAAGCCCCTTCTCCTCGACAAGTACCTCGTGTTTCTCCACGAGCACGCCCGGAGCCGCGTCGAAGAAGCGGTCGCGCTCCTCGTAGCCCGCAAGACGGAACTTCACATGGTGCCGCCCCGGAGCGAGGTCGAAGAGAATGGTCGGCGTAGTCCCGCGGTCGCGCCCGTCAACGATGACAGTCGCCCCCTCCGGCTGGCTTTTGATGGAAACCCTCGTGGGCGCGCTTTCCTCGCCCGACGCGAAAAGCGCGAATGCGGCAATGGCAGCCGCCGAAAGCGCGAGTCTCGCGATCATCACCGGCCTCCCTTCTTTTTCAGATTGTTTTCCGCGGAAAGGAGCTTCGAGCGGGCGTCGCGGTTGCGGTCGTCCCGACGGTCGGGGACCATCTCGAGGAGAACCTGGAGCTCCGCTTTCGCAGACTCCCACTGCGAGAGGTTGAGCGCCTTGTCGGCGCGGAAGCGCTGGTCGGCATAGCGTTTGTCAAGCTCCTCAGACGCCCTTCTCACGCCCTCAAGGGCCTCGGCCCCTATGTCCGGCTTCGGATTGACCGTTTCAAGATAGAACACGGCCTCCTTGTACGCCGCGATGGCGGCCGCAAGGTTGCCATAGTTCACGTCGCGGTCTTCCCACTTGGCATTGCCCACTTCCAGGGACTGCCTCGCCAGCTCTATAAGCTTCTCGCGCGGGTACTGTATGGCCCATATGCCAAGCTCCGACTTGGAGAAGGCCTCGAGCTTTTCGCGGATTGCGCGAAACGCCTCTGGCTCCTGCGTGTTCGTTATGCGTATGCGCCTCGAATGCCTGTCATAGACGACCTTGAGATCCCAGCTGTCGAGCGCAGGCGGGTCCGGCTCGACTCCGGCGTATTCGCGGTCGATGTCCTTGAGCCTGCGAAATGCGAGTATGTCGCCGAGTTCCGCCCTGGCCTCGTCGGAAAGCGGAGCGCTCTTGACGTTATGGCGGTTTTCCTTCGGCACGTCGTCGATCCTAACCGTCAGCACGCCGTCCTGCGAGAATGTCAAGAGATACACGAATATCCCGTTCGAGTCGGCCTGGACCCTTTCATAGCGCACCTCCATAAGCTCCGGTTCCTTGACAACGGGAGATGCAGGAGGCGGCTCCTCGTCGCCAGTGGGCGCCGTGAGGACGACCGCTATCGCCGCCGCTACCGCCAAGGCGGCAACAGCCCAAAGGACGCCTACGAGAGGGGAGCGCTTCTTCGCGACGACGTCAGCCTCCTGATTGCCGCGCGCGCCGCCATCGCCGCCCAGTCCGAGGTCAACGTCCTTGACAGCCTGCGGAGCGCACAGGCGCAGCGTAGTCGAGCCGACGACTACGACGTCCCCCTCCTTCAGCATCGCGGGCGAATTGCCGAGGGCGACGCCGTTGAGGATGGTTCCGTTCGCGCTTGCAAGATCGGTGAGGCTGATTCCGCTTTCGCCATCCATCTCGAAAAGGCAGTGGTTGCGGGAAAGCTCCTCGTCCGGTATGGGTATGTCGTTCGAAGAGGATCTTCCAAGCCTCAGCCCCCCCTCCTTCATGGAGAAGCGGCGGCCGGCGAGAGGACCATCCACTATGACGATCTCCGGTCTTTTTGCCATCAGAACATTCCTTTCAGCACTTGCGACACAACAGGCCCGAGAAGAATCAGGAACACAGCCGGGAATATGCAAAGCATAAGCGGGCCGAGCATCTTCACAGGGGCTTCAGCGGCAAGCTTCTCCGCGCGGTCGAACCGCCTGGCCCTGAGCTGCTCGGACTGAATCCTCAGCATTGCGCCAATGGAAACCCCGAGCTCGTCGGCCTGGATGAGCGCAAAGGCGACCGACTTGAGGTCCCTCTGCCCGACGCGGTCGGCCATGGCCCGCAGCGCGTCTCGCCGCGAGGAACCCACCTGGATCTCCTTTGTCATGCGAAGGAGCTCTTCGTTCAGGGGGTCGAGCTTACGCGACTTGCAGTTGCGTTGGAGAGCGCTTATGAAATCCATTCCCGCCTCTACGCTGAGAGTCAGTATGTCGAGGACGAACGGCAGCGAAAGCTGGATCGAGAAGTGCCGACGGCGCACCGCGCGGTATAGCCAGACGTCGGGGAATATCCACAGCAACATCAGCTTCAGCGAGACGAACTCCTCCCCCGAAAGAAGCCCTTCGTAGCCGCCCTGCACCAAAAGGGTCGTCGCATGGTCCACGGCCCCACGGAACATCGGCCTGCGCACCAGCGGGAAGAGGTTGGGGGCGAAAGGCAAGAGCGCCTTGAAGACTACGGGCAGCGACCGCTCCTGGCGGCGACCGTCGGCGAGGGTGACGTAGGTGACATCGCCCGCAATCGACGCGAAATACCATGCCAATCCGACCGCGGCGGCCGACCAGGCTGCGATAATCGCTATTGAGAGTGCGCTCATGCCGTCAGGTAACCGGCGTTCCTCCGCCTGCGGGCGAATCCGGCGCGACTACGCCGCCGCAGGTTCCCGGCTCGCCTGCGAAAAGTATCATGCCCTCCGACACGCCGACCGACATCTTGCGCGGCGCGAGGTTGGCGACGAACACGACTTCCTTGCCGACAAGTTTCTCCGGCTCTGGATACGCCTGTCGGATGCCCGAGAAGATCGTGCGCTTGCCGAGAGAGCCCGCGTCAAGGACGAACTTGAGGAGCTTCGAGCTCTTGGGGACGATCTCGCAGCTCTCCACGACGCCGACCCTGAGATCGAGCTTTTCGAAATCGGGGAACGCGACCTCGGCCTTCAAGGGCGGAGCTTCCGCGGCCTGCGGCTCCGCGGCGGCCTTCTTGTTCTTGCTCGCCCGGCTCTCGTGCGCGACCTCGCCAGTCTCAGCAGGCTTCTCGGCGGCAGCCGCTATCATTGCATCCACCTGCGCCGAGTCGATGCGACTCGCAAGATACTCGTAGGGCCCGAGGACGACGCCCTCTATCGACGCATTGCGCGACTCCCAGGTCCACTCCGGCTCGCCAAAGAGCTTCATCGCCCTCTCGGCATACGCGGGAAGGATCGGCTTTAAGTATATTGCTATCACGCGGAAGGCGTTGAGGGCCGCAGTAAGCGCAATGCGCGCTGACTCGGCGTCGGTCTTCACCGTCTTCCACGGCTCCTTGCGGTCGAAATACTCGTTCGCGGCGTCGGCGAGGCGGCAGATTTCCACCACGACCTGGTTGAAGCGGCGGTTTTCGTAGTTGAGGGCGATAGCATCGCCAGCCTTGCGCAGCCTGTCGAGGAGGCCAAGCTCCTCTTCGCAGCCCGCAAGAGTGGCGAGCCTTCCCTCAAGCCGCTTCTGGAGCATCTGCGCTGAGCGAGAGGCTATGTTGGTGATCTTGCCGACGAGGTCGGAATTGACGCGCTGGACGAAATCCGCGAGGTTTAGGTCCATGTCGTCGGTCGTGCCGCCGAGCTTGGCCGCGTAGTAGTAGCGCAGGGCCTCGGGGGGCAGGTGGTCGAGGTACGTGCGGGCGTTCACGAACGTGCCCTTCGACTTGGACATCTTCTCGCCGTTGACGGTGAGAAAGCCGTGCACGAATATCTTGTTGGGCTGTTCAAAGCCAGCTACGTTGAGCATCCCCGGCCAGAAAAGGCAGTGGAAGCGTATTATGTCCTTGCCGATGAAGTGATAGCGCTCGGCCGCCGGATTCTGCCACCAGTCCTCGAACTTCTGGCCATTCTTCTCGCACCAGTTCCTAAGGGAGGCAAGGTATCCGATCGGGGCATCGACCCAGACGTAGAAGAACTTCCCCGCGTGCCCCGGGATCTCGAAGCCGAAATACGGCGCGTCGCGCGAGATGCACCAGCCGCGCAGGGGCTCCGCAAACCACTCGAGGAGCTTGTTCGAGACGTCGCTCGTCGTATGCCCGGGGATCCACTTCTCAAGATAGGCGTGCTGGGGCTCGAGCTCGAAATAGAGATGCTCCGAGTCCTTCACGACGGGCGTCGCGCCGCACGTGGTGCACTTGGGGCTTCCAAGCTCCTCCGCGCCGTAGGTGGAGCCGCAGCGGTCGCAGCTGTCGCCGTACTGGTTCTCGGCCCCGCACTTCGGGCAGGCGCCCTTCACGAACCTGTCCGGCAGGAACATCTTGCAGTGCTCGCAATAAAGCTGCGGCGAGGTCTTCTTCGTAATTCCGCCCGACTTCTCCATTGCCGCGAAGAACCTCTCGGAAAACTCCCTGTTCTCCGGCGAATTCGTGGTGTAGTAGTTGTCGAAGGATATCTGGAAGTCGGTGAAGTCCTTGAGGTGGATCGCGTGCATCCTCGCGATCAGCTCTTCCGGCGAAACGCCCTCCTTGCGCGCACGTATCATCACGGGCGTGCCGTGCGTGTCGTCTGCGCAGACGTATACGCACTCGTTTCCGCGCAGCTTCTGGTAGCGGACGAAGAAGTCCGTCTGGAGGTATTCTACAAGGTGACCGATGTGTATGTCGCCGTTTGCGTACGGAAGCGCGCTTGTGACGACTATTCTGCGTTTCTCTGCCATATGACTTGATTATAGCGCTTTTAGTTCTTGAAGCTGTGGATTGGAGCCGGGATGCGCCCCTTGCGGGCGATGAACTTCTCGCACGAGAAGCGCGAGACTCCCATCACTGGCGCACGCCCGAGGAGCCCGCCGAACTCGACGGTGTCGCCCTCGCGCTTGCTGGCGACCGGAATTATCCTCACGGCGGTAGTCTTCTGGTTGACCATGCCTATAGCCGCCTCGTCGGCGATGATCCCGGAGATAGTGCTCGCCGGAGTGTCGCCGGGGACCGCGATCATGTCGAGGCCGACCGAGCAGACGCACGTCATCGCCTCAAGCTTCTCTATCGTGAGGGCGCCTGCGTTCACGGCGTCGATCATGCCCTGGTCCTCGGAGACGGGGATGAAGGCGCCGGAGAGCCCGCCGACATAGGAGCTCGCCATGACTCCGCCCTTCTTCACCTGGTCGTTGAGAAGCGCAAGCGCGGCGGTGGTCCCTGGCGCGCCGGGATGCTCAAGGCCGATTTCCTTGAGGATGTCGGCGACGGAGTCGCCTATCGCCGGAGTAGGCGCGAGGGAGAGGTCGATGATGCCGAACGGCACGCCAAGGCGCTTCGACGCCTCCTGCGCGACAAGCTGCCCGACGCGGGTTATCTTGAAGGCCGTCTTCTTTATGGTCTCGCAAAGGACTTCGAACGAAACGCCGCGGCAGGAGCGGCCGAGCACGTAGTTCACGACTCCAGGCCCCGAGACGCCCACGTTTACGACGACGTCGCCCTCGGTGACGCCGTGGAACGCCCCTGCCATGAACGGATTGTCGTCCGGGGCGTTGCAGAGGACGACGAGCTTGGCGCAGCCAATCGAGTCGCGGCTCTTCGTCTTGGCCGCGGTCTTCTTCACGATCTCGCCCATGAGCCGGACGGCATCCATGTCGATGCCCGTCTTGGTAGAGCCGACGTTGACGGAAGAGCATATGTGCTCCGTCTCCGAAAGCGCATCCGGGATCGAGTGGATTAGAAGCTCGTCGGCAGGCGTCATCCCCTTGGAGACGACGGCCGAATAGCCGCCTATGAAATTGACGCCAAGTCGCTTCGCCGCGCGGTCCAGCGTCTTTGCGAGGCGGACGAAGTCTCCCGGCTTGCGGCAGCACGCGGAGCCCACGATGGCGGCCGGGGTAATGGAGACGCGCTTGTTCACGATCGGCACTCCGAAGTCGCGGCCGATCTCGTCGCCCGTCTTCACGAGGTCCTTCGCGTAGCGCATCAGCTTGCCGTAGACGTTGTCGCACGTCTTCGCGAGCGACGAGTCGGCGCAGTCGAGGAGGGAGATTCCCATCGTGATGGTCCTCACGTCGAGATTCTCCTCGAGAATCATCTTGTTAGTCTCAATGACTTCTGATATGTTTATCATCGCCGTAGCCCGCTATCAGACCCTGTGCATCTTCTCGAAGATCTCGCTCTTCTGGCAGCGGATCTTGAGCCCCATCCCGTCGCCGAGCTTCGCAAGCTCGCCGCCGACCTTCTCGAAAGGCTTTGCGCACGCAGAGGCATCGACGATCATCATCATGTTGAAATACCCGCCTACTACGGTCTGTGATATGTCGAGAATGTTTATCGCGTTTTTCGCGAGATACGCGCTTGTCTTGGCGATGATGCCGACGGTGTCCTTGCCGACTACGGTGATTATTGCCTTGTTCATTGTTTTCCTCCAATGTAAATTATACCAAATATCAGCCATTTTCATCAATACGCAAGAATTGCAATTTACGGGAATCTCTCCGGCGGCAATGGACACGGGCGCGGACATTTTGCTATAATCGGCGTCAACCATACGTCAAGGAGGCAGGATGACAGACTTCAACTACTGGTCGCCGACATACATCGCGTTCGGCAAGGGCAAGGAATCGCGCACCGGAGAGCTCGTGCGGCGCTTCGGCGGCGGCAAGGCGCTTCTGCACTACGGCGGCGGCAGCGCGGTGAGAAGCGGGCTGATAGACCGAGTTAAGGCGTCTCTCGCAGAGGCCTCTGTCGCCTTCGTCGAGCTCGGCGGCGTCAAGCCCAACCCTCGCAGCTCGCTCGTGGAAGAGGGCGTCCGCCTCGCATTGGCCGAGAAAGTCGATTTCCTCCTCGCCGTCGGCGGCGGCAGCGTGATCGACTCCTCGAAGGCGATTGCCATAGGCGCGGCGAACGGCGGCGAGTGGCGGCGGTTCTACGTCGGGCGCGAAGTGAAGGTGAAGCCGGTGATCCCCGCCGCCCTGCCTGTCGGAGTAGTGCTTACGATCGCCGCGGCAGGCAGCGAGGGCTCGACGAACAGCGTAATAAACCTCGAGCCGGAAAACCTCAAGCGCGCGGCAGGCGGCGACATCCTGCGGCCCAGGTTCGCCGTGATGAACCCCGAGCTTACGATGAGCCTGCCCCCCTTCCAGACGGCGTGCGGTCTCGCCGACATGTTCGCGCACCTCTGCGAGAGGTATTTTACGCCTACGGCCGACGTCACCCTCTCCGACAACCTCTGCGAAGCGGTTATGCGCACGGTGGTCGAGGAAAGCGCGAAGGCAATGGCGAACCCCCGCGACTACCAGGCGCGGGCGAACATAATGTGGGCGGGGACGCTCGCGCACAACGACATCTGCGGAGCCGGGCGCGTGCAGGACTGGGCGAGCCACGGCATCGAGCACGAGCTTTCCGCCCTCTACGACTGCGCCCACGGCGCAGGTCTCGCCGTCGTGATGCCGGCGTGGATGACCTACGTGCACAAGGCCGACGACGCGCGCTTCGCCCGCTTTGCGAGGAATGTCTTCGGCGTCGGGCGCGGCGAATCCGACGAGGCCGCGGCGCTCGCGGGAATCGCGGCGTTCCGCAGCTGGCTCAAGTCGCTCGGACTGCCGCTGACGTTCGCGGAGCTTGGCGCAAAAGAGGAAGACATCCCCCTTCTCGTCAAGACCCTCAACCTAAACGGCAACACGCTCGGAGGCTTCATGCCCCTCGCCGAAGCAGACGTGGAGGCCATATACCGCCTCTGCATCCGCCCATGAGGGCGTATATCGACATACTGAAGCTTTCCTGGCCGCTGGCCCTTGGCATGATCAACAACGCGGTCATGCAGTTCATCGACCGCGCATATCTCGCCGGCCACTCCATGGCGGCGTTCGAGGCAGTGCTGCCTGCTTCTACCCTTGCATGGGTGTTCACGGGCTTCTTCCAGGCCATAGTCGCCTACTCGGGCGTTTTCGTGGCGCAATACCACGGGGCGAAGAACCCGGCGATGTGCGCGACGAGCTTTCGCGCGGCGTCGCTCATCGCCCTTGCATCGGGCGCGATCGTCGCAGCCCTCGTCCCCGCGGCCATCTGGATACTCTCCGCGACAGCGCCGTCGGCGGAGCTACTTGCGCTTGAGCGCGAATACTGCTGCATATGCCTCTTCGGCGGCTTCTTCGTCTGTGCGCAAATGGCGGCGGCCGCCTACTTCACGGGGCGCGGGCGCACGAGGATCGTATTCTGGGCGAACCTCCTCGCGAACGTCATCAACATCGTCCTCGACCCCTTCCTCATCTTCGGGTGGTGCGGGCTCCCGAGGCTCGGGATAGCGGGGGCGGCCTACGCGACGGTCTTCTCGATGGCCGTGCAGTGGCTGTGGCTTACGGCTTGCGCTATCAGAGACATCCGGCGCGAAGGCGGCGGCGAGGCGACTGAATCCACCGCGCGTCTCGTCCTGCGGGTGCTGCGCTTCGGTGTGCCGTCCGGCGCCTACAACGTCCTCAGCATGCTCTCGTTCTCGGCGTTCGTCTTCGTCACCGAGAAAGTCGGCGACCTTGAATTCGCCGTGTCAAACGCCGTATTCACCGTGAACTACCTCCTCTACGCGCCGATGGAGGGATTCGCGCTGGCAGCCCAGACGCTCGTAGGCCAGGCGCGAGGCCGGGGCGACAACGCGGCCGCCGCGGCCGACGCGAGGCGCACAGTGCTTTTGGCGGTGGCGGTCGCAGCCGCATTTGCGCTCGCGGCGCTTCTTCTCTGCCGCCCGGTGCTCTCCGTGTTCGCGCCGCCTGACCAGGCCCAGGCGGGGGAATTCCTCTCGCTCGGGCTCAAGCTCTTCCTGCTGATGGGCTGCTATCTCGTGCTGGACGCCGTTGACACGGTGCTCTGCGGGGCGCTGCGCGGCGCTGGCGACACGAAGTTCGTCATGGCGTGGATGACCTTCTGCGCGTTCGGCGTGTGGATGCCGCTCGTGTGGATCGTCTCGAAGACAAGCTTCACGATGCCGCTACTTTGGACGACGACGGTCGCCTACGTGGCGGTGTTGTTCGTAGGCTCCTTCATCCGCTGGCGCCGCGGCAGGTGGAAGGCGATAAATCTCACGTCTTCTTCTTCGTCCTGAAAACCACTGCATAGGCGAACATCAGCACAAAGCAGATCGCGGGGACGAAGAACGAGGCGCGAAGCGCGCCGGACGACGTGCGCAGATTGGCGTCCCAAGTAAAGTCCATCATCGGAACGAGGCTAAAGAAGACGCTTTCCTTCGCGCTGATGACGCCCGCCATCCAAGGCGTTACGACAGCGCCTCCAAGGATCGCCATGATCATGCCAGGGCCGCCGAGCTTGAAGCACTTTGGGTCGAGCCCGCCGAGCGCCATGCCGTAGATCGTCGGGAACAGTATCGCCATGAAGAGGCTTATGCCCATAAGCGCGATTATGTTCGCCGAGAAAGGAACTCCGCCCACGGCAAAGAGGACCGTCGACGGCAGATAGATCGTGCCCATGCAGCAGAGAGTCCCCATCACGCAATACGCAGCCATTATCTTCCACGGGGCGATCCACTTCATCGCCCATGTCCCCGCCCAGCAGTTCGCGATGTGTATCGCAATGGCGAGGATGTAGTAGTTCGCCGAAACGTCCGGCGCGACGCCGAGCTCCTTCTGCCCATAGACGTTCATCCACGTCCACACCGCGATCTGCATGCCGACGTAGGCGAAAAGCGCAACGAGCCCGAAGACGTAGCGCGGCGTCCGCACGAGCGTCCTGAACGACGCCCTGTACGCCGGCATCGCCGCGATGCAGGCGAGCGGGCCGACCATTCCGCAGAGCATCCAGAGGAGCTTGTCCATGTCGGGGAAGAGGATCCCCGTAATCACGAACGGGAGGGCCGTCGCAAGCATCGCGCCGCCGACGTGCATGCAGCGCGTCGCGAGCGGCGCGCGCGGCCCTGCGGTCTCCTCCATGCGCGTCGCTATGGGGTGGCGGGCGAAGTATATCCAGACGGCTGCCATCACGAGGCAAAGCGCGACATACGGCACGCATATCCACGTAAGCTCGGAGTGGACGATCGGCCGCAGCTGTTCAGCTGGCATCGCGAGGCGCTCTTCGACCGTGGCGGGGTTCAAGTGGGCCAAGATCGCCTTTTGCGCAATGAAGATGCCGACGATAGAGCCAACAGGGTTCATGGCCTGCGCGAAGTTTAGCCGGCGTATCGCGCTCTTCGAGTCGCCTAATGCGAGCATGCACGAATTCGACGAAGCCTCGAGTATCGCGCATCCTCCCGCAACTACGAATATGCCGATGAAGTAGAAGTCGAAGCTCTGCTGGATGCAGGCAGGTATGTAGAGAACCGCTCCGCAGACGTAAACCGCAAGGCCGATTAGGATGCCGGTGCGAAACGAGAACTCCTCGACGAGTATCGACGTGAAGAGCGCCAGCACCGCGTATGCACCGTAGAAAGCGACTTGCACGAGCACGGCGCGGTCCTGGTCCATCGTGAAGATACGCTGGAACGCCGGCACGAGGTTGTCGGACATGTTGTTGACAAGTCCCCACAACGCAAAGCAGAGGACAAGAAGGAATATGGTCAGCTTCGAGTTTTTCATTTACGCGCTCCTAAATCTTCTATTCGTATCGCCATCTTCAAAGTCCGCATCGCGCCGGGCGGAATCGGAATTGGGCTTCCGTCCGTCGCCGCCATGAAGACCGGCTCGACGCAGACAAAGCGCCGCCATTCGTCGCCGGGCACGACCCCGGGGCAGTTCTTCTCGGCTCCGGGGTTCCACACGTTCAAATGGCTCGCCCCTTCGCATTCTACGACAACCCTGCGTCCGAGAGGCTCGTCGTGCAAAAGAAACGCCATGCGATCTTTTCCTGAAAGCTGGAATATCCTGTCTATCGATTCCTCGATGCGAAGAGCCCCCTTCCAAATGCCGCGCTCGGGGCGCGGCCGCGACGGGTCGTCTTCGAAACGCAATCCGTCGAGCCCTTCGACCCATGTCCTTGAACGCTCGGAAACGCGGAAGTACGGGTGGAATCCGAAAGAGCATAAAAGAACGTTAGTTCCTGCATTCGTCGTCTTCATTTCGAGAGAAAGCGCGTCCGACAGGGCGATGACAAGATTGAGCCTCGCATCTCCCTCTGAAAGGCCAAGCACGGCTACGCTCAAGTCCGCTCCGTCGCGGCGTTCAAGCAATCGAAACGTCCGCCGCCATGCGACTCCGTGTATCGCTCCGGAAGCATCGACCCCGAAGCGCGGCCAGCACACGGGAAGCCCGCCGTGCGACCAGTCCGGCGCAGACTTCTGCGGCGGGGTCGCATTCCAGAGGACCTCGTCGCCCGCGCGTCGGAACGAGACTATGCGCGCGCCGTCGAGATCTACAGTGCAGCTCGACGAGCCTGCGGCCAGCTCTATCGTCTCCGCCGCCGCAGAGAGCAGCGCCGACGCGGCAAAAAGCAGCAAAGTGCACTTCACACCCATGGCCGCATATTATACCAAATCGCCGCGAGAGTTGCCTCGTTCCACAACTGCCGCGAAGTTTTGTCAGTGAAGCAGGATTTTGTTGCTCTCGATGGCGGCCTCGATTCTGGTGCGCTCCTCCGCCGGCAAGTCCTCCGGGGCGAACGTACCGCCGTCAATCCGCAGGTCGGCGTTGAAGGCAACGAACCCGCAGGGAAGCTCGACATTGCGGAAGGCAATGTTCTCGAACGGACGGGTCTTCTTCGCGTAGATGCGCGACGGCTCGCGCACAATGCCGGAAATGCCGTCGAAGACGATATCCCGGAAAAGCCCCACGGTCGAATGCATGTGGTGCATCCGCAGGAATATCGTCGAATCGACGCGCACGTTCTGGATGCGTATTCCGTATATGTCCGCCCCGCGCGACCGGGGGCTGTAGGACGACACGAAGTTGAATGCCGTGCGCGTGTCGGAGATCGTCAGATTGGAGAATACGGCGTCGTGAACTCGGCCCTCGCCAACGCCGGGACGTATCGCGTTGCACGAAGTGGAGAGGTTGCAGTCGGAAACCGTCACATAGGCGCAGTCGTGCGGGTCGGCGAGGCGTTTCGCCGCCGACGCCCGGAGCGTGATGCAGTCGTCCGCAGTGTCAATGCGGCAGTCTGATATCGTCACCCAGCGAGAGCGGTCGATGTCGATGCCGTCGCCGTTGAACGTGTGGTAGCGGCGGCGCTCCGTGTGAACATAGCACCCGTGAATCCACACGCGGTCGCAGTTCAGGATGAAACAGCTCCAGTACGGCGCGTCGGCGAGCTCCACGTCGGCTATGCGGATGTCGCACGAGTCGACGAACCAGACCATCTGCGCCGGGCGGAATGGAATCGCCTTGTTGTTCGGGTAGCGATTCCCAGACGCATCAAGGAGGAACGCCGCCGAACTGCCGTCCACCTTTCCTGGACCGCGCAAGGTCACGTTCTTCACGCCGACGCCAAGCAAAAGATGGCCGCCTGAAGTATTGTCTCCGCTACGGGGCGAGGCGGCGTTCTGCGGGCAGCAGTTGGAGGCGCAGTAGTCGGCCGGGTCTGGGCTGCCCTTCAGCGTCGCGCCCGGACCGAGGTGGAAGTCCACGTTGTCCTTGAGCCATATCGAGCCGGTCAGATATGTGCCAGGTGCGAACTCCACCGTGCCGCCGCCGGCCGCGCTCGCAGCGTCAACCGCCTTCTGGATGGCCGCCGTGTCCTTGGCGACGCCATCCCCCTTCGCGCCGTACGCTCTCACGTCGAATGCCGACGCCGTGCAGAGTTGCACCGCTGCGGAAAATACGACCGCCAAAATTTCAGGGCTATTCTTGACCATGGCAATTTTCCTTCTTGAATCGGTTTGGCGTCAATTATACAACAAACTGCGTGAAACTTCCACCCCTACCTCCGTGGGGTCTCGGGTTCAGTACGTCTTTCCGTCGGCGAGGTTCATAACTTTGACAGAATCCGCGGATGCTCCCTTGACCATGCGCATCCACTTGCCGCCCTGTACGACGCCGTAGAACGGCTTGCTGGTCGCGGAGGTCACCTTGATCGGTATCATCACGTCTGCGTCTGGCGAAATCACCGCAACCTTTACGCCGCCTTCAACCACGCGCGTCTTGAACGTAAGCGGGCCAAGCGGCCTGCCGACTACCATGAGCAGCCGCCCGTCGCTCGTCTCGTACTTGACCGGGATGAGAGTCTTGTCGCCCTCGACCGAGAACGGAACCGCCTCGTGCCTCACGAGATCGTACACGGCCCCCGCCTTGCGGTTGACCCTCAACGTCGCCTCGTTGGGCAGGCCCTTCTCCATTATCCTGCGCCACGGGCCAACGTAGTCGCCGAAGTCGCGCTTGTCGTTGATCGCGAAGAGGTAGTCCGCCGAGCCATACGTACGCGTGCGCAGGAGCATCCACTTGTTGTCGGCCTCGACGTAGGCGGGCACCCAGGCGCGGCATGTCTTCGCCAGCGACGCCGCGCGCGCACGCCACTTGCGGTCGCGCACCCTGCAGTCCTTGTCGCGCTTCATCTCCTTGGGCAGCATGTCGTCGGCGCGCACTTCCTCCTCTCCGGCCTCCGCCTCGGCTACGGCGTCGGCGTCAGTGGGGAGAGTCGCGTCCGCCTTGACCGCCGGCACGAAGTTCGCGTCCGCGACAATCTTCCCGCCGCGCGCCTTGAACGCCTTGAGCGCGGCCGCAGTCTCCTTGGTGACGACGCCCTGATTGGGCGCAAGGATCACCTTCACTGATTTAGGTATGCCGTGCTTCTCGATCGCCTCCTCGAAAAGCGTGATCGGAGAGAGGTTCGCGGCTTCAGCGAGGAATCCGCAGTTGAACGCGGAGCGATACCAGTCCCAGTAGCCCTCGCCTGAGAGGATTGCAGAGGCGAAGGTGTCCAAGACAGCCACTTCGCCTGGGCGTTCGGGAACGGCCTTCAGAAGCGGCCCGAGCGGAACGGCCACGTCGCGGAAGAAGCGCTCGACCATCTTGCGCGTCTCGGGGTTCGTGTAGCGGTAGTAGTTGCGCCCGCGGCCAAAGTCGTCGCCAAGCACCCACAGGCAGTCCCAGCCGTGAAAGCCGAAGCCGTCGATCTTGCGGGAGATCGCAGACCATATCTGCTCGAGCATCAGGTCCGGAGGTGGCGTCACGAACACGGCCGCCGGGTTCTTCTGCCGCCATTCCGGCACCTTCGCCGGAAGGTCGTTCGTCGGCGCGATGATGCTCGACGCGGCGATTCCCTGTATCATCGTAACGACGTGCTGTCCTGGCGTCCCCTCCGCGTAGGCGTTCTCCACCGATACGAAGTATGCGTGCTGGTACGGGTAGGGATAGCACGTCACCCACTGGTTGACATGCGTGACGTCGCCGCTCAGCCCCCAGAGAGGCGGCTCCCTCGTCGCGGGGTCGTACATGGAAAATGGCGTGTAGCCAAGCTTCTCGCGGAAGATGTCAAGCGCCATCTTGTAGTATTTCGTGGAACCTTCCCCTTCCCTCCAGAACCAGCGATAGTAGGAGAGGATCGGATAGTCCCTGTCCACGACACGGTCTGCCGGCAGGTCCTTCAGCTTCGACCAGTGCGGTGCCGCGCGCTTCTCGGCCTCGGGCGGGATGTCACGCCCCGTGGCGGCCTTGTACGCCGCGACATTGTGCGGCGCGAAGGAGGGCTTCGACAGGATGCGCTCCTCGCTCTCTGGCATGAGCGCGACAGTGACCCCGGTCTTCGCTGCGATGCGCGCCGCGACGTCCGCATGATACTCCACGTATCCGCGCAGCTCGTCAAGGCAGCCAGGCGCGGACGAATCGACCGCCCCGGGGATCCTGGTTCCGTCCCTGTTGACGCGCGGGTACTTTTCGCGGAGATACTTTCTCTGCTTGGACGGCCTGAGCTGGATGTTCCAGATGAAATCGTCGCGCACCATCTTCTCGGCACGTTTCTCGTAGTCGGGCATAGGGCCGTTCTTGCCCACCCCTTTCGCCAGGTCGTAGTCAAAACTTCCAAACGAATGCTCGATGGCCATGTTGAATCCGGCTGGCGGCAGAGAGTCGTATATCCGCCAGTCAAGGCTCCAGAAAAAGCGCAGCTGGTCGTCGGGGTTGCCAATCGGCACGGCCGGCTGCTCCGCCACGGCGGCAACGCATTCAAGATGGCCCGCGGCGGCAGCAAGGACGGCAACTGCCGAAATCGCGAATTGTTTCATCGTGGTCATTTTCAGCTTTTTGTCAGTATACAATGATCAATGCGCCGACGGCCTTGCGGAGGACGACGCCGCGTGCCGTGACGGACACCTTGACTTCCGTCGGCTTGTCGGTGAGAACCGTCACCTTGCCGGGGGCGAAGCTGCCGGACACCGACGCGCATGAGAGCAGCGTGCAGCGGCGCTCGTTCGCGCCGGTAAAGCCAGTGGCGTCGACGACGAGCGATGCGCCGTCCGTGACCTCGAGCCGGCCGGAGAGTCTCACCGCGCCGAACCCGCTGTCGTCAGCGACGAGGCGGAGGACGGACGCCGTGCTGTTGGAAAGAACGAGATCAGTTCCGGCGAATGTACCGCCGGGGCCGACTTCGAGCGTACCCTCGCCAAGACCGCCCAGGACAACGGTGTCAGAAGCGGTGAAACTGCATGGCTTCGTCCTGTCCGCCGCCGCCACAGTGATACGTCCGACAGCTTCCGTGCCGACGTAGCTCGCATGAGTCTTGTGGCATGTCTCCGGGCTGACTCCGCCCACCCATATCTTCGAGGATATCTTCGCCGTGCCGTTCGAGAGCACGTAGTATCCATATCCGTTCGAGAAGCCGAATATCGCAGGCGCCCAACCGTTGTCCGTCGCCTTCGACACGAACTCTCCGCCAGTCTGGATGAACTCGCCGCGACCGCGCCCTACGCCGAGGACGAAAGGCGACCTGACGCTCTCGTTCGTCACGACGCCGCCGGAAAGTTCGTACACGCCCAGCACGGTCGGAGTGCGCACTGTTGCCGAAGTGAAGCCGTCGCCGAGTACGAAGCCGGAGACCAGCGTTGTGTTGTAGGCACCGCCGTTGACGACGAACGCGCCTCCCGTCTGGTAGACGTGCCCGGTCGAAAAGCTGTTCGCATTGCAATAGGTGCTGGCGCCGCCCTGATTGAACCCGCTCGCGTTATCAGCCTTGAGGACTCCGTCCGAAATGTACAGGTCGACGAATCCATTGTAGGAAGCCATGCCCATCTTCAAATAACCCACGGAATGCGTCGCCGCGCTGTCGAAGCGTAGCTTGATGCGTCCGCCGGCAGAGGGGTACAGTTCAAGGCGTGCATCGGTGCCGGTGACCTGGTAGGCGGCGCGATCAAGGAACCGGACGTCCGTGGCGGCTCCTGTGGCGGCGGAAAACCGCAATCTGGCATTCGCATTCCCGACAAGCATCGCGTCTTCGCGGAAGACGGCATCGCCCTGTCCGAGGCAGACGTCCCAGATTGCCGCATAGAGCTTGGAGTGCCCGCTGAAATCCAGAGACCCGCCATTCTGGCTCCATCCGCCTCCCAGTATTTGCAAGGTGCCGTAGTCCTTCGCCTCGATGCGCCCAGCCGGGCTCATCTTGAAATAGCTGTTGACTGGCTTGTAAAGCATCTCGCCATTGCCGGCGATGACGACCTTCGAGGTCACGCTATCGCCGACGTCGCCAATGACGACCGATCCGTGCATATTCGTGATGGCCAGCCTGCCTCGCACTTCCGCCATACCGCCGTCCGAGATCTTGAACGCCTCCGTGTCTTTCGCGAATGCCGCCGCGACGTTGACGTTGGTTCCTTGATACACGACCTCACCGCCTTCGGGGACGACAAGCCTGCCGCCGCGGCCCACGTTCCATATCCCCTTTGTCGATCCAAGACGGGAAGCAACGTTCAACGTGGCCGTGCCTCCGCCCCAATTGCAGATGGTGAGGTTGGTGACGACGGCCGGCTCGCCCACGGTCACGGTATAGTCGCCGCCCGGTTCTTTCAGCCCGGCGCCAAGCTCCGAGGACGGCACGCCCGCGCACCAGTTCGCCGCCGTGCCCCATGTCCCGTCTTGCGGCGCCTTCCAGTATGACAACGTCGGCTTCACGCTAAGGAAACAGTCCCCCGTTAGCCATGCGTAGCCAGATGACGCGCCGTAGACACCTGCAGGAAATTCCGTGGCCACGCCGGTGCCGTCGACGAAAGTGACGCGCTCGACGGTGCTTGTTCTTGTGGTTGCGTCTTGGCCAAGCACCAGATTCGCACCATCGTGAACGACAAGATGTTCGGCGTGGAAGTAAAAGACAGACGCATAAGCGGGCATGCTCAACGTGGCCGTAGGCCCTATGACGGCTCGTGAAAGATGCAAAAAATACGCCCGCGACCACCCCGTGTTCATGTTCACCACTCCGTTTGACACGATCAGATCCCCCGTCGTGGTGCTTTCCAAGTCGTAGAATTTAATCGTCCTGCTGGAATTGCTAGGGTTCCAGCAAAGGCCCGCCGCGCCCTTGAAACAGCCGGCGAAGTTTGAATCCTGAATGCGGCCGCCTATTGTAAGCAAGGCCGGCGTTGCACTTGTCACCGTCTGTTCGTGTCTGTCGGCGTATGGATCGTAGGCAAAGTACTGAAGATTCGTGATGGCCTGGTTGTAGCCTCCCAAATCCAACGTTCCCGTCATGTTGAATCTCCAGAAATACTGCGGGATGGCATTTTCGCCGTGGCATATTATCGAAGAGTACTTGTCGCAGTCGATTCTGCCGTCACTGAAAGGCATCGTCAGGCAGTCCTTCTCCCATAAATGCAGCGCACCGCCGTTCTTGAGATAGATGTTTTTCGCCTGATGCAGGCCGCCGGCGTGCAGATGGAGCACCGCCGTGTCGTTGGTCAAGTAAATGTTCAAGTACTGGTTCCCGATGTTTCCGCTCGAAAACGTCACCGTGTTCGTAAAAATGACGTTGTGGTAGTTGCCCGGCACTGCGGCGGGATTCCAGTTGTTCTTGTCGCTCCAGCTTCCGCCTTCGCCGCCAACCCACACGTAGTCGGCTCCAGTCGCGACAGCGCACAAGCCGACGCTCAAGATGAACAACGCTCTTTTGACCATGGTACTATTCTCCTTTTGAATCCATTTAACGCCAATTATACAGGAAATCGCGCAAAACCGTCACCCCCACCAAGGTGGGGGTGGCATTTACGTCACAACGACGGCATGATATGATAAAATACGAAGTAACGCAATGAAGCGTACCTGCTTACTTTTCGCCGCGCTTGCCGCGACAGCGCCAGCCGTTGCCGCGATTCATGACGCAGCCGCCCTGCGCCAGGCCGTCTACGGCAAATTCACGCCGGCCGAGTTCTCCATTACCGGCCGCGTCACGTTCGTCCGCTTCGGCAACGCCACGAACCGCCCATCTACAGTAGTGGTTACTGACGAAACAGGCGGCATCGCAATGTTCCCCGCCACCGCCGCCAGATGGGACGGTGTCCCCCGGCTTGGCGACCTCGCCGTGTTCAACGGCCGCACGTATCTGGACCACGGCAAGAAGCCATGCGCCCTCGTTGTCAGGCACGAGTTCCTGTCTCACGGCGTCCCATACCCGCCGGCAGACGTCGGAATCTCCGAGATTCTTGACGGCAAGCACGACTTCATCCGGGCGCGGCTGTCGGGAATCCTGCGCGACGTGACCGGCAGCGAGACGAACCCCCGCTGGACGATGCTCGTAATCTACGGTGGGCGCAACAGGGTCTTCGCGTCTGTGCCGACCACCCCGGGCGAAGCCAAGTCCCTTAAGAAGCTCGTAGGCGAAAAAGTGTCCGTCACGGGCATCTGCGTGCTGAACGATCTGAGCCCGCGTCTGCGCATCGGACGCGTATTCATAATTGCGACCGCCGACGACGTCAGGAAGGCATCTACGGACACGGCCACCGTCGCAGACCTGCCGGACGTCGGCCGCATCCGCTACGAGAACGCCACCGACGTCGAAGCGCTCGAAGCGCACCGCGCCACAGGCTGCATCGTCGCCGTCTGCCGGAACCGCCGCGCCATGCTTCGCACTGCCGACGGCGACTTCGTGGGCCTCGACTTCGGCGACGGGGTCCTTCCTCGCTACGGCGACGTCGTCACCGCCTGGGGCCTGCCGGAGTCGGACCTCTTCCATCTGCACCTGACGAACGCAAAATGGCAGAAAGCCGACGGTGCGTTCAATGAGGACGAGCCCGTGGACGTGAGCCCGCGCGCCATGCTCGTGGACAAACAAAGCAACAACCAGATCAACAGCTACCTCCACGGTCGCCCAGTCAGCTTCGTGGGCGTCGTGAGAAGCGTCTCGTCGGAAAACTCGGAAAGCCGCATCGTACACGTCGAATCGGACGGCACGCTCGTTACGGTTGACGCAACATCCCTGCCGAACGTCGTGAAAAGCCTTCCCATCGGAAGTAGAGTCGCCGTAACCGGCGTCTGCGCCATGGAATTCGAAACACCACGCTCGGCGTCCTCCTTCCCGAAAATAGGAAGATTCTCCATTGTCCTCAGGAAGCCGGAGGACATATCGGTTCTCTCGCGTCCGTCATGGTGGACGGAATCAAGGCTGTGGGGCATGATCAGCGCCCTTTTCGCTGTGCTGGCGACGATTCTCGTCTGGAACGTGGCCCTTAGAAAAGCCGCAACGAGAAAGGGCCGCGAGCTGCTGCGCGCGGAACTCGGCCAGGCAAAGGCCGACCTAAAGGCACAGGAGCGCACGCGCCTCGCAGTGGAGCTGCACGATTCCGTGGCCCAGATGCTTACCGGCATATCCATGGAAGTGGAGGTGGCACGGGGGATGTGCGAGTCGACATCGCCAGAAACGGCGTCCCACATCGACATTGCCGGGAAGGCGCTGAAGTCGTGCAGGGACGAACTCAGAAACTGTCTCTGGGACCTCCGCAGCCAGGCCTTGGAAGAGCCTGACATGGCCAAGGCCATACTGCGAACGCTGCAGCCGCACGTCGGCGACTCGCGCATCGCCGTCGGGTTCAATGTGCCGAGGGCCACGCTTTCCGACAACACGGCCCACGCCCTGCTCAGCATCATACGCGAACTTGTCACGAACGCGCTGCGCCACGGCGAGGCGACGCACGTAAAGGTCGAGGGCACGCTCAAGGACGGATGCATCGTGTGCATGGTGGAGGATGACGGATGCGGATTTGACCCGGACAACTGCCCTGGCATCGCGCAAGGCCACTTCGGGCTCACCGGCATACAGGAGCGCCTTGGCCCGCTCCACGGCACAATGGACATCTCAAGCCACCCCGGAAAGGGAACGACCGTCACGATTTCAATCCCGAAAACAGACGACACATCATGGACGAAAAGATCAAAGTTCTAATCATCGACGACCACGCAATCCTCCGAATGGGACTGACCGCCCTTCTCAACTCAAAGAAGGACATCGAAGTAGTTGGCGACGCCGCAAACGGCACCACCGGAATACGAAAGGCCGCCAAGCTGAAGCCGGACGTCGTAATCGTGGATCTGGTGATGCCGGACATGGACGGCGTGGAGACCACCCGCCAACTTCTCGAAAAGGATCCGGATGCGAAGGTGATGATCCTCACGACCTTCGGCACGGCGGACGGCATCTCCCATGCGCTCGCAGCAGGTGCGCGCGGAGCAGTCATGAAAAACGTGGAATTCTCGGAGCTGGTCTCCGCCATCCGCACGATTGCGGCAGGCGGCCGCGCCGTCTCGCCGGAGATCGAACGAATCCTTGCGGTCGACCCTCCGATTCCGGCTCTTTCGCCGCGCCAGTCCGAGATTCTTGAATCGATGGTGCGCGGGCTGTCGAACTACGACATCGCAAAGCAACTAGGAATCAGCCTCGACATGGTCAAGGAGCACACGACCTCGCTGTTCACGAAAATTGGCGCAGCCAACCGCACGGAGGCCGTCGCAATCGCCCTGCGCAAGCACCTGCTGAAAGCATAGAGAAGGGAAGCGCCACCTACACTTCCTTCAGCAGCGCTGAGCAGCCGGTGACGACATCGACGTATGTCGTCTCGAAGTCGCCTGTATACCAGGGGTCGGCTACGTCGCGGTCTATGCCGGCGAAGTCGAGCAGCATGCGAAGCTTCGGCTTGTCAGACGACCCCGCCATTCGGCGCAAGTCGTACATGTTCATGTCGTCCATGCCGACGACAAGGTCGTAGTCACGAAGTCTCTCGGGCGAGAGAAGCCATGCGCTGCGGGGAGAGAACGGGATCCCATGCCGCGACAGCTCGCGCTTCGTGCCGTAATGGATGTCGTTTCCGATCTCGTCTGTGTGCAACGCGGCGGATTCGACAACGACATCGTCGCGCCCGGCCTTCGCCAGCATCTCCTTCATGACGAACTCCGCCATCGGACTGCGGCAGATGTTCCCGTGGCACACAAAGAGAATCTTCATGCTACACGTCTATTACGCCGCTGGTGGGCCTGGCCTTTAGAACCGCCCAAAGAACGGCATACACGATAAGCGGCATTCCCGACAAGAACAGCGTCACTAACGCCACAATCCAGCGCAACCCCGTGACGTTCAAGTCAAACCTGTGTGCAAGTCCCGCGCAGACTCCGGCAATCACCCCTTCGTCGCTGCTTCTGTAAAGATTGTCCATTGAGAATCCTCCTGTTTTATTTCTCGAAAAGCGGAGTGGAGAAGTACCGTTCGGCCGTGTCGGGGAGTATCGTAACGACGGTCTTGCCGGGGCCCAGCCGCTTCGCGAGCTTAAGCGCGGCAAAGACGTTGGTGCCCGCCGATATGCCGGCCATCAGGCCCTCCTTGCGGGCAAGGTCGCGCGCGCAGCCGAGAGCCTCTTCGTCGGAGACGACGCAGATATGCGAGTATATCTGCGTGTTGAGGTTGTCGGGTATGAGCCCGTCGCCGATGCCCATCTGGAGATGCGTGCCGACCGTCCCGCCCGCGAGAATCGCCGCGTTCTTAGGCTCGACCGCCCATATCTCGATGGACGGGTTCTGCGCCTTTAGGACTTCGCCGATTCCGCTAAGAGTTCCGCCGGTGCCGACGCCAGAGCAGAAGCCGTGTATGGGCTTCGCCGCCTGCTCCATTATCTCAAGCGCGGTTCCGTGGCGGTGCGCCGCCGGGTTCGCCGGATTCGAGAACTGCTCGGGGACGAATACCTTCGGGTCCTCCTTCG
>Ga0310786_10001390_pt1 | contig 38981 bp, 34 predicted proteins | sample AusTroGonzalo_MG_FD_203881 | JGI IMG/M metagenome (GOLD analysis project Ga0310786, IMG submission 203881) | Bovine rumen microbial communities from tropical cattle in Woodstock, Queensland, Australia - Gonzalo_03 (v2) (version 2) | ecosystem: Host-associated > Mammals > Digestive system >... | reverse complement strand
AGTTTGATTTATTGATTGTGGATGAAGCGCATCGTTTGAAGGCTGCTCGCAATATGATGGGTACTGAAATTAAAAATATACGTGATAATAACAAGAAACTTGGGCTCAATGAAGAAGGAACTCAACTTGATTGGATTATTAAGAAGAGTAAGCATCAGATTTTCTTCTATGATGAATTTCAATCAATTAAGAGGACTGATATTGGTGATGGGACTTTCGAAAAACTCAGAAAGGGTGGAGCGCAACAATTAAATCTTGATACGCAAGTGAGGTGCGGAAAGGGTGGCCAGAAATACGTGAATTATATTAGGGCGATTTTTAGCGATAACCCGCCGGAAGAGTTTATTGATTTTAAAGATGAGAAAAACCAGCTTGATTATGATTTTGTTTTGTTTGACGATGTGCGTGAGATGACGGATTTGATTGTTGCAAAGAACAAAGGTGACGATGTCGGGCTATGTAGGAATATTGCTGGTGATAGCTGGCCGTGGAGGACAAAGAATAAGATTTGTCCACACAATAAACAAGAAACTGATGCATGTATTGAACGCGGATTGTATGACATCGATATTGATGGTAATAAATATATTTGGAATACGGTATACAATAACTGGGTTGCGACGGAGAATTCCGAGAATGAGATTGGGTGTATTCATACTATCCAGGGTTTTGATTTGAATTATGCCGGTGTGATTATTGGCAATGATTTAAAATATGATGCCGAGAGTGATAGACTGTATGTCGATAGAAAAGCATATTACGATGAGAATGGAAAAAAGAAAACTAGCGACGAGGATTTGAGGCAGTATATATTTAATATTTACGCCGTATTATGCACTCGTGGTATAAACGGGACTTATGTCTATGCGTGTGATGAGGGTGTGAGGGAATACTTGAAGAGATTTATAAAAGTCTACAAGTAGTTTTTGTGATATCATGAAATTATGAACAACGAGATTGAGGCACAGTTTTTAGATATCAACAAAGATGAGATACGGGAGCGCTTGGCGGGGGCTGGGGCGAAGTGCGTGAAGCCGGAAGTCCTGATGAGGCGGATAGTGTTCGATACGAAGCGGCCACATACCTTCGCTAGGGTGAGGGATGAGGGTGCTGGTAAAATCGTGATGACCTACAAGAACGTTTCGAACGATAAGTCTATCATGGGGACGAAGGAAGTGAATCTCGTGATTGATAATTACGAGAACGGTGTGATGTTTATGCGTGGGTGTGGGCTTGAAGAGAAGGCAGAACAAGAGTCGCTGCGTGAAACTTGGGTTTATGATGGTGGGCTTGGCGAGGTAGAGATTTGTATCGATACGTGGCCATGGATCCCGACGTTTATCGAGATCGAGGGGCCGAGTGAGGAGGCTGTTTGGAATACGGCGGCGGCGCTAGGGCTCGATAAGTCTATGGCGAAGTTTGGCTCGGTGGATACGACTTATGAACACTATTATGGGATAGATCCGGACGTGATTAACAACGGCATGCCGAAGATTTTGTTCGATATGGATCCACCAGAGTGGACAAAGGAACGCATCGCTTAATTCACTTGTGGTTGTTGTGGTCGTAGGGGGTTGTAGTTTTTGTGCGCCTATGCTAGGGTGTGGGCATGGAAAATATTTTGGAGAAAACTAATTTTGGTGTGGGCGAGGTGTCAAACCTTATTTATCACGTGCGCGGACGCGATGTGATGCTGGATGCGGATCTGGCGATGATATACGGGTATAGTACTAGTGCCTTCAACCAACAGGTGACTAGAAATCTGGACAGATTTGAGGGTGATGATTTCATGTTTAGACTAACACAGATAGAAGTTGATAACTTGATATCACAAAATGTGATATCAAGTGTAGGGAATAAGAGTTGGGGAGGTACAAGGAAATTGCCGTATGCTTTCACTGAACAGGGAGTCTATATGTTGATGACAGTCTTGAGGGGTAAGCTGGCAGTGCGGCAGAGTCGGGCGCTCGTAATGGCATTTAAGGAGATGAAGGATTATATCCTGGAGAACCGGAATAATCGTGATATCAGAGAGATGAAAAAAGAGATAGTTGTGATGGACGGTAGGTTAACAAGAATGGAAGAGAAAGTTATGAATGCGGTGACGCGAAGCGAGATTTCGCCGATTGCGTTGGATTTTAATAAGGAAAGCTGGCTGAAGGAAATGGTGATAAAAGATAATGAGTGGGTGGAGGCGCGGGAAGCGTACCGGGAGATATATGGTTTGGCAAAGCAGAGTATCATCGTGATTGATAATTACATTGATACTAGGACTTTGAGTTTGTTTACTGGTATTAGTGATGGTATGAGAGTGACGGTTTTTAGCGATAATATTGGTAAAAACTTGCATGCTGACGACATGGCTGCGTTTAGAAAAGAACGTCCGGAGCTAAAAATTGAGTTAAGGAAAACTTGCGGAAAAATACATGATAGATTTGTAGTCCTGGACTACGGGACTAGTGATGAAATTATTTATCATTGTGGCGCATCGTCTAAGGACGCGGGGAAAGCAGTGGCAGTGATCTCAAGGATAGAGGGCGAACTAACGGTCCGGTCGATGGAAAGAATTGTTGATTGGTTAATGAAAAATCCGGAGCTGGCGTTAACATAAGCCGTGCTATAATGAGGAAAAGGAGAGACGATGGCCAAGGTATTTTTTACGAAAGAGATAACGCCGGAGGGTTTGGCGAAGATTTATGATGCTGTGACGGCGGAGCTCCTGAAGGAGACCGGTGCGAAGATTGAAGGTAAGGTGGGCGTAAAAGTTTCTACCGGTGAGCGTGGTTCCAAGGGCTATCTTAAAGCGGATTTGATCGGTCCGCTTGTGAAATCTATCGGTGGGACGATTGTAGAATGTAATACGGCTTATCCTGGTGCTAGGAATAAGGCGGATGAACACTTGGAAGTGGCGAAGGAGCACGGGTTTACTACGTTTGCCGATGTAGATATTATGGATGCGGAGGGGGATTTCAAAATTCCGGTGAAAAAGGGGAGGCATCTGAAATTTGATTTGCTTGGTAAGAATTTTAATAATTATGATTCGTTTGTGAATTTGGCACATGCGAAAGGGCACGTTATGGGCGGCTTTGGCGCGAATTTGAAGAATCAGTCCATTGGGTTTGCTTCGCGGAACGGTAAAGCTTATATCCATTCGTGCGGCAAGACGAAGAGTCCGAAGCTTTGCTGGATTTCTAGGCATGAGCAAATCGATTTCATTGAGAGTATGGCAGAAGCGGCGACGGCAGTGGCAGACTATTTGAAAGAGCAGGGGAAACCGATCGTCTATATTACAGTAATGAACGCTTTGTCTACTTCGTGTGATTGTGATTCTGAGCAGGATGATCCGGTGATGGGTGATCTAGGAATCGTAGCGTCGCTTGATCCGGTGGCGAATGACCAGGCGTTTATTGATATGGTTTGGGATTCGAAGGATGCTGGGGCTCCGGCTCTGCGCGAGAGAATTGAATCGAGGCTTGGCGAGAAGATTTTGCCGTATGCGGAAGAACTGGGGCTGGGGAGCCGTAAATACGAGCTGATGGAACTATGATTATTACTGTGAAAGTGAAGCCGGGGGCGAAGGTAGGGCCGAAATTGGAACAGCTTGAAGATGGGAGTTATGTGGCGTTTATCCGCGCACGGGCGCATGATGGGGAAGCAAATACTGCGCTAATTGAGCTTCTTTCCGATTATTTCTGTGTGGCGAAAACCAGTATTGTAATTAAGGCGGGAGTTGCATCCCGGAATAAGCTGGTGAGCATTGCAGAATGAACTGCGGGCTGACGAGGAAGAAGCTTTCAAATAGACAATTTAGTAGAATAGAAGACGCGATTGTGCGGGTGTTTTTCCGGCGCAGAGGGCGGGCGAATACTAGGCGGATTGCGACAGAGATTGGTGTGGCGCGGGGGACGATCTATAATCATCACCGAGTGGTGGAGCTGGTGCCGCGGGATTATGAGGATTATATCATTGAGCTATATTCTGGGGAGATAAGGAAATATCTTCATCAGAAGAACGTGACTCTTTCTGGACTATACCGGCGAATGCTGGTTTTTGTTTTGCAAGAACAGAAGGTATTTAAGATTTTGATCAAAGCGAAGGATAGGGAAGTTTTCGTGCGGATGGTTGAGCGGCTGAGGAGGTTTAATAAGGAGCTGGACGGGCTGGCTGGCAATACTAACGACATATATAATATATACTCCGGAGAAATCGCGGAGATTCTTTTTATCTGGGGACGGGGAGGGTTTGAGAGGGAAAAGATGAATGAGGTATTGAGCGATATTCTGCAAGTGACGAGTACGATGCGGATTAATCTGACGAAATTGAACGTCTATCGTGACGGTTTGAGTTAAGTATTGTAAAAAATGATTTTTCGTGATATAATAATGGGCATGGTGAGGGCCGGTAGCTCAGCTGGTTAGAGCACGAGCCTCTTAAGCTTGGTGTCGAGGGTTCGAGTCCCTCCCGGCTCACCAACATTGTTATAGAAATGCGCTACCTGTGAAGGAGCGTTTTTTGTTAGAATCGTCGCCATAATGGTTGGTATCTTCCGGCTCGGCCCAAAGCGAAAGCTTGTGGACGCGCCATTTGCCGATGAAGAACATCTGAATTATCGCGTCGTTCACGTCGCGGTTATTTAGCGCGCGTGGAATGTATGCAAGAGAAAAGTAGTACCAATTATCGTCTTCGGCGTCTAACCTCGCAAAAACGCGCTTACCACGCCCAAAAAGGCGCACATCAAAGCGCTGTGCTAGTGTTTCTAGGGAATAAGTCTTTAATTCGTGTATCGCGTCGCGAACGGGCGATTCCATTAGCTCCATGCGCTCGAACTTATCGTAGTCGCGCGAATTGAACTTGCCGTTATGTTCGAGCATGAAGCTTTCAAGTTGCCGAGCAGTAACTGGTATTGGCTCGCCGGTTTTTGCTTTCTTGAATGAGTGGCGTTTTGTCATAATTACCTCGTTTCTTTTTGAGGTTGCGCCATGTGGCGGTATTAGTGAGTCTTCTTCCAGTAGTTCGGAAATTCTTCCTTTATAATACCCTCTATAAAAGTTGTCTCGGTTTTATTTTTTGGAAGGCAACCCTTATCGTAGATTGTTAGTATCTCTATGAAGTTATTTGATGAGTCTAAAAAGGCAACCACTCTATTTCCGGATGCTTTTGTAGAAGTTTTAGTGCCAGCAACTCGGAAATCATATTTAAAAATCCAGCAATCCTTGCCGTGCCATAACTCATCAACCTGCATCGTTTTTTGCAAATCAGAAACAGATGTTCTTATACGGGATAAATCCTGGATTATAGATTCTGTCGTAATATCCCATGCTTTTTTAGGGTACTTTTTTTCAAAATATTTCAGATAATTACGCTTTGAAAACGCGCTAAAATCAATGCGAAAGAGAACGGTATCATTATGCGGCAGTAGGTGCGTAAACATGGTCTGGTTCTTCCTGAATAATTAGGCTATACGGTATTTCTTCGCCATCGCGACACTCTTTCCATGGCTTTTGGGAATGTGTAAAATTGACAATTTCTTGCGTCCTTTTGTCTTTCCAGTATGTGCAAATTTTTCCTATTAACTCTTTGTCTTCATCGGTCAAGAGAGAATAAGATTCATCTTTCGTAGGAGCTGGCTTTATCATCTGGGCATATTCAAGGGGCTCTATATTAATTGTGCCGTCCATATACATTTTGTCAGTTAAGGAGAAGAATGTATCGGCTACTGGACCGTACTCTCGACGAATGTATTTGATGTTGCTCATTGATTCGAGCTTTTCATAGAAATTAGTAAAATCTATTAGGTAAAGGATCTTTGCTAATTTTGTTTTTGGAATACCGTGGTCACTAAAGAAATTATTAATGACGTACAAATACATTTGTTTAAATTTTTCTTCTGAATTATTTTTCTTTAAAAATGATGGATCAATTATATCTGAGAAACCTATGTTTAATGATTCGCATATCTTATTTAGTTCGTTAACGGTTAAATCTCGTTTGCCAGCTTCAATATTAATATAAGTGGCACGATTAACGCCCAAAATAGATGCCATATCATTTTGGGTCAGGCCTTTTATTGCGCGAACCTCTTTTATGCCGCTTATGATTTGTTGATCCATTTTCTCGCTCTCTTTCTACTCAGATTATTTTATCATATGTAATCTGTTATGTCAATATCATTATACTACATAAAATGCTTATGGTAAATATTTTTATACAATTTTTACAAAAATATGTCGTAAAATATTGACTATCTGTGGAAAACTTTATATAATGACAGGAGTATTGCCGGAGGTAATACTAAAAAAGAGAAACGCCCGAAAGGCGCCCTCTAGTTCATTAAGACCGTGAACTCTCTTTATTATATCACTAAATGCAAAATTAGAGGGATAAGCGATAAAAAGGAAGAACCTTATGTTCTCTAACGACAAGTCCTTCTCCGAGTCTGAAATTGACTCAGTATGGCTTAAAGGTCGAATTGTCCCGGGTTATGACTCGGGTAAATACAGGAAAGATGTTGCAGGGGCATGGATGATTAAATCATCGTATGGTGTTCTCTCGGAATATGGTTGGCAAATTGACCACATTAAGCCATCCTCGAAGGGCGGAAGTGATGCGTTATCAAATCTTCAGCCATTGCAACACGATAACAATCTGAGTAAAAGTGACGATTATCCTATGTGGGTTTCGGCTAGAACAGCGAATGGCAACCATAATGTTACATATCGCCAAAATATAACTCAGCAATAATCAAAAGGCCACCTTCTTCTGGGTGGCTTTTTCATTGTCATTGTAGGAATAGGTTATTCCTTTACATTGGTTCAATGTTCATTTCCTTGTGATTCCTGATCAGAATGTAACATCTACTAAAACAGGGTAGTCCTTCTTCGGAATAACCTTTGTCTTAGGGTTGTATTCCGGATGGTCAAACATCCAATCAATCACGTTATAGAGGCGGCGCGTTATCTCGTCTGCTGCATCAATAAGTTCTCTGCAACGTTCACCAACGAAAAAAGAAGCCCCGAAGGGCTTATTTTTTATATTTCGAAGTTTTCAGTTTTGAGGTCGCAGTAGTATCTGCCGCTTTCGGCGGTGAATTTGAGGACGCAGTAGTCTGGGTCGGTTATGCCTTTCTTGTAGAACATAGTGTCGCCGCGACGCCAAATCATATCCTTGGTCTTTTGGTCCGTCAGGACTTCCATTTTGCCTACGAGCATGACACCGGTATATTTGATTAGGCCTTTGTGATAGAAATAGATGCTGGCTTTTTCGTTCTTTTGGTATTGTTTCACGCGCATCGATGATGTGTTGGTAGAAAAGTAGAATTCTTTCAGCCCATTTCGTTTTCTAGGTTTTAGCATTGCCTTAACGTTTGGGTATTCTTGATCGTCAATAGAGCAAATAATGCTAACTTTTTGCCTGTCGATGAACCTTTCAATCTTTTTTAGATCCATATTACTTTAGCCCTTTTACGGTTGCATTCACTATTTCTGCTAGCTTTTCTTTATTGTCGACGTCTTCCACAAAATACATCGGCTTAGCGCCGTCGTATGGAATCTCTTCGGTCATCTTGTATTGTTTGTTCTCTGGAACAATTTTTACAAGTAGACGGTCATCATAGATGCCACCAAATAGGACGTTATTTGAATAGAGCAAGAACTCGCCCATCATTGGCCGGCAAGTAATGTTCGGCGCTTCTGACAGTTGTTCTAAGATAAAATCGCGATATTCTTTGGTGCTTGCCATATTACGCTTTCTTCCATCTCTTGAGTGTCGGAAATACTTTCGCGCAATATTCTTTCATTTGCTCGTTCGTCATACCGGCCTGTTCGCCAAACTTCGAGCACATTTCGATATATTCTTCCATGGAAACCTTATCTACGAATTCACCATCTTTATAACACCACTTACAGTAGCCTTTATTGATACTACCGTCTTTTTCAGTAGAATACATATCTTCTGAAGTTAGCGGCATTGCACAGCTTTGACAAATAGTTTGTTCCATAAAAGATCCTTTGTTTACTTACTATAATTATACTCTTACTCTTGTGGATGTTCGGCAATGTATTTGCGATGTTTTTCTAGGAGTTCTTCGTTTTTCCAGAAACTGTTTGATTCTTTGTCGTACTTTCCGTAAATGTCTTCAGCCCATTCTCCTAGTTCTTCACTGGAAGCATCCTTGACGCCATAAAATCTGCGAAGAAGTTCAACAAATTCTTCGACATTGTCACATAGTTCGTCATAATCCTTTCTTCCGAATAGGACGTCTTGCTCTTTGAATTTGCTCGCAATTGCCACGAGTTTATCTGAGACTTCTTGGACAGTGGAGGATTTGGCTATAGGAGTGTGAATAAGCAAACGCGCTGTATCTTTCGAACCGTGATGAGTACTGAGGGGGTCTGCTTCATTTTCTTCTATAAGTTTTTCTGCGATGGCTTTATTTTCATCGCTTAAACTTTCATATCCAATTGCGATGAAAGCGTCGTCACCCCAGTTTTGCCCGTTTGCTCCTGATGCTTCAGTACGGATGTTTTTGTCATATAGCAGCTCGCAGGCCTTTAGGCATGGCTCTTCTACGATATCTTTCAACTCGCTACGAGGAACGATGAGACCTTCGCCGTTTTTGATTTGCTTGATTTCGGATATGGTCTTTGGTTTTGTGTCTTCTTCGGCTAGATTGAACCATCTTGGGTCGGCGGATTGTCCTGTGCTGCCGGTGTTATTCATCACTTCATCCATGTTTTGATTATATCATGATAAAATTAAGCCATGGAATGGGGATGTAATGAGTAAGAAGATTTGGGAAATGAAGGAGTTTTGGTGGGCGGTGAGCGCTGGGTTTTTGGTTGTGGTGCTGAGCGTTGCGCTAATTGTGGTGAGTATTGTAAAACAAAGCAGTGGTGAGCCTGAGGCAGGGATACCAGATATAGCCGACACATCTGAGGTGGAAGATGTGCCAGATGCTGAGGACGAACAGCCAGATGATGCTAAAGATGAAGAGATTGCCATAAGTCCGGAGGAAGAGGCGGTAATTTTGGCGCGCGGAGTTTATGTTTTGGTAAATAGAAGCCAGAATGTAGTGATGGTTTATGGGATGAGCGAGAGCGGGGAGTATGACATTTTGCTAAGGACTTTCGTCGCTTCGACTGGTGGGGTTGGGTCTGAGACGCCGCTAGGCGTTTTTACGGTTTCGGATAGGTACGAGGCACTATATTTGGTGGGCGATGTGTGGGGACACTATGCGGTGCGAATTGACGGACATTATTTCTTCCACTCGGTACCATATTTTGCGAAAGGGGATCCGCACTGGGACAATTTGGAATATCTTGAGTATAACAAGCTAGGTGAGGGAGCGTCGGCAGGATGCGTCAGGCTTGCTGTTGGCGACGCGAAGTGGATTTATGATCATGTTGCGGCTGGGGTGACGGTAGAAATCTATGATGGCGATTTGCCGGCTGGCGTGGTGAAACCGGTACCTATTCGAATTGATGTAGAAAATGAGGCCAAGAGGGGATGGGACCCAACTGACGAGGATGCCGAAAACCCGTGGCGGAACTAGTATATCATGGTAAAATTAAGCCATGGATAAGAGTATGCTAATAAAGAATTGTAACCTAATTTCGATGGCGGAGGGGAGAGAAAAGTACGAGCCGGGTGTAGATATTTTGATTGACGGCAGTAAGATTGCCAGAATCGGGAAGGGTTTGGAAGCGCCGGAAGGTGCTGAAATAATTGACGCTGGCGGCAAGATTGTGATGCCGGGGCTCATTAACACGCATGCGCATATTGCAATGAGTATTTTTCGCGAGACTTTGGACGGATATACTCTACAGGATTGGTTGACCAAGAAAATTTGGCCGATGGAGAATAAGCTTACTCCTGAGGATATTTATACTGCATCGCTGCTTTCGTTTGTGGAGATGGCAAGTACGGGTACGGTGATGGCGAATGATCAGTATTTCTTGCCAAAAAATACGATTGAAGCTGCGCTTAAAGTTGGTGTACGCTTGATGGCAACGCGGACGGTCTTTGATGCGACGAATAATGCTGATGAAATGCTAGCAGAGCAGGAAGATATTATTAGCAGTTGCAAAGGTAAGTATGAGACGATTTACCCGAATGTGGGAATTCACGGTTTTTATACGACTGGTGCCGAGACGGTGCAAAAATGTGTGGCGCTCGCAAAGAAATATGATGTGCCGGTACATGTGCATTTTTGTGAAAATGCGCAGGAAGTGGTGGATATTAAGAACAGCTATGGGGTGGAGAGCCCGGTGGAGGTGCTGGAAAAGTACTTTGGCGATGTGCATACTATCCTTGCGCATGCGGTGAAACTTGATGAAGCGGAGATTGACCGGATGGCCAAACTCGACGTGAGCGTGGCGCACAACCCGGTGAGCAATTTGCGTCTTGCCTGTGGTGTTGCAAAGGTGCAATATATGATGGACAAAGGCATAAATGTGGCGCTTGGCACGGATGGGCAAGGTAGTGGCTCGAGCATGGATTTGTTTGAGCAAATGAAATTTGCGGCGCTGCTCCAGAAGGGTGAGTTTGAAAACGCCGGCTATATGAATAGCTATGATGTACTGAAGATGGCAACGATAAATGGTGCTAAGGCGCTTGGCGTTACTGATGAGATTGGCTCGATCGAAGAAGGGAAGGCCGCTGATATTATTATGGTGGACCTCGATACGGATGTCTGCCAGCCGACAGGGAACGTGTTTGCCGACCTCGTTTATAATGCAAAGGGAAGCAATGTGCGGATGACGATGATTGGTGGCAAAATCGTGATGCAAGACGGCGTGGTTGCCGGCATCGACAAGAAGGCACTTTATAAAAAGTGCGCTGAGATTATTGAGAGAATTAGCTAGGCTTGAGCTTTGAGCCATTCGGCGAGGTCGTCGATGGCGGTGCCGTAGTAGGAAGCTTTGAGGGCTTGGTCTTCGTCGCCAATTTCGGCGAGAGTTCTAGTTTCGCCATCTGGGATGTAAAAGAAATCGTGCCAGCGACCGTCATTACCGCGGAGTTCGCGTGAGATGGTGCCAGTGCTGCCACCAGTAAAGATTACTGGCTCGCCACCTGGTTCGCAGTAAGCGAAGCAGTGCTCGATGCGGGCGCGGCGATTATCCTCATCCTTGATGAGAGAGAGGAATTTCTCTGGGCCGATTTGTTTATCGAAATAAGCGTTGTATGGGCCAGGGAGTCCGCCGAGGGCTTCCATGTACATGCCAGTATCGGATTTGATGCATGGTTTGCCGAGTTTGTCTGCGGCGTAGCGGGCTGAGAAACCGGCGACTTCGGCGCAGGTTTTGGCCTGGATTTCGTAAATCTCGAAGTCTGGATTCATGGCTTTGATATCGAAACCGTATTTGTCGCGCAGGACGATTTCGGCTTCTCGGAGTTTGTATTTGTTGGTAGTTAAGTAGATTAGTTCCATAGAGCTCCTTTTAATAATTATACTATATATGTAGCGCTAGTGCTTAAGGGGTGGTGTATTTACTTCTCAGGGAAAATGTGGTATAATAGTATATTATGGTCAAGAAGATTGCGAACTTCGTCACGAGGTATTGTTACATAGTGTTTGCAATTTTTTTGGTACTTGCTGGCGTGGCCGCTTTTCTTTCAACAAAAGTGAATATTAATCACAACATCTACTCCTACATGCCGGCAAATTCTGAAACTTCTCAGGGTCTTACCATTATGGAGGACGAATTTGACTATGGCTCGACTAGTACCTGGAAGATGATGTTTGAAGATCTTTCGGATGAACAAAAACCAGAGGTCAAAACTTATATTGAAGGCATCGATAATGTGAAGTCGGTGGCATACGACAGCTCGGAAACTTATAATAGAGAATATAATTCGCATCAGTATGCGCTCTATGAAATTACTTTGAATGTGCCGGCGGATTCGGAGGAAGCAAACAAGGCATTTACTACAATCGATGAACACTTTTCGAAGGATTACAAAAAGTACCAGACTGGAGAAGTTTTCTCGAATAACGGCAAAGTTGTTTCGATCACGATTACAGCTCTAGCAGTTGGTACGGCGATGGTGATTCTAACACTCATGAGCGAATCGTTCATCGAGCCGTGGCTTTATCTCTTCGCAATTTTGATTGCGGTTGTGCTAAATAAAGGCACAAACATTATGTTTGAAAACGTGTCGCATATCACGGACAGTATCTCCATGGTGCTACAAATGGCGCTTTCGATGGATTACGCTATCATGCTCTCGTCTCGTTATCGCCAAGAAAAGGAGGCCAAGGATCATCCGGACAAAAACGTGGCGATGAATCGTGCACTTCGTTATTCTTTTGGTGCAATTTCTTCAAGCTCGATTACGACTGTGGTAGGCCTCATCGTTCTTATTTTCATGAGTTTTACGATTGGTCGCGACATGGGCTTGGTGCTGTCAAAAGGCGTGGTGCTAAGCCTTGTCTCGATTTTTACAATCTTGCCAGCACTGCTTCTTCTATCCGATAAGGCGATCGAAAAGACCAAGAAAAAGACGCTTACTTTCCATATGAAGTGGATAGGAGACAAGGAACACAAGTTCCGCAAGATTGCACTTCCGGTCTTTGCGTTGGTGTTTGTCGGCGCGTTCTTCTTGAAGGGCAATACGAACATTCTATTTACTGATTCACAGAATAATTATATTAAGGATGTTTTCCCGGTTGTGAACCAGACAGCGCTCGTTTATGAAAACGAGGATGAAAAACTCATTGCAGATTTGTGTGAAAAATATGAGGGCGTAGAAGATGTGAAGCGTATTGTCTGCTATAGCAATACGATTGCGGAGCAGGAAAAATACGACGAGATCATTGCGAAGGCAAACGAGCTAAGCGAGATGAAAATTTCTGGCCAGGGTGCGAACGAGCGCGAGAAAGTTGAAGCAGATGATTACCTCGTGAAGGCGATTTATTATTTCTATTATCGTAAAGATAGGCACACGATGAGCTTGCCGGAGTTTGCGAGATTTGTACGTGATGAGATACTCCCAAGCGATAAGTTTAGTGACAGTATTTCGAGTGAAACGCGCAGGAATATTTATAGGCTTTCGGTATTCGCAATTCCAGAAGAAGCGGAAAAAGCAAGGAGTAGGAATGAAATTGCCGAGCTTCTAGAAGTGGATGCGTCTGAGCTGGACGAGCTTTATACGTTATATCTTGCAAAACATCCGACTGGTGTTAGACTGACGCTAAACCAGTTTGCGACTTTCATTGAAAATGATATTTTGACAAACCCGAAGTATAGCTCGATGGTTTCTGCTTCGCAGAGAGCGGATCTTGAGAAACTTTCGACATTCACAAATCCAAACTTGCCAGGAAAGGCAACAATTGAGCAGCTGATTAGGTTTGCTCTGACGGATGACGTGATGAAAAATGAGCTCGGCGTGACGGATGAGGAAGCAAATAAGGTACTTGATATCCTAGACAATATCGAGGAAATCGCGGAACCATATATTAATGAGTATCCGGAAATCGCTGAGGCTTTGGAGCCAATTAGGAAAGAGTATAGCTACCAAGAATATATTAATATGGCTGAGCAAATTAGCCGGTCCATTAAGAACGCTCGTGATAAGCTTGGTGAGATTAACGAGCAATATGGACTAGGTTTGGATTTTAGCAAGCTTGATGAAATTAACTTTGATTTAGCGGCAAAGTTTGAGAGATTGAAGCTTGCGGAATACATCGTGGATAATCGCGAGACGAAGTATAGCGCATGGGATTTAGCGGAAGCGTTTGGGCTAAACTACGAGCAGCTAAAACTTGTATATGCACTCTATGATTATTATTATGTGACGGGCGATCCAATGTTGTCTGTGAGGGGCGTGGTAGATTTCTTGACGGACGAAGTGTTTACGGATGCGAACTATGCGTATCGTTTTGACGATGCGAAAAAAGATAAGGTGCGCACCGTTTCTAGCTTGATGCTTTCGGCTAGGATGAGGACACCATATACTTATGAAGGTCTTTACTCAGTGCTAGCTTCACTTAGTAATAATATCGATTCGAATTTGATTTTCCTTGCGTATCTTTATCACGGCTCTTTGTATGATTATGATGAGTCCTGGACATTGAGCCTCGAAGAGTTTGCGAATTTCTTAAATGATGACATTTTGCCGGATGAAAGATTTGCGTCACGCATCAATGATGAGAGACGCGAAACGATTGCGGACGCGAAGGTGACAATTGCGGACGCGAAGGCGCTGCTCGTGGGTGACAAACATTCACGCGCGTTGATCGAAACGGAGCTTCCGGCAGAAGGCGAAAAGACGTTCTCGTTCTATGATGGAATTAAGTCAGAGCTGGGTGACCACAAGAATTACCTAGTTGGCGACTCGGCGATGGCTTATGAGATGTCCAAGAGTTTTTCTGGCGAGATGGATTTCATCACACTACTTACGATGGCGGCAATTTTCGTCGTGGTGGCATTTACGTTTAGATCGATTTTGATTCCATTGCTTCTTGTCCTTGTAATTCAGTCTGCAGTGTATATCGATATGGCATACTTGTCGCTAACGGGGCAGAGTATTTACTTTATCGCGCTGATTATCGTACAAGCGATTTTGATGGGCGCGACGATTGACTATGCGATTCTTTATACGTCGTATTATCTTGAGCAAAGGAAATATGCGGAGCTGGGTAGGAAAGAAGCGATTATCTCGGCATATGAGCGCTCGATGCACTCAATTATGACGTCTGCTAGCATCTTGATCTTAGTGACAGCAATCGTGGGCAATCTCGCTTCGGCGATTGCGGCGAAGATTTGCCAGGCGATTTCGGCCGGTACTTTGGTGGCAACACTTATTATCCTCTTCTTGCTCCCAGCGCTTCTTGCGACAATAGATAGATTTATTGTGAAAAAGAAGTTATAATATAGGTATGCGAAAAAAGTCCGATTCTATCGTGAGAGCGCTGCTTGCTATCGGCGATGCCGTGGCTTTGGTGCTTTCTTTTGCGATGGCATACCTAATTCGTATTTACGTGGACCCACGCCCGTATGAGTTCGATGCGCAATTTTCAGATTTTGTGCTCGCGGTGGTAGTAGTGGTGCCAATCATGTTGATTATTTTGGCAGCACTTGGCCTCTATAAAAAGGCGGTGTTTTTCGGTAAATCATGGCTAGTTGAGGGGATACGTTTGGTGCTCGCGGCGGTTTTGAGCGTGGCGGCGCTGATTGTGTATGATTTCTTCCGTGGTGGTGATAGTATCTTTCCGGTAAGGATCATGGCGGTGACGTCAATGGTACTTTCTTTTGTATTCTTGGCGTTTGAACGCGTGCTCGTGAAAGCGATTATGCGGGCGATTTTCCGTAAAGATTATGGAACTTTGCGCGTGATTATCGTAGGAAATAGTATGAACACGGATAGGTTAGCTTCTCACATTGCTTCTTCGCCAGAATCTGGCTATAGACTAGCGGGAATTGTGGCAGGACAGAAGTTTATTTCAAAAGATTTGAAGAAGTATCAGTTCTCGTCCGTAAAGGATGCGTTGAAGCAGAAAAATGCAGATGTGATTTTCCAAACCGATGAGAAATCGACGGACTATGTGTATCGCCAGGCGGTAAACAAACATATGCTATATTATTTCGTGCCAAGCGAGACGGCACTCTCGTCGCATTTTGGCAATTTGGAACTTGTAGGTAATGTACCAGCAGTGCTCGTAAAGTCTACACCGCTAACCGGTGGTGCAGCAATGGTGAAGAGACTGTTTGATATTGTAATTTCACTAATCGGGATCGTACTCGCACTGATCCCGATGTTAATCATCTGGCTCGTATTGAAGCTTTCCGATTTCAAACATTCGCCGATTTATGCAGACGAGAGGCTTACGCGCTATAATCGGAAGTTTAAATGCTATAAGTTCCGTTCGATGAAGCCGGAGTATAGTGGCATGACGGCGGAAGAGGCATTTACGAAGATGGGGAAGCCAGAGTTAATTCCAAAGTATCGTAAAAATGGTGACTACATGAAGAATGACCCAAGAATTACGAAGGTAGGGAAGTTTATCCGTAGGACTTCAATGGATGAATTGCCACAGCTATTTAATATCTTTAAGGGTGATATTTCTTTGATTGGACCGCGGTCACTTCTTCCGGGCGAACTACGTGATTACGGTGATCGTTCACTGATTTTAACCGTGAAATCTGGTCTAACTGGGTTTGCTCAGGTGTCTGGTAGACGCGATATTTCATTTGAAGAGCGCAGAGCACTAGATATTTATTATGTGAAAAACTGGTCTCTGATGCTTGATGCGCAGATTTTCTTTAAGACAATTGCGACGGTCCTAAAGGGCGAAGGAGCAAAATAATGGCAGAGAAGCAGGGAAAAGAATTGCAGCAGGACGTAAAAGTTGCAATCGTTTGTGATTGGCTGACGAATGTGGGTGGGGCGGAGAAAGTACTGCTTGCAGTACATAAGCTGTTCCCGGAGGCCCCAATTTATACTTCCAAATACGACCCGAAGGGAATTGATTGGTTCAAAGATGCCGAGGTGAAGACGGGGTGGCTACAGATTTTCCCGACTAAGCTGAGAAGGTTCTTAAGTCCGCTTAGACAGAGGTGGTTTAGGCATCTGAATTTGTCTGAGTATGATCTCGTGATTTCAGTGACTGGCGCCGAGGCTAAAGCCGTGCGTGTGCGTGAAGGCGCTAAGCATATTTCTTACTGCCATGTGCCAACACAATATTACTGGCAGATGTATGATGATTATGTGAAAAACCCTGGATTTGGGATACTAAACCCAGTGGTGAGGTTTTTCTTTAAGTTGCTTGTGAAACCAATGAGAAAGGCGGACTATAAGGCGGCGCAAAGGGTAGACCAATTTGTGACGATATCAGAGTACGCTAAGGGGTTGATAAAAAAATATTATGACAGGGAATCGATAGTTGTCAACCCGCCGGTCGAGGTAGAGGATTACGTAAAAGGAGTTGTGGAAAACTCTGTGGAAAACTTTTACGTGGTAACTGCCAGACAGGTGACTTGGAAAAGATTGGACCTTGCAGTAGAAGCTTGTAAAAACTTGGAGAAGAACTTACTCGTAATTGGCGCAGGGGAGGAGCACAAGAACCTAGTGAAGCTAGCTGACGGTTCCCCTTTCATTAAGTTTTTACCACTGCTCGATAAGGGGGAGCTCCGGAAATATCTCGGGAGTGCGAAGGGTTACCTCTTCCCGTCTCTAGAGCCGTTTGGAATTGCTCCGGTGGAGGCGCTTGCGGCGGGCTGTCCGGTGGTGGCGTTTAAAGACGGTGGTTCGAGAGACTTTATTGTACCAGGTGAAAACGGTGTAATGTTTAATAAACAAACTGTAAAGTCGCTTGAAGAAGGCATTTGTGAATTTGAGGAGCTGAAATTTGATCGTAAAAAGGTATCAAAGACGGCTGAACGATTCTCTCTTGAGAGGTTTAATAAAGAGCTACTTGAGGTAGTGGAAAAAGTGAGGGCAAACAATGATTAAACTATTAAAGTGGGGTGTACTACTTTTCCCTGCAGCGCTTTTCTTTTCTTATCATCCGGTGATTTCGATTGGCAGTAGTGAGTCAATGAATGTAGAATTATCCTTGGCGCTAATTTATTTGGCGCTATTTGACGTAGTTTCCTTCGTGGCTTTGGTCCGTGAAAAACGTTTTGCACAGATTTTTAAACAATGGAAGTTCTTGTTATTCCCGATCTTTGCGACGATGTCTGTGTTTTGGTCTAGCAACCTGATGCGTGGCGCCCTGACTGTCGTAATGCTTTGGGCGGTGTATTTCGCAATCATGGCGACAGTGACGCTAAAAGATTTGCTATTTGAAAAAGGGTTCTCGAAGAGATTTTACAGATGGTTCTTCGGGGCGAGCTTGGTAGCGTGTGGTTGGTGCTTCTTGCAGTGTATACTTGATGTGGCTGGCGTGGGTCCGGATTGCACACTTCTCTGTCGGGGATGTGTGAATGGGATGTTTGGATTCCCTCATCCAAATGGTTTTGCGGTAGAGCCGCAGTTTATGGGCAATCTACTCCTCGCACCGACCATCGTGAGTTTGTGCTTGCTGGTCAAAAATAAAACTAATGTTAAATACTATGCGCTTTCCTTCGTCTTGATGGCGACGGTGTTTTTGACATTTTCGAGAGGGGCAATTTATGCGATGGGGGTGGCGGCGATTTTCCTTACAGTTTATGAAATGGTAAAAAAGAAAAATCGTCATGTACTAGTTCTCTGGCCAGTGATGGTTGTGGCGTTCGCCTTTACCCTTAATCTCCAGGGTGTGATGGCTGAGGTGGGACCGACAAGCGATAATTACCTCACCGGCGTAACGAAGGTGCTAAACCAGCTTTCCCTTGGCGTGATTAATATTAAGGTAGATAAACCAGCTGCTGAGGTAGAGACCGAGCCGAGTGAAATTATGGCCAATACGGATCCGATGTTTGACGGCTATGTGGAACAATCCACGAATGTACGTATGAGTTTGACTAATTCGGCGCTCAAGGTTTGGAGAAGGGATGCTACCACGATTCTCTTTGGCGTGGGTCTTGGTGGTGCTGGTGAAGCGCTTTATGCAGCGGGAGAAACTGGCTCGCCAAAAGAGATTGTGCAGAATGAGTATGCGAGCTTGCTTTTAGAAATTGGCGTGATTGGTGTGCTGCTCGTTTTGATGACGGTGCTTGCAATTTTGAAATTAGTGGTAAAGTTAGACGGCTCTGCGATGATTCTCTCTCTTATCATCGCCTATGCGGTGACGCTGTTCTTCTTCTCTGGGCTTCCAAATGCACTTCATATATATATTATGCCGGTGATGCTGAGTTTTTATAAAAAGCATTGACGTTTTGGCTTTAGTATGTTTTAATGGGGGTAACAATAGGTCATACATAAACAATGAGGGTAAAAATAAACAATACGTCTGCTTTTGGGCTGGCGAAGACAATTAGGTTGGGGGCCAGGTTTTCTGTGCTCGGAATTGTTGCACTTCTGGCATTATTAGTGCTCCCTGTTAATTATAAGGATGGTGCTAATGCTGCTACTGGTACTGCTCTTGCTTCTAATACTTCACTTACCATCTCTAGCTCTAACGAAATCGCTCTTCTCAACCTCACTCCACATGATGCAGCGGGTACTTTTGCTTCGTCTAGTGCTGATGGTACAGCGATTTTTACTGTAACTACAGATAACTATGCTGGATATACTCTATCCATCGCTTCTTCAGATGATGAAGGCAAACTTACCAACACGGATGATAACACTACATACTATATTGATTCTATTGACGCAGCCACTACTGCTTCTTCATTTGATAATAATAAGTGGGGATATAAGCCAAGCAAGTATGTAGATACTGCTAATAATACTGTAATTAATAATACTGGTGATGATGCAGTCTTTCTCCCTTCTCCAACAACTGAAGCTACACTTCTGGATAAAACTACTACGGCTAGTACGGACAATGAGTATTCTATCGCCCTTGGTGTAAAGGCAGACTATACTACCCATGCTGGTAGTTATTCTAGCACCTTTAACCTTATCACTATCGCTAATCCAACTATAGTATCTATTTCATATAACAAGAATACAGAAGATAATGTAACTAATATGCCAGCCAACCAGACTGATGAGATTCTTACTACTAATTTCACATTAAGAAATAATGTCCCAGTACGTGAACACTATTCTTTCACTGGTTGGTGCTCTACGCAACCTACCACTACTAACGGTACAGATACTTGTAGTACCACTATATACAATCCAAATGGTGATGGTACTAACTTAAGCTATGGCATAGACCAAACTGCATCTAACGTAGCTACACTATATGCTATGTGGCAGATTGATACTTTTACCCAGACTACGAGATACCGCTATGAAAACATAGATGGTACATTCACTGAATGGGAAGATTCTGAAGAAGTGGTGAAGAACTATGGTGACACATATACTTGGGATCCAGCAACTAAAATCACAGATTTTGATGGCACACCATTCACGAATAGCAACGCAATTTCCTACACAGTAACTGATGATAACGACAATGATATTACATTTACACGCAAACAATTTACTATTACCAAGCGTTACAAGCTTGAGGATGAGAATGGTAATTATCCAGAAGAATTTACAGCTGATGGGACCGAGACGGTACGATATGGAGCGGACTATACATATCTTAGGAATGTGTCTTATTACTATAATACTGGAGTTGAAGCTACCAACATTACCGAAGATATTACACTTGACCTGCTGAAGGAGAGGATTAAGTACCAGGTTTATGTAAATAAAGGTTCTGATATCCAGTCGGTCACGGGTGCGGGGTCCTATAGATGGGGTTCTACTATTACCATATCTGCAACTAAAAAAGACGATACAATTTGTAGGGTTTATGATGAAAACATAACCTGGACAAAAGGCAGTGGTTGGGGCGGATTTGCTGATGATTATGAAGCGAGTACAGTTACTGGTAGTGCTGTACAATTTATAATTGGTAAGGGAGCCGCTACTTTGCGTGCTGATGTTGGGCATACTGATATCTTGCAGACTGTTACGTTCTCTTCCCCGAATGGTGACACAATTACCTTTGATGGCGTAGACTACCATGATGGTGATACTACGCAGGCTTATTGTGGTACTTATAATATTGCCGGCACGGTTACAGAGCAACCAATGCAGGATAGAATATATCTCCAGGATATTACCCCGGCAACTTGCCCTACTATGAAGACGAGGGTTTATGATAATCGTGACCAGGAAGCCTACTATATTCAAAAGCTTGCGGATGGGAACTGTTGGATACTAAATAACTTGAAGCTCGATCCAGAAACTACGGTCCCGCTAACTACTGCAAATACAAACATGTCTCCCGACATCGCATTTACCTTGCCGGCGTCCGAAGCATACCAGTCTGGGTTTAATGTCCTTGACCAGCCAAACATTTATACTGGTGCTAAATATAAAGGGAATACCAAGAATATTTGGTGGACTACTACTGGAGGAACGCTTGATCGTTACTATTTCCTAGATTCAGCTAAACTTAAGGTATCTGGGCCAGCGACGTTGGAGTTTAAAGAAGTATCTACTGACGGCGTGTATTATAACTACTGCGCGGTTTCAGCTGGAACGTTTTGCGTAGAGAATGCGGATGACTGGACTGGGGATAAAATTTATGATCTTTGCCCAGCTGGATGGAGAATGCCACGAAGTGGTGTTATTGATAGTCAAAATGATTTCGCTATATTGTATCAGAGCTATAATTCTGATGCCTTGGCGGCCATAGATGCCTTTAATGCATATGGCGGCGGTATGGTTACTGGTGGTGGCGCTCCTACTAATCAGGATACATGGGGGCATTATTGGTCGTCTTCGATATATAACTTCGAAGGTGTTCATGGCTATGCTTGGCGTGCATCTCTTTCTTGGAACAATGAGGTATTTCGTGCAGCCGAATCAGCAGATCGGTACACGGGCGCCACCTTGCGCTGTATGATGGATATCCCAGCTGAGCCATAGGGAATTATTGATAAAAAATTTGCATTTTGTTTGACCTTGTGTTATACTGGTTATGTATATTAGGTCATACATAAACAATGAGGGTAAAAACAAATAGCACGTCTGCTTTTGGGGCGGTAAAAACAATTAGGTTGGGGGCTAGGTTTTCTGTGTTCGGCATGGTGCTACTTTTGTCTCTTCTAGTTTTGCCCGTAAATAATGACAAGAATGTGAATGCTGCTACTGGTACAGCAGTCTCATCTAATACTTCTCTTACGATTAGTAATATAAACGACATCGCTTCGCTGGACCTCACACCGAATAGCGTAGCTGGAACGTTTGCTTCTTCTAATGTCGATGGTGCGGCAGTATTTAGCGTAACTACGGATAACTATGCGGGCTATACGCTTAGTATTGCTGCTAGTGACGATGAAGGTAAGCTGACTAATAACGATTTAGCTAATAACGTTACATACTATATAGATTCTATTGATTCTGCTACTAGTGCTTCATCGTTTAGTAGTAATACCTGGGGTTTTAAACCGAGTAAATATGTGGACAATAATACCGTGGTGGATAACACGGGAAATGATGCGGTATTTCTTCCTGCGCCAACTACCGAAGCTACACTCCTAGATAGGACTACTACATCAAGTAATAGTAATGAGTATACTATTTCCCTTGGTGTGAAAGCGGACTTCTCTACTCATGCTGGTTCATATAGTAATACCTTTACACTTATAACCGTTGCTAATCCAACTATAGTATCTATTTCATATAACAAGAATACAGAAGATAATGTAACTAATATGCCAGCCAACCAGACTGATGAGATTCTTACTACTAATTTCACATTAAGAAACAATGTGCCAGTACGTGAACACTATTCTTTCACTGGTTGGTGCTCTACGCAACCTACCACTACTAACGGTACAGATACTTGTAGTACCACTATATACAATCCAAATGGTGATGGTACTAATCTAAGCTATGGCATAGACCAAACTGCATCTAATGTAGCTACACTATATGCTATGTGGCAGATTGATACGTTTACCCAGACGACGAGATACCGTTATGAAAATGCAAATGGTACTTTTGGAGATTGGATTACTGCTGAGGAAGTGGTTTTAAACTATGGCGAGAATTATTCGTGGGATCAAGATGATGTGACGGATTTTGATGCTAGAATTTTTGAAGATAACGGTGTAGCTGAATATATTGTAGAAGATGATAATACGAACGATATAACGTTCATGCGTCAATATTATACTTGCAATAAATACTACAAGAAGCAAAAAGCGGATGGCACTTATGAAGACCCAGTATTTGATGGTTCTGAGCAAATAAAAAAAGGTAATTGGTGTACCTATACTAAGTCTGGAGAGGCTGGGTATGAGGCTGTAAAAAAAGAAACCATGGATCCTAATTATGGCGACATAATAAACAATACTATTAATTACAATAGGCAGACATTCACTATTTCTTTTAATAAGCAGGGAGATATTACAAGTGTTGAGGGCGGTGGCACATATAGATGGGGTGAAATCGTAGAACTTACCGCGGTGAAACCGGAGAATAGCAGTTGTAGGACATATGGTGGTACGGAGTGGTGGACAAATAATGCGCCGGGCGGCTTCGTGGAAAACAATGGAGCTACGACGGCCTCTAACTTGAACGTTGTGCATTACGAAGTGGGTCTAGGCAACGCATTGATTGGTGTGCTTGCGAATCACACCGACCATAAACAGACCATACGTTTCTCTTCTCCAAACGGAGATACGATTAAATTCGATGGTACAGACTATCACGATGGTGACTCTACGCAGGTATATTGTGGTACGTATAATATTGTGGGGACGGTTACTGAACAACCGGAGCAGGATAGAATTTATCTTCAGGATATTACTCCTGCAACTTGTCCGACGACGAAGACTAAGGTTTATGATAGGCGTGACAATGAGTCGTACTATATTCAAAAATTGGCAGATGGGAATTGTTGGTTGCTTGATAACTTGCGCCTTGATTCGGCTACTACCGCAACACTCACTACGACGAATACAAATATGTCTCCAGTTTACAATTTCACATTGCCAGAATCATGGCCAATTAATAGTGGGTATAGTTTCGCGGTTTCTGAGGAGCCGAGAATCACCACCAACTTTAAGAATGATGGATTGGCGCCGTGGTGGCAGGCAGATAAGGGCACATTTGGTAGTGATGGATACCGTCTAGATACTACCTATGCGGTTGAAGGTTCAACGACTATTGCGTTTGCGGAAGTAAGTAGAGTTGGTGTTTATTATAATTACTGTGCAGCAACTGCGGGCACATGGTGTGTTGATAGTGATTATAATCATCCAGAGGGGTTTGTAGGCGATGGTAAAATATATGATATTTGCCCGGCTGGGTGGCGCATGCCGACTGGGGGTTCTGGTGTTGGGGAATATGCAGAGTTGAGAGCTAAATATGACACCTCGGACGATTTTGTGGATGCTACAAATACGAGGCTTGCCTCTGGCATGGTGAATGGTGTAAATACGCAGTGGCATGTACGTGGAGTGGGCTTCTATTGGTCCAGCTCACCATACCAGAATATTTATGCATATTACTTAGCTACCTGGGCTGACGGCGGTTCTGGGGATGCTTTCCATGGCAGGGAAGTTGGCCATGCAGTACGCTGCATGATGAAGACTCCGACGGAGCCATAATAAAACCACCCATTGCTGGGTGGTTTTATTTTTTGTGGTCCGTTGCAGGATTACTTGTCTACTACTTCGCCTTCGACTGCGTCGTCGTCTGAGCCTTTGTCGTCTGACTTTTTGTCATCCTTGGACTTTTCGTCGGCGGAAGCTTGCTGATACATCTTTGCGCCGATTGGCATGATCTTATCAGAGAGTTCCTTAGCAGCTTTTTCGAGATCGTCTTTGTCGGCCTTTTCGTCGTTCAAGACTTTCTTGGCTTCTTCAACGGCTTTCTTGATAGTTTCCTTATCTTCGTCGCTGATTTTGTCCTTGTATTCATCTGGCATCTTTTCTGCCTGGTAAATAGCGTTTTCTAGGTGGTTCTTCACGTCGATAGTGTCACGCTTCTTCTTGTCTTCTTCGGCGTGCATCTCGGCTTCTTTTTGAGCCTTTTCGATATCTTCCTTGCTCATGTTACCAGAGTTCTGGATGGTAATGGACTGCTCTTTACCGGTGCCTTTATCCTTAGCGGTGACGTTCAAGATACCGTTAGCATCGAGGTTGAAGGTGACTTCAATTTGTGGCACGCCACGTGGAGCTGGTGCGATGCCGTCTAAGATGAAACGGCCGAGAGATTTGTTGTCTGCTGCGAATTCGCGCTCGCCCTGAAGGACGTGGATTTCTACCTGTGGCTGGTTGTCTGAAGCAGTTGAGAAGACTTCGGACTTAGATGTAGGAATAGTGGTGTTGCGATCGATAAGTGGAGTGCGGACACCGCCCATGGTTTCGATACCAAGGGTAAGTGGGGTAACGTCGAGAAGGAGAACATCCTTGACGTCGCCCTGGAGTACGCCGCCCTGGATGGCAGCACCTACGGCTACGACCTCATCTGGGTTTACGCCCTGCATTGGGTCTTTGCCGAAGATGGTTTTAACCTTTTCAACGACAGCTGGCATACGAGTCATACCACCGACCATGACGATTTCGTCAATGTCTTTAGTGGTGAGTTTGGCATCTTTCAGTGCTTTTTCGACTGGGCCTTCGAGGCGATCGAGGAGGTCTTTCACTAGTTCTTCGAGTTTAGCACGGGTAAGAGTGTGTTCGAAGTGTTTTGGGCCTTCGGCGTCTGCGGAAAGGAATGGAAGGTTGATATCGGTGCTGGTAGAAGAAGAGAGTTCTTTCTTGGCTTTCTCTGCTTCATCTTTAACACGCTGCATAGCGGCAGCGTCACCCTTGATATCAATATCAGATTCTTTCTTGAATTCATCTACGAGATAGTTGACGATGATGTTATCAAAGTCTTCACCACCGAGGTGGGTATCACCGTTCGTGGAGAGAACTTCGAAGACGCCGTCACCGAGTTCGAGGACGGAGACATCGAAAGTACCACCACCAAGGTCGAAGACTACGATTTTTTCATCTTTCTTGTTTTCTAGACCATAAGCAAGAGCGGCTGCGGTTGGCTCGTTGATAATACGTTTAACTTCGAGACCAGCGATTTTGCCGGCGTCCTTAGTTGCCTGGCGCTGAGAATCGTCAAAGTAGGCAGGAACGGTAATAATAGCTTCGGTTACTTTCTCGCCGAGGAAAGCCTCTGCATCGGCCTTGATTTTAGAAAGGACCATTGCAGAGATTTCTTCTGGAGTGTATTCTTTGCCATCCATCTCAACAGCGACACCCTGACCCTTCTTTACGATCTTGTATGGGGAGATGTCGAGGTCGTGTTTGACTTCTTTATCTTCAAACTTACGGCCGATTAGACGTTTGATACCATAAATAGTGTTCTTTGGGTTAGTAACGCGCTGGCGCTGAGCAACCTTACCTACGAGGCGCTCGCCTTTCTTGGTGACAGCAACTACAGATGGAGTAGTGCGGTCGCCTTCGGCGTTTGTAATAACTTCTGGCTTGCCGGCGACCATGTACGCAAATGCGCTGTTAGTGGTGCCGAGGTCAATACCGATGATTTTTGACATGTTTTTACTCCTTTTCTTGGCACTCTATCATGGTGAGTGCTAATCTACACATGATTGTAGCAAATTAGCAGTCTATTGTCAATAGTGCTAATACGAAATTGCGGCTAATCTGTGATATAATAATGGTGCGCACTCGTAGCGCTTCTTCGCACCCGTAGCTCAGTGGATAGAGCACTGGTTTCCGGTACCAGGTGTCGTGGGTTCGACTCCCGCCGGGTGTACCACGTGTTATAATACGGTTATGAATATTGATCTAACATCATTTTATATTCGGCTTGGAGCCCTAGCGCTAATCATGGTGCTCGGGTTTTTTCTTGGCAAGTTTAAGAAAATCAGCACCAAGACGAATGAGGAATTAACCAATTTACTTCTTACGGTCTTTATGCCGGCGTCGCTTTTTGTCGCATTTCCTTCTTCCTATGACGAATCAATGTTAAACCTCTTTTTCTCTGGGTTGCTTGGTGGCGTAGTGGTGATGTTGCTTCTAATTGCGGTGTCTAGGGTTGTGTTTAATAAATATTTATATAAAGGTGGGCTTCGCTTTGAATCACAGTTTGCTTTTATCTTTAATAATGCGACGTTCCTTGGCTATCCGATCGTAGTGAATACTTTTGGCCCAACTGGCGTGATTGCTTACTGCGGTTTTATTATCGCTTTCAATGTAGCGCTGTTTTCTTACGGTGTGTGGCTATTTGAACATAAGTTGTCGTTGAAACTTCTAAAGAATATTGTATTGAACCCGAATATTATAGCGGTGCTTCTAGGTATGATTTTATTCCTCACCGGTGTAACCTTGCCGGAGTTCATTACGACGGCGGTTGGGTATGTGGGTAATGCAACGACACCGCTATCGATTATCTGTATTGGGTTTATGCTCTCGCGCGCAGATTTCCGTGCGTTAATCAAAAAATGGCGCATTATCCTAACCGCAGCTTTGCAGCTGGTATTAGGGCCGCTTTTAACTTGGGGCGCTCTTACGGCAATGAATTTCTCTGCAGAAGTGATTGCGGTTTGTACAGTGATTCAAGCTTTACCTACAGCGACATCGCTCGGACTTTTTGCAACAAAATACGGCGGAAACAATATTGAAGCTTCTGAGTTAGTAACGGTATCGACGATTCTTTCAATTATTTTGATGCCACTGATGATAGTATTATTGTTGTCATAAAAAATGGTAGTACCGACTGGGTTTGAACCAGTGACCTTGGGCTTATGAGTCCCACGCTCTAACCAACTGAGCTACGGTACCACGAAACTTTTCTTATTATAACACAACTCGTGCTATAATAAAAGGTATGAACAAGAAACAGGGATTTACGGTAATTGAGATTATCATCGTAGCGGTGTTTGCGTCGCTATTATTCCTGTTTTTCTTCATCCAAAAGGGAAATATCGACGCGATGAGCCGCGATGAAGATCGTAAGGCTGCCATCAATGCGATGTATTATGCTTTGGAGGAAGGCTTCTATAAGGAGCACGGTTACTATCCTGAGACTATCTCTGAGGAAAATATTACGGTGATTGATCCAGCACTTTGGACTGACCCAAATGGGCTCAACCTTGGTGATTCCCTTAGCGACTATTCTTACGAACCAGCCAATTGTAAAGACGGTAAGTGTAAAGAATATTTCCTAAAAGCCAAGCTGGAAAAAGAAGATACATATATTAAAAGCAATCGTAGACATTAAAAATAGCTCCCCTTAGGGAGCTATTTATTTACTTGTCCGAACCTTGTTTTTGCTTTTTCTTAGCGTCAGTGATGAGCTTTGATACTGCTCTGAGCTCGCCTGGGGTAATGTCTGAATAAGGGAAGGTGTAGGTAGTTTCGTCACCGACGGTAGCTAGCCTAAAGGTGCCGTAGTGAAGTAGTTTCTGTAAAAGGCCACTTTGGCGGAAGCTGGCATCTTCGATGGATGGAAGGTCGATCATGTTCATGGAATTTACGACAGGGGAAATCATGGTAAACTGGACGACGTGCTTATTGGTAATAATAATGCGGTTGCCACGGAAAATGCGAAGCGCAAGGATGGTGGCAATGACAGTAACTGCGATGAGGGTCATAAGAATGATGTAGAGGAAGTTGCGGCCCATGTCATCGAGCAAATCTTTCTTAAATAGTACTACTAGAAAACCAATAAGAATTACAGCAAGTGCAGCAATGAAGCCGCCCATCATCATGACCAGGCAGATTTTCGCGCGTTTGAAAGAGAATTCTACATATTCATCCTCTTCGAGTTTAAGAAATGGAAAATCCTTCTTGCTTCTAGCGTGCCGGATTTTGATTAAACCTTCGTCCATAGTAGGCTCCTTTCCCATATTATAACTTATTTTCGCGATTTTGTAAATGCTTTCGACCTTTTTCGGTAACTACACGACCACGCGGGGTGCGGGCGATAAGGCCTAGTTGCAAGAGGTAAGGCTCGTAATAATCTTCAATCGTGGTGGCTTCGTCGCCGGTGAGGGCGGCAATGGTAGTGAGGCCGACTGGACGTTCGCCGTAATTCTCTTCCATGAGGCGGAGCATGTTGCGATCTGCCGGGTCGAGGCCGAGATAATCGATTTCCATGAGATTCAGAGCGTCCATGGCGATTTTTTCATCAATAATGCCGTCACCGTTGACGTCGGCATAGTCGCGGACGCGCTTAAAAATGCGGTTGGCAATACGTGGGGTGAGGCGGGAGCGGGTGGCGAGAAGCTTGGTGGCGTCTGGCTTGATAGTGGTATTTAGGATGCCGGCAGTACGGGTGATGATTTTTTCAATCTCGGGCTCTTTGTAATATTCGAGACGATGAATGATGCCGAAGCGGTCGCGAAGTGGGCCGGCGAGGGAACCAGTACGTGTGGTAGCACCGATGACGGTGAAGTGTGGCAAATCCAGACGGACGCTACGAGCGGCTGGGCCTTTGCCGATGACGATGTCGAGCTTGTAATCCTCCATGGCGGAGTAGAGGACTTCCTCTACGGTGCGGCGAAGGCGGTGAATTTCATCGATAAATAATACGTCGCCGTCTTTTAGGTTCGTAAGAATCGAGGCGAGGTCGCCGGCGCGCTCGATAGCCGGGCCGGAAGTGACGCGTAGCGACGAGGAAAGCTCGTGGGCGATGACGCCAGCCATGGTGGTTTTCCCTAGTCCTGGTGGGCCATATAGAAGTACATGGTCCAAGGTGGAGCCGTCGTTTCTTTTTTTGACAGCGTCAATGGCGAGCTTTAGATTATTTTTTAAATGCTCTTGTCCGATATAATCATCAAAAGTGAGAGGGCGGAGCGAAATCTCGATACGCTCTTCTTCGGAATTGCTGGGAGCCATGGTTGGCTCGACTAACCTCTCTATTGCCATGTCTCTATTATACCACAGAGGATAGGGGGCGGAAGCTTTGCTGAAATGATTTTAAGCTTCATTTCAACTTCGGGCGACATAATGTTATTATAATAAACAGGAGATAGATATGAGAGTACTATACGTGGAAGATGAAAAATTCTTGGCAGAGGCTGTGAAACATAATTTGGAAAAGCAAGGCTTCACGGTGGATATTGCAAATGATGGTGAAGCGGGCCTTGAGGCTGCTTTGAAAAATATTTATGACTGCGTGGTGCTCGATATTATGCTGCCGAAACTTTCGGGTACGGACATTCTCGTAAGAATGCGTGAGAAAAAGGTGCAAACTCCTGTGATTATGCTTTCAGCACTTTGCGAGGTGGAGTCTAAAGTGGCTCATCTTGATAGAGGCGCGGATGATTATCTTGCGAAACCATTTAAGACGGCTGAGCTCATCGCTAGGATCAAGGCACTGCTTCGTCGCCCGAATATCGCTAATGCGACTGAAATAAAATATGGTGACATTACACTTGACAAGACTACGATGACTCTAAATGGCGAGCAGCTCACGGCGAAGGAAGGCGAGATTATTGTGGAGTTTATGCAGACGCCGGAAAAACTCATTAGCAAGGAATATTTGCTCGCGAAGGTCTGGGGCGAGGAAGGACTGGGCGAGGATAATTATGTTGAGTCTTATGTGTCGAGAATCAGGAAGTTATTAAAGAATATTCACAGCCGCACGAGGATTGTGACAGTTAGAAGCCTCGGGTATAAACTAATCGATAAGCAAAATGTTTAAGAAATTACGCAACAAAATTATTATTATTACGATGGTGGCGACAACCGCCGTACTTCTCATTGCGGGCACTACTATCATGTTGTTTTCGTCGACATTTCGTCCGGAGCCAAAGCCATTTATGGAATTTGGAAGAATGGTGCCACCGGATATTGAAATCAAGATTGATGAGAACGAGTTATCGGACCAGGAAATTAATTACTTTATCAAGGTGGATCGCAAAGAAGGCTCTTCCCGGCTACTCGTGACGCTCCTTAGCGTGGGATTATTCATTGAAGTGGTGGTTTTCTGGGTGACATATTATTTGTCTAGGCGGATTGTGGAGCCGGTGAAAGATTCGTATGAAAAGCAGAAATTATTTATCGCGAATGCTTCGCATGAACTCAAGACTCCGCTCGCGGTGATTCAGGCAAACATGGAAGCGCTCGATGTGGATGCAGAAAACCAGAAATGGAAAGATAATATCGAGACGGAAATAACACACGCAAACAAACTGGTGCTTGATCTTTTGCAACTTGCGCGGATGGATGCAGGTGATATTAATAAAGGCCCAGCTGAGAGGGTAGATTTAAACGAAGAAATCAAAACTAGGATCGAGATTTTTAAACCGAAGTTTGGTGGGAAGATTAGTTTTAAATCTGAGTTTAAAAAGCTCGAAATGACCTTACAAAAACAGGATGTCCTCCAGGTGATGGATATCTTACTCGATAACGCCACAAAGTATGGTGAGAAGAAGATTATTGTTGAGACGAGGCAGAATGAGTTGATTATTTCAAATGACGGGACGGTGATTGATAAAAAAGATGCGCAAAGAATTTTTGATAGGTTTTACCAGACTGACAAAACGAAGGAAGGGTCTGGGCTGGGGCTTGCGATTGCGCAGGCGATTTGCAAGCAAAATGGATGGAATGTCACGGCTGAGGGTGTGGACGGCATGACAAAGTTTCAGATTCGTTTCAGAAATAGCTAGTACTATTAGATAGTAAAGGAAAGGTAATAATGTTTATATTTAAAAACGCGGTAATTTCGATTACCAGAAATAAGGGAAGGAATATCCTAATTGGTATTATTATTTTGGTGATTGCGTGTGCCAGTACGATTACGCTCGCTATTAATAATACGGCTTCTGATCTCATTAATTCGTACGTTAGTGCGTACGACAAGGAGCTCACGATTTCGTTTAATCGCGAAAACATGACGAAGAATGTGGATTTTTCGAATAAAAGTAATCGCGAGGAGATCGGGAAGAAGTTTAATAACATCTCGGCGTACACGGTGGAGGACGTGGAGAGCTTTGCAACAAGCGAGCACGTTGAAAGTTATTACTATACTTATAATATTTCGCTCAATGGTCATAATATTGAAAAGGCGGAGAATGATTCCGTGAGCAATAAAATGGGCGGCATGGGAGGCATGAATTTCCCTGGTGGAATGGGCGGCGGCAATTTTGGTGGTTCAAACTATGATTTTACGCTCAATGGTTATAGTTCGATCGAGGCGATGAATGAATTTATGGAGGGGACTTACGAAATGGTGGAAATCGCGGACGATGCGTGGGATAAGGCGTTTGGCGGGAACTATGTTTTTATCAATGAGGAGCTTGCATCTTACAATAGTTTGAAGGTGGGGGATAAGTTTAAGCTTGAAGATGAGGATGGTAAAACTTATAAATTTGAAATCATTGGGATTTTTAAAGAAAATGAGTCGGGCAGTGGCGAGTCTAATATGCCGATGAACCTTTTCTCGAACTCGGCGAACACAATTATTACGAATGCGGTGGCTCTCACGAAGATTGCGGATGGGAATGAGAATGTGCGCGGTTCTGTGAACCCGACTTTTATCATCGATGCGTATGAAAATGCAGACAAAGTGCAGGCGGAATTTTACGAGAAGGGGCTTAATGAGAACTATGTTGTAGAGACGAATGAGGAGCGGGCGACGGCGGGGTTGTCTTCAATTAAAAATGTGCAATCTTTTGCGACGGCGTTTCTCGTGATTACGCTTATCATCGGTGGTATCGTGTTATTCATCATCAATATGATCAACATCCGCGAGAGGAAATATGAAATCGGTGTGCTGCGTACGATTGGTATTAGCAAGGCGAAGCTAACGATGCAGTTTGTGAGTGAGCTCTTGATCGTGGGCGTGGTGTTCCTGATGGTGGGTGCGGGGGCTGGCGCGGTGATGTCTAGAGATGTGAGTAATAATTTGCTAGCGGGGGAGATCGAGAGTTCTAAGAGTTCGATGGAGAAGATGGAAGGAAACTTTGGCGGGCCGGGTGGGTTTAATCCGATGGGAGGCGGTTCTAGCCGTGGCGGTTCTGGCGCGCCTAGTGGCATGGGCGGTGGCAACTTCATGGATTTTGCAAAGAAGGGAATGCCAAATGTTCAGGCGTATGATTCGATTGATGCAGTAGTGAATATCAGTGTGATTATGGAGCTACTCGGAATCGGGCTGGCATTGATACTGATTAGTAGTTTGGCGGCGATGGTGAGCATCCAGAGATTTTCACCACTAACAATTCTAAAGGAAAGATCTTAAGGAGGTAGCATGGGAAAAACCAAGACGATTTTATCGATTCAGAATGCGAGCTATCAATATAGCGATGCGGAGGCGGGTGAGTACGCGCTCCGGAATGTGAGCTATGATTTCGAGGAAGGGAAAATCTATGCCATTCGCGGGCGAAGCGGGACTGGTAAGACGACACTACTTTCTCTGATAAGTGGGCTTGAGAGATGTACGGAAGGACAAATCGTATTTGACGGGAAGGATTTGAAGGACATTAACCTAGATTATTATCGGAGTCATGAGATTGGGATTGTGTTCCAAAGCTATAACCTTCTGCCATTCATGACAGCGAGCGAAAATATTGTGCTTTCGATGGATGCAAGTGGTCTCAAGATTGCGGACAAAAAGGCCGAGGCGGTGAGGCTGATGAAGAGTGTAGGGCTGAAGGAAAGTTACGCGGACCGTAAAGTTTTGAGGCTGTCCGGCGGTGAGCAACAGAGGGTGGCGATTGCGAGAAGCTTGTCATATAACCCTAAGATGATTGTGGCAGATGAACCGACGGGAAACTTGGACAAGCAGACCGAGGAAGAGATTCTGGAGATTTTTAAGGATTTGGCGCACAAGCAGCATAAGTGCGTGATAATCGTGACGCATTCGCAGAACGTGTGCAACATGGTGGACCAAGTTTACGAATTAAAAAAAGTAAACCGATAGTTTACTTTACCTGGTACACCCGGAGGGACTCGAACCCACGACCCTCTGTTCCGAAGACAGATGCTCTAATCCACTGAGCTACGGGTGCACGCATAGTGATTATATCATATATATATGGTATAATCACTCTAATGCCCGCTTGGCGGAACTGGTAGACGCGCTAGCTTCAGGTGCTAGTGACCGCAAGGTTGTGAGAGTTCAAATCTCTCAGTGGGCACCATTTTTTTGTTTGCCGAAATTCGTGATTTATGTTATAATATTTGTGGTTTGGGAGTAGTTTTTACAAGTTGGTTTTTGGTTTTTAGAGAATAAGAAAGAGGTGATTTTAATTGGAGGAGAATGAGTACAGAGAAATGCTGTCAGTATTTCGCCGAGAGCTTGAAAAATATGTAACCGATACATTGGAAAAGCTTTATAAAGGTGAAAAGGAAATTAAAGGACTTGAAAACGTCCTCTTAAAAAGGAAGACTGGATACAGTGTAAATCACAAAGGCAAAAGCGCGTTTAAATATTACTTTGCGCTGAATCCGGTTTATCGTGATTTCCTGGTTACTCAGTATCATAATGAGAGTGAGCAGGCGGCTGCGCAGATTATTTTCGAAGACGATCTACTCGCTAAAGAGTTGACGGTATATATCGAAAAGAGCTATCGTATTATACTCGTAAGCGACCGATTGAGATTTTCTGATGGGTCACAAATAAGTGTGGGGGAAATCTTCATGACCATTTTTTGTTACTATTACAGAAAGATGGATTCTTTAATCTATGCGATTCATAGGGCGGAAGAAATTCTGGGCAATCCTGAATTTCTGGCCGTTCCATTTAATGCGGATTATGATATCGTAGAATACTTATTTAAGGAGGAAATGGGTATAATATGAGCAAAGACAGAGGTATTGGCGGCATCGAGAAATTCTGCATGGATTTGGATTTGTATAGTCAGAGCTTGATGGAAAAACTCTACAAAGGTGAGCTCGTAATTAAAGAACTCGGAAGTGTGTTGATCTGCAGAAAGACAGACTTCCATACATTAGATGGCAAGCGAAGAGATTTGTATGAGTATTGTGACACCTTTAAAATATTGTGCTGGACTCACTGGTACAGAAACTCCTGCGGGCCAAAGGCATTAATCTTTGATGACAAATACAAAAGGTGTTTGACGAAGGCGATTGAGCGCAACAGGATTATTGTTAGGATTAGCGACGACTTTGTATGGGAAGATGGCCGTCCAATCGCGATGTCGGAATACTTAATGACGGCTTTTGCTTTCTTTTATAGGCAAGAGGGTGATGCGAAAAAAGCTATTCGCAAAACTAAAACAGTTTTTGAAATTCCTCCCTTTATCGAGAGTATGTGGAGCGAGGAAAAATTTAAAGACGCGTTTTACAGTTATTTATATAAGAAGGAAAAATTTAATAGAAACCAAACCAAACCAAATTTGCCGGCTTAAGCCGGCTTTTTTTATTGTAATTTTTATTTTGCTTGTGGTATAATGAGGGGGACTAGAGGTCATACATACAATGAGAGGTGTTAATTCGATAGCTGCTGTTTTGCAGTGGAAAAGGTATGGAAGGAGGGCGGTTTATACTGCTTCGATTTTGCTTTTTGCACTTTCTGCATTCACGATTTTTCCACTTTCTTTTGATAGTGAAGGTGCGGATGCAACTTCCGGTTTTGCTAAACAATCTTCAACGTCTATCACTCTGTCTAGTACCAATAGTACCGCTTCGGTTGATCTGGATGTGTATAATGCTACTGGCACATTTGCGGTATCTGCTCGTGACCAGGAGGCTGTATTTGATGTTTATACAAATAACTATACTGGTTATACTCTTTCTGTTTCTTCAGGAGACGGCACAGGCAGACTCTTGAATGGCACCTCTTATATGGAGACTATTTCTTCTTCCGTTACGGCGGCATCTTTTGACAATGCTTCCAATAATAATAAGTGGGGGTTCAGGCCAAGCAGCTACATGGATAGGAATGATACTGTGGTTAGCAATACTGGTAATGATGCGCTTTTTCTTCCGGCGCCAACGTCTGTGGCTACGGCTCTAGATGTTACCACTGAAGCTAATGATGAGAGTGAGAGCAACGAATATTCTATCGCTCTTGGTGTAAGGGCTGATATTAATATTTCGGAAGGTACTTATACGGGGACCTTTAATCTCGTTGCTACTGGTAACCCGGTACCGTATATTATTGCCTATAACAAAAACACCAATGATACTGTAACTAACATGCCATTCTCCCAAGCTAGCTCCACCAATGCAGATTATATGGTACTCTCGTCTAATGTTCCATCTCGAGATAATCATATCTTCCTCGGCTGGTGTCCATCTCAGCCAACCAATAGCAATGGTATAGATATCTGCTCTGGTACCGTTTACCAACCAGGTGATGATTATGGTCTAGATCATACCACCGCTACCAACGATACACTCTATGCTATGTGGCAATCTGGTACTACTAGGACTTATCTCCAGGACATTACTCCAGAGTCCTGCCCATCTCAGCCAACCGTAGTCTTTGATACTCGTGATGGCGAGCCATACACCATCCAAAAACTCGCAGACGGTAATTGTTGGATGCTAGACAACCTCAGGCTTGGTAATGGTAGCACCACAGTTGCCCTTACTCCAGCAGATACCAACATTACGAGCAACTTCACTCTCCCAGCTTCAGTAAACCAGGACTTCAATGACTACACTCAACCACAAATTAATACAGACTACGAAACCAGATCTGCCTTCTATGGCGTAACCGGTGAAGGCAAAGTAGGCACATATTATAACTTCTGCGCCGCTACTGCTGGCACCTACTGTGCTCCAATTGGTGAAAGTACTGGCACTCCAACTGAGGATATCTGTCCTAAAGGTTGGCGTCTTCCAACCGGTGGTGAGACTGGTGAGTACCAGACTCTCTACGCTGCCTACGCAGATTACGCAGAGTTCAAGAACGCACTTCGCTCTCCACTTTCCGGTTACTTTAAGTATGCTGAAGTAAACCACATTGGAAGCTATGGCTCCTTCTGGTCTAGCACTCCAGTTGGTGATGACCGCATATACAGCCTAGACGTCCGCCTCGCTAGTGTGCCTAGTGACTTTACTAGCTATCGTACTGCTGGTATTTCTATCCGCTGCGTGAAGCTAGCAAACATCCTTTATATGCAGGACATTGATGAATGGCGTGATACGCTTGGTATCAACGAGAGCGTAATTGCTAAGGATCGTCGCGATGGCAAAGACTATTGGGTAACCAGACTCGAGACTGATCCAGACATTCCAGACGAAAGGGCAGAGTGCACTGGTACTGGCGCAAACCGTGTTTGTACCCAGATTTGGATGACCCAAAATCTAGACCTAGACCTAGAAGCCGACACTAAGACCTACACTCATGCCGATACTGATTTAGGCTGGAGCAATGGCGATACGAATGTAGTCTGGACCCCGCAGGTAGCCACCACTTCTACTGCTAGTCAATTCGCTGATACGTTTGCGACGGAGAGCTCTTATAATCTTGGTGACAACGAATATTATGTCACATCCAACTCTCATCAGGATGATAGCATTTATACTCTTGAACAATGCATAGCCGCTGGCTACTCTGAAAGTGATTGTAAGCACTATCACTCGGGTAATCTTTATAATATCTATGCCGCCGCTGCTTTAGGTGCCACTAGTGGCGGAAACACGATTGCTGTAAGCAATGATGAGTATACGGAGATGCCAAATTCAATTTGTCCAGCTGGTTGGCGTCTACCCACTGGTCTCACCGCTTCAAATGGTTATTCAGATTTTGACTACCTTTTATATAAAAATAGCGTTACTGCGGCACACGCTGGCAAAGATATAGATGCAGGCTATGTCTGGATTACAACTGACGGGCGTAATAACATGAGGATCCGGCCACTCTGGTTTGTGCGCGCTGGTGTTGCTGATGATGGGAGAGTATATAATCAAGCCCGCTACGGTCATTACTGGTCTAATACTATCAACTTAGAATTAGATTATGGTTCTGACGGCATACTTCCAGCAAACTATGACGACTTCCGCTACTACGGAGATAGTGTACGTTGTGTCGCTCGCCCAGCTGAGCCAGAGCCATCTACGATGCAAGAAATAACTCTAGAAACCTGTCCAACTACTCCAACTACAGTTATAGATAGCCGCGATGGGGAAGAATACACCGTCCAGAAACTAGCAGACGGCAACTGCTGGATGCTCGATAATCTTCGCCTAGACCTTATGGATGCTGATGTTCAAAGTAAACTAAATTCTTCTACTACTAATGCGTCGGATACAACACTAGGTTACCTCATTAATGGTGGCGGTACGAGTTCTGATCGTTACCCTACATTGGGTGTTACTAATTGGAGTGGTGCTAAAAGTTTTTCTGTACCAAGAATAGAGACCAGCTTTAAAGACCGAACGGCAGATACTGGATACGTGGGTAGTAAGTATGGCGTGTATTATAATTTCTGTGCTGCGACGGCTGGTAATTATTGTTATGGCAACGGGTCAGAGTATGTTTCCTCTGATGAACACAATGCTACGGAGGACATTTGTCCAAAGGGCTGGCGTCTTCCGACTGCTAATGAGGATGATGGAGAATATGTGGTTTTGTACAATGCGTATTCTAGAAACGTTTCTGATTTTATTGATGCCTTTCATGCTGTATTTGCTGGTTATATGTATAGTGACTCGCTTGCCTTTCTCGGTCAGAATGGGTATTACTGGGGTTCTACATTATATACTCCTAGACTTGCGAACTATATGCTTGTAGATAGTAATATGGTGGACGATTCTTCTTGGTCTGGTCGTGATGATGGTGGTCGATCGATTCGTTGTATGTTTAGCATTCCTGCTCCTGAGTATTCCGTCTCTTATAATATAAACGGTGGTGACACCGGCGTTATGTCAAACAGTTTTACTGGCTTGAAGGAAAATGATTCTATCTTGCTCGCTGCTTCCAACTATTCACGTGCAGGCTATGGCTTCGCTGGGTGGAGCACAGACGCAGATGCCGGCACCAAGCTAGCAAACGGTCAGAATGTAACCATCTATGGTCCAAACCAAACCATCAAGATAACCTCCGCTTTCCTCGCAAATGCTGATTCTAGCAATATAATCACTCTCTATGCTGTCTGGCTCCCGCAGGATGCCACTAAGACCATGCAGACCTTCACCACTGCAGAATGTACTGCTATGGAAGTAGGTGATATTCTAGCCCTCAAAGATACTCGTGATAATGAAGTATATACCGTAGCTAAGCTTGGTGATGGCCACTGCTGGATGACTGAAAACCTCCGTATTAACCCAGCAACGGCTAATATTACTGCGGATAATACCAATGGCCCAACCCAGGCCTTCTTAGATGCTCTAGCTACCGCTACGGATGCTACTACTCTCTGTAATTCTAACAACTCAGGCTGTGATGACACGATCAAGTATAATCTCAATAACTTGAATCGTTCGCTTACTGCCTCCCCAACTGCCAACAATAACTCTAGCTCATGGTACAGCTACGGTGGCATGTATAACTGG